>Ga0247757_10000776_pt1 | contig 24842 bp, 23 predicted proteins | sample UWRJL126311R4_FD_180929 | JGI IMG/M metagenome (GOLD analysis project Ga0247757, IMG submission 180929) | Plant litter microbial communities from Arlington Agricultural Research Station in Wisconsin, United States - UWRJ-L126-311R-4 | ecosystem: Environmental > Terrestrial > Plant litter >...
GGAAGCCAGATGTCGATATCGTCAAGGCAACAATTGAGTTTTCAAAGGTGACTGGACAGCTGCAGCCGAGCGAGTTAAACACGACAAGAGAATAAGAAGAGGATGAATACAGATAGCTGAGAAATTCCTCTACTATCTTCTAGATGAACATGTTGCAAGCTGGCCAGTACGTTGCTGATTAAGGTGCGTTCATTGCCGAAACTACCCCGCGGATGCGAAGCCTTCCTCAGCTTATCTACATCTCTACTTTTTCATACTACGTTAACGAATTTTGATCCCGAGGCGATATTATTATATCAACAGCAATATCAGGCACGGCTACGCATTTTTATCTCGGAGCATAGATGGAAACAAGGCTAGCCGACAGAGGAAGGAAGTACTTATAGCTATAGGCTACGACGACGATGGTAGCGTGCCCGTTCCAGGTATACTCATGTTCGTCTCAAGTATACCGATCGTTGCTAATAGAAGTACTTATTCAGGCTTGAAGCTACCCAGACTATCGTATCTCAGGTAATACTACCCTCCACTTCCGGCCGCTAGCTGGTATCATTCTTGCGGTAGAGTTAACGAAGGACTTTAATTCAATCGGTACACCATGCCGGCGGCCTTCGCTTATACAGACTACGAAGTCCAGGACAGGCGTAGTTGTCGTGGAGTACGTGGCTTGAGGGTAAATTGCTCCTATCCAAGGTACGGAGTAGAGGCATAATTGGCAAAACTGTGCTAGAGAGCATAATTGCGGCGGAGAGTAGGTTAGAGGAGCTAAATGATGCTACGATTCGGGAGGCGGGGGGTGGGGCTAGTCCTTTCCGGACGAGCAGCTTTAAGCAGCCAAAATAGCATGAAATCAATAACAAGGTTCTTGTAGGCAAAGCGAGGCAGATATAGATAGTCCGTAGGTTGGTCAAGGTCACGAGAGAAAGAGAAGGAATATGTTCTTGCCTAAAGCATATGTCACGGGAACTTAGTAGTGAGATTTTATAGATCATCTCGAAGCTGGACTGATAGGATAGCGAAATAGCCTCGATCAGGACTTTTTTGAACTAGCTACATGCGCCTTACTCATATCTTTTAGAATTTAAATTTTATTTCATGATAAATTTATGGATAGAATTATAATAGTCATTTAGGGTTCATTTCGAGAGTTCATTTCAAGTCAGAATACCGTAGCTCTCAAGTCAAATATAGAATTTATGATCAATAAAAGACCAGCATCTCCAGGCTTTTGCTTAGTAGGATATCTTGTCGCTACCTGCATTTTAGCATCAAGTGGCAAGTGTTGGAGCCATCAGGTTCGTATGACGTCAACACCATGTCTCGTGATCTTCTTCTTCTTCTCTCCCTTCTTTCCCTCCCTTCGTCACTATGACTCATTGCGCCCACGCGCTATAGCCTATAGCGCTCCGTGCGTTGTAAGGGAGCAACGCCCTCGTCTATATAAACTCCTCCATAGTTCCCTCTCTATGGAATCAATCGTCTACTCTCAAACTTATTGCAGCCGCAGTTGATTCAACCCCTATCGTGCAACTATTCCCGTGACAACAGCAAGGACCCCGATGAAAATGGTCCAAGAACACCGTCCCAGGATGGCCTAACTCCGGGAAGCTTGTGACTGTGACTGTGGAGAAGTTCACAGAACGTCTCCACTGCCGCTTTTTCCCATGCATTTTCTAGCTCATAATTAGAGTGATTGGGATTCCTTGTCTCGGTGAAACAGAACCATGTGTATGTTAACCTTAAAGTTTCTTCACTTTCGTAGTTATATGAGAAAAATCTGAGCGGGAACTCTGGGGGCTGGATCGGAGCACGACATATGGGACAGGTCACTTCCCATATGCTGAGGTTGTGCATTACCCTGGCCCATTGTAGCCAGCATTCCTTGCAGACTGTATGAGTACAATGCCGCGAGCGGTACAGAGCGTTTTCGCCCACCGGGATAGAGTAACAAACGGGGCATTCTTCTTGTGTACCTTCATTGACTGACGGAAAAGCCCGGGCACAGATGTCGTGAATACTAACCGGTTGTTCTTCAAGGAAGCTGAACAATGGCCATTTAGAAGGTTCCAATAAGCCGCAGAGGAGACCAGCCCTGAACACGGTCGCAGCAGTTTTTAAACCACTAATTATTTGGTCTTGTGGATTATCTGACAAGCTCCTCACGGTCTCTAGAACTCCACGACATATGCCCCCAACACAGAAGCCGCATTTGCACAATATGGTCGAGTCGGCTTCTTTCACCCGGTACCCTATGAAGCCTTCCAGGTCAATGATGTGATGTACACCATCCAGCAGTCGAGCTCTGTGCAGACCTTCCAAAAAATTTGCTAATCTTCGTAGCTCCGTCCGTTCCGGGTCGGTCTCGAGCATGACCTCTGCTATCAAAAAGTCGGCGAATTTCTGGAAATCCGACATTTTAAACGTACCATGGAATTCAGCCCTAAGGTTTACAAGGCCGGTGACCCTCCTCTCAAATTTATTCAAGTACCCCCCGTGAGATCCTCAGAGCAGAAGGGCAGCCTACCGCAAACAACTAGAATCTCGCGTATAAACTCTAATACTTCACCCACTAAGACTCCAGCCCAAAAGTTAGTCGCAGTCTCATTCGCAACTTTTATTATGTCATTAATAGAAGGTATCCAGAGTGGTCGAGTATTGCGGGTTTTCCCGATGTCGCTCTCGGAATAGCTGCGCTGGCGCCTGGCTGGTTGGACTGTTTTCTCGACCGACATGGTGGTGAAGTGGAGGTCTCTTTTTGTCTCAGAAACCAGAATAGACTCTGAGGCCCTGTTTTGTGAGAGGAATTTCAATTTCAAGGGCTTTTATCTCACATCGACGAGCTTTGTTAGTTAATAGCGATGGGCAAGGTAGCGAAGGTCAAGGGCTATGCGAGAAAGATACAATGCTCTCTTTGTTATATCCCAATTTTATAGACGAGATCATTGATACGGGATCTGTGGTTAGCATCTGTGGCCGATGTCGTCCATGCAGAATTTTACTATCAAAGACATATTGTGTCCGTAACAGCATATGGCTGCTGATACTAATATACAAACAGATCTACTGGACGAAAATGTTTACTGGATGATTATAGACCAGTAAATAGTATCCTTGTCATATCATCTGGGGCCTGCTTACAGGTAAACCAATTATTAAAGTAGGAGTATATAATAGGATGTTACATACACTAGACGTCCAAAGAAGGAGCACAAATTATCTTCCACTTTTAGGTATTGGCTTGAGAGCCATATTCAATTCCTCCTTTCTTGTATGTCCTCCTATCATTCAATCACTCAAGAGTCTCAAAATGCGGAATATTTTTCTTCATTTCAATAATACTTATGCCACTAAAGCCCGCCAACATATTCGTTTACATCTTTCATGCCGCAGCCCATAGATATACCACACCCGTCATAATAGATACTCCTCCGCTTATAGAATTTTAACCTGTTTCCCAATTACACTACCACTGGAGAACTTAAAAGTAATATTTCTATTCCTTAACTATGCCTTTTCCAAAAGTACACAACCATCCACCCCCACGACCCTTGTGCTTATGCATTCGTATAATAAAACACCTTCCCCTCGAATAATCTCCTTGCCGTCCTTGAGACAACACATCTCTCCACGATTGCTACATCTCCCGCACTCGCTGCCCTGACGCCTACATCAATCTCCCCGCTAGCATGTTCAATGCACACTGTCTCCTCCGCAGGAAGCAACGGCGAAGAAAACGCCCCAGAGGAAGGGGAGGAAGGGAGTATCGACGAAGAGGATCCTGAAGAAGAAGAAATGTCCTCAGGCGAACTCAGCACCGGACTCGGACTCCGCTCCGGCGTATCGATTTGCTGACGCCACGTCTTGTTCCCAGTTGCGAGGCCATGGGCCACAGTGCCAGGTACGCACACGGCCGCCGCAAGGCATGCTGCGCCCGTGAGCTGTAGACTAGGATGCGGTTTGCCCATGCTGAACGCAAGGACCTTTATTCTCTTATCCCCGCTCTCCTTTCGCCGCTCGTATTGGGTGGTAATTGACACGACTGCGAGTTTCGGCGTCCCTCTTACTTTGGCAGCTGCATCCGTGCTAGAAGCTAATCCCATGGCGACGGCGCCCGCACGGCGTATGGCCTCCATGTCATCAAGGTAGTTCGGGGAGTCCTTTTTCGTGCAGTTGCGGAGGTGTAGCGGAAGGGTGTTTTCATCAACAATAACGAAGGGATTTGCAGCGTCGATGAGGGTAGCTTTTACGGAGAAGAAGCTGCCGTTGCGGTCCTTAACCCCGAGCGAGTCACTGCGATTGCGCGTTGGGAAGAGCGAGCCGGTCATACTGCCGGCGGGGTCAACGAAGGCGACTTTGATTTCGCTTCCTGTACCCTTGACGCCAGGGATTGAGTAGGAGCCGCCTTCCTCAAAGGAGCCATATTCGTCAATCTGTATGGTGTCGATGATCACGCGTGAGGTGTTGGTATTAAATATTCGGACGTCGAGTGTTCGCTGGCCGGGCTTCGCATGCACAAGTCCTTCCTGAAGCGCAAAAGGACCCACGCCAGAGCACATATTCCCGCAGTTCCCACTAAAGTCAACTGATTCTTGCCCTACCGCTACTTGCACAAATGTGTACTCGACATCGATGCCCACGCGATTGGATGGAGCAATCACTGCGACTTTGGACGTCGTCGATGTCGCGCCGCCTACGCCATCAATCTGCCGCACATCTGAGCCTTGAGAGCCCATGGCTGCGAGCAGTGGATTTGCCCATTCCGATTCAGAGGCCGGTAGGTTGTGGCGGTGGACGAAGAGACCTTTTGATGTGCCAGCACGCATCAGAACGGCGGGCAAACTGCACCGGATCCTCTTCCTAGCCCGCGTAGACTCCATTGTAAAGTCTGGCATGAACAAAGGTGGCCTAGAGGTAGGGGATATCTCTTGGACTGCCGAAAATCTGGTCGTGTCGGCGCGGATTGATCTGGCAAGTGTACGGAGCATCAACAAAAGTGTATACTCAAGGATGTGGATCCGCTGTAGTTGTACGCAACGATTGAATAGCCATACCCCCTGCAACGGGCGGTTAGGTTATATATACCATCACATCCTAACGCCGTGGTCTCTTGTAACTCGTCTGGGACGGGACCGAACGGCAGAGAGGTAAAACTAGGACCGTGACAAGTCTTCATTGTAGTGAGCTTTTGCTCCCGCGGGAGCTAAGACACTATCCTTAATACCACGGGAAGAAATACCGAAGAACAGCCGCGGGTAGTCGATTTACTCTGTGCCAAGAATCGGCTTGTTCGTCGTAGAACCGCTGCGGTGGCGACTTCAACGGGAGGGGACGCCCCTCCTACTGCCTGTTAGGTAGTTTGAGGCTGTCCTGGCCCCCGTTTCTCGGTCATTTCAGAAAGCTGCTCTTCGTCGACACTTCATAGCGCAGTAGCGATCACATCCCATTATTCCTTTCAAAAATCGGAAACCCATCCAAAGCCTCCCCATTAAACCCATACAACAAGTCGTCCACCGAAATGGGCGTTTCGAACGGGTGTCCCTGGCCCGGAGGATATAACCAATTGCCATCCTCAACATAGGACAGCCCATTCCCTTCATTTTGCCCCGCAAAAGTCGTCACACTGGCAGCCTCAGCGCCCTGGCATGCCCACGGTGGCTGCGTGGAAACAACCGTATCTGATGAGTTGAAACGCCCCGCATGTGCCGGTTGCCCAACTTGCGTATTTTCCTGTTCGCGAACGAAGCTCTGGATGATCCCGTCAATGTCTAGGCTCTGCAAGCTGGGCTCACGTCCGACCAATCTACTCGAGGAGGTGTTGGGAGTACTTTGCTGACTACTCCCATTACTATCTCTATCGATTTGCGTCTGGTCGAGACTGGGTACTTGGACGCCCAGTCTCTTGACGAGATTGTGCACGATGGCATTGGCGCGCCGAACGGCCCAATTCGTTTCCTGGTTTTCACGGAACACGGCTAGGCAGGCTTCAAGGCTACTGTGGGCGTTGGACCCAGGTCCACGCTTTGCAGCGATGCGAGCGTGAATGGTGGCGGCGACGTAGGTTGCGTAGGAAATTAAGTAAGGGGCGCGCCGCACACTGAAGGCTTTGTCGTAGGCGCGTAGGAGCTGGACGATGTCGTCGGCTGCTGTAGCGCAGGACATGAAGGAATTGACCGATATGCTACGAGCTGTGTTGTACAAGTGTCCATCAGCTACGAAAGGACGGTGCAGCAAAATCATGAGCACATTGTACATTGCACTGGACATTCTTAGTAGGAAGCACGTGGAAATCGGAGCCGTGAGTACTTACAGCAGACTCAACACATGCGGAGGCGGTGTTATTGGTTCCTTCTTCGCGTCAAAAGCCAAGTGGCTTGGAAGCTGGCTATGCCATGTTGTTAGCTTGGCATGAATGCTTTCCAACTTGGAAGAAAGCTCTGCTGGGCTTGAATCAAAGCTTCTCTCGGTGTAAATGGTGCTTAGAATGTCGCTTAGAATGACAGAAAGCTTGCATAGATGTTGGAACGTGGATATACTATAAGCAGGAGAGCCTAGATAAGTAGTGCTTGGTTGAGTAGAGTAAGCAAAAGGGGCCCAGTGCTCGAGCTCTTCATAAGTGTCCAAAAACTTGATAGGTACAAGGGTATCAGATTCTTTGATACTGACAGGACGCCCCTGATACAAGCTCTGCACTTTGTCAACAACTACGTTGCCAGTCAGTATAGCATATGACCAGGCGGAGAATCAGGCATACCAAACGCCGCCCAGAAGACACGTCGGCGGATTTCATAGTCCTCGTCGGAGAATTTACGGGCACTGGCGAGATCCACTGTGTCTACATGCATGCCCAAGTCGACGATCATACGGAAAGCAAGGCCAGCATACAGCCAAGCCGCACTGCGCTCGTCACCAAGTGCGAAAAGAGAGTTGGTCATGACTAGGAGGGCCTGAATAGTGGTGACCTCGCTCTTGTCCAGAGCCTCGCCTAGGAGCTCGCGCACCCTCTGGCGAAACTTCCAGCCAGCGGTGCGTACGTCGTCAGCCACTCGACGGACTTCGTGACGGGGACTGAACTTGGCAGCTCCAAAATAGATGGCGTTCAGCAGGAGCTTTGAAAAGTAAGGGCCACCACATGCCATGTCACGCATAAAAGCTGGGCGGTAGGTGGTCAGGAATGAGTGGTGTTGACGATTCCAATGCAGCGACAGCAGGTGCATGCCCAGCTCGGGCTCGACGCCATCAAAATCCAGCTTGCCTTGGCGGAAGTTGACTTCTTCGAGCTGTCTCTGGCGCGCAGCTTCAGCCATGAGGCCCTTTTCGACCCATTCGTCGGGCATCTGAGGCCGGGCGTCGACGGTAGAGCGGTCATGGGGATTTTCATCAAACAGGGTGCTAGTGCGCCCATGGTAGCTGGACGAGCCATTTGCGGCGACGACGATGCGCGACACACCCTTGGGCGTGGCATGGGCAGTAGCAATGGGTGGGTCCGGGGCAACGGGGGCTTCGCGCCTAGGGGTCTTGCTGGGACGTTCACGAGCAGGACGATGGTCGTCGATGGGCTCGTAGCTACACGTGACGTCGTGGGTTCTGCAGTTTGCGCACGTCGGCCTCTCGGCGCTGCACTTGATCTGGCGAGCTCTCGATTCAGCTGTGCTCCGTCTCGTCCCTCGCAGTCAATCACAATGGCATCACAGACCTTCCTTCGACGGCAGAAGGCGCAGGCCTCGGCAGCCCGTTTGCGCACCCGGCCTGTTGCTGTGCTGTTGACTGGGTCTGTGCTGTTGGTCCCGCGGCAAGTGTCGCGCTCGTTTTCGGTGTCGCCGTCACCCATGGCGGCGCGTGAGGTACGGGCGACGGGAGTGAAGGGAAGGTAGCAGGAAATGAAGGGCGGAATGGAGTGGAGTGGAGTGGGAGTGGGCAAGGGGCGATGAGACGGAAAGAGTGGGACGGGACTGCCGCGGGAAGAAATAGAGGGAAGCTGCCACTGGAAGAAAAGGAAACTGCAGGGAAAGGACGGGTGTGGGCCACGGCTTGGCGGCCGCCCCTCCATCCGATCCGATGCCCTCGCCCTCTTCCGCCGCCTCCCCCTGTCCCCTTCCCGACGGTGGGAGCAAGAGCCTCAACGATCATCCCGCTCCAGACCATGCAAACACCGTCCACGCTCGCGGGCTCGCTGCTGTATATACGGCTTTTGCACGCCGTCAGAATGGCCGTCTCACCAGCATCACGCCCACCATGAGCGCGCCACCAGCCACCGTCGCAGGCCCAGTCTCACCCGCCACATCTCTCCCACAAATCGCCCGACCCAAGGCCAGCACGCCCAAAGCAAGGCACACGCCCTCGCCCGCCGTCTCACTGTTCGCGGGTGCCGTCGCCGGTGGTGTTGAGGCTACAGCAACATATCCTTTCGAGTTCGCCAAAACCCGTGCCCAGCTCCAGACCACTCGTGGATCCTGGAACCCCCTTGCTGTCGTCGCACAAGTCGCGAAGACAGATGGCATTGGCGCCATCTACACGGGCTGCTCGACGCTTATAATCGGAACCGCCTTTAAAGCTGGCGTACGGTTCCTCTCCTTCGACTCTATCCGCAGCCGGTTGGCCGACGAACGCGGTGCTCTGTCACCAGCACGCGGAATTCTGGCGGGCATGATTGCCGGCACGGTTGAAAGTGTCGTCGCCGTTACGCCTACGGAGCGCATCAAGACGGCCCTCATTGACAGCGCGAAGAGCGGGACTAAGCAGTACCGCGGCGGATTCCACGCATGCCAGGTCATCGTGCAAACGCACGGCATCGCAGGCCTGTACCGCGGCCTGATCTCGACGACCATGAAGCAATCTGCGACATCTGCCGTACGCATGGGCTCATACAATGTCCTCAAAGAGCTCGCGCGTCGCAACGAACTGCCTAGCAGCAGCGCGCTGACATTTGGCATGGGCGCTGTGGCGGGTACCATCACCGTGTACGCGACGCAGCCGTTCGACACTATCAAGACGCGGGCTCAGAGCGCACAGGGTGCGAGCACAGGAGAAGCATTTCGGAGCGTCCTCCAGCAGGCTAGTATAAGGGGGTTCTGGAGTGGGAGTACCATGAGGCTTGGAAGGCTGGTCTTCAGTGGGGGCATTGTCTTCACCGTGTATGAGAAAGTTGCTGCGTTGCTGAGTCAGTCGTCGTGATACCCGCATACTTGTGTTCTAGTACAAATCTACTTCTTCCATCTCTCAGTTTTGTGCATCCAAGACAGCGTGAATTGACCTCGATGGTGACACGCGATTGCAGTGATCTTTGGTCAGGCCGTGCAGAGAGTAATGCAAACACTAAATGGTTAGATGCTCTGAGTCATGACGCACGCCTTGTCTCCTTCATCTGACTCGGAACTATGCAATGCTCCTTGCCCTCGTAGCTTGTTGTCCCGGCGCGCGCAGCCTCCATCCTGACTCCATCCCCGAAATGACCCCAAATGACCATCTCTCTACGCGACGGCAGCACAACGCCGGCCTGTCCTTTTCCATACCCGTCTTGGATGATCTGATTTCCTTCCCGCGGCTTACTCCTCGACACTCCCGCGGAATTAGCGGTAAGCATAGCGGTAAGCAAGCCAAGCCCAGTCCGCTCCTCATCTACCATCACGCGCCTTCGTACGATTGGCTCCTCCGCCGCCTTTCTCGGTGCATCCCGATCCCAAGCGGCCGAATCCAGCGAAACGGTCACGACGGTGGCGGTCGCCCAGGCCCATGGTTCGCTCTACATCTGGGGCCCCGCGTTCCCCGCTAAGCACTCGAGTCCTCGTGTTTCGGTAGAGAGGATCTAGACTCGACAAGGCAAAAGTCTTGGAAACGCAGAAGAAAAATAGATATAATGACAGGCCCTGCGTCGTGGAAGCAAGCACAGCACCGATTGAGACTCTCTCCTCTGAGAGTGTTTTCTCTGCTTTCAACACTTCGGCACTTCACAGGGAGTAGCAGCAACAGCTCACCATGATTGTCAGCATCGACGAAAAGAAGATTGACGATGTCGAATTCAAAGAAGTCGCCGCTCCTACCGGCCGCATCTCCCCAAAGGAAATCCAGGCTCGCTTCGAGACTTTGCGTCATCTCTCTGACGAGCAAATGGCCGATCTCAACAAGAAACTCGTCCGCAAAATCGACTGGCGTCTCATGCCGTGCATCACACTCATGTTCCTTATGAACTACCTCGACCGCATCAATGTGTCTAATGCGCGCCTAGCAGGCCTCCAGGAGGATCTACATATGAGCGATACCTTGTGGAATACGGGGATTTCGACCTTCTACGTGGGCTATCTGATCGGGCAACTGCCGGGCAATCTCTGGCTGGCGAAGGCAGATCCGAGGTGGTTGCTGCCAACCATGATGATGGGATGGAGTATTGGGACAATTTGCATGCCGGCTATGACGAATGGCGCTGGGTTTGCCGTGTGCAGGTTCTTCATTGGACTTGCAGAGGCGCCGTTTTTTCCGGGCATCACTCTAAGTATGTTACATCCTTACCCCTGAACGATGAACTGGAGGCAGGATGCTAATTGATGTTTGTTTTACAGTGACCTCCTCCTGGTACACCAAAGAGGAAAACCCCATGCGCATGGCCATCTGGCACGCCGGAAACACCATGTCCAACATCATCTCCGGTTTCCTCGCTGCGGGTATTCTCACCAACATGGACGAAGTGCTCGGCCTGCACGCTTGGCAGTGGTTCTTCATCATCGAGGGCGCAGCCTCGATCCTGGTCGCCTGCTCTGGATACTTCCTGCTCCCGTCGTGGCCGCACAATACGAAATGGCTGTCGCAAGAGGAATCAGAAATGGCTCAGTACCGTGTGCAAGTTTCCAACGGTGGCGTGTATGAAGAGACAGGCGGGACGTGGGACGGGCTGAAGATGGCAGCCAAGGACCCTTTCACTTGGTTGTTTTGCGCAATGCACTTTGCGCTAGTCACCGCTCAGAGCTTTAAGGATTTCATGCCATCCGTACGTCTCCGCTTCCACATCAGTCATCCTTGGGTTTTATACTAATGGTATTATTTCAGATCATGAAGACCTTTAAATTCGACACCCTAACCACCTACCTCGTCCAAGCACCCCCCTATGCCATCGCCTACGCCGTCGCCTGCGGTCTCGCCTACACTTCGGGGCGCTTCCAGGAATCCTGCTACCACATCATCGTACCCATCGTCTTCAGCGCCGCTGGCTGCGCCATGCTGATTGGCACACTCAACGTCGCCGCACGCTACATCGGCCTCATCCTGCTCATCTCAGGCACGTACTCTGGTCTGAATTTACAGCTCAGCTGGGAGACGACGCTTGTGCCCGCGCCCAGAAGTAAGAAAGCTGCCTTGATTGCGATTGCGAATTGTATTTCGCAGGTCAGTCATTGGTTCAGTCCGTATTTCTTCCCGAGGAGTCAGGAGCCGTTCTACAGGCTCGGTGGGGGGTTGATTCTTTTTGGATGCTTAATCTGTGTGGCAAGTGCTGCGCTTATCAAGTGGAGGGCCGTGAAGTTAAATAAGAAGCTGGATGAGGCGGAGGGATGGTCGGAGCATAGCGGCGTGGAAAGGGGATGGAGATATGTTTACTAAGGGAAATGATTCACTTACGACACGATACAACATGATACAAGGAATGAGAATGGGAATGGGTTGGTTTTATCGGAATATTTACATGGTTTGGTACTTATCCGGTTTTATATTCCGGCACTCCGCGTATCGTCGGAATTTCAAACGAAAAGGTTATATTTCATTGCCACTTTTCCCTACGAGTTATGCAAGGACTCTTTCTCGTGTGAACCTTTTTATACCTCCATCATGCTCTCCCAACGTGGCCAACGCAACGTCTCCGACCTCTCCATTCCCTGGCGCTACGTCAACGCTGGTCCCCTGGGATGCTATCACCCCGACTCTAACCCTTCAGGTGTTTTAACCCAATTCACCAGTGCGGAAAATTATCTCGTGCAAGACGAGATCGCTGCTTTCATAGATGCCAAAGTCCAGATTCCCGTGTCGGCATACGGCTACGCGTACAGCAGCGCGGGGGGTGAGCGTCTCCCTGCTGCGCTCGCCGCGCATCTCAACCGAGAATGGGAGCCGCGAGAGAAGTTGAGGGGCGAGGATGTTAAGATCACGGCGGCGGCAACGGCACTACACGAGATTTTGGGCTTCAGTCTTTTTGACGAGGGGCAGGGCATCATGACGAGTACACCATATTACGGGCGCTTCGAAATTGATTTCGGGCTTAAGGTTGGCGTGAAGATTGTTGTTACTCCTACAACCATAGATGAATGTTTCGAACCAAACGTGGTCGATGTCTTCGAGAAGACGCTTCAGCGAGCGAAGAAGAACGGGATTGAAGTCAAAGCTTTGCTAATCACCAACCCGCACAACCCCCTAGGTATCTCTCTCGAAGCTTCCTTACACGGTCGTTCTAACTGTCCGTACTAGGCCGCTGCTATCCTAAAGATACCCTCCTCGCACTCATGCACTTTTGCCAAACTCACCACATCCATCTCCTAAGCGACGAAATCTACGCTCCAACCGTGTTCTCCTCTCCAGACCCAAACACTCACCCTTTCACATCCGTTCTCGCTCTCAACTCGACCATCGATCCAGATCTTCTGCACGTCATCTACGGCACCGCCAAAGGCTTCATCCCCGGTCTGCGCATCGGCGCGCTTATCACGCGCAACGTTGCGCTAAAGAAAGCTTACACCTCGATTGTGAGATTCCACGGCGTATCTGGGCCTGCTGTTGTTATTGCTGCGACGATGTTAGAGGACCAAGAGTGGTGTGAAAAGTTCCTTGAGCTGAGTCGCGAGCGGATCCGCGAGGCATATGTGTACTTTATTAAGAGACTGAATAGTATGCAGGTGAGACATTCGGGTGGTGTTAATGCGGGGCTGTTCGTGTACATAGATCTTTCACCGTGGCTGGAAGAGGACTTGGGTCAGGGGAGAAAAAAGAGAGAGCAGGAGCTTGCGGGTAGGGCTTTGGAAAAGGGGCTGTTTTTGCAGCCAATCGAAGAGCATGCGGTGGAGGTGGGATGGTTTCGGGTCGTGTACACGCTAGAGAAGAGAGTTTTAGAAGAAGGATTGCGGAGGTAGGTTTTTGACTGATACGTTCAATGTTGATTTGCTGATCATAGAATAGGCTTGAAGGTCTCTTGAAAGAAAAGGGGCAGCGAGAGGAATAGTGTGGTTACATACTGTTGCAAATGGGCGGTCGTAAAGTCATAAATTAATATCCAGTCACAGCTCAAGTATAAATGAGTAATCTCGCTAATAAGGCGTAAGTGATTCGGCGCAGATCCACAACTATATACTCGGTGGATAGCATGGGTTTCTGAATAGAGGCGATTAAACCTAAGTGGTGGCCAGTAGAAGCTTTATTTTGAGTTTGCAATTGCTGAATCGAAGTTACAGGCATGTGACGACTTGGGGTATAAACCAGATGCGCTACTTGCCAGTGAAGCATTCTACGATTTTACTAGGATTTTTGGAAGAAACTGTGATGAGTGATGCTTAACTGTGGCCAGAGATGCGCAATTACCCCGCCGTGTTGATCACTTGCGTGGGATTTTTCAGTCAAAGATCAGATCCCACGACTCGTGTGCTTACATGCTAGCGAAAACTACTCGATGTCATTTGCAAGAAGAATTAAGTCCAATGTTAGAATATATAGCCCTTGTCTTAGCTATCACCCGGACAGCTCCAGTGTGCAACAAAACAGCCATGTCGGCTGGCTAAATATAATGCCAGCCCCACCCCACCTATAGATACTTCGAATAAAATTAGTATTGTAAAATCTTCGGTTCCGCTATATCTTCGCCCTTAAGCATAAGTACTTTGTTTCCTTCAAACAACCATTTACATTTTAGAACTCCTATCTCGCCGCATGACCTTCTTACTGAGTTTATTCCATATCTTTTACTGTTCCTTGTAAGTGTTCCTATAGAAGTTAAAGTCGCTATCAAATTTAGTTATATAATAATCGCCGTGTAGTTTATTGAATTGAGATGCATTTTTTTTCTTTTCCGTATTCGCATAAGCTAAATGATACCCGAAACTACAAACCACGTGCCTACATAAGCACCTCAATCAACATTCCCTTTTTCATTTCCCCAACACGCTTTGTCGCATTATAAAGAGCATCTTTGAACTCGCGCACAGTCCTCACCCTCACGCCTTTCATCCAATTCAAGTCTGAGCCGGATGCAGCTTCCGCTAGCGCAGCATAGTTAGGCGTAGGATGGAAGGAAATGTTGAGTTCGTCGTCAGTGGCGGTTTTATTGAGACCGCCTGGATAAACGAGCTCTGTCGAGTTGCGGGGCGCCTTCCAGCCTGCGAGTACGTCAGTGCGCCATATTTTGATATTGTAGCTAGAGATGCCGTACCGCCATTGTTCAAAACAACTGTGAGGATAGAAATTTGGTATTTGCTCGCCACCCACAATGCACTGGATGGCGATGCGCACATAAAACTTCCGTCGCCGACGACCTGGCAGACCATTCCTGTCTGTTCAGCACCAGTTATTTCTGAATCTTGTAAAGCCATTTTGACGCCGAGAGCCGCGCCGTTGCTCCATCCAATACCTGTGCCTCCACAATTAATCCAGCTCCCGGGTCTGCTGGGCTGCAGTTGGTCGTGCAGTGTTTGAGCCGCTGTAACGGCTTCAACAACGAAATCAGTGGTTTCGGGGAGGGTCAGCTTTAACAAGCGGCCTATGTTACTGGGGTTGAGCGTAGCATCTTCAGCGAAATCCACTTGCGCTTCAATGGCGGCAAGACGCTCAAGATGAGCTCGTTTCTGCATCTTGCGTCGAGAAGCGAATCTAGGGTCTTGTAGCCCCATTTGCACACTCGGAGTGGTCTTCAGGAACTCCACCAATTGTCTCAATGCAGTGTAGCTGTCTGCTTTCCACCGACCATGAGCAGGGAAAAAGGAAACAGGGATCTGTTGATTCAAAGGATCGATATCCACATGAAAAATGACTGCGTTTTTTGCCGGTGGGTTCCTCGATGGTATCCAGGGAACATCTGTATCAAGCAGAAAAATGACGTCTGCGTCTTTAGTGCATTTATCGAAACCGAGGCGGAACCCTTCTGAAGCGGGATGTGAGCTTGGGAAGCACACGTCGCTGCCACCGGTATCGTGCACACGGATGCCAGGTATGATGTCGGCGAGTTCTACGAGAAGCTCTGGCGTGCGGCGGTCGCGGCCTGAGTAGCCTGTAATAATGAGCGGGCGCTCAGCTTGAATGAGAGCGTTGCATATCGTCTTAACAGCATCATATGGAAGTGCGCTGGGGCCAATGGGAACCCATTGGTCCCGCTGCAGAGAATAGGGTTCTATTTCCTGTGCAAGAACTTCTCGCGCACTCGTCAGATAGACGGGACCCTTTGGCTGGCTTTTTGCGAACTGGAGCGCCCGCGCCACAGACTGTTTTACGTTTAGACCTGTGCGTATCTCACCCGTATATCTGCAGTATTGTTTCACAATGGCAGCCTGATCGGGTGCTTGCTGGAGCCAGTGCATATATTCTGTACGTGACCCCTTTGCTTCACCTGACTCTGTGTATGGACACAGCCCAGCAAATATGAACACAGGTAAGCGAGCGACGCAGGCATTGTGGAGGGCTTGACCTAGCGCCTGAGTACCAACATCGACATGGACTATGACTGCCTGCGGCTTCCCAGAGACGCGTGCATATCCATCGGCCATGGATAGTGCTGTGATCTCTGCAGGACATGTTATGAAGCGCGGCCATCTGTCGGGACGCTCACGTTTTCCCTTCACAATAGCCTCAATTATGGATGGGTGGTCAGAGCCAACGTTGACGAAACATGCTGTGATGCCCGATTCCCATAGTGCTTCAATCAATGCAAATGCCGTTGTGTACTTGGTGGGAGGTGCCGAGGCTATGGACGCAGACGTTCGCCGAGCCGCCGCCGATCCCCGTGAGCCCAGGAAGGGGACACATGATGCGCTGGGTAAAGCTCTGCTGCTGAATGATCGAATGTTTCGGAGTTTCTTGCTCAGCTGTATAGCCTGGGAGTATGCGTCGCGCAGCGCCATGGTGGGGTAGGACGGTATACACGTCGTTTACGGAATGGCATTTTATGTACTCCGCCACTGTTGTCGGATGTATCGGATTTAACCAGCGTCTTGAAGCAAAGACAAGGCTGATGCATAGCGCACAGAGAAAAAGGATTGTTGGTCCTGTCGCATCGTTAAGGACGATGTAACAAGTACAAATTAGTCACTACCGGCATATATGAGTGGCAATTGATGGGTGTTTTCCGGCATTAAGTGGCCGAATCGCAAGTACTCTAAAGTGGCCAGCAGATTGTAAGAGATTTATTTTCACCTAAGTCGATAGTTTGCATCATGCGCTTGCACATTCCTGTGACAGAATCATTGAACCCTCCTCTGCTGCCCAAATACTCGTCAGCCAAGAGCATAAAGAGATACAAGATTGTTTTCGTTAGTCGCAAGCCAATTCATATGGCTTGCATCTGCAACGCATCAATGGATATCTATATGCCAAATTATATTGAAGATAAATAAGATGACTTTGAAGAATCAGAGTAGAAACCGATTGATGGGGGCTTTATACCACTGGTGGGCGCGCCTTTCGTATTGGAGGAGCGTATCTTCGCTGCTCCATATAAGCTATGCCAGTGCTCTATTCTCTAAGAATAATTTGTTATTCTTCTCTTCGGTTTTTCCCCGCAGTAATTGACTCAGGAGTGATTGCGCCCCTATAAATAGCGTGTTTTTAACACCTAAGCCTTATCACCTAGACCAGTAAAACGGCCTACTGACGACTATCAGCAGATCTCTAGACTAAAAAAGCCACTAAAAAATAGCCGCGAATACACAGAAAATCATAGCTGAGGGGTGAAATAGCAGAGGAAAATTGAAGGGAGGCTGAACCCTTGGTAAGCTCAAGCGCCACAACATCCAAATCCGGCGATTCTTCAACCCAAGCAGCCAACGAACTCCAGAGAAAGACGTTACTGGTTCGTATTGAGGAAGTGTTCGTCAGCATTATACGTTAGGAAAGTTTCGTATTCATTGGCCGTCGCTCGTAGCACAACGCGCCAGAAGGATGCCCTCGCGCATGTATGGGGGCGGTTTGCCGTGTTGGGTCTCAGCCTTGTAGCTCGCCCACGATAGCCCTTTTCTATAAAAATGACGCTCCTACTGTCTTAATATTTTCTACTATCTTCCATTCTCAATTTACATTTATTTCATCGACTATATATATAACGCAAAATGGTATCCTCTATACTCCAGGCCTGGCTCCACCTATTTCATCACATGGTCAGAAGATTAATCCTAGTATTTCCAGTCGTGCTACAGCAGGACAAAGGACGTCTGATTCTTGCATCTGCTGTAGCGGGCTTTTTAGTATCCCTTATCGTTAGAACACAGGCCTTCGATCCTGCCCAAACACCCACCGATGAACAAACGGAGGCGATGAGACAGATCAATGGGGTCTTCAATATTGAAGATTGGGGAGCTCGAGGAATGGCAATTCGATCGGGAGGCAATCTTACCCAGTGTTGGCTGAACCTAGCAAAAGCACTGGAAGAGGTTGGAGACATAAGTGCGTCGGAATACAATGGGGCGGCTGGAGCACTGTCTCTGCTGCCGACTGCTGGCGCTTTGCTCGGCGCACCCACACGCGAAATGTGGATCGTCTACAAACTTGTCCCTGTTGCGGGTGTTCTTTGTATGTTCCTATCGCTTGGAGCGACCATCACACCGTCCGATGTCGGAGAGTATGAGTCGGGAAAAGCATTCTCATATGGAGGATTAATGCCTACCGTTCGCACCGAAACAGCTCCCGAGCAAAATATATATGACAGCGATGCAGAGGATTTTGAGCAATTATCAGAGGCTAAGAAATTTGCCATGGAAGTCCAAGAACGCGCTAAAGACGATTCTGGGGGCGATGTCCACATGAAAGTTTGGGTCGGTATCGGGTTCCAGTGCGCGTTCATCGTGATTATCCTAGTGGCCATGTGGTACGCTCAGCGGGGTGCTGTTATACCATGGTGGTGTCGTGTGAGTCATCGTCTTAGTCTCAGCGCCCTGGGAACTTCGACCAGTTCACATTTCATCCAGTGCTAACTGATTACAGGTGTGGGGTTGGATGTTCTTTTGGTATGCACTTGTCATTGCCACGTCTGTCTTCGATAACATCGTCGCTGCTCCATTCACTTCTTCATGGACGATTCGTGTCGCCAAAGCGCCCACCAGGATCATGGTCGATCAAACACAGAGCCACATCACTCAATTTGATCATACTAGATGGCCTACTATCATAGACCGCCTCAAGGCTGGGGTTAACATCAAACATCGCGTTACAATTGCTGATACCGATCCCTCAATCTACTCGCGTACTTGCTTTTACGTCGTGATATCAGTCCAAGGCATTTCGAGCTTCCACGCTTTTCTCCAGGTTATATCCCGTCTCTGCAGTGTCGCAGTATTTGCGTTTGGAACAGCTCTTTTTGCGTCTGCGACGTTGATGTCCATCACTGCCGCACTGATGCTGCTTTGCCTCGTACTACCGATGGGTATGATGGGCCGTGTCGTTGCCATGTGGATCGCAGCCGAGATGAACAAACACAACAAATCAATTCTCCACACGGTTGTCAAGTCAAAAAAGGAAGCTGGAGAGCACATAGAAGCCATTCTGGACTTGTCCGGGCTACAAATCGAGACGATGGGTCACATCATTCTAGATGGAAACTGTATCACAAAACGGAGTCCGCTCTTCAGTGCTGCCACATACATTGGTCTGCTAGCTAAACCGTATGATTTAGTAAGAGTGGCAGTGCGAAATCAACGGGTAGACAGCTTTTCTAGACCTCTCATATCGATGAAAGAAAGAAGGCCGAGCGTAGTGATGCGGAAAAATGTTGCGTCCACAGTAGGGACGCTAGGTATCACACAGACGCGGGCAACTTCACAGGCACCGGTGCCCTCGCAGAAGCTGACGACCTCACAGACGCAAACAATTTCGCCATCACAAGTAGCTGCACAGTCGCAGGTAATTTCGCGAAATACTCCTATAGCCCATCAGTCTCGAGACTCAAGTCGAAACCACATGTTTGGCCCCGTTTAATATGCGTACAAATACGGTAATTGTAGACGCGGAGATGATGAGTTGTTATTACATAGGTCAAACCGTTGTGTTGAATGTGTGGGCTTTCGAAAATGTGAACTACAAGCTGTCATTTACTTCTCTTAGTCTACAATTAACTGACACATTGCTCTTTTAAATCCGTATAGGTAGCCCTTCCTGCTGTTTAGCTATTTCTATCTCTCTCGCAGCTCGAGATAACTATCAAATTTTCTATATAATAAACACGACTACAGAGCTTGGCTTAGAGAAGTCGGGGGGGCTGACATGCACATTGAGACATAAGGATGAGGAAGGTGAGCGTTTCTCGTAGAGTTACCAACCAGATACCAGTCAGAACAAACAACACAGAAAGTACGAAGCATAAGCGAATGCAAGTTCATAAGCTGTTCCAATTGCTGGTTGCAAAAACTCTGAGTGAGCCGCTACCCCTACAATCTATCTTTTGTAAACTTTAGCCTAAAATCACATTTTCCGTATGCAAGCCACTACGCCTCATTCCCGATCTAGCGACTATTGTAACGCATAGAGATGTTCTGAATGTATATAGGGTGGCTGAAGGCTACATGTTAAAATCGTATAGAGGTTAGAAGATTGACTGACAAGAAAGATGGTGTTTTCTGATTCAACTAAGGGGTATCATAAAATCAAAAATAAGATCCATGCAAAACACCCTTTGCAGACCAACAAAAAAGCGTGAAAAAACTAAGCTATTATTTATTGTTGGGTGATAGGACTATATGCAACGACAAGTTTGCTCTTGAACTCATTTAGAATCTCCCCGCTGTTACCTCGTACCCTCCTGACTATCCTAGATGTTGACTAAATGCCTCTGCTTAAAATATTTAATGATATCTCCTAAGGCGCCGAATGAGTATATGCGGTCTTGGATAGGTGCCTTTTCATTCCCTAGGCACATTAAACGTATCGTCGGCCTCTTCTCTTTATAAACGGTTACCCTAGCTCAATACCATTTCCAGTGCACTAAAAGTATTTAGTGGTACCTTTCGCTTGATCGAGCTTGCTATCTGTAGTGTTCGTCGAGTTCTATCCCCCTTGATTTGGAAGAAATGCTAAATCTAGCAGGCCTAAAGGTAATGAAACCATTCAAATCACAAGGAGAATAAGAGACCAGATGATTTAGACCAGAAGCAGCAATAACTAGGCGGAGAACTGCGTCCAGTGGCCAGATGGACAGTTATTGGTTACGATTGGCACACATACGCTGCTTATAGGGCTAACCAAGGTGGGCAAGATACGCTTATAAGTATACCCTTAAGGGAGTTTATTTATAGTTTGCTAGTCACTTGGGAAAAGAACATTGTTGGGCCGTGGAAACGTGCTGCCGCCGATACGAGAGATATATATGAGATATCCAAACTTTTGCGGCTATTGAAGAGGGTAGTACAATTTGCTTCAGATGAGTACTAGCCGTGGCTGGAAAATGATATTTTAAGGCCCTTTATACGAGAGAATTTTACTACAGTTTTGAGAATGTGAAGTCCCATCTTATTATTTGGGTTGCATTCTTCATAGTAATTGTAAGTGTGACATTCGCAACCTTAATCTTCGACATCCTGCACCACTAAATTAGTCATACAGTCATCTGAAGCTTGAATAAGGTTCAAACTTCAAAAATCGCAAACTCGATTGATAGGGTGGTCGTTGTACCAATTGGGAGCCCAAATTCCCCGCATGATGCTGACGGGAGCTGTGTGATCTCACCCCCTCGACGAGACACCAATGACGGCATTCCTCAGGTCCCACCCCTACTTCCCAGTGCGTACGTAATGAGCGTAGACATCATAAAATCCATATCTCCGACACCGACACATGTTGCATCGCAACATACATTTCCCCTGTTCTCACTCGGAGCAGAAAAGCGAGCAACTCGGTTCCAGGAACATCACGGGCTACGCGAAGATCTAGAATATCATTACTACAAGCCCACAGGGCTCCGCAGGACTCGCTACCCGTAGCGCCTTCCCGATGCACCTGGCATCCCCCTTGGATGCTACCAACGTCGTCTTACACGGCCTACAAGATCTGGACACCCCGAATGTGAACAAACTCGACTACAAGCTCTGATGGGTTAGCGGAAACCCAACAATCGAGACTCTCAGCCAGCAGCTGTGCTTCGAGCGGCGCATCATCGTCACCGAGGATCCCTTGCCGCACCTCGTCATTTCGGAAAACCGCATCGTGTATCTGAAACCGTTACCCGCTTTCCTCTGCTCGTATGCATTTTGGGAATTTTTAGGAGATAACTGCGGATCGTCAATGTCGCTTTCCTATATAATGGCGACTACGGTCTCAGAAGACTTGGGTCTCGAGCTGAAAGAGAAGCTGCGTGCAACAGCACTGGGATTCGTACGGAAGTATGCAACATTGATAAAGCATCGCTCCGACTATAATATCGCACGACGCTACGACCTTCTCCTCGTATTCAGCGGCGAAGATGACGACAACAGAAAAACACTACATCCTCATCATTTGAGCCATCCATGACCTTCATCGAGGCCTTTTCACACATCCCCGACAAGGACATCAGCGCACGCTGGCGTTACGGCGAACTGCTGCTCGACTCGCTCAACATGCAGTCAGGCATCTCCTTCCGACGATACCATTTCAACCGCTTCGAGTCAAACTACGGCATCTACTTCAAGCGTTTCTTCCACGTGACACTGTTTCTATTCACTAGCTTCAATGTAATATTAAACGCCATCCAGGGGATTCTAACGGGGTGTACGATGTGAGATACGGATGGCGCACAGCTGAAAAATGGAAGGGGGTAATGAAATGGTTTGGAATCGAGGTTATTGTATGGATCGTCGCGTTTGGAGTACTGTTTGTGGGTATGTGGGTAGCGATGGCAATCCTTGAGAGATGGAGAGTAAGGATTATAGAGAAGGCCGCGCACAAGTGGTGGGAGGAGGAACAGAGGTGGGAAAGTGCTCTTCAGCCAAGGGCCTAAGCTTATATCCCAGGTGGTGGTTGGTGCCAAATGGCAAGACGTGGATGTGACGGAGGAACCCACGATCCCACTCAATAGTTGAGGGAGTAATTTGCGACCTTGCACACCTCTGCACATCGCACAACGAGATGTTGCTTAGTTCCCTAGGAAAGACAGACTCAATCAATTTGTCTATCATTGAGATCAGCTATCATACAATTGTAACAACTCGTTGATCTAAACTCTCCCGAAACCGGACTTCGTCCTTATCGAAATTATCTGACACTAACATTCCTACTCTTTCGAAGATTTCACCGTCCACGCAATATAGCAACAAGCTCCATGTCCTAAACACTGGATATGAAGTGTAATTTTCCTGGCCTAGGACAAATACACGCTGGGTAAAGGACATCCCACCTAAAAATAAACAATATACGCTCATTTCAGAATTCGAATTCATCAATCCACGCTCAATAAGGTCATAGTCTACATTGGCTTCCTGTCCATCAACAGTGAAGTTTGACCGTATGTAAACAGAATCATTGTTTGGATGGCCGACTGAGAAATGACGTGTAACATGTCCTTCATGGGCCTCTCTGTGCTTGAGGTAAGCTGGGCGTCCGCTGCCTTTAATAATCAAATGCCCTTTTGCGACTGTACCCATTGGGTCAAGGGATGACGGTGTACATTGAGCGGAGAGTACGTCAATCCACCAAGTGAGACTCTTCACATCTGTTTCCGTGTTGGCAATAAAATCGGGTTTTGAGAATAATATTGGCCCCTCAATCGATGCCCAGGACCAAGAAGGAGCACGCCATTTTCTTGGTCTTCTTGTATAGTATCGCTCAGCCTGACTTCCAGACTCAGGGTAAGCGAACCAAATCAAATCGGCTAACAGATTTTCTCCCCAAAGGCCGGCCAAATATGAACTCTTTAGGCGATGTTTGTATTGCTGTGCGAGTCCAGAAAAAGCCGGTAGCCGGTCTTCTTCATGACTGAGCTGGAGCCATGTGAATTCTTCCACCATTTTCTGCCATTGCATATGGAGCTTTTTTCTTGAGACGCCTGGTACCAGGGATAAGCTGTGGTCATACTTTATCCCGCGATTTGCTCCCAAGCACTCGCAAGTTGAAGTCTCTCTACATTCCCAGCTTAGCTCTTGGCCAAAGTATAAAACGCGTGGTGCTAGGAGCCTCTCTTGATAAACCCAAGCGCGTGACATAAGTGGGTACTCCTCACAACCATGTTTTGAGCTAGCAATTTCGGCCAAATGGCAGTTCACAGGTATCCTAGAGTATATAGTAAACAATGAACCATCTTCCAGCTGGCCATCATGTCTCTTGAAGCTGGGAGAGTGTTTCTTGTCCTGGAAGAATAAGGACTCTGAATCATCCTTCGGAATAGCTGCCCCAATTGTAAGAAAAGAACCTTCAAATATCTGCGACATTTTTGATCCTTCAGTTTCCCAGTCATCTTTATCATGTTGAATTATGCAAAGCTTGTCGATCCATAGATATTGGATATCCAGCATGCGGCATACTTCCACAGCATTCTGGAACAAAAGAGGTAGAGAAAGCCATGGAATGTTGCCTTGATAGCTTTCGTAGTTTCCTCTAGTACACAAAATGGTCAAGGACCTCCCCCAACAGTAACTGAGGCAGATATATGGACCCGATAATGCCTCAGTCTCAATCAGCCTGATCGAGTCGTTGGATTGTCCAAGATCAAGAACCCGCTTAGGTAACATTGCGTTGCTTTCGTTGGAACATCTTTTGTGCTCAAGATTGCAATTATAAACCCAGTCATGGATGCGACGGAAACTAGCTTCTGAAGCAGTATTGCCTGTAAGATGTGATTTGCGATTGATTATACTCCATGGTGAAGGCGGACTATCTGAGTCGAAAGACATGGTCAGCGTACTGATAGCAGGTAATTATATGCTCTATATAGTGCGCGATTCGATGAAACATCGAGATAAGGAAAGGGCCTTACCACTGCTGGTATAAAATTCTATAGTACTGCATCTTTGATTAGATACAATTGACGCTAGGAGACTTCCATGTCGATCATTCTTGTAAAGTACAAGACGTTGCTCATCATGCATTGTGCGCAAACAGATTCCGATGCTGTCAAATGCAGCATTAATGACGGTGCATGACATGCAGCGGTTTCTAGCTCCTTCCGCGATCTTACGAGGATCGAGAGTTGGATAAGAGTCTGCCCAGCTGACTGCTCTCCAGTCAAATATTGTTGGGTTCATGTCAAGGCATCCTGAACAAAGTGGTCTAATTGATCGTATACAAGATACATATTGCAGACGAACCAGCTCCTGATCTACCATGATTTAGGAAAAGTTGTTGCAAGATTGTCGTGATCAGGATGTGAATTGAAAGTGCAAATTAAACATCACAAGCCAAGAGCGACGAAGGATGCAGCTCATCCGAGGATGCGCTTAAAGTTCCAGGATGATGCCCCCTGTTGCTTGGTAACCGTGTATTACTAAGCTTGCTGTTGCTGCACAATGCATATTCAGGTGAAGTCTACCGATCTTACCTATCTAAGAAAATTATACATGACCATATACTTCTCTATTAAATAATATTACTAATGTTGGAATTACGTCACATGACTGCTCAGCTTGCTGGCAGCTTTCCCGCAGCTTTCTGGCGGCTTGCTGGCGGCTTTCCGCCAGCATGCTGGCAGCTCTCCGAGTCATGTGACTAGTATCACGTGA
>Ga0247757_10000777_pt1 | contig 24833 bp, 17 predicted proteins | sample UWRJL126311R4_FD_180929 | JGI IMG/M metagenome (GOLD analysis project Ga0247757, IMG submission 180929) | Plant litter microbial communities from Arlington Agricultural Research Station in Wisconsin, United States - UWRJ-L126-311R-4 | ecosystem: Environmental > Terrestrial > Plant litter >...
CTGAGTGAGTCCCCACTCCCCCCTCCTCATCTAGTCTGTCATACCTGTCATTAACACCTCCTAGCAAGTTGATCCACGTCTCCCAAGCTGCCTTCGCAGACCACGCCCACCACTCCGAGTACCTACGCCTCTTCAACGAGCGCTTCCCACCCACGAAGTCCCAGTCGAGCCGCCCCTCCTCCGCCGAAGCCCACCCCGATGATAACGATGAATCCGCCTGGCTAGCCAATGTCGTTGGTCGGTCCCCCGACGCAGACGCAGGCTGGGAGCGCGTCGAGCCCATTGAGTCTGGAGCTCTGACGATTCAGTTCGGCGAAGCATTCGGTTCCGACAGGAAACGGTAACGTCTTCGTGTCGCCACCTAATATTGCTTGTCTGTCCTCCTGTCATTTCCTGTTTCTCATGTATAACGATCGAGCCGATGCCATGGCAGCTGTTAATATTAATCTCATTATTTCCTGCTACTTTAGTTCCTATGTGTGTTCATCTGTGTCTGCACTTCCCACGATAGGGCAATGTCTTAGATCTAGGGCATCAAGCAAGGGCATCACACAATTGGCTCACACTGCTTCTGTCTAACTGTGCAGATATTGAATTAATCTCGTCTACCTGCTGTCTATCTCCGTGCTAGAGGAAAACCATGTACCGCCCCATAATGGGAACCTTGTGTCATCGGGGCACTCGATAAATCATTGAGCCCAATAATACCATGTCGTGTAACCAAGTCAAACCCTCCCTTGTACCCAATAAACAGGGTCGACTGGTTATCTGTCAGTATGTACTCCACACCATGTAAGACGTTTCCATACCTGGTCTAGAACAATTGGAGGTTGGTTAGCCTCGGAACAAGCTAGCCTCATCAGCGAAGTCCTTCAGCTGGGAAACAACCTCGTTTTGGAGCAACTGGCCAAGCTCATGCTTCTGCTCATCAGTGAGGTGATCCAAGCCCAGGTCCAGGCCACGAGAAACCATCTTCCGGAAGACGGTGGGCATCTTGCTAATGACGCTGACAGCAAACTTGCGAGCGCGGATCGTCATGCTCCACACAAGCACATCCTGCTGGTCCTTATCAAGGTCCATGCCATGGCGGAGGTCACGGACCTGGGTCTCGACGAAGCCACCGACCGTGTCGACGCTGCGCTGGGAGGTGGTGCCAGAAGAGCTGGCGGCGCCCTATGGTAGGTCAGTAAATGTCAACAACGGGTCCCGATCCATGCCTTGCCACTTACACTCGCAGCAGGCACGGATGCGGCTAGGTCTGGCATGCCGAGCTTCTCCCGCACCTTAGCTACGATCCCTTGATGGATATCATCAACGGTCTTGCGAGGTGTGGAGATGCGGCGGGGAATTCTCACCTCGCGGTTGAAACTAACGGGCTCCTGGCGTGCAAGGAAGGACTCGCTGCGTCCTCCTTTGTCGGTTCCGCGGCGGGAAAGCTCCTCGAGGATGTGCTTGTTGGCCCCAGGACGAAGTGGTGGGACATTGCCGATATTCCGGTACTCAACGTCCAAGTCCTTGGGGGTGTAAACTTTGGGATTGTCGCCTTTGCTCGGGTCAGCCTTCTTTTTGCCCTCTGCCTTGGAAGTGCTTGGCTCGCCGGACTTGCGAGGACGCTTGGTGGAAGGCTCGTTCGTGGGACGATCCTTAGATGTCATAGGGCGCTTTGTAGAGGCTGAATTGGTAGGAGACTCCTCAGGGTCAAAGAACTCGTCTTCGCTTTTCTCGAGCTCTTGAAGTGAGCCTGTTGGTTTTGCCCGGCGGTTGTACTTGGCACGCTCTGCACTCGTAGGCGGAGTGACGTCCTGGGGAAAGCCCTTGTTGCGCTTGAGAAAAGGAGAGGGTGTGTCGTCCTCGTTCTCCCAATCTGCCGCCTCTGAGTCTTCCTTCACCGGTGCCTTGCCTTTACTCGAGCTAGGTTTGGTCACCGTGTAGGCACTGGGCTTGGTCGCTGGAGAGGAGGCAGGCTTGGTCGCCGGGGAGCTCTCTTTCTTGGCAGAAGAAGTGAGGTTCGGGCGCTGGGGAGGGGTACCTAAACGGAATCCATGTTGAAGAGGAGGGGTGCCTTTCTCCTCACGCTTCTGCTGGCAGGGTTGGCAAATCTGCCAGCAACAACCTCTACAGCGGCGCATCTGGTCCGACGCGTTTCGCTTGTCGCAAACAGCGCACTTGGCGGTGTGAATGCTAATAACATCGAAGTCGCTAGCCTCTGAAGTGCACTTGGTCATGGCACTACGGGGTGTACTCAAGGTTGTTTTGGGCTGGCGAGCCGGCGTCGATGGATCATCTTGAGAGGTCATGTTGACTGCGAGACTGCTGTGCGTAGAGCGCTCAGTATCAAGAGAAAGGCTGTGGTTTATATGAGTACAACGTGGATAATCAAATGGAGCAGGCACCGCAGCGGACGAGTACCGCGCACAGGGTTGACTGTACCAAGGGTAGCGTGAGTGTTCTGTTTTATATAATAAGCACAAGTTGACTCTTATCGTGGACCAGCACCATAGGGGGTCTAGGGTAGGTTACCTAAGGTTAAGTGAGGACTCCGCTCTGTATAGGTACAGGGCGGGTGATTATTTTAGACCAGCACCACAGTGGATGGGGACCAGAGGAGGTTTTATACACAAGGGAGTGTGTGGCGATTAAAACAATGTTGGTGAATTAGCCAGAGGAAAGTCAACGGGAAGGCGACAAAGTGGACCCAAAAAAAGGTGATGGAAACTGACAGGAGCCGTCGTTTGTCAGTGAAAGAATATGCTAGGTGACCTTTGGATATCAGTGAGAAGGTGGAGTCACGTGCAACCCGTTTCGGACGGTCAGCAACGTTCACCTCGGAATAGCGAAGGCCCTCATTGCGTGGACATGAAGCGTACCTACAGATCTTGTACACGGCTTGGCGGCGGCGACTGCGTGGATTCAAGTTGCACGACAGCTACCAAATACGAGTATAAAGAATCCGAATGCCTTGCTCCAATGAGATGACTATGAAGTACACCAGCAAGCCCTCTCGAGAAAGAATTACAGCAAGTGTTGGCGAATTCTCTGTCGACGAGCGTAAAGAGAGACACAGATCATGAGCCGCTTTCAAAGCTCTCAGTCCGTGAGCGGAAAACAAACGATATGAACAAGACAGACTGTAGGGAGAGAAAACGAGAGTATTGAATGAGAGCAATGTCTGGCAATCGAATGGGGGGAGGGCACAAAGCTGCTACGGCCGCGAGAACGCAGTCTTATAGGCTGGGCAACACAGCTGTGACTCCACTGTATGAGGCTTGCCAGTCTGGGGCAAGGAATCTCGGGTGCGGCTCGTTCGGTGGAGGGGCCAGGCGGTGCGCTTACCGCTGCTTGTTCCTGACCAAAAGCCCGGGCTCGATCACCCTCCAGCCGTCGAGGGCACGATATGGCGTCGCATCACAGGGACGTCACGCTGGAGACGCTATGTGGCAGGCTGGGTTGAGTTGTGAAGCATATACAAACAACATTGTCAAGTGGTAAGCGACTGATGAATATATCTAGAGCTTTAGTTTACGCGCATGTGAAAATAGGGCATTGAAGTAAAAATATGGTGGCTTGGGCACTCGAGATGGTGGACTAGGCCGTGAAGGCCAGCCATGAGAACCGGTGCAACTAGGATGTTTGTATCCTTTGGCTCTAACTCATGCAAAACTTCTACTAGCCTCGTTTTAGGTCGAGGTCACAGGATCATAGTTCTACGCAGAAAATGCATGGACTATTCATAGTAACGCCGATCGTGCGCGCCGTCTGGGAGGAACCAGTGGAGATGGCAAAGATCACAGGTCTGCCGTGTTACATTTTCTGCCGTGTCCGGGCTCCTTTCGTGGCACTAAGGTCCGTCTGGGGTTGCAATGAACACAGAGAGGCATGGTAGGTTGCAAATGCACTGTTCTTTGACGATGATTCTCAAGGCAAAGACTCCGGATGGCGATTTTTACCTTGTCGGCATTTTATCTACATTGTGCTTGATTTTATAACGACGGAAGATAAAATGAAGTCAAATGAGGGGTCACAGACTCATCCGTCTAACCATTTCCACGTTTAGATGATTAGGGGCTATTAGCCAGTTTCTGGAAGCTGTAGTATGGACACTAGGCGCCTTGACGGAGTCAATTTTCGTGCATTGAGATGCGAAGCCCCGTGCTCGATTCATCTATTAGGTTTCTACATTTTTGTATATACTGATCACTGCGGCTCTCGGTCCTCAGCGAGAGCGGAGTGTAGCTACCACGCAAAAAGGGTCGAATTCCAATGAATTCAGCCATCATGTCGTTGCTTCGGCATTTGGATTACCAAGGGTCCAATGAAGAGCTGTCAGACGTTGTCAATTTAAAGGTTTCAGAGTTTGCGCAATATCTTTGTGATTGTGTTTGTGTGACGTTCATTTGCCACTAACCTGTTCGGGCGGGCTCCACAGGGTCACGTTCCTCGGGCATCACTTGACGATTCCACTCTTCATCAAACACACCTCTTGCCTCCTCGGTATACCCTACACTCCCGATGGAAGAACGTTCGGGCTCATTCCAGCTGGCTGACTGGCGCAGCTTCTCGCCTCTTGGGCAGACTCAGGCCTGTTGCCTAGAGGCTCTCAGCAGAACACGGACTTCGACAGGGCCTTCACCGGCACCATTTCGCTGCGACGTTGGTTGCTTATATGCCTAGATATTGAGGGAGTTAGGTGCCAAACGCAACCACGCGACAACACGAGAGATGGCTGACGATGTCCGTAGGACTGATGCCTAGTGGTCAGCGCGCAGCCGTCTCAGCTAGCCAGCCCGCGCAAACATCAGCAGTGAAACGTAAACTGGCTGAATGAGTCTTTCGTCGCCGCCCTTCTCCGTGGCATCTGATTGTCGTTGTCGTCGCCTGCATGGCTCGCCACGATGCCTTCACCGTATGTGTGGCGCGTGGGCTATAGCGGGTCGGGGCAATTTATCCGCCGAAAAACTTTAGTTCAACAACTTCGGCCACCACTGGCTAGACCACTTCCCGTCAATGGGTCTGAGGCCGCACACCGGCCAGTCAGACTGTTAAAGCTGTCATCGCCTGGTTGGATACGTCGAATTGTCCTTCAGGTTCTCTCGCTTGCTCTGCTGTTCAGTGGCACCCGTCGTGATCTTAGGTTTAGCACAGAAGAATTTGCAGAGTTTAGCGTTCAGAAACAAACCCCCATTGAAAGCCTCATCATGGCGCATCTTCCAGGAAATGCTGCACAGCATGCGGCCATTATTCTCCTGAGTTACATGCAGGCACCCGCGGTTGGCCTGTACTATCTTGGAGCAACAGCGTTCGCTATGTGCGTCCTGCAGAAGCCAAAACCCATATCTCTCAAACACAGGCGCATCGGTATTGCATTAGTCCTTGTCATTCTTCTAGGATACATCGCAGAAGTGTTATTCTACTTCAGTCAGTCACTTGCAGATCTGCACTATACAGCCCCCCAGCATGCCGCAATTCGCTGTTTGGGATCGATATTGGTTTGGCTCCCTCTCAGTTCAGCTCTTGCCAGTGGCAAAACACTCATCTGGCACCCCTACTTCGGTACTTTTATCATTCAGTTCGTGTTCGAGACTGTTTTGTGTGTATTGAGTGGCTTTTCGCTCTCGCCAAGCGACCGCTTTAGCGACGTTGCTCTAGGAATCACCTCAGCGAGGGTATTCGCATCCTTGCTTCTCATCGTAGATGCTTTCTTGATCGCAGTGCTAAGAAAAGACGAAAAGGGCACAGACGAAGAGAATCAATCCCTTCTTGGGGCAGGTGCTACCAACGGAACCATCGATGTGAATAACGTAGGATATGGAGCTACCGACCCTATAAATATCGGGGATGAAGGTGATGAGGATGATGAATCAGGTCAAGATAAGGAAATTCAGAATCTGCAAGCGAAACGGCTCGAAGAGCATGGTGGATGGCTCCCTTACTTGAAAAGCTTCATGATTTTTCTCCCTTATCTATGGCCCAAGGACGACTGGAGGGTCATGTTCGCGTTATTCCTACGGCTCATCCATCTCATTCAAGGGCGTGCGCTCAACCTCCTGGAACCCAGACAACTCGGTATCATTACGAACAAAATAACACAAGGCACACGCCAAATGCCATGGCTAGATATTGGCCTCTGGACACTATACCGATGGTTGAACGGCTACAGTGGCTTTGGGGTCATTGATAGCTTTGCTGAGACGTATATATCTAATTCGTCTTTCGAACGCATAACCGTCCTCGCCTACAAACACCTAATGAATCTCTCAATGGACTTTCACACAGCCAAAGATTCAGGAGAGGTTCTCAAGGCTGTAGAGCAAGCTTCTTCATTGAATTCGCTAATTGAGCTTGTTCTCTTCGAAGTCTGCCCCATCTTGATCGACCTCGCCATCGCCATGTACTACGTCACGCATCTCTTCGACGCATACATGGCGTTTCTTATCCTCTTCATGGGCCTTGGCTACATTTGGTTGGGCTTCTATTTTACTTCTTGGTCACAGGCACGTCGCCGGGTCTATGTCGAGAAGCAGCGCGCTGAGAACATTACTGTAAATGAGACAGTTCACAATTGGCAAACGGTTGCTTATTTCAATCGATCCTCCTACGAGACTGAGCGGTACCGCGAGAATATCCGGAGTACTATCATGGCACACTATTCATATTACTTTCGTTCTCTGGGTGGCCACGCAGCACAGGACTTACTCATGACTCTTGGTTTCACAGCTTGTTGCATTTTCGCTTTTTCTCAGATCATATACGGAGGAAAGCCTGTTGGTAACCTGATCACCTTCATCATGTACTGGAGCACAATGATGAGTCCGCTGTATATGATGTCCTACAGTTATCGTCACATTTCTAGCAGTCTCGTCGATGCTGAGCGGCTTCTTCAACTTTTGAATACCAAGCCCAGCGTAGCCGATCATGAGAATGCGCAGGATCTAGTCGTCAAGGCCGGTAAAGTCGAATTTAAAAATGTAGACTTCGCATACGATGAACGCAAGCAGATCATCCGAGATGTCAACTTCGAAGCGGAGGGCGGACAGACCATAGCCTTCGTGGGTGAAACTGGAGGTGGTAAATCCACGATATTAAAGCTACTCTTCCGTTTCTACGATGTGAAGAATGGTTCCGTTTTGATCGACGGGCAGGATGTGCGCTCCATCACGATATCCAGTCTTCGCGACGCGCTCGGCCTTGTGCCCCAGGATCCCGCACTTTTTAACCAGTCTATCAAAGCAAATGTGCGCTATGCAAGGCTCGATGCCACGGACAAAGAGGTGGAAGACGCTTGTCGCGCGGCTGCCATCCATGACGACATCATGTCCTTCCCGGATAAGTATAATTCCAAAGTAGGCGAGCGTGGCGTGCGCCTCTCGGGCGGCCAGCTTCAGCGCATCGCCATTGCGCGCGTACTCCTCAAGAACCCCAAGATCGTGATGCTAGACGAGGCGACGTCCGCCATCGACTCAGCTATCGAGGCGCAGATCCAGGATGCATTCAAAAAGCTCAGCAAGGGGCGCACGACATTTGTCATCGCACATAGGCTCAGCACGATTGTAGATGCAGACTGTATCCTCGTAGTGGATAAGGGGAAGATTATCGAGCGAGGCACACATGCGAAGCTCATTGGGTTAGGCGGCAAATACTGGGAGTTGTGGAGTAAACAGACGGCGGGAAATACATCATCGGAAGGGAGTAAAGATACGAGTAAGGCAGCGAGCGTTAACGAGGACGAGGCCGTGACGTCCGGGAGGAATGACGGAAAGAACGAAGTGAAGAGGAGAAAGTGATGGTATGGTTGACAAGGGCAATAGAACGGGGTGTTAGAATGTCATGCGACCATGGCTTTATGACTAGACTGTCGTGCAATGAGGCGTTCATGGGGAAAATGAATACGTTAAGGTGGAAGAGTTTGCTTCGCAGCTAAAAGTATGGGACGAATTTCGTATATGAATGCGTGTTCTAATTATCTGGTGGAGTACGCTTGACTAGATTGTGTTGGTAGGATAGCCAAATATTAAGTCTCATAAGCGGATAGAGGATGCGTCTGTCTTAACATGTTGACTCAAGGAGCTGGATAATGAATTAAAGTATATTAGTGTTTTCCCGCGTTATTTTACTGCATGCTCAATCTCAGTTTTGAACGTTAGTCGGAATAGATGCTGATGCATCAAAAGCTGAGTTCTGCGAAAGGTGTAATTGTGTTCTATGAAAACTCTCCAGGTAGTGGGGTTATAGATTCGTCGACAGGGAAATGTTCCTCCGCTGCGTCCTCGAAGATCTCATTCTCATCCTCGGTTTCTCCATGACCATTTTCATCCATATTTTCCATGTCTTCGACTAGAGCTTCTTCTTGTAGTCTGATCGGCTTCCAAACTCGTTCACCGTCTGTTAGGATCGCTTTCTTTTGGATCAGACGCTGAAAGGCCGCAAATTCCTCTTCTGTACAGCGCTTACCACAAACCGACTGACGATATTGGAGCAGACAAGACTCCATGACAGCGGCACTGCACTCTACTCTTGGGATAACAGAGTCAGCTAAGACGTCCATCATGCGTGCGCTCCCCCAAAGGGCTGCTGCCTCCAACACATTCTCGCCATAGAAACCGGTTGGACCCCATGATGAGACAGCTCCATTCAGACAGAGATATTCAACAATCTGGTGATGACCGCCCATGATTGCCCAGTAAATGGCTGTGTATCCGTCTTGGTGGATGTTTACATTGGCACCGCATTCAACAAGTGCGGTGACAGCGTCAAGCCGGCCAGTTGCTGCAGCGCCGACCATCAAGGAAGTTAGATTCATTGATCCTGGGTCATCAAGTGCCGCTCCATGTTGATGTAGCAATTCGACTATCATTCTAATGCTGGAATATCTGGCGCTGCTGTATACGCAGTAATAGAGCGCTGCGGAGTCGTAGTTGTCAGTGATTTTTGGATCAGCTCCTGCATGCAAGAGTGACCTGACACATTCTAGAGATCCAATCGTCACAGCTTCCGAAAGAGGCGTTCGCCCATGTAGATCTGGCAAATTAGGCAAAGCGCCTTGATTAAGCAACATTTGAACACACGCGAAATTGTTCAATCTTATTGCCCATCGCAACGGTGTTGAACCCATCCAGTCCCTATCGTTGATATGCAAGGGCTCGAGGTCCATCTGTTCTTGAAAATTGGCACTGGATAAACCAAGTATTATACGATGCAGTGGTCCAAACCGAAGATCATACGAGTTCGCTGAACCAACAAGTTCTCGTAGTCGAGACACAGACGCATCATTACCATATTGAAATATATATTGCCATGCATCGTCGGCCGCTGACCTGTCGCGTTTTAGATGAAATTGCTGTAAGTTCGAATCAGATAACTCCTACACTCCACTTCTGTCTGGATAATGCCAATCAGCTCCCATAACCGTGAATATGGCACATAGATCAATCTGCCTCTTAGCAAGCGCGACCTATATGGTGTTAGTCCATCGTGGCTTATTAGGAAGTTTGGGTACGTTTTATTATGCTTGCCTGTAGAACTGATCGTCCATGGGGATTAATATCGTATGGTGACATTTCTCGGTTTTTCAAGAGACATTTTACCTTTTCCACGTTGCCGTCATGTATGTATTTCCAACAGAGCGCTCCCCAGGAAATCTCTCGCGGCATTTTGATGACCCAGGAGGAGTTATGTCCCTCCAAATTACTCCAGCTAGTACATACTAGAGCGGCATGCAACATCCAACTAGGAAAATGATACGCGAGGCAAGATGACGCCACTTTCTGGGACCTGAAACAGGTACTGACATTGCAAGGCCAAGCGCGCAATGCGGGTGAATTGATAGAGGTGTAGAACAGACTCCCAACAACAAACGAAAGCCATCGTGGACTTCGAAACTGACTTCGCGCATGGCATTGACAATTACACGTCCCGTCACATTTCCTGGCCATGAATGCTGTAATTTGAACTCTATTTGATTGAGCTGTGTTGTTCTCTTGTATTGACCGTGTTACCAATTTTTGCATATTAGCGTGGGTGCCTTGATAGGCTGTAGTACCGTCGCTTTCTCGAATACGTAGTGCCTTCAGCTGATCGTTTAGTGTCTGCAGAGTCGCTGTTGTCTGGGCATGATTTTCGTTGCTTAGAATAATAGCTTGCTCGATTGTCATGATAACGTCTCGGTTTTGACGACTATGAAACCGTTAGCACCGAAATCGTCTGGCAAATGAAAGCTTGTAGTTTACAAATTCGCAGACAGTAATATGAGCTGCAGATTACTGTGCGCTCTCGAGATATCGTCTTGAATACTGGAAAGTTTTCGTCTGTTCTTTTCGTTCATGCCAAAGCGAGATAAACCCTTTCCGTTTTTCAGAAGATGCACATGTGCAAAATCAATCAACCGATTGACATGATTCTGCAGTCTCTCTATTGTATCTGGTAGTGCCTGAAGGGTGTGTTGAGCGGTAGGGAGCCTGGTATTCCGGAACGAATCGTATCCATCACGTACGACAATCAAAGTCGCTTGCAGATCCGTGACCTGTCGCTGTCGGCTTGAAAGTCAACCCTGCAACGGCTACTCACAGTATTCATGATTGTAAAAAGTTCAAGATGTAGATTCGTGCGAGATCTCAGATACTCCAGCTGTTTTAGAATAGATCCAGCAGCTGCGATCAAGGTCACGATACTCGCAGTCACTGACAACGGATCCATGATATGACAATGCCAGCAATACTAGTGCGTAACTCAAAACAGCACTCTTTTGTAAGTAAAGAGATGAATTTCGTGTATTTTGATGGGTGAATCTCTGATGAAGTGGCGGAGCAAGGCTGGAAAAAAATACCTGGCCAAGAACTGCTGCGAAGGTACGATGACTACGGCTTATTTGAGGTCCTATGGTTTTCATAATTCATGACTCTAAACTAATAAATATCAGTTTAAAATTATATATGTTTTCAAATACCTATATACCAGCAGGAGAGTCCCGCCACAATAATCACGTGAGATATATTCCACACGAGCTTGACCGCTGGCTACATAACTACATGTATGTTTCTTACCGTTTTTTAAGCTATATTGTGTGCCATATAAACTTATAACTCAGATCCCCTGACTTTAGTCACTCGCCAGAGAGAAACCAAATGCGTCATGTGTCCGAGTTCAATGAGCTCAGAATCCATAACATGATGAAGGGGACCCCAAATCACGTGACTATACGACGAGCGGGACTCGGCGTCAACAATTGCCCCGTTTGCCGATGGGCCTAGGCTCCACTACTATCCGCCCCCCGTAACCCCGGATGGCAAAACGTGAAACGACAGCTGTATGAATGTCATTATAACCACGTCGCCATCTTCTTGAGACCAACAGTCACCAACCCTATAACTGACCATTCCTGGTCTGATTCCCACTGCAGTACACTGTACAGAAGCAGACTTGAAGATGGGGATTCCGAAAAAGGCCTTCATTGTGTCCTCCGCAGTTATTACTTTTTTCACTAGGAGATATTCCCCGTGGGCCACTATTAGCGCGAGTATCGTCTGGAATGTAGCTTCGCTATTGGTATTGCAGCTGTTTGCGAATTTCTGCTGGCACGTTATTGTGTATCCGCTCTTCTTGAGCCCCTTGCGTCACCTGCCACAGCCAGCGGTGCGCCCCACGTTCCTTTCCAGCCCCACTATCCATGTAATGCTAAATTGTCGCAGGGCGCAAACTTGGTCTTGGGCCATTTTGTCAGAATTTTCAAGGACCCGAGCGGTGAACCACAGAGAGAGTGGATCGAGACAGTCCCACACGATGGAGTGTTGCATTATCGATGGTTGTTCAATAATCCTAGAGTGATGGTAACGTCACCTAAAGCATTGGCTGAAGTTCTAGTGCAAAAGAGCTATGAATTCGTTAAGCCCCACCGACTTCGCAGCGGTCTAGGACGATTGCTTGGTGTAGGCATTCTGCTTGCAGAGGGCGATGAACACCGGGTTAGTTCGTTGAAGGCTACTCAGATGTGCGCAACAGCTGATACGGAAACAGCGCCAAAGGAAAGCTCTCATGCCGGCCTTTTCATTCCGTCACATTAAGGACTTGTATTCGGTCTTCTGGGACAAGTCTACGGAGATGACCAACGCCATCAATGAATCCATCAAGAACGAACCCACTGGTTCCAATGTCGTAGAGATCCGCGACTGGGCTTCGCGAGCAACCCTTGATATTATAGGGGTCGCGGGGATGGGACAAGACTTTCACGCGATCTCTGACCCTAGTAATGAGCTGAATTCGACCTACCGAGTTGTGTTTACACCCAGCAAAGTAGCGGCCATTATGCAGCTCCTAAGCATATTTCTCCCCGAGTGGTTACTTCACCGCCTCCCTTTTAAGCGCAATGCAGAAATGAAAGAAGCGATCGACACCATCCGGCGAGTATCAGCCGATCTGATTAAGTCAAAGCGTGCGAAGCTCGAAAAAGGCAGCCGCACTGATGTCGATATACTTAGTGTTGCTATTGAATCTGGCGGATTTACAGACGAGGAGCTCGTTAATCAGCTCATGACTTTCCTTGCCGCTGGTCACGAAACAACAGCCTCCTCATTAACGTGGGCAACCTACCTTCTCTGCAAGCATCCGGAGGCACAAGCGCTCCTCCGAGAAGAAATCCGTGCCAATCTTCCTGCTATCAGCGACCCAACTAGCAAGATTACCTCCATACAAATCGATAACCTGCAGTATCTTAATGCCGTCCTCAATGAGGCAACCCGGTTGTTCCCTCCTGTAGCTCTCACCCTTCGTGAGGCGGATCATGATACTACCATCCAAGGCCATTTCATACCCAAGGGGACCATTGTCATCATCTGCCCATGGGCAGTTAACTGCTGTACTGAGCTTTGGGGCGAAGATGCCAAAGAATTCAAGCCTGAGCGCTGGATGGGTCCTGGCCGCGCAAACACCGGAGGTGCAGAGTCGAACTATGCTATCACCACGTTCTTGCATGGTCCAAGGAGTTGTATCGGGAAGGACTTTGCAAAGGCAGAGTTCGCGTGCTTACTGGCAGCGCTGGTTGGGCGATTTGAGATGGAGTTGGAAGAGCCGGATAAGAAGCTTGAGATTCAGGGCGGCATTACGAGTAAACCGAAGGATGGACTGAGGGTCAAGATGAAGCCTGTGGGCATGTGAAACTGAGTTCTCAATTGAGATTTCACGTGCACATGAAGCTAGTCATAGGATAAAGTGATCTAGTATTTCTACGCCATTCACTTGTGCTCGAAAGCTTCTAGAGTATCTGTATATTTTGATTTCCAGGTGTATTTGCTGATCGTTTAGAGGTCTTCACAACGGTGGCCTTTGGGATGCTAGTATTGTAGCTAAGCGTTGGTGGTGACCTTGACAATGAAAATCTTAAAGTCGTTAACCAGCTATTATAGAAATTTCAAAGTGTTTCATGGCAGTTTTTGACACCCTTCGTAATGATTTGAATGTCGGTAGCACCAATAAGAAAATATCATGATACAATGATATGACTTAAAGGTGAACAATGATGTGCTATATAGTTAACTCAAGAGTATTTCAAATCTCAAGAGTTTCGGTGAAAGCTTTGCCTCTTCACAAAATATCAAGAACGATGCTTCACCGTTGAAGCGGTTTTGTTTATTACTGATTTGGAATAGCGCAGCTGGCTAGTCATTGTTGTTGTGAAGGCATAACTATGACCAGGTCCATAGTACCATGTTTGACAGGTACTCACAGCTTGCACACACTGCGAAACACGAACAGATTACCACAAAGCTTCCAAAACCTCCTTCTAAAACATGACAAGTTCCTCAGACAGCACCCACATGTGGGCCTCAGCGCCTTACGTCAATGTCCCATTAGAGGACATGCCCTCAGAGATCCTGACGGGCGACTACCAAGGAGCGCTGCGGCAAGACCTAGCACTGGCTTACCAGCAGTCGGTACCGGGCTGGCGGTGGTTCCGGGAGCGGTTGAGGGACGCTGTAGCAGAGACAGATCGCCGACTGGAGGCTTCGCGCCCCATATATGTCGACGCAGCCGTCCAGACACTTACGCTGGCTGCCTCCAACAGCGCAGTTCACAGTCTTCCATACGCCTCTCCTACCCACCGCCAGACCCGGACGCAAGACAGCGGCTTCCAAGCCATGAGAGTTGAGGAGTGCCAAGGCGCAATTGATCGCGCGATGGAGCAGGCGGAGACTGTTGCCATGGGGCTCAACGAGGTCTTCACCTCGCAAGGAAGGATAATCTACGTCTACCCAGAAGAGGACAAGAATAAGATCCTGCATTCGCAGCAGTTACGCCCAGTGTACCGCATTGACCGAGACGGAATGGTCGATCAAGTCACTCCCAAGACCTTCATGTCGCCGATTCCGAATCTCTGGCACAAACATGTCGATCTAGAAGCTTTTCGAGCTTCAGAACTTGTATGTGCTTCCTCTCCAAAAGCATCGCTTGAATCATTCACTAATCATCAGCAGCAGCAGAACCAGCCTGAGCATGAAGCAGCACCAGCTTGCCCCACCATCCCACAGACATCTACCAATATGGACACCGACTTGGCCGAGCATGCTGTCGACGTGAACAATACCGGTGCTATCAACGATGTTAGCAATTCAGCTACCAATACGGACGAGTCCTCTTTACCCATGTTTGTCACGCCGGACGACGACTTGATGATCTAGACTAACAATGAAGAAGGAGAGCTCCGATACAACTTCTTGTCCTAAGACACTCTTACAAGAAAATCCGTACAAAAGAACAGGCAGGAAAACGATTTTCGTTGATCGTCCATGCTGTCTGCGACTCAAGAATAGTTTTTGGAGAAACGATGAACTTGATCATACTGTTTTGTCAGTCCATTCGATCAGGTATTTTCATTCTGCTTATGTATACAAATGCGTTTTAGACGAGTATACCTTCCCCGATTCAAAGGCGACGAGTAGCTTATTGAATGTATGCACATTTGCTTAGAAAATTAGTAGGCGATGTCAGTTGACAGTGTCTTTCTTAGCTTGGATTACCGTGGCCGAGTTCCGAGTGGCGTTTCAGAAGGATCATTACGAACGGAAGGAGTAAAAAGGTTAGATCGCTTAGAGCTTGTCACCAATGCCGACAAACCCTTTTGTCATACGAGTGTCCCGACTCAGCCTGGTGACAGGTTGCTAACAATGTACGCGTCAACTATACTGCCGTATTAATGAAGATACCCCACCATTAAATCGCCGAAAGTAGCCTTTTCAGTCTTCACTCTACTCAACCCGGGCAGATGTTTTTCAATGGGTAGAACTATAGAAAGTCTATCAGAACATGCACAAGCTAATATCAAATTCCGCTGCCCAACTATAACCGCCTGCACCTATGTATATGTGTACATTATACCGGAGCTTCTCGAACGAATTTTCCTGTATCCGAAGAAGTTCTATCGCCCGTAACCTGCAGATGTCGGCGCCACAATCCTACGCCTTGATCCTTTGCCCCAAACCTCTGCCAACGGCGTAGGACGGCCTTGCCACACGCTCTACCAAGTCATCCGTTCGATGTTTATTCATGCATCCAACCTTCCATGCACGTTCTCCCACCCGCGCACCTCTTTACCCAGCCTCTCACAGCTCTTCCCAACAACCACACACATCTCACGTGCATATATTAACCCGCACTATCCCACCCTTGCGCCATCAGCCTGCCCATGGCGCACCGCACGGAGCCTAGCACATGCACACCCCTGCCGACACCGACGCTACAATAGATAAGAAGACCGATGTCCTTGCCGATGATCTTGCCAATGTGCGGCTAGCTCCGTCGGTGCTGGCGCCCGCTGCATGTCGCCTTGCGGAAATCCACCTTTTTGATTGGGGAGGGAGTCCTGAGGGCTGGACCCTGGGCGTCCTGGGAAGGGAATATGCGCGGCGCGGTGGAGGAAAGACGGTTACACGCTGCGAGATCGGGCCGTGGGCTAGGTTGCTGTGAGCCCGATTAGCCGTTCGAGATTTGTTTCTGGTTATTGCGGCACAGAAGCGGGCGCGTTTGCGGTCGGGCCTGGAGCGGGATTTTCAGAGAGTATTAGGCTGACGTGGTGGAGTTCTTTCCTATGGCATGACGAGCCCGATGAGGGCAGCAATAAAGTTCGTAAGGGATCGTGGATAGAAAGGCAACGTACGTACTCTGGTACGCTAGCGAGGGTTGCAGACCTGGAACTGGCGAGTGAAGTGGGATGGGTGAGCTGGCGAGTGGGGAATTGGGGTGGAACAGGGTATAGCGAGGCACATCACCCCCATGTTGGAGAAATTTCAGAGCAGATTGGCAGGACTACAACGCGCATAAGAGAGACACGGTGGAGGTATTGGTGAGTACCAGCTTCGTATTTCTCCAATATAACCTTGCTGGATTTGGCATGGTTAGTTGATACTGGAAGGGCATCGTCTGGGCCGGGTCTTACGATAACCCGGAAATCTAAATTGTGTCGCACAAGATAGATTCAAATATTGCAAGGTCATAAGATGGGTATAATATTATTCGGCGTCTATATTTCGTTGCGTAACACCTAGCTCAGAGCAACCAACGTCTCTACATCCGATCCACTTAGATGGTACCAATACGCTCCTCAGTGACGGTGGCAGTCTTGGCCTCCTTCTCATGAACCTCCTGTTCCATGATGCGGCCTTTCTCAGTGGCAGCTGAGCCACCGACCAGAGCAGCATCACCGTCAAAGTGACGAGCAATCTCCTCAAGTGGAGTGTTCTTGGTCTCAATGTAGAAGAAGTAAACAATAACAAGCTCAAATGCGAGCCAGACGCACTGGAAATGTGTTAGCGTTAATTTGCAATGTAAAAATAGGGGTTGACTTACATAGACGATGTAGTACTTCCAAGCAATCTTCTCAAGAGCAGTGGGGTTGACGTAGGTGTTGAAGAAGAGCGCAAGGTCAACACATGCGAACATGTAGCACATACCCTTGGCACGCATGGTGTAGGGCAGAATCTCAACGGTGTAGCCAACAAGGAGACCCGACCAGGCGGTATTGTAGAAGGTGTAGTAGAGGAAGATCATAAACACGACAGCACTGCCGTTGGCTTTGACTCCAGTGGCTTCGAAACGCTCGGAGAGAATTGTCCAGATGATGAAAGAACCGCACATTCCGGCAGTGGAAAAGAGGAACAAAGGTCGGCGGCCAATCTTGTCGACAAAGAAGCACATGGTAGTGGCGACAATGCAGTTCCAAATGTTCAAGACACCATTGATCTTCAACTGCATGTCAGGGTCGGTAATGCCGATGCTGTCGAGTACACCAGTGATGTAGTACGAAACAAGACCGTTACCAGACCACTGAGAGAAGAAACCAGCAGAGATCAAGATGAGGAGTCGGTGGCGATTACCCTTAGTTTTGAAAAGCTCAAGCCAGCCGGTCTGCTCAGCCTCCTTCTCAATCGCGATTGTCTCCTTGATCTCTTCGAACTCGAGCTGGACAATTTCGTTGTTGGCATCGCCCTCAGCGTGCACCTTCGCCAAGACGTCGAGAGCCCGCTCAGGCTTGCCCTTAGACACGTACCAACGCGGGGACTCTGGGACGAGCCAAACGCAGGTGATCTGGAGAATCGAAGGAGCAGCCTGAATGATAGAGGGAATACGCCAGGCCCACTCAGAGGGAATGCGGTTGGTTCCATACGTCAACCATGCGGCGACAATAGAACCAACATACCAAGTTGTGTTGTAAATGGTAGTGAAGATGGCGCGGTGTTGAGGGTGGCACAGCTCGGTGATCAAGAGAGGAGCAGATCCATGGGCAATGGCCACACCGAAACCGAGGAAGAAACGAGCAGCAATGAACATCTTGAAGTTGACGGAGGCGCTCTGAAGCACAACGGAGAGGATCATGATAATGGAACCAATGCAGATACCCCATCGACGGCCCATGCCATCAGCGATGTAGGGAGTGACAGGCAGAGCGACGAAGGAACCGAGAGACATGATACCGGAGAAAAGACCCTTGATGGAGCCATTAGGGTGGTGCATGTCTAGCATCCAGTCAGTCACAGTGTCAAGCCTCATTTTAGTAGACGAAACTCACAGTCGCTGAACTGATCCAACGAGAGAAGACCGTTGACCATGGAACCATCGTAACCATTGGTAGCACTGGTCAAAATGGCAAAAGCCAAAAGGAAGTAAGTCTTTCTCAGATTCGGTTGCGTCCACCATTTGATGTTAGGAAATTCCTTGCCACAGACGACAAAGTGGCCTGGTGTGGCGACACCGAGGCCGACACGGGAGTCGGTAGACGACATGATCTTCTTGATTGTCGGACAGCTTCTTACAGGTCTGAGGAGCAGTCAACACAAACGAATGTTGAACGAAGCTGAAGCCTCAAACAGTGGGTAGCTCACGGTTCATATAGACCAGGGATGCAGCACCCCGTGAATGCAGAAGCGCTCAGCGAGGCCCAAGCGCAACGAGAGATTATCCGTGGACCATCTGGCCCGCCGCAAGCTCAGAACAAGTCCATTCTGGAAGCTTTGATGCTACCAGACAACCCCAGGAAGCAGCAAGGCCTCCCTATTAGCGAGACCGGGGGTGGAGCACAATAACCGCGTCTCCATGGGGGTGGACACCCGGTTAAAGACGGTTAAATTGACCTTGTGGCGCCAGCCGCAGTACTGACATACCGCTAATTCTTCTCTAGCTAGATCAATACAGGGGACTGCAGAACACAAGCTTCGTCCACCGGGAGGCGTTTTGCACATGGCTGGGCGGTGGGCTTCCTGATACGACCGGGATTCACGTTGTCGATATCGCTGATGGTTTGCCTCACCGGCCCAAGGGAGATCCAGAATCGGAGCACAGGGGTGTAAATCGCACATCAAACCCGAGGCACCGTGCTCCCAAAGCCATGGTAGCTGAGAAAAGCCGTAGATTGACCTGGGAAGAGAAAAAACGCAATTTTTTCATGTTAGAATCGAACGAGCCTCAGTAGGGCCCTTGCCTCGGCAGACAAACAATTGGACGTGTTGGGCGTGGCATGTTCATACCCACAACGGTAATGGGGCCGTGGCCAGCTGTGATGGCGCTTGCACGGGTGCCATGGGAAAAGCGGGGCGACAAGCCGCCTCCGAGTTGCAGGCATACATGTGTAGAGTTGTGAAAGAGAAGGTCACGTTAAGTCTGCTGACTCTCGCGTGAACAATTGCCCAATCCCACAGGAAGCTTCCGTTCCACAACCGTGCATACATACGAGGCAACGCCGGCAGATATGTGACTATTGTTAGCTTGTAGTAAACTAGTGTTGTGTCTTGCGTGAAGAACTGAATGTCTTCCTGGACGCGCGAAGAACTTTGAAGACAGCGAGGCTCCGATCACACCATCACGTGACTTCATCTATTCAAAGTCTCACGTAGACGCGGCGAACCGGTCGATCCATGTTCAGTGACATTGCCATATTCGGGAGGAATACTGAATGCATATCGAGCTTAACCGCTGTCGCTTCGATTCCAGGTCTCTGGAGCACGCGACACGCGATCCCCAAACCTCCACACATGCAGCATTCAAGCATGGGGAGGTGATTGTTGGAGAAAGTTCAACCCCCTTTGCCCTATCATATAGCAGTTCGGACCTCTGCACTATCCGAGAGATATTTCGTGTTTTTCCCTGTTCAAAAACATGTTGCACCACCAACAACGCCAAAAGCATGGTCAAGTGCAGACACCGTGTTGGGGCATACTACTTGATTTACAAAACGCCTTAAACGAGCTTTCATGCCGATTTCCGTTGGCTAGCCGATCGATTCCCTCGGAAAGTGCCTCGAATTTCAACGCGCATGGTTCTCCGAATGCTCGATCACATTCTTTTCCCCGCTACTTGACAAGCTCCCGCTTTCCAAGACTGTAGGCGAGGGGCCGTGGCCATCTGGCTGAGAAAAGCTCCTCAAGCCTGCGCCTTCTTCCCAGCCTTGCTTAGCCACCCGAAGGCTCCTCTTGACTACATCACCCTCATAGAACAGCCAGTCAATCTCCTCCAGCGTAAGATTAGATGTTTCAGGGTAACAAAAATACTGGGATAGTTAGCGCCATCGCCCTTTTGTTAGATAACCACCGGCTAAAATGCTCGATCATTTAGCAGCAACCTACCACGAGTGGCACAAAAGCAAAGTTCAAGCACATAAAGATCAAGTATCCTTTCCACTTAAGGTCATTCAGTAGCGTTGGCGTGATCATGACGACGAAGAAATTCCAAATCTGTAGCGGGAGATATTGTTAGCGAGCCCTGGGATGTTGGTTGTCCCTTGACTGGTTCATACCCAATTGGCGGAGATGCCCACGGCGGTACCTTTGGCTCGCACATGGAGAGGCAAGATTTCTGGGACATACACCCAGGGAATGCAATTGGCCGTCATTCCAAAAATAAGCATATACTATGAACGCGATTAGCGTCATGGTGTTGTTTATTTAATGTTTGAAAGGATTCAAAGCTTACGGTGAAGAAGAATGTCTGCCGCACAGTTAGTTTCCGGTCTGACTGTGTTGACTTCGGGAATTATCACACGTACCACACTTGCTGATGATGTGGCTTTGGCCAAGCTGCCACCACGATCTTGGAAGCTTAGCAGAATGGCGATCAGCATCATAGAAATGCCGAGGCCGAATGAACCCCACATCATGGGCTTTCGCCTCCCGATGCGATCCAGAAAAAACGTGGGAAACAGGGAGCCGATGAAAAACCTGTGGCAAACTCAGCCTTGTGCAAATCTGCGGCAGCTCGTTCAAGACTCACATAAGATTAATGACACCTCCGAGGAGCAACGATAAGTTGCGGTCTAGCCCAACATTGAGTTGGAGGACAGAACTCACGAAGTACACAACTAAGTTTATTCCTCCCATTTGGTCTGGGACGGTTAGCTGAAGCGTTCCATCGGATATGCTCGAGTCATGGCATACTCATAAACTGCATTCCATAAGCGAGCAACACACGCCGTCCCGTCTGGACTTGGTCTTTCTTGAGAAGTTGGCTCCACTTGTACTCTCCATGCTCCTGCTCGACCCTTAGTGCCTCCAGGATTTCTGCATTCTCCTTCGCAATTTTTGGATCGTCGGCCATGCCGTCATACACATCGCAGAGAATGGCAAGTGCTTCTTCACTGTGGCCATGCTTGTAGAGATATCGTGGTGACTCCGGAAGCCCAAAGACCATCACGATGACCAGCTAACAGAGTCAACCTCCGTCTCAAACCTTCGACCCTTGGGCCAATCAATGATACTTACCAGAGCAAAAACTATCTGGCAAGCAATCGGTAATCTCCAGGCGATGCTACCTTTCGTAAAGCTCATGCCATAGTCGAACCAGTACGCGATTTCGATTCCGACTCCAACGAAGAGCGGCTCTGAGCTCACCAATCTACCTCTTTTATCCGCTTCACAAAGCTCAGACTGATACATGGGCACCGTGGAAGTCTCGATACCGGTACCAATTCCCGTAATGAAGCGTGCAATCATTATGTGCGGAACAGAGTACGCAGACGTCTGCAGTGCCGCTCCAACAATAATCCACACCATCGCTATCCACATGGCCAGGCGACGCCCGGTCTTCTCACAAAAGACAAAGGATAGAATACATCCAGTGAAGCAACCAAGGTTATAGATTGAGACGATGATGCCTTCAAGACCAGGGGCTGGATGTCCAAACGTATCGAGAAAATCAGGGTTGCCAACGATACCTGTGTTAACGTGTCAATGATCCATTTCGCATACCTCCCATGCGCTTACGATATACATACCACTGAAAACGCCTTGATCGTACCCGAACAAAACGAACGCCAACTGGCAAGCGATCGTAATTGCGGCCCGCAGCTTAAAGCCGCGTCCGTACCAATTAAATTGCGGCGTCTTAATCATCCTGCTCCGACCGCGTCTCGTGTCTTGATATCACCACCGCGGTGACACAAGTCTCACTCTCGAAAGAAGCAGCGAACACGATGCGCGATAAGGGTCCACACAACAAAAATTCGTATGGGGACCCACCTAGCCTTTTATACCCACACCTACAAAGCCCCAGACATGCCCTCACGCGTGATCTCCTTGCTGTTGCTTCGGGTAAGTCAAATAAAACGCCGGTATTTCTCCCGCAGCCTGCATTGCCCAGGTCCCAGATGCATGAGAACCAGCTGCTGCATCTGGGACGGTGCCCTGGATCACCAAGTGGGACGGTTTTACCTTGATCTATTTGTTCGGGATTATGCGGTGACGTCGACGGAAGCGATAGCTCTGATTGGAAGGTTTGCTAAATGCGGTAAGCCGGTGGGGATAACGCGGGGATGGTGCGATGCGGGAATAACCGAGGTCAGGTTCCATGCAAGCAAAAAGCGGAAATCATAGGTTAAATAATCAAGGTAAGAGGCGTGGTGTGAGAAAATGATCAAACTGTGCGGAACGTAGTCGCTTGCTTGCATTACTCGATCAACTGCCGTAGCTGCGATATGGACCCGTCCCCATTACAATTACATACGCCTACACGCCATGTCCCGTTCAGAATCGCTAAAGAAAGATTTGTCCAGTGGTCTGATTATTCGTCTGGAATACTCAGCTGCGCTTTCGACCACTCTCCACCCTTGATTGGTCTCCCGTACGCAGTAATATCGTCTCCGACTGTTTGCACAAACACATACAAACTATCCCACAGTGTTACAGTGCCGTTGCTCTTAGGATCTTTCACTGCGATAGCCGTTGCGGTCAAATGTGTACCACCGAGTGCTTTGTCGGCTACTCCCAAAGGCGCAATAGTGAATTGATCGTCGCCGGGAATATATGTGCCCTCCGCTTCATAATGAACGTTGAACCCCTTGATGGAGCGGTCGGCCATCTGCATGTATAGGTAATTGGTATAGCCGAGGGAGGTAGCTGGATAGACATTAGGAATGGCAGCACTGGAGTTGGTCCACTCGTTGATGCGATGCGTATCGGTCGATTTCAGGGTATCGTTGCCGTCCTTCCAGTAGATCTCAGTAGCGTTGTTTTGATTCACCATCATCGTGTAGGTAACAGAGCCAGCACCCCAGGAATAGCAACCAACACCAGCATGTACGTTCTTTCCAAGCCAGGGACTGAGCTTCACCCAGGTATCACCAGCATTACTGTACCAAGCATACTGCTGGAAAGTGGATTCATCACTGCCAAACCACAGGTTGATGCCCTTGGCATCTTCGAATGGGACCTTGTTCTCTTGGCCATCTGCGGTTGGGAACTTCTTGTAATCGGAGTCACCGTAAAAGTTACCCTTCCAGCAGGCTTGCAATCCCACGGTCGGCGAGTCGAGCACTGTAAGATTCATAGCGTTAAGGGGACCTTCTTGCCAGATGTTTGTGTCGTTTTTCAAAATACGTTGGTGGACTTTGTTATCCTTGGAAACATAGAAAATGTGGTTCTGGTAGCGCTTTGATTAGGAGTGTTCAGGATGTTCAAGGATGACACTTACATATGATGTACTGTTCATGGTGTACGCAACTGCAGAAATGGCGCTGCCGTTCTTTGCATCCGAGGCAATCGTTTCCGAGCTCGAGCCGCCAACCCACTTTCTATCACTGGTATACTGCATGTATCGAATGTCGCCACTATGGTGTTGGAAGTACAGTGTGAACAAACGGTACACATTATTGTTCCACGACTCTCCGGCAAGCGCGATTCCGGAGCCGTTAAATGCACCTTTCGTAGAATAATACTTTGCGTCGAGCGAGCCGCCAACACAGAATTCGGGATGATCACGGCAGAATGGCTCCACAACAGATTCATCATTACTGCAGATCTGTTAGCCCAGCATTGGAAGTCAGCAGTTCGACACGTACGATTTGTCCTTCTTCAACCCAATACCCAGACCAGCACCCAGACCGACACCAAGTAGGATGAGTGCGATGAGCGCAAAGAGAACGATGTAGAAGAGTTTGCGTCGCAAACCTAGGATCTTGGGCTCCTCTTTCGGTTGCGGCTCTGCAGCCTCGTTGGCAACTTGTTGATAGTTTCCCTTTTCATGTCCTCCATAACCTGCTGTAAACTGTGGAGGTGGAGATCCCGGTGGCGGTCCACCATATGGATACTGAGGAGGATATGGATCAACGGCTTCCGGTGCTGAAAAGTATGCAAACGAATCCTGTTGGTATTTCTTGTCGTTGGAGGGTATGTGACTAAATGGCCATGTTAACGGAATGTTTCTTTTCAGATAGTAAGCAGATATGAAATGTCCACTGACTTATTCTCCACTGGGATTGGTGGAGTGTTCTCGATCATCTCCGACATGGCTGATACGTGTCTCGGTGCCGGAGTTGAGGCAGGGCTGATTAGAGGGCTAACAGCCTCCATATATTGACCGGACTCGTCGGCTTGTTGAACCATCTTGATGACTTCGTCTCCCAGTGAAGAGGACGATACAAGTGACCAAGAATGGGAAAGAGAAGAGGTACTTACAGCAGATCGGGGGAATTACCACCCTATATCACGCTCGCGGCACAGCAATTCAATATGGCCCCCAAGCTGAGCTGGATGGTAACTGCATTAGGAAAAGGCAGGTGTTACAATTTGCCTGAAAGGATTTGTGTGGGGCCTGCCTGGCCAATCTGAGTATTCAGACCTGGCGATTCCCTTGCACGATACCGCATTTGAAGGCTTAGCTATTGTAGCGCATCATCCATCGGGAGTATCATAGGTGCCTCTAGATGGCCCGTGAGCTTTCTTACTGTGCCTCGAAGGGTGCACAGGCTGGTAGTGCTGACAGTAACAACACACCATTCGACCGGGCGCGTAGTTTATAACATTGCTAACTGGCAGCGCTGCATCACACAAATTGTCGCAAACGCATCGCTACGCAGCAGTGCTGCGCTCCAG
>Ga0247757_10000778_pt1 | contig 24822 bp, 14 predicted proteins | sample UWRJL126311R4_FD_180929 | JGI IMG/M metagenome (GOLD analysis project Ga0247757, IMG submission 180929) | Plant litter microbial communities from Arlington Agricultural Research Station in Wisconsin, United States - UWRJ-L126-311R-4 | ecosystem: Environmental > Terrestrial > Plant litter >...
ACTATAAGTAGTAATATATTTAAAATTCGAGGAAATATTATCTATTAGTTATTAATAAAATATAAAAGGATTATATAAAGTATACTAGTATTAGAGATCTATATAATAGCTTATAGTATTAATATCACTATTATAATAGGTAGAACTATTAATATAATTATTAAACGTCTCTCTATTCTACGAGTACTAATTGTTATATATATAGATTTATTCTTACTATACGAATGCCTTATTAAACTAGGCACTATAAAAGAGAAAAGGTTAATAATCGATATTATAGCTCTCTAATAAACGTATAAATAAGGAGAACTTAAAGATATCTACTAGATTAATAGACGCGATAACCCTACTAATTTAATAATAAAATTAGGACCTAATACTACCCTTAAAAGACTTATTAATACGAACTATCTAGAGCTTCGTGTACAAGAATAGGTTAAGTAAATAAGGAAGAATAATATTATATAATAGCTATATTTCTCAAACGCTCTAAGAAAGAAAATATAGTCTATATTGGAATTACGTTATATAACTACTCAGCTTGCTGGCAGCTTTCCTACAGCTTTCTAGCGGCTTACTAGCAGCTTTCCACCAGTATACTGGCAGCTCTCCAAGTTATATGACTAGTATCACGTGACTGCTCACCATCGGTTCGCCTGCGGCTTTCTAGCGGCTTTCTAGCAGCTTACTAGCGGCTTTCTACTAGTATGCTAGCAGCTCTCCAAGTTATATAACTAGTATCACGTGACTACTCACCATTAGTTCGCCCGCAGCTTTCTGGCAGCTTTCTAGCGGCTTACTAGCGGCTTTCCGCCAGCATGCTAGCAGCTCTCCGAGTTACGTGACTCGTCACGTAACGGCTGCGTCACTAGCTGCGTTTACTGCCTGCGTTCCCTTACTATACCCCTTACTACGCCCCTTACTGTACCCCTTGCTATACCCCCTTTCTTTCCCTTCCTCGCTATGACCCATCGCGCTCACGCGCGCGAGCTAGGTCCTATAGCGCTCCGTACGTTGTAAATGGAATCGCGCCTTCGTGTATATAAACTCCTCCATAGTTCTCTCTTTTATAGAATCAATCATCTACTCTCGAACCTACTTTGCAGCTGCAGATTGATTCAACCCGTGCACCTATTGCCGTGCCAACAGATGTTTACCCTATCGTAGCGATTGATGTTGTATGCTAAGGGGAGAGCGGGGTGAACACTGCGTGCACGCCTCGCTGTGTGGTATAAGTGACCGAGGCTTGGCGCTGCTCAAGATTCACGACTTCCTCCAATTAATTAATGCGCCTCGTCGGAAACTAGCCTAAGAAGATTTAGGCTTCTACTTTGCAGCAATTCCACCCCAATCTCAAAGGTATCAGTTGTCAAGCATCAACGGCAAATCCTTGAGGCACTGTGAGGGAAAATTTGGTGACTACTACAATAGCGTTGGCACATAAGCGAGCTGTTTGTTTTAGACACCAACAGTCACTCTAGGGATTTGTCTGATGAACACAACGTCCAAAAAAAGCATACGCAGTACGTCGTCTGACCAACTATTGGATTTGATGCCACTGGAAAGTTACTGAGAACACAAGTAATCACTGTGCGATATCGTCGCTAACGACCACTTCGGCGGCGACCAATAGATAAATGAGCTTATCGATCAGTGGGTGGCCGCCATGGAACCGATTAGTAAGAACCAGTTGGCCCCCAACATCATAGGCTTCTATAGCAAGGATTCTTATCGAAGTCGCCCACGGTTCATGCAAGCATATCATCTATGAAACTATCGACAAAGCAAAAGTCGACAAGTATGCTCGGCGCATGCTAATCGCGCTTTAGTGCTTGATGTTGAGCAACTCATGAGGGAGAAACCGATTCTCGCCTTGTGGCACAAAATTCTGGCGGAGGTTCGCTTGTTAGATCGCGGCGAAGCTGTACGTGCGACATTACGACAGTACGAGGAGGTGGGTTCTCGGGTGAACTTACCGGGCTTCAAGATGCCCGAGCTAACACGCTTGAAGACGCGCCTTACAGCACTGTCGCGTGATCTTGGTCATCAGACTACTTTGCCAATACTTGAAGCGTGGCTTCACAGCCATTAAATGCTCTAATACTATTCACACAATTTAGACATCATGCGTTATATCATTTGCTTCAAGTAAATAAATGGGAAGCTTGTCCACTATTCGGTATTTAACGTTTTGGGAAGGGGGAGGCTAGCAAAAAGATGGAATTTTAGTACTCGTGAGTGGTATTGGAGTGGCATTGAGCCGTGGAAGCTAAGCGTTGGGTAAACAGCAGCGTGCATTGTCATCACGGTAGACTCAGCATGCACTGATCTATATCAAGCCCCTAATGAGCTTTTCAGTTTCAATCTGCTTATTGTTCTGGATAAAAAACTGGAAATGGACTTAAGAAATAAGTGGCACGAAACCATGGTCTCCAGCACTAAGAATTGAGAAAAAAATTTTGCCTGTTTTTAGACTGCTTAGAAGCAGCGGTAACATGAAACAATTCTGGAGCAAATAGATTGCATCACATCTTTGTTAAGACCTCATCAAAGGACTGAGGGCTGCTTTTTTATGTCGGTCCAGACATAATCATAGTCCAGTAAGCGACGATTTTCCTTGACGGCTCTGACATTGTCAATGCCTAGATTTTCTCCGGGCTTCTTTCTGAATTTTTGAATATAGGTAGTAGTTGACCAAGAGTGGAGCATTTCCTGTAAAGTCTTTTCCTCTACAGGATTAAGACCTCCCTTGTCAAGAATCTTGATACCGTCCGTGTCGTAAATCGGGCTTGGTTCGCCAGACCACCATATGGAAATCTTTCTCATCAATGTGTCTTTTGTACTTTTGACCCTCCCCAGGTGTCGAACTACTTCCGTTGTGGGAAGCAAATACCCATTTGGGTCCTGTTTTTTTTTTATAAATAGTGGCTGGATGTTGCTTTCCCTCCAATTTGCAATATCGCGTTGGTCGTCAGCAGTAAGAGGTGATATAAGCGCAATAATATCACCTTCCTGAAGGTCCTCAGATGTGGGAATGGATACCCTCCCATCTATCACCGGAATTCTACTTCCACGATCAAAGTCGTCCTCCAGCACTTGCTGGACAAAAATGTTGTTAATTGTATATCCCTCAAATGCCTTAAAATCAAATGTATCCATAGCAAAGCCGGAGCACCAAGCCTGAGTCGCGATTTTTTTATTTGTGTCGTTGGGTTTCCAAGCTATGAACAGATTGCCCTTTGAAGTCTCCTGGAGAAATAGAGTTCCGAGGTAATCTTTGATCTTTTTGGTTCTTAGTAGGTTATGTTGGTTATTATCCCATGGGTCCGCGTTTGGAAGCAAGAATATTCCGCTTATATCGAAATCAATAAGACTTTGAGTAGAAAACCTGTCCAGATCTGAAGTTTCGGATCCTCGGTCACTCGCATTGTCATCTTCCTCGCTCAAATGCTTATCTCGAGCTAGAGCAAGCTTGTCCAGTTCTGCATACCTTTTCAAATCTTTTTCAGTTGGCGACTGGTCTCGAAGTGGAGCCAGCCCGTCCAGTTCCAAATCCAGTTCCAAATCTTTAGATTGTCGGTCAGTCGCATTATTGCGTTCCTCGCTCGAAGACTGTACGGTCATTGTCAGCAAGCGATGCTCAACCTCTTGTAGATACTGTGCCTACTACAGAACCTTGGTCTTCTGGCTTGAAGTCCTTTTCACTCTTCTTCGTTGCCTCTTTTTTGTTCTTTATCTTCTTGGGAGGCATGCTTGTGTCGCCTTCCAACGGGAAAATACAAAGATGTAGCTAGCTGTTCAAAGAGCAATATGCGCCTTCCTGTTTATCCCTCAGCCAGCGTGTGAATGTGCCTTGCAGTAGCGAGTCATAAATGCCAAAATACGATAAGATATTGGGACGGATTATGAGTGAAGCAACAAAGCTGATTGTGGCTACGTTGTCCGGCAAATGACCAACGATTATTTTCACAGGGTGCAGCGCCCTGAGTCCTTGGGCAGGTTGCCATGAGAGGGTATCATCTTAGCTGCACCCAAGACAACGCCCAACATAAGCACAAACTACTCACCTACCAATCATGGACGAGAAGTGCAACCCCCAACTAGACGTTGTGGCGGGCTGTACGGGGCTGGATCTCTGTGGCGCCTAGGCTTAGTTGATACGGCTCGTAAACTTTTCTTCTTTAGGCACGCCATGTCAAGATACGGAAGCAGCCCTCCCTTTTGGGGGCTGTCAAACTGCTTATCGCATTCCGTTATTGTATACCTGCGATTGTGGCGGGCTGAATTGCAACGGCGCTTCTAGACTCTAGTTCGGTTTGATATCTTCCCGGATTAGCGTAGTGTGGGGAAATCGCTGATTTGTGGTGCTGAAATTTATTCTACCGTCGGCATGGGTAGTATATTGACGTACAAGGGTCTGCGCATATTAGAAGAAGAGATGAGTCCGGATATGTAACAATGTGCGCGACTTAGTGCTCAAGCGGCTGGCTGAATCGTATCTTGTTGCTTTACATGTGATGCGGATCGTTAACGTGGCGCACGAGACGTTAGCTAACTTGGGGTGTGCACCCGCATCCATCTCTCGACTAAAATGGGCACACACAGCTAAGTATCGAGGAAACAAGCGAAGACAGAGTGTGATAGACTTCTACTTCTCTAAAGTTTGGTCTACAGCGTATAGAGTAGTCTACATCACCAATTCTCTTTGCCCAGCGACAGCGACAACATGGAATCCGAAACAAATTTTCGACTATCTACCTTCGAAAGTATTTCTACTTTCGAGAGTATAGATACACTGCACCTTTCCTTCCAATCAGAACCAGAAACTGTGTCTATGGCCGACGTCATTCTCATACGCATACTTCCTCCTAAACCGGTAGAGTTTGCGGATTTCGCTGCAGCACTGAACGTTATTTCTGTCGATATATACGATCTTTCTTTGAAAAAGAGCAAAGAAGGTGTCCTTATTGGGGTTGCAAGTGGCGTCATACCGGAATCTGTTCAACAACTCGACGTAACAACGCTGCGGGAGCGAGACAACCTCCGTACTCTGAAGCAAGCAATTGTACCCCACTTTGATGGAGCAACCCTATCTCCTGGAAGTACAGGCTCGCCTTGTTGCGTTGCAACTGCCCTGATCCTCTTAAATAGACCTTCAGGCGAAATAGAGTATCCAAACAGAGATGCTTACGATGTCCGCATCAGGCTTACGAGCAAGCAAGGGCTTGATGTGTCTGATCCTGCCGAGTACAACATCGTTAGTGTGGAGAGTATTAATCTCGATGACCTAGGGCTACAGAAGCGACTACAGATCTTCGAAAAATCACCAGCTGGATATGTCTTTCTTCCAGAATTTTCCGCTCTCAGAAAGCAGTCGGGGAACGTGGGAAAAGTCCGTACCGGTCCTGACAACGTTCCACCATTTAGATCCTTAGTTGATGCAATCAATAAAGTTCTTGAGAAAGAAGATGTTATTTTAGAAGACAGAACAGAGCCCTTAAGCCCAGTCGAATGCGCCCATGTCGCTTCCGAACTTTCATGGAATCGCGCTGCGAACAACCCTCCTGCCGACCCCAACCCAGCTTCATTATCCCGCTGGTATACGGTAGGCCGAGCTTCTGTGGAAGATGATCAGAAACGACAAAAGTTTGAAATTGACCTCAAATCTTATGAAGCTATTGTCCGAGCTGAAGCTCTACGGCTCGCAAATTTTGTGTTTTCAGTGTCTGCAGCCATAGAGGCGGAAAGACGAACCTGGAATGCCAGCAAAGCAGCGCTAAGATTTCCGGTCAAAACAAGTGTAAAGTCTGACGTGGGAATCTCTACCGGAACTGTTGTACTTGTGGCACAATCAAATGGGGAACAAACCTATCCTTTTGCAGTTCCTGCAGCTTATTTCTACGCTCTTGGCACACCGTTCAGCACCAGCATTTCTGCCGAGCAACGATACGAAGCAGCCCTCCTAACAAATGAGGACAAGCTATTGGGGGATATACAAACTGCCGTTGATGCAGGTATAATCTCAAGCAACGAATCTTTCTCGACAATGCAACCCAAGAGTTCAGTAAATATGTTCCAATCAGCGCGCCGCATTGCTTCCCTGGGTGGGGTAAATCCTTCTCTCAGCTTTTTTGAAATTGGAACCCCCTCTATCAACAATATTGTCGACCAGTGGCTAGGATTCCCTCATTCATTGACTGAATTTGCTTCCAATTTTTGGGAAGGACCAAATGGTGTGATCGTCAAGTTTCCTAAGGCTTACCTCACTCTCTTACTCTGGTTCATTACAAGGGGCTCGCAGGAGCTTATTAGTGTGCTCACTCGAGACAAACCTCAAGGCTTTGGGCTTACGAACGTCGAAGATCTAGCTGCAGTGGATAGCCTAGCTTGGAGACAATTTTTCGGAGTTGAACAAGAGACTCATAGCGAATTCGTCTCTGAAAATCGTTATGTCAATCTCCTCCCTGAATTTCTTCAAGTAGGAGATGAACGACAGAAGGTTCAGGCATGGGTCAATTATCTGCAAAGATTTTTGACTGTGACTTCGACAAGCCTCGAGGTTCCACCGGCACAAGTTACTTTCCAATCAGAGTTCAAAACTCCTTCTACAGACCTTCTGTCTTTGTTCATTGCTAGATTTGCCAAAGAAGCTCAACTGACCGTGGAAAACGTTACGTTCTCAAAACCATTAGACCCTAATCTTACTTCGAAAGCAATACAATCTATATTTCCAAATTCCAGTCAAGAAAACGAACGCAAAAGTCTTCAAATAATGATAGAGACATTAGGAGGGCTTTTTCAGATCACAATGATTGACCAAGATGATATGCAGTTCTCCCTAATGGAATCGCTTTACTCCCGTGGCATAGTATCCGTCGAAGCTGTGGCCAAGTCATCTCTGTCGCTGATACAGAATGCTCTACGCGGTACGGTCGCCTTTCAATTCTCGTCTGATATCTATACTAGGGCAAAGGAATTGTTCGCAGTACCATCGGAGACCATTGATGGTATCAATACTCTACCGTTCAGTTCCGTTAACTCGGATGGACATCTTGTCAACATTATTCCTCCAGAACATCTTTCGCCTTTTGGTTCAATCCAATACTTACACGAAATTCTTGCACTTAATATGGGCACCCATAATCTGTCGGAGATTCTTGAAAAGAGGCGGGGTGCTCTATGTATGTTATCAACAAGTTCTTCCAATGCAAACGCTCTTTTACCCAAAATCGACCTCGTCAATGAGAACCTGGAAGCCCTTGCAAGCCACACAAGCACGCCAACTGGACAGATCTACAACACTCCCGATATTTCCACAGAGGATTTACCCAAACTCCTAGCGTTTCCGGAAAATTCATCACCTGCTCTCAAGGTCAAAAACATTGGGGCATATGAGAATCTAAGGAAGAGCTTCGATTCACCAGACCTGCCGTACTCACAGTATCTAGACGTGAATCGATCTTATCTTAGTTACATAGGAACCACAAGGCTCCAAACTATTCGCACCTTCCAGTATAGCACAACAGATTTTCCTATGGTTGTGACGCCAACCAAGGCTAAACCAGTAGATTTCGAGGCTTACCGCTGGCGTCTGCCGTGTAGTTTCCCTGCTGCTCTGGAATATCTTGGGATCGGCTATGAAGAATATGAAATGCTGTACAGCGGTGGAGTAATTGGTGTTGATGGACTACGTAAAATGTTCGGCTTTCCATCTCAGAGATCAACACAAACAGTCCGCACGCTGAATATTTTGTCCTCTGTAAAATGTACCCCCTCAGATACATCTGCGCCTGACTGGAATCCCTCCGGCCATTCTTATGTATTGGGTGATCTGGTTCGATACCAAAATCAACTTTTCGAAGCACGCCAAACACATGTTTCCCAGGAAAGGTGGTTCCCGAGTGGACCTCTTCCCGCACTATGGCATATACCTACACCATGTGGTACGACAGAATGGCAGCTAAATACTCATTACCGTGCTGGCAGTCTGGTGACTCATGAGGAAATAACTTACGAGTGCTTTTCCGAGCATACGTCTGATGCACCTGATTGGACACCCCCACTCGCGCCAGGATTGTGGTCTATTCACAATACTGGCATAACTCCCCCAAATGAAAATACACCAGATGATACGCGACCTGATACGAAAATTCCATTGCATGAATCCGATGATTCCAACCAAGAAAAATATGAAGACTGGATACAGATAGTCACAAATTTAAGGGAATTCCTCCGGAGAACAGGTATAACCTATGCCCAGTTTCTTGAGTTTGCCTCATGCGGTTTCCTCGAAATTTCTAGCTCATTACCCTCGAAAGAGCTTCCACCTTTTGAATCTAACGAAGTGATTGAGGCTAGCATTCTTTTTGTGGGTGATACTATCCCCCAGTTGCGGAAAAGCCTTATCTTTATTCGCCTTTGGCGCTCGCTTCAAAGTCACAAAATGACCTTCAGCAACTTAACTCGAATTTGCGTAGTATTGAAACTTTTCGCGGACATATCTGGAAAGGTCAATTCTGATTTTTTAAGACAGTTGGCGTCTCTGTTAATGATGACGGACTACATGAAGATATCTCTTGACCTCTTGCTTTCTTTGTACACCCAGCCAACATCTATTCCCCAACTCGAAAGACAGGCCGCCCAGGTGATTGAGAGCTTGGAGAATTGGTTAGTATGTTTCAAGAAATCTAGGCTCCGGGAAGACGGCTTCAAAGAAGCTCTGCTGCAGAACTTCGGTCCCCTATCCAGTCTTTCCGGGTTCAGTGAAACGCCTGGTAACTCAGATCGCTGGTCTGATTACCCTACCAACACAATCAGATTTCTTGAAGTTATTTCCCATGTTTATGAGTCTGATTTCACCACGAGCGAGCTGATCTTTCTTTTTACTACTTCTGCTCAGCAGTTGACCGACACACCATTCGCATTCCAGGACCCTGATGATGTTTTTCAGGACCCTCTCAATCTTCCTGAAGCGGGAGATCATGACTTATGGAATCTTCGCCAAAACTTAATTGATGTGAAGATTGACGAAAAAGATGTTGAGTTGTGGACCTGGAAAGACTTACTACCGTTGCTCCAGAAGGTAGGGTATACAAATTTGGAGCCGATTCAAATCATGGCAGAACACTTCTTTCCCACGGTTTTGGAGTCGGATACGCAGATCATCGACAAAGAAAAACGCCAATTTTTTACTACTCTCACTGGAACAGATGCTGCAATGTGGACATTTCCTTTCGAGTTCTCTGGAAGCCGTTTGGCCTTCCAACTGCCACTAAAGGATGAAGATATTTTACGAATGTTTCGTGAAAGCCGTTTGCTACGACCGAACGAGCAGTGTTCTATTCAAGAGCTATACTTCGCTCCTCGGGCTATGTTAGCTCCCTTAGCTGTTCTTTTCGAAGACTTCAACTTCGCAGTCAACTTCTTGGTTCAATGTGAGTCTGATGAGGAGCGTTGGAAATTTTTCAAAATACAGTTCTTGAAAACTTACAGACGAATGGGAGTGGTGGTTAAACATCTTGCACAACACGTAACACAGACTGCGTTATGTAGGGATGCCCTTGGGGCGGATTTGAATCTCGCATGGTCAATCTTGCTGCATCTCAATGCAGATGAGAACTATTTTCAAGATTCCTCGGCAACTTGGGAGTCTAATTCGCCAAAAAGCTTCATATGGGAACCAACGGTTCCAGGTGGTGCCTTTGCCGCAATTCTTGGTTTAATTGGGACTGGTCTACGTCAGGAATTCTACACAGACTCTGTGGATAAACGCGAACTTATCTGGAGAGATATCTCATCTGGGCTAAGTGGATTTGGAAGCGACGCACGCAATACTTGGAACGTACCGGTACCTACAGTACTTCCACCTTTAGAACCGAGCCGTGACCTGCTTTCCAATCGCTACATAACTGTTCGCAATGGCCTTTCAATTCGAGATAAAGACGACCTCCTCATTGGCGGAGTTTCCGGTTTTGAAGTCTGTTGGAATGGATACATACTTTTTGAGAGCTCAGGCAAGTATGAGTTCCAGGCAGTCGCTTCCTCACTTTCAGGCGAAGTCTGCCATAGAGAATGCCAGTCATACTGGACGGTGAAACTCAAGCAAGGCCAAAGAGAATTTCATATTCTGCATCACAGGCGCGAACCTCGCAATAGTGTACCAACCCAGATATCCAGAGCCGTTCAGTTGCTCAGAGGGACATATGAGATTGAGGTACGGTTTTGGCAACTCAATCCTGTCTTTTCCCAATCTCACCTTATGGACGATTTGAAATCCTCAAAAACGGGGTTTGAACTCCTGTACCGAAGATCAGGATACTCTAAATTCGAGGCTATTCCGCAGTCGATGTTGTTCGCAGCATCTAAGAATGCAAGTTTGGCAGATGGTATAGTTGAAAATAGCAAGTCAACAGCATACCACTTTTTACAGGATCGGTATTACAGTACTCTACGAGACATACGTCGAACCTATCAGCGCGCCTTCAAAGCTTTGCTATTATCCCTTAGGTTTCAACTTTCAGCTACACCAGAAAAACAGTGCAATGACATGTCCGAGATTAAGTACTTCCTGAGTAGCCCAGAATCGTTCGCAGGGAAGTCTTACTACTACGATAAGCAGAAGTCCAGTTACATTTCTCACACCGCCGAGTTAGATTTCAATCTACTACCAGTTTTTGACTCCTTTGACTCTCCAACCGTGGAGAGAGACCAACGTGCATATCCAAGCCCTCAACGGCAGGCTGCACTATTCGATTGGTTTGAAAGACTATTTCAATATGCAAGTCTTCGGAGTTCTATAGCCCCAACTGCCCGAAGAAAGCCATTCTGGTTCTTATTCTATGAAGCTAAGACGCAAAACACACCAAGCGCTGCTCAGTTACTGCTTCATCTTGGACTTGATGTGAGCGCTGCACCAGTAACTCTCAGCTTTCTCAGAGAGTCCGAAACTGGACTCGAGCAATCTATTGTTCTGGACTCATCGCACTTGACTGATGAAAGATGGGTGTATAGAGTCTGGAAAGCAGGACAATGGATGAGTGGAGTTCAAAGAAGGTTTTATTCGCCAAGAATAGAGCTTGCTCAGCCTGCTCTCTGGATATCAAGTACAGGAACTTTGTCCAAAGCTCCGCATATCTTATTAGGCAACTATGCCTTAATGGAATACGTCTCAGAAGCTCTTACGGAAACAATCGACAATATAGTCGTTCCTGATGGCTTAAAAGATCTGACATTACTCAACAATGGCCTCCGAACACGTGCACGTACTGCGCTTCTAAACTACTTATGTGCTGGAGATAAAATCTCATTGGGAGCTTTCGACGATCGTAGTTTTGCACGAGAAAGTGCAGATCTTTCCAATCTATTACTTATCGACGTCGAGTGTCAAGTTGATGAGGTCATCAGTAGAATATCAGATGCAGCGCAAGCGACTCAAACTCTAATCGAAAGAGCCAGCCTTGGTCTAGAGCCAGGAACTATTCTATCTCCAAGATTGATGCATCAATGGAGAACTATATACCAAACATTTTCGCTCTGGCAGTCTTGGAAACGACGCATGGAATACCCAGAGAATTGGGTACAGTTCGCTGAGATTAAACATGCAAAGAAAAGTGAGAGCTTTAGATTGCTTGAACAAGGGCTGAGTCGCAGGACCCATTCAATGGCCCTCCCTACTGCAATGAAATGGTGGGACATGTCAACGCAGCTGCCATCAACAGGTAATATTCAACCTCTACAAAACAGTGAAATAGCGACTTTTAATGAAATCCTCCCCGGAAACGATCTTGGTTTTCACCTATTGGGTAAGCCACAGACGGGAGGCCGGCTGAGTATGGTTGCAAACACAACATCTGACGCAATTGTTATGACACCCAAAACGTCAAATATACCTGATGCTAGTAGCGAAACACAGATCCCAGTTTGGATCAAAGCTGCAATCAACATGGGAATACAACCTGTACGTGTGGCAGCTGCTGGACCTCCCACATCATTTACTTTCCCCGCCTCTTGGATTTTAGACAAAATCGAAAACGAGACACTCACAGCGCCTTCAAACATAATCAGTGGAGCTCTCGATGAGTATTGGTTTTGGATCTCAGATAGTTCAATATTTCATGAAAGTCAAGTAATACGCGACCCGGACATTCGCTCTAAAGCCACTACAGATTCAAATTCCGCTTGGGACAACCATAACAACCTTCCGGGCCTTCTACAGTGGAAGCCAAACCGTTGTTTTCATCTCCGTTGGACACGTGTGCATCATGGACGCTTTGATCCCCCAAGATGCTCTGATGAAGGAGTGGAAAATGCAACCGGAAGCGACCTGCGGCTCGTGTTCATTAAGAGAAGTGGTGATTCCTTGACATTTTCCATAAAACCTACACCCGAGGCAGGCGTTTCTGGATTCATATACAGCATACCAGACGATTGTGCGACTGTAATTTCCGAGCTCTCGGCCATCCCTCCAGCAATTCCATTTCTAGCATCCCTTAGTGCCTATCCATTCTTTCTATATCACAATCCCGGAGCTCCAATTCAGCCAACTTCAAGTTTCAGCACTAGAATCATGCTTGCGTCGGCCCTTCGAGCAGAGGGCTCCCTAGATGATGCATTGAGTTGGTGCCGACTGGAATACGACCCACTGCAGAGGAACAACAATTGGACAGAAAGCAGGCTGAAAACTAAAAATGCCTCTGAGACAGCTAAGAATCGAGCGACAATGCTCTTGTATCTAGAGATATTGCTTCAAAAAGCTTCTTCTCAGTTGTCTCAAGGTCCACAAGGATATCGCCAGGCTCAGATTGTTCTGAATTGTATCGAGCGGGTAACAGGTAGAATTCCACCCACACGTCAAGCAGAATCGGAAAAAATCAACAATTCCCTTGTACCCGTCAAAGACTTCAGTCCATTAAAAGCACCGTTAAATCCACGACTTCTAGCAATCTATGATAACCTTGATGCGAAAAGACACCAAGTGCGGAACTTGATCGCGGAGATTAACCTACCGCAGCGAACTGAAATGCCGTGGTCTTACGAGCCAAATTCTCCATGTTACTACAGATTCAAATACTTACTTCCGAAAGCCATCGAGGTAGTGACCATGGTACGAGATCTTGGCCGGGATTTTCTACAAGCATACGAACGAGGCGACTCGGAATATCTTTCTTCTCTACAGGCTATGCATGAGAAGCAGATACAAGCTCTGACTTTGGACGTACGTCAAAATGAGTGGCGTGAATCTGATTGGCAGTTACAAGCACTTGAAAAGACAATGGAAGGTGCTCAAGCACGGTTACGTTACAATTTAGATTTGATTGCACATGGATTGAACAGCAATGAGAGATCCTACGAGGGAACAACGGCGACCGGGGTGGCGTTTATGGGCTCTGCTGCTGTGACTGATGGAGTATCAGAAATCATCGGCGCCACGCCCGATATGTTCGTCGGTGGCGCAGGAGTTGCAGGAAGTCCGCTCGAGTTTAACCAACTACCAGTAGGGAGCAAATTAGCTCAAGGCTTCGCAACTGGTGCACGCATCCTCAATACCCTTGGTGAACAATTCAGCACTCTTGGAGAGCTTTTACTTACAAAGTCCGAATGGGATAGAAGGGATAATGAGTGGAGAAAAGAGGTTGATAGCATTAGAACTGAGATCGAACAGGTCAAAAGAGACCTTCTTGCTGCGAAACGGCGACGTGCGATTTCACTCAGACAACTCAACATTCATCAACGACAGATGGAAAATACAGATGAGCTGCAGGCCTTTCTTCGTGACCGATTTACCAAGCAAGATATATACTTATTCTTACAAGGAGAAACTGCCAGCATCTATCGTCAAGCCTATGATCTTGCAATATCATATGCGAAGGATGCTTTGAAAACCTTCATATACGAACTCGGTTACTATGGGATGTCTTGCGAAGCCACGGTTTCATCTACGATGCGAAATCTAATCACTAATTTGCAAGGCGAGACATGGAAAACCCTCCCTGAAGGCCTCATGGCCGGAGAACGTCTCGACCTGGCTCTACGCTTCCTCGAGCGAGACTACCTGAGCTCTAATATTCGAGAATTCGAGCTCAAAAAACCCATTAATCTTCGGGAGCAGTTCCCGGCAGAGTACCTAGTACTTAAAACTACAGGGAAGTGTCTGATAACAGTTCCTGAATGGCTTTTTGATTCTGATTATCCGGGGCATTACATGCGTCGTATCAAGTCCGTTAAAGTCACAATTTCAACTAACTCAGGCTCTGATTCTAGCGCTAATGTACACTGTCGGCTGAGACTTCTGAGTAGTAGCACTCGTGTTAGTCCATCTCTGAAATCGCAGTCTGAAGATCTGGCAACAAGCTCAGATGACTCAGCAGTTGTCAAATCGTATTATAATAATTTGAGCCCCGATATGCAGATGAAAACAACCATCACTACGTCTTCAGGCACCAATGACTCGGGAATGTTCGATTCAGATCCTCGCGACGAAGACCGATATCTTCCTTTCGAGTACTGCGGTGCTATCGACTCCAAATGGTTAATCGAGTTTCCAACAGAGAATAACGACTTTACGCCTCGTGATATCAGCCAATTTAACATCGAAGTCGGCTACACCGCACGTGAAGGCGACGAAAATCTGCGAACTGCCTCTCAAAGAAGAGTACAGTGGTTTCTTTCCAACTCCGTCTTAAAGTACATCGACGCCCGCAATGACCTTGTTGATAACTGGATGAACTGCTTTTCAGGAGAACTTGCCGCTAACAAAGAGTTGCGGAATAATGAAGAGAATGATAAATTCGGCTTCGGATACTGTGGGAGAATAGGTCGCTCCCTTGCTCTGAATATCTCCCCCCATTATTACTCAGGTTCGCATGTGCGATCGGTCGACTTGGATACAACAAAATGGGATCGACACTTCAAGATACGTCTTCCAATGGGCTCACTCCCCATTAATCTAGCCCGAAGACTAGGTGAACGGCTAACCGTGACCCGCATTGATGTTTTCGTCGAAGTGCGTTTCCCATATCGGACAGAGTTATCCAGTTCATCTCCTAGCTATCTCGATCTGGCATTCGTTCCCTCAGAGTGTTGCACATATCATAAAGCCGTACCAAGCGTTATTCGCAAAGCTTTGGGCGATGATGTTTATCATGGTACAGTCAATTTGGAACCCGACCCAAACGACGAGAATCCACTTCATACACGGGAAATCGGCTATCTAGCTGATCTAGCTGGTCAGGAAACGTTTGACTTAGGGGATTTGTATTTCCCACGAAGTGTCTTCGCGGAAGATGAGAGGAGCGAACTGGAAAAGTACGTGGGAGGAATACGTGATAACACTAAACCTTGGCCCACCATTGTCAGAAACGTGCAATTTCTCATCGCATTCAAGATACAAGGCTCCTATACAAAGAGTACAGTATCTATCGATACAAGGAGCAAGGGTGCAACATTTTTAGAGGCAACGTTTTTATAGAAATAACATGTCGAATTTGGTTTGAGCACCGAAATGCCGGTTATATTACGGTTTCCACTTTTCGGGGACGAATTTTTTCTCACTATCAAATGACGTATACTCCTATAACAATTTCAATGGTATAATTTCCATAGTACTTAGGAGTATTCTAGGGTATTAGTGTAAGTCAGTATTCCTCTACGATTGCTTTGGGTATGCTCGCAGAACGATGAAGTCTTACGCACAGGTCTACAGCTGCTTGGCCTAGTCTCCTTTCACACTAGCTTTGTATATTCAACGTGGAACGATATATTGAACATTACGTTTCTAGACCGCTCACTACAACTCAGATGATCGTACTTAACAATCCTATTTCATGTTAAAATATGTTATTATCTCCAAGTGACCACTATGAAACACACTCTGTTGTATTTTTCTTTCCCTTTTTAAGCAATTCAAACCATTTGTATGCCACCTTGTCAGCCCGCTTTGATAATTAGACTTTTGATAGTGCTCGAACAAAATTGAAGCACTATTTCACTGCCCTTTCATCGAACAGGGATATTTTCAAGACGTGATTCGCACTATTGGTGTTACCCGAAAGTAATTGAGATTCATCCAGAAAGATCTTCTATTATTTCTCCTTTGGCCGTCAAGAACAGCAACAATGACACTTAGAAGTATAGGACTTCTTGATGTGTTACTGCAAAGACTTTCTCTTCCTCATATGAAGTTTAGAGAGCTTAGATAGTTTCAAAGTAATATGGAAGCTTTCAGATGGTCTTCCAATGCTACGATAAACGTTAGAAATGTGGCTGAAGTGGCGGTGCACGATCCATTTCGCTAATCTCCCACACAGTAATCAAAAAACGAAAACAAAATCCGAACATCATCGCGCGTGCCCTACAGAATCCACGTAAGTACCGATACTTACAAAACCAAACTTTTCTCGTTGCTAACGTTGGCCGTAGCTCTAAGAAGCTCCCAATTCTTGCCACAATGGAGAACGAAAAAGGCGAACTCGTGGACCTGTAGGCCACCCTTACCCTTTCTTGCATTGAAACCCTGTGCCTAATACCTCGGAAGCTACATCCCACGCAAATGCAGTGCTACCAACCGTCTGATCCGGCCTAACGACCATGCTTCTGTCCAGATCGCTATCGCCAACGTCTCGCCCGATGGGCGCGCCATTCCGGGAGAGAACACGACGTTCGCGCTCTGTGGCTTTGTCCGGGCGATGGGCGAGTCGGATGACTCGATGAATCGACTGGCACAGCAGAGTGGACTTCTCGACAAGGTGTGGAGTTCGGTCAAATAGAGAGGTGCGAGCCAGATTAAGGAACGAAACGGTACGAATGGCACGATGGATAGATGGAATTTGGGCTTATAGCGCATAGGAAGCATATAGTGATATGGCAGCGCCCGCCTTGTCGAGACTATCTGAGACACCCAGGTTGGAATTCATTTTCCGCCATGTCGAGACAATCTGTAAAGAGCAGAACGAAACTCACTGGCATGTTCAAGATTCTGCAACACGCCAAACTCCGCCTGCTATGTGAAAGCCTCATTTTCTAAGCTCTTATGCGGCTGTATCGAATTGTATGTATAACCAATGGGCACTCGAACTTCCTCTATATATGAAGGCCTTTATTCGGTTCGCGCGAGTCGCCTATTGCACCAAAAGAACAAACTCTCATGATCCATTTTAAGCAGCCACTTCCGCATTCATCCACCCATAATCTGGAAACTGAAAGCTATTCTTCGGACCATCTCCACCTCCACCGAGCCACATGGCAATCTGCGGTATCCTCAACGCCGTCACCGTCTTCATGACCGTCTGCAAGAACTTCAATCCCCACTTCGTTTGTGGATTCATCCACTGCATACCCGGACCACCAAAGCTGTTCTTAGTGACATACGGACGCATAAGATTCTCGTAGCTCTCCAGAGCAGCAGTCACTTTGGCAGTAGACTCGATGCTGCACAGCTCACCGGCCATGAGGTATGCCCCAAGTAAGGCAAAACTGGTGCCTATGCCCATAGTTGCGAAAGCTGCGTCGCCGAGGATCGCGCAGCGCCCTTTGTGCCACTTGGGCGTCACTACGCGGGACCAATGCGACATGTAGAAATCATCTGTAGTAGCGAGGCCTTGAACGAAGCGCTCACTCTGCCATCCCACATTACGGAAGCGATCACGCAGAAAAGCCTTCTGGGTATCGGCATGGCTATGAAGCACCATGTCCATCTCAGGTGTCCGCTCCGCCGTCGGCGCACACAACGTGAGATAAACGCCCATGGTCTTCTTATTGCCGTGCGGTCGCAGATGCATGGCCAGTCCTTGATCCAGTACGCACCAGTGCCAAAGGTCGTCGTCTTCTGGCACTCGTGGGATGCTGTAGAACCCTAGCGTCATCCCAGATGGCTTGATATGCTCCCTCTTATCCTCGGACCCAAAAATCATACCCCGTGTGCTCGACGCGATTCCATCCGCGCCAACGACCACATCAAAGACCTGCGCCTCCAGCTTCCCGTTTGAAAACGTGACATGCACTCCGTCTTCTTCCTCTTGCATCCCCGCCATGGTCTCTCCATACACAACCTGAACATGCTTGCCCTCCTCCCTCGCTCTTTCTACTCCTTCCACCAAAAGACTAGCTAAATCCCCCCTTAAAATCTCATACTCGCTCGTAGCGCTTTGCCTCTTCGCATCACCCGTCGCATCGATTCGCGCTATCACGTCGCCCTTGGCATCTATGAACAAGAGCCCCGTTTCGCTCGTGTGCCTGCGTTTGATTTCAGGCTCGAGACCTAGCCGCTTAATCACATCGACGGCCGGGCCACGTATGTCGATCGCCTGGCCAGTAGTGCGGGGCACAGGAGAACGCTCGAGGAGCGTGATGTGGGGGATTATTTTAGGGGAAGGCTGGCGTGCAAGCATGTAGGCTAGGGCTGTGCCTGCAACGCCAGCGCCTGATATGAGAATCGAGAGGTGCTGAGTTGGTTGGGTCATAGTGTGGTATATGAACAAATAGATAAGCTATGCAAGAGATGAAAGAGCACAAATGTCTGGTTGTGAGGAAGGAGTGAGTGTTAAAAAAGGTGGGATATACAGGCTATAAGAACATGGTGGTTTCTAGTTCAGATTGATTGGACTCGGGGGTGGAAGTTACAGGATGTGCAATACGGAAGTTGGTAGTGAGTTATCCTCCGAGTGGCCGACATGCTCCGAAGAGATGGTAGGAGCCTGGCGGTGACGTCATAGAATAGCCCAGAGCATCGCTGTACACAGAATTCTCGGACTATTCTAAAACCCGCGTTCAGGTTGCTGTGATTATGCCCTACAAGGGGGACTCATGAACGGGCTGCCCCCCCTGTCAACACTACCAACATTGGTAAAATTTTCTGAGGCGTTGACAGGGGGCAGCCCGTTCATGAGTCCCCCTTATAGGCTAGCGCCATGTCGGCGCGGAGGTTGCGGTTCCCGTATCGCCGGTCGTCGGGAGGGGATTTGGATGGTTATATTTGGTGTCTATATGCCCCCTTTGAGAAATACAGCATATCCTTTTCCTTTCCTCATTGGTCGTTGCACCTAGCGCTGTATCCGCTTGATCCCGGCTGGGCGCAGTATCCCGTCCCTAATCCCCTAATGATCGCTGACTGGCTCGCCTCTCTTTAGAATATAGGCAACGTAGGTAGTGCTGGAGAATAGGCTTTACTCGAATAAAAAGGTGACGTGTGTATCGTCATCACTCCTTCAAAACATACACTTTGCGAGTATGATAAAATGATTAACCTATCTCGACACATCAAACACTACCTCAGCGTCTGGCCTTATGCAACTGTATTGTCCCATAAACTCCTCACTGTGACCCCATTCACCCACTCGCCGCCTGTAGTATCGCTTCTGACCCTGAACCCTACCTGCCTCTCCTCGCCAGGCGCCAACCAAAACCCGTTATCTTCAAAACTCAACACCACTCCTTCAGCATAATCCAGCCACACCCACGCCGCCACCCCGGTAGTCGCTCTCACTATGAAGCTCTCATTAGAGCGGCGAAGCTGAAGTCCAGGATCTGCAAGGTTCGCGCGAGATAGAGGCTCGGGATGGAACCAGTTGGTATGTGTAAATGACTCGGTAATATTGGAGTTCGGCCGCGAGCCTTGGGTGGAGACAGACATACGAAGCACGGCATTGGTAGAGCCGTAGTTCTGGTCCCGAAGCAGGGAAGCGAGGTTGGAAGTGAGAATCCTGGTACCGTTGAGAGCGCCAACGGATGCGGTTGGCAAGGCTTGGGCGCTAATGTTGAGCGTGTTGCCAGTCCAGTCGAACCACGTGAGGTTGACCGAGGCAGAGACGGAAGACCACAGATCGGAGATGACCCATATCTCAAATTCGTTTGTGGAAGTGTTGTGAAATGAGGAGATGATGACAGGTGAGTAGATGTCTTTGGCAACGTAGTGAAGCACTTTCCAACGGCCATCATACTCGATTCCTGCCCAGGTGGGCGCCTGCCACTGGTCCTCAAGCTGCCAGTAAAGTGAACCGAGTTGGCGCTCCGGCAACGCGCTGCCACGTCGGTAGAATTGGATTTGCGATTTATAGAAATCGGCCTGGAAGATCTGCGTGGTGTGGCACCAGGCAGAGAAATTCGCTAGTTGGTCGCTCTTGTTCGGAACGGGATACCATTCCTGTGCCGCCACGGTCATTTGACCTTGGCCAATAGATGCATTGTAGAAATTCGCTGTGTCCATGCCGCCTGCCGGAGGATGGTGATTGCGAAGCATGACAATGGAGGAGTTGAAGGAGAGATCTTCGAGAGCCACAGCTTGTTGCCAACTCTGGAGAGATGGCATGCTATGGTAGCCAAACTCGTTTGCAAAGCGACCAATTGGATATGTAGATGAATCAAAGGCTTCAGACGCATCGTAGTTATAATGGTCTAGGAATGCTCAGTACCAGGGATTCCCCCCAGATAAATGCCACGTACCTGAGTTCCCATATATTGAGCCTTTCGTGAGATTCTCATATCGCTGGGTGATGGGCTGTATTTTGGAGAAGTTGACGTTCAACCACCCATTCGTAGTACTAGATGGGGAATACGAAATGCTCCTCGTGTTTCCAAGAATTATAGGTACGATGGTATTCAAGAATAATGTCTCATACTCAGCCAGGTATCGTGGGTATTCTTTGGGGGCAGTTCTGTTAATCGTTGGCAATTCCAGATTCTCCAGCTCGTTACCCCCGGCCCAGTATGCAAGCGAAGGATGGTGATTTACCCTCCGTACCTGGTATTCCACCTCGTGCGCGACGTTTTCAAGAAACTCTTCGTTGACAGGATAAAGGGCACAGCCAAACTCAAATTCACTCCACAAAAGAATTCCCATTTCATCAGCGAGGTCGTACATGAAATCTGGTGAATATGCTCCAGACGACCAAACGCGAAGCATATTCTGATTACCATCAACGACACTATCGAACAACTGGCGCAGGCGTGACTTTGTCACGGTCGGCCAAAATGGATCGGGAGGTATGAAGTTAGAGCCTTTAGCATAGAATTCATGGCCGTTGATCTCGAAGTGCCAGTTGTTGCCAGGCGCAATGCCACGATTTAGCTGATCTTGTGAGACTGGAGTTTGATTGTTGAAGATGGTGCGGAAACCAATAGCTTTTGTCACTGACACAATAGTCGAGTTTTGGCCATCCACAACATGCAACGTAAGATTGTATAGCTTTTGTTGTCCCATTCCCACTGGCCACCATAGTTCCACTACATTAGTGGAGATGGAGGTGCTCCCTGTTAGCCTCCGGGCAGCCGAGGTGATATTTGAAAGTCTTCCAGACAGGATGCTCTCAGTACCTGAATCGGATATCATATAATTCAAAGTTGCTCCTGACGGAAGTGATCCAAGATAATCGATACTTGCGTTCAAAACCCAGTTCTTCGGCTGATCAGGGGGGAAGAAATTATGCTGTCCTTCTCGGTAGATATCAACCAAAGTGTTCCGAATATACACTTTCTGCAAGGGGAGCTGGATAACATATGCGGGCTGCCATATCCCAGCAGGAGCAAATGCAGGACCCCAGTCCCATCCGAAGTCACTCTGTTCCTTACGGATATATTCTCGGTTAGGAAACTCGAAAAGTTGCTGGACGCCGTAGGGCCAAGTTTCCTGGTCTGGTATTTCTCTCGTAGCATTTGCGATAATCGGCGCACTTCCAAAATTGACACTTAAAACTGGATTACTGCAGAAAGCCACAATATCCGAAACATCAAAATAATATTGGCGAAACTGGTTATTCGTTGTTGCAACGTGCTGACCGCAGAGCTCGATACTAGAAAAGGTGTCCAGGCCATTAAATACGAGCCATGTCGAACTGTAATTGCTCTTCCTGCATCTTATGAGTTTCTTTTAAACAGTTACCATAAGAGGTGTCGTTCTCACAACGGTAACGGCTCAGAAGTATAGGTCCAATTCGCAAAAGCGATCCACCTCAGATTGAACTCATTCAGGGCATACAACGGATCTCCAATAACCTGTTCGAAAATTCAGCACCTTTCATGCCTCACATTGCACCTCCTCCGCACAGTATACCTTTGCAGCCCTAAGGTCCAAATGTACCTGCGACGGCACGCGCCCTGGGACTGAAATGTATGAGAAATTCGGGCTCGACAGAGTCCACGCCAATGAACTCAGATCTAAAATCTCTTGTCGCTGCGCATACACGGTGGTAGACTCCAGCAAAGAAGCTGCTAGCACAGCTTGCGTAGTAGCACGATTCCACACAGATTTCATGCTAGTGCTTTGGCCCACACCAAGTATTACCCCTAGAGAAGGAGTAGAAGCAGAAGAGGTATATTGGAGCACTAGAAACCCCGGAACTGCGGCAGCGACAGCAAGATATAGCACCTTCCCCATTTTCTCCCAAACCATGGTTGCTGGTTGCTTCGCTATGATGTAATAAAGGGCAGACGACCCATTACCGGTGCTGCAGGATACAACAGATTAAGGAAGTCCGTTAACAACTCGCCTATCGGATTGGACGGTAAATGAGGGGAAATGGAGGGCAGTTGTCAACGTTAGACCGGGGGTGGGCCCTGCTTAATGCCGACAAGCCGCAGCCGGTGAGCTAAAGAGCTTTGGGTAAGCGTGATGCTATTCACGACGTCACAACGCCCACGCTTACATTGTTTATGTTATTTTATATTTCCCAAGATGTCTTGTAAGAATAAAGAATACTCTCAAAAAATAACTTTACGATTATGAGCGATGAGATACACGAAGGTGAACTGATTCTAGGATTACTTATGGAGTTTCAGATGAGTGATGAAGACATTAATTCTCGTTTCGAAGGCGGGATTGAGCATTGAATACATTATAGACCGCTCATTAGATCTAATTATCTCACTTGGAACTCTTCATAGCATGGAGAGTGACTCCGTAGAGGGAAATATATTGAAAGATCGTTTCCGGATGAACAAAACTTTTACAGCATTAGCGAATCAAGCCCTTCAATACCTGTTTCAATAACTTCAAGAGAAAGAGAGAACAAAAGGAAGTAGATCACTGCTGTATGAGAATATATACGGTAAGAAAAAAATCTATCCACAATCCCTAGAAACCAGACGGAAAGAGAGCCTCTTAGTTAGTAGGTGTAGTTAATATATCGCCTTTACCTTCATCATTCACTTCCTACGAACCTGAAAAGGGAACATTCTCTTATACGCGTCCCCGTCCTTACATAAAATACCTCCAGCTCTACCCTTTTAAAGAATACAAATTCCACCTACCCACGTTGAAAGTTTAAAATGGTGGTCTCTCCCTCCCGCTTCCGCTCCCCCTCTCCATCGTTGCAAAGCAGCCGGCACCCGCCACCACGCCATCGTAAACCCCTAGCCGTCTTCCCAAAGACAAAGGTCCTGAGGCCACGAATAGGCTGGCAGCCCTACCGCCGCGATGCCTGCCGCCCCACGCGAGACTTGCGAGACATGGCAGACGCTATGGATATGTCGGATTGCGACGGGGCTATGGCGACACTGAATAGAGTGCTGAAATCGCGTAAGTAGAAGCATACTCGCCTTCCAAAGCTCACCTATGGTTTGGGTTCAGCTGGTAGAAATAAGGGGAACGAATGAATGCTGTTAATCACAGAGGAAGAAAAAGAGAACAAATGAACACGTCCATCTTACGACTGGCTTACCATGCTCCAGCGCCCTCATCTCTGACCGAGCTCTCCCCACGTTTACCGCTTATTTCTCCTCTCCAACTTCATCCTGATTCCGAGCCTCGCCCCGTGTCTACTATCTCTTTCCTCCGACTCCCTGCAGAACTCCGCCTCCTCGTCTATGCCGAGCTCCTTGTCTCGGACGAGCGGCTGATCCCCAGCTGGCGCGGGCCCCGCAAAGCATCCAAGCGGCAGAAAGCGCTGCACATCAACATACTCCTGACGTGCAAGACGTGCGCCATTGAAGGTGCGGAGGTGCTGTATGGAAGAAATCTTTTTGATTTCGGTACGTCAAACAACCCACCATGTTTCTAAGATGATGGGGAAAGGGAAGAGAAGAAAACAAGGATAGAGCGAGAGAAGGAGCCCCAGGAGAATGAAGAAGCAACTGACAAATACATGCAGGCGAAATCTGCAACCGTCCAAGCAGCTTCAGCGCTCCATTCGTGGCACGCATCGTCCGTCTCCCTCTCTCTATCTTCAACACACACACTGACACATCCCTCGCGCACAGGGCACCCACAACGCCTCCCTGATCCGTCTTGTCATCGCAGAATACACCGCCGCCGCCGAGGAGCTCACCGCCCGCAGTCTCGGCCAGAAGCAAGACCGCATCAACAGACACCTCACGTCACGCGCGCCCCAGATCCTTCTCACTGGCTCGTACCTCACGTCCTTCTTTGGCTCCTTCAACATCGCGTTGCCGAAGCTGCTGGTCCTGGCGATCAGCATCGTGCCATTTGGCGACGACCAGGCGACGACCGAGCTCGTTCGTGTGCATGAACCGAGAGCGCTGAGGGCAACGGGAAGGAGGGCACGCCTTGTTGAGGGATATAATAGGATGTTTTTTGGTGAGCTGCGCACGTGCTATTTCCTTGCCTACTTCCCTTCCCATCTGTAACTTAACGTGTGGAAGAGACAGGAAGACGTGTGAATTAAGCTGACGGACTGTGTGCTGGAATAGCAAAGGCGATGCCTGCGGTTGTGAAGAGGGTGCCTGAGTTAGAGGCTGTCGATTTCTGGACGCATATCGAACCGTGGCTGGGGTTTGAGTGGATGTTGCCTTGGGCGGGGAGGCAGTGGGTGGCGTATAAGGGGGTGAGAGAGGGGAAGGGAGTAAAAGCTAAGTAAATACCAATGCATGCGGACGTTG
>Ga0247757_10000779_pt1 | contig 24794 bp, 24 predicted proteins | sample UWRJL126311R4_FD_180929 | JGI IMG/M metagenome (GOLD analysis project Ga0247757, IMG submission 180929) | Plant litter microbial communities from Arlington Agricultural Research Station in Wisconsin, United States - UWRJ-L126-311R-4 | ecosystem: Environmental > Terrestrial > Plant litter >...
TCTTTTATCTTTTCCCCCTTGTTCTTTTTTTTTTTTTTTTCACTGAATACTTGAGGAAAGCGCTTTCCTTTTCTCCACTACTGTTAAGCAGAGACTGAGTAAGGAGAGTGCAAATTGCGACCCTGACGTTTCACGAGCATATAGGAAGACCCACTTTTCTCTTTCCAACGTTTAGAGAGGGCTCGTGCGCGAGTAAGTCGATGATCGACAGGAACAGACGGCATCGCGCGCAGTAGTGTGGCTGTCTGGCTGTCTGGCTTTTTTGACTGTTTAGCTTGGGCGTGGAGTGTTGATGGAAGGTTAAGGTTTGCGGATGCGATAGCGTGCTGGCAACTTTTGTCATCAGCAAAAATGGAGCAGATGCGTTTCTAGTGGCATTTTCGAGGTGTGAGTAACGGCTTTTTTGTGGAAGGCTAAAAAAGGGAAATGAAATCTTGGGTGCGTGAATTCTAGGTGTCGCGAAAGGATCCAGGGAACGGCGTGCGTAGGCTTGCTATAGTGGGCCTCTACGGGCGGGATGGGAAACTGGGCTGGCACGTGGGAGCTGGGTATTGCGTCACTGGTATGCAGAGCGTGTTACGATGCACTAGTCTCTTTTCGTGATTGGTGAAGCTACTAGGCTAGGATTTGTTGAAGCTTGTTTGGGGATCTACAAAGGGAGTTCGGAGATTTTCACAAGGGTTCGGTTGTTCTGGCCAGATATCAGGCTTTACTCACTAAACCCACTTTTCACTTTGTAGTCCTTTAGTCGGTTGGAAAGCTGAGATGTGAGGATAGCCATGACTACTTGAGATGCATGCACATACTTTCCTCCAAAGGGCGCATAATTTTATCATAGGGTGGTGTGTGAAATTACTTCGCACGAGAGGATGAGCATCGTTACAATTCCGTATACTACCCTGCAAGCAGGCTCAGGGATTAAGTTTCCATTTTGGTGATGAATTTCTGTAAGCTGTATTAAACTCTTCCAATTGAGTAGTTTAGGCTTGTTGGAACCGAGAATGAATTGGGCGTCGGCTGCTTTTTCATTGCGGAGATATTCGGTTTGGAGAGATAGCGCTGCAGTGGTGAAACAGGTTGACCAATGCCTTATAAGGGCCAGATTGGTGCTACATACACTAGAAAAGGCATATTATCGTGGAAAATTGAATTTCGAGTGGTTTTCTCACAGCTTCTCGAAGTTTTTCGGTACTTTGCCATGTCCACCCCATGTCCACCAACGTGATGCCAGTTCTTGGCTATATGGCCTAGTGTTTGTATTCTGTGAATATTGATGTGCGTCGCGTATTTCGAGTAGCTCTTGCCAGAGTCAAGGTTACAATCACAGCTGTTTCGTTGGAACCCGATCTTGTACCTGAGATTCAGTTTATCCTAACAAGGCTCTATACCAGAGCTAAGCGACTGTACAACTCTATTCAGCTTCTAATCCAGCCACTAATATAACTAGAAATTGTTTCATCGTTTTAGTATATGCCTTGCTTGCACAAACTAGGAGATGGCGCACGATTGCAGTTGGGGGCACCTATCAGCATTTATACACCCCTTGTGGTTTGGGGAATGATTCAAAATACTAGGAACGGTATTTGATCTGCTACAAGCCATTTGCGTTCCATGAAACAATATCAGAGAGCTGATGCGCAGAGAGCTGACCACAGCTAGAAACAAACAAAGACGATAGGCTATTCTGGGGCGATCTCGCCCTTATGTTTTGGAAGAAAAAGGTAAAGGGTTCTAGAAAATTTGCTTCTATGAAAAATCTAGCTTTGATTTGTGGATCCATGTAGTCAAGGCCGAATATAAAGCACCATATATGGACGTTCCATCGGAGTATTTGCATAATTCTGCGCAGTCACGCTACTTACACTTTCTGGCAATGAAGACACTCTTTATTGGCTATTTCATTTCCCTTATCTGCTCTACTGTCATAAGCTTTCATGCGCCCTATGGTAGATGCGGCCCTCTTCATAGCGGAACCAGTTGTCCCGAAAGCTGCTCGAAAAATGGAAAATGCGGAAGCACAGAGAACCATTGCAAGGAAGGATGCCATATTAATTTCGGAATTTGTTTCAACTATAAATCCTCGCACAAAAGCACCCTCTCCGATATGTACCTGAAAAACCTTCATCACTGAAGTTGTGTTTGGAATCGACGAGTCAATCATCTTCTGCGCCTGTAAGTACATCATTCACTCAGTAAATTATAGCTTGGAATCTAATTTAATATATTCGTCTTTAAAGGCGCCCTAACAGCCTCCATCATTTACTAGCACAAGTAGCAGTACCTCTGCTGTTTCTTCGAGCACTCTGTACGGATCATCAGCCAGTCTACTATCTTTCACAACAAGCACATCTATTCTATCAACTCCTTTATCGTCCACCATGAGTTCATCTTCTTCCGAATACACATCTTCTCTAGCTTTAAACACATCTGGCGCCAGCTCTATTCTGAACGGCTACGCCGTTGCTTCACCTACCGCCTGCCTCGTTGCCCCTAAGACATCAGGTAGTCCCATTAACAAGAGCAACATGAACTTCATACAAAAGAACAACGGACTTACCTATATACAATATCCCGACTCCCGCTATACCATACAAACCAATGATAGCTCCAGCCCCTTGCATCTCGACTTCTCACTACCGACACAGCTTTCTATATCCGATGGCGACGATAACACACTGATTCTGTACGAGAATAAATCTCATGCTGTCTATACTGGTCTCTGCGAGGTTGCTGTCTTTGGCATGTGGAAGTCGGACGCGACTCCCGGGGTTACCAAGCGGCAAGACATAGCCCCAGCAATTTTCGACAAGCGCCAGAAAGCCTCATGGCTGTGCAAAGACATCCAGTTTTTCTGCTCAAATCATGTCAGAGGTACATTTACAGCCGTTGCTGAGAACTCACTGTGCTTTGCATTGGGTCAAAGGATTAGCCAGACGGTTGGTGGCGCTATCGGATTCTTAGGAAATGCACTTGGTCCGGAGGTAGGTATCCCAACAACTATTGCTGGTGTAGCTATTGGTGGACGCATTGGCTCCCATTTTGCGACTCTATATGCCAATGACCTGTGCGCAGCAGCGATGCACTATCGCACCTCGAAAATGTGCGCTGCGTGTCCAGATCCCAAGCTATGTGGAGAAGGAACTTTGAAGTGCTCAGTCGATGGGCCTTGTCGAGACGTTTTGAGTGACCCAGACAACTGCGGAGCGTGCGGGAACATGGTAAATGCATAAACTCTCATGTTTTACGGTTATATGCTGATAATAATTGCAGTGCCCATCTAATCGTTGTCGAAACGGCCAATGTACTCAGCCAACATGTAACAAATCGATATGTGGTGGCCTAAACATGTGTAGCCCCAGCTGCTACTGCTTCACTACCGCTGGTGGAACGGGCTTCTGCGGTCCCAGTACTCCATGCGCCGGGCTTACAGACTGTAATTCTGATTATGATCTGCGCGGTTGGTGCATGTTGCGTACGAAACGTCTGTCATCCACCATGTACTGCCCTCGCAATGCGAGACATTCCGATTGATGGCAACGAGACAGAGCTGTATTCCAATGGGCTGGGTGGGATTACCAACAAGGTTAGCCTATAACAGCGGTTCAGTGGATTGTGTTCACATTCTACGACAATAAATAAATCCTGTTCCTTGGCCTAAAAATCGAAGACTTTGTGCCTTGTGAGCTAAATATTCTGCAAGATTGCTATGTAGCTTTGAAACTATATGGTAGTTTCTTGAACTTGGTGCAAAACTTTGCTTTAAGTCATTCTCTACCAGCCTAGTTCTTTCTCTTCGACAAAGTCATACACAAACACTCGTTCCAGCAGTGGATCTGTCTCCTCCTGTCATGCTTTAGCTAAAGATCGAAGGTGCATCAAAGTTGATTGCCAGCTGACCTTTAATTTGTCATGTCCAGGAACGGAATCAAATTTTTTTCTTGCTTCCTCATTCTTTTATCATCAGCTGATCAGCTCTTCAATAGACCAATTCACCATACCTTGAATCGGGCAATGAACCCTGTATCCCACTCTTGATCCCTCTTAACGTTGGTAAGTTTTAATGGTGTCTGAAGAGGCTTGCCGCCCTTAGGCATTTCCAATATTAGATCCTGGTGTTGAGCGTAGAGACCCAAAAATGCACGTGTTCGATCTCCTTTCTGTTCTGGTGTGACAGAGGCTAGAAACTTGAAACATGCAATGCGCGTTACAGGCTCATCTTTTGCGAGCGCCATACTTAGGAAAGATGATAGAATTCAACAACCTACGAAAAAAATATAAAGGGAATCGATCCAGCGAGGCTTTTTGGGTGCTCTTATCTTTGGTCACACCCGAGAGGAGACCCGAACCAGCGCATACGCTAATTAGTTACCTAACGAGTACATTTACAATCGACTCCCTATATACTTTCGTCTTCCTCCAATCAAAGCTCAGTTCCATTATTACACACTGGTAACTTCACATTTTGTTCCAGCATGCTCAAAGATTTTAGCAGCCCATTCAAAGATCTCTTTATTTTCCCGGTGAAGCCAAATTCTGATTTCCAAATTAGAATTCCTATCCTTTCATACGCCGTGGAGTTCTTGGCAGATCGACTAAGCATAAGGTATGACACTGCATCAAAGTTTCTGGCCTCGTGGTTTCTCTTTTTGCTCTTCCTTTTCTTTGTTTCGTGGAACGTACCAATACAAAGCGGATGTACTAATTCTTCGACCGGCTCTCCCATTTTTTGAAAACTCCTGGATTAATGTGAGATCAATGAAATACTTTACGACGCTTTCTTTTCCCGATCCGTATAGTTGCAAGTGTGATATCGGTATCCGGATAGAAGAACAACGACGACTCGATTTCATTATTCCATGACTGCCTAAGAGGGATCGAAAGCTCGTGAAATCATCCTGTACGTAGCTGGAGCGTAAAATTTTGCCCCTCCTTCAGGCCCCTGTTCCCCACGAAGAGTAGCAGGAACAATATCGCCAGTTAACGTAATCCATCCATCCAAAATCCCACCTAACCTGTCCTATGCTGCCGGTATGATGGACGCCATGATAAACCTAGCGTTAGGAGTGAGTTTAATATGAGGCCTCTTATCAAAGTCGTTAGCCTTTATGAAATCTATTTTCGGATTTTCGATGGATACCCAGCTCCATGAAGGGCCCCGGTACTCTGATGGAAGGTAACTGTTACTCTTATTCTCTTTGTGGACAGTATACTATTGAATTCCTCGAATAAGATCTTTCTGCCATAGTCCTGCAAGATACAGGTCGCCAGTCTTGTGAGCAACTACGTTTGCCAATCCTGAGAGGGCGGGAAGTCGGTCGCTCTCTTTTGTAAATTTAAGCTTTACGTATTCAGTGACAGCTTTGTATCATCACCAATCATACAAGCCGCTGTTATGTTGATTGAATACGAGCCTGCAGTGAGTGTGCTCACCTTCATTGAAGCCGTCTTCTTTCGCTCTAGACAGCATATACAAATTGTGGATAACATGGACTGAATCTGTTTTTGAGATGTATCCCTTCGGAAAATCACCACATTCACAATAAATGTCAGTTAGATAGTCCCAAAGAAGTTCGGATCGTTCATAGCAAAGGACTCTTGCGGATAGAAGACGTTCCTAGTAGATCCAGCCTCTCTCGAAAGTAGACCAAGAGATTCCTGAAACGGGCTACGGTCTGCAGTACCGTGCAGATTACGTCTTGCTAATACTGTGCCCCCCGGAACGTGTTCAAAATCTAGTTCAAGCGTTTTATATAGCCGTGACTTCAAGAAGCCTTCGGTACTATTGCTGCAGCCAGAAGCAGCAATAGTGAGATAACTGTTGGCGTAAATGTCTTTCATCTTAGCAGCTTCGATCTCCCAGTCCTCTTTATCATCTTGCTGTATCGCATTAGTTGGAGAACCTGCCGACATATGTCTGGATCGCTTCCTACCATGATACATAGGGCATCAATCTACAAATAGTCGATTCCTAACTTCTGCGCAACGGTTATAGCGTCCCTAAAGTTGTGCGACAAATCTTCCTAGAGGATACCACTCACGCGCTCTTGTAACGTTGATCGCTCAAGCTTCAGAAACTCTTGTTGACCCCAACAATGACCGATATAATGCCCACGAAGGCCATCTGTTTCACACAAGTGAATACTGTTGTCAACATCCCCACATCCAACATAAATAACTCTTTTTGGAAGTTCGGATACTTCTCGAGTCTTACAATACTGGTGCGAATTTTGACACTCGCTGTCCCACCTTTGAACCAGCTGCCAGCACTCATCTGAATCGCTGTGAGTAGAAATATTTCTTCTAATACTCCCAAAACATGACTAACCGAATCTGATGTCGTCCCTTATGGATATCCAGCTGCTGATTGGCTTCAGCTCCAATTGGATGTAATTATTAATTGAGCTGCATGGATTGGCTGCATATATTGTACTGTGTACATAATCGAAGACTGCTGAATGAATTGATAATACTTTGTGATTCTCTTGCATATCATTCTTCTCCCAACTATATCGTAGGATCAAAGTAATAAGCTAAGGAAACAACACTATGAATACCGAAGCTCGCTCGGTTACCCATGCATCATTATCTCAACATGGCTTACCGACACCCGTCTTAGTAAGAACCTGGCATGCGATAGTCTCGAATCTGGAGCTGGAGCGCTGCAATCTGTGATTTCATGTCTTCCACTCTTTGCTGCATGATATGATCCGAGCGTTCCAAATCCTTCACTGTCTCTGTGGCCTGTTTCATTTTCGATGTTAACCGCTCGCTCGATCTCCTAAACTGTTCACACCGTTGCCTCTGGTCTTGAATTTCTGCTTCGTACTTATCAATCAACTGCGCTCGTTCTTGTTGGCTTGTTGAATCCACCTCCATGCGAGCTGCGTGCTCACCCAGTGATAACTCAGCCAGCTGTGCACGGTTCTTTTCTGCCTCCAATTGCGTCATCATTTGCTGCCCTGTTTGTACTTGCACTTGCAATTGAGCTTCCGCTGCTTCGCATTTTCTCTGCTGTTCTTCCAACTTCAATTTAAATTGGGTTTCCTTCTGGCTCAATTCTGCCTCCCACTGCTGACGTGCCTCTTGGATCAAAGATTGAGAATGAGAGTGTGAGTCCGTCATCATCATAGCCGTCTCTTGCAGCTGTGAGTCTTTTTCTGCGACAACAGTGTTCAATTTTTCAATCTGCTGACGCAATCGCATGTTCTCAGCTTGTATCGCCGTGCTCGTGTCCTTCACAGGAACTGGAACTGGTCGCTTGCCCAGATGCGGTTTGAGATTTTTTTGTTCCGACAGCTCACTAGAGAGCTTTTCAGCTTTGTCCTTCCATGTCCATAGCTCCTTTGATATTTTCGCAAATTCCTCTTCTTTTTCCTGAAGCTGTTCTTGGGCGGTAAGAAGGTCGTCGGCCATCATGTCTCTCGTTTCGATAGCTTCATCTCTTGATTGGAAGGCTACCTCGAGCTCTCTCTTAAGGCGGAATACCTCGTCCACATGATTTTTTTTCTGCGGTATGCTCGGTCTCGACCTTGGCGAAATGACGGAGGGTGTAGTCGACATAGCAGTCTCTCTAGGAATCGTTGTTTGAAGGGCCGCAAGACCAGCGTCTAGATTAGGGTCTGGTCCAAGGGAGGGATATGCGCTGGCTTTGGACATTGCAGATAGTTAGATGGAATTAAAACGCCTTTGAAATGCCAGTCAAGATCACAATGTAACGGAGATCGTTGCCACATATGCAAGCGCTCAGAGGCGCACACTATCCGATAAAAATAGAGCGCACGCGGAAGCGAACACGAAATGCTCATGCATGTGGCTTGATTGCGCTGCAAGGCTGAAAAGTCCAGAAGCAAGTACTCGTCAAGGCTAGAGAGTCGAGAAGCAGCCATTGGGCAAGGCTGAAACTGTGGCGTCCGTTTTGAGTATAGCCCGACCCAACGCGCGATGGCGAAGATGCTGATTTGTCGCCTCTTTTGTTGCCAATACTCTTCACATACAGGCAGGATTCTGTTGCTTTTTCCAAGCAGGCAACTTCCTGGGGCCAATACGCCCTCAGCCTGATTAGCGCAGATCTAGGCAGCATTGTCGAACGGCGAGAAACCATCAAGCTTGCATCTATTTGATTCTGTACATTGTTCCAACGACAACAGCTTATTTTTGGTCGCTAACCTACTGCGGATAATTGCTACACCATGGACCGTCATAGTACGGGCTCATCAGCCTTGTCTAAGGGTGAAGCGATTTCAATTGTCGTCGAAAACTGCGATTGCGACGAGGATAAAGCAGCAGAGCTGCTAAAAGTCCGTAGCTATATTATTCCACAAGCATGATTGGTGATAGGCACTGACCTTTTTTTCAAGCGTGCGAAGAATGACCCGGCTAGGGCTATCAAACTTTTCCGTCTCATGTCGACTTACTCCCAAAAAATCAGTCCTAGGCCATCAAGGTCAATCACTCCAAGCTCCCCTGCATCCGAAGCGCCTAGCGTAGACGGCACTGTTGAAACTGATGAGGATTTCGCATATGTCCCGGAAACGCCCAGGCAACGTCGAGCGCATAACTATTATACTGATACGCGTCCTCGTTCCCGCAATTATGACAACGCTTACGAGTATGACCATGCAGACGATTACGCGATTGCAGACAACACTTACTCTACACACCATCATAAGGTCATAGTGCCTGATCCTCGTTTGCAGGAGAAAGCTGAACCATGGGACTTTGTACTTCCAGTCATCCCTCTCCCTGCCGAATCCTTAGGAGCCAATTCAATTGAGGATTTCCAAGTCTTTAGACTACGTGATCTTATTGCACTAATGCAAAACGGCGCCAATGTCCAGTCAATCCAAAACTACCTTGGGCGATTCGATCGAGTTACTATTGAACAGAGCATTAACGATGACATTGAAGGATTTCCAGCCATGTTTTACGTAGTGGAAACAAACAAGGAGGATATCCTGAGGACCTGGGTGGCTTACGGTGGAGATACCTCTGCGGTTCATACGCCCTCCAAAGTTCCGCTCTTGGCTTTTGCTATCATGCATAGTGAGAATATACGTGCAGATACGACGCCAATGACAGCTACCCTGCTCAGCCTTGGAGCCGTGCCTGATGTTATTCCCACAGCATTTTACTCACCATACCTCCAAGACCTACCCGAGCATGGACCAAGTGACGAAAATTTGGAGGATATCCATGATGAAAAGAAAAGCTGGTGTCAAGGCTCAGCTCGATCAAAACTTGCAAGAACGTCAACCTTGTCCCAGAGGTATTACCTCGATCGTGCAGCGAGAACGAAAAAGCCATCGCGCCGTCACACCCAAGTTGCGCAGCGAATGAAAGCAGAGCCTTTACTCGGAATCGCAAATTTCCTCATCGGTCAAACGGCAGCTGCAAAATCTCTTCTCACTACACTTCTTGCGCATCTTACTGAACCTGGAAAGAAGCCTCTTGTGTTGGTGTTCGCAGGCCCCAGTGGTCACGGTAAGACTGAGCTTGCCAGACGACTAGGGCATCTTCTGTCCCTGGAGCTGGAAGTAGTTGACTGCACGATTTTTAATCGAGAGATGGAGCTCTTTGGGCCTCGGCACCCATATGTTGGAGCAGAAAAGGGCACACCACTGAATAACTTCCTTGCTAAGAATCATGAGCAGAGGTGCATCGTATTTCTAGACGAGTTTGAAAAAACCAGCCCGGATATTCACAAAACTCTACTGCTGCCATTTGAGAGTGGTAAGTTCTTTCTCTCTTAAGTTATGTACGGGTTTTCTAAATACTTTGCAGGAGACTATCAGGATCGCCGTAATCTAGACAAAATCAATTGCTCTAAAACAATATGGATTCTTGCGACAAATGCTCATGATGCTATCATTCAGGATTTTGCTACTGTAAATAGCCGAGTACTATTCTCCGCGGAAGATGAGACAGAGTCCAGACGTTTGCTTAAGCAGCTCTCCCACAAGATTCGTGAGGATTTCCAATCTCATCACGGGGTATGTACACAAACATACGTTCATGAGCTCACTGACTAATATTAATAGCCCCCAATTACTGGTCGCATTTCGGAGTTTCTTCCCTTTTTGCCGTTTTCTATCGGCGAACAAGCAGTCATTGTACATAAATCTCTTCTCGAGCTTGGAAGAAAGGTGCAGAGACCTGTGAATCTATCTGAAGGTCCCGAGGAACAGCTCCTTGGCAACGTTAGACTGCGTATTAGGAGGGATGCTTCAGTATGTAGGGCATTGGCAGAGTCTGAGTACCATTCCAACCTTGGCGCCCGCAGTCTGATTGCGGCTGGGGAAAAGATCAAGAGAATGCTGGTGGAAGAATATTTGAGTATTGATGAAGAGATAACGGAAGGAGACGGGATATCTGAGTTCTTCATTGATGTTAATGGCGGTGAAGTTGTAGTCAACATGATTACGGGAAAATCAAGGTAGTTGAATGCCCTTGTTACTCTAATAGCGACTTCACAGTGGAGCCAAGGGCTTCAAAGATGACATCATATTCGTCTACTTGCATAGTATTCCCAATCTGCACCCCATTCGGGTGGAGGTGTCTTATTTTTTGCCACCGCTGCTTTCTCCTTTTGTTCCTTCAAGATCAAATCGTGCTCGCAGTTCGTGTTAATATTGTGAGCGCATTCGGAATACCAATGATCCAACTCTAATAATCGTGGATCTCTGGTTGATGGTTTGACCTGAGACACTTTCCTTGATCCACTAAGGCCAGAATACTCATTAACACCGCTACCAGAGAGATAACAGTTCCATGCAACCCAGTACTGATTGAAAAGAGAAATGGACGAACTTGATGGGATCTGGTCGTCAATAAACTTCCATGGCCCTTGTAAAATTACAGCACAGTTTTGAATAAACTGGGATAAAGCGTATGCCTCAAACCTTGGAGCTGAAAATCGGCACCCCAGCATCCAGGCTAGAACTGCTTTAGATATCCAAGGCTCTTCAGAATACTGCCCTGGCTGGTATTGGATGGGTTTCTTCGGTTTCCTTGACCACTCAATGAACATTCCGAACACATCAGGATCCTCGTCGGGAAAGTGGATTTCATGTGTAGTTTGTGACCTGGGATAATGCTTCCGGAAATACTCCGAGATTGCTCGGAGACCATTAGCATCTGCATCGAATTTTTTTTCCTTGAAACCAGTGCCGACACGTATAGATAATGTTGTAGGATGGAGATCGCTACTAGAACGTCAGCTCATTGTAGGCATTGCCCTCATATGTCCTGGCTTGCCTCTTTTGTGTCCTTTTTTGTACTTCAAACAGTGCAATACGATTAGAAACCCCTGATGAGTTGTCTACAGATGCATTGTCTGATACTAATTGTTTTGCTGGCTCTGATGCAGTAGGTGGCGCAAGAATTGGAACACGATCGCTATTCGGTTCATCTTGTCTTTTTTTCAACCTCTTTTGGAATTGGTTGATCGATGCAAGTAGCTCCACGTTGTGTTGAGCAAGCGACATATTTTGACGAGCTCCCACTGTCAAAACTTTAACCACGTTGATCACTTGGATCTAAAGCAGCATGCTGGTAATTTGAAGAACCGGATCCGGGACTCAAATTTTCTGGATGCGACACGCGAAGCCGCTGGTGTAGGCTCGCTTGCGATGAGTGAGTACCCTTCGTCGAAAAACACGTTGGGCCTCGGAAGCGCAGGCGGAATGATTGGTCTCCAAAGTCAGAAGTTCATGGACCCCGCAGCGTGCATCAGGCTGGGTTTGATGAGCGCCTTGAGGGTCAAATGACAGAGGGAGAAATTCTTTCCAGTCTGATGGCTTGCTTGCGAGTCTACACGGTCTCGACCCGCTCCCCTAGACGATGCTTTAGCTGTAGAAGAGCTTAACTCAAGGTCCAGGTCCTTGTTTCGATGCAAATGTGTTCTATTGAAGGCTGCAGCCCAAATGTTCTATTGGGCGCCCCAGGTATCAGGCTGAGTTTGCCACGCACGCGATGGGTTGGATGCAACACGCCACCTAGGCTCCAGAATACGTCGCTTAACTGGGGGGCGAGAAGCCGAGAGTTCCATTGGATGCGCGATATTTTTTAGGCGAACTAATTCCTCCCCAGGATACAGATTGGCAACATTTCAGCCTTGCTCCGCAGCCAGGCTCAGCTGCGTCCGGGGAAGCAATTTCTGTCCCTCTTTCGGCACACTGTGCATTAAGGTCTCCGAAGCTTATCAATTAACGCAAAACGGGGCCGATATCTCCACAAGCAGAGCTGATGGAAACTGTCACGACCTGTCGCTGCTAGAATTCGAATAGTAATTATTGTACCATTCAAAATCCGACACTCACACTAAGGATTTTCATTGTTTGCGAGTTCGTCGCTACCGCTTCATCGCTGCAAACTCCAATCACCATGCCGAACCTTGCAATCGCTGCGCTAGGACACAAGGTCACGATTGGAACCTTTTACGACGCCAGAACAGACAATTTCCTCCCAGAATGTTTATTTAAATCGGGTCTTCCTGCGGAAGCAATACAAAGAACGACAAGGAATAATGTTTCCGTCATCTACAACGGGGGTAGCACGTACCAGAAACAGATTGAGTCAATGGGAGTGGGCGCATCGCAGTCTGCTAGTATTCTAGCAGGTATGGTGAATTGTAGGGGCTCTGGTCGTTTTCTATCGGCCATTCAGCGTCCACGATCTGCACAGGGAGCTCTACATCATGCGATTCACACATGTACGGAGAAACTCAACACTCATGACCCAACTCTCCGTGGTTTTCTTACAACAGATACTATTCGCAACAGCCGAGTTACCCACATTGTTGCCGAGATCGAATGGGGCGCTAGAAGCATTGTGACAGCGCGGCTTCCAATAAGCTCTCTACCACAGACTACCGCAGATTTACAACAATTCCAGGCTGATTTTGCTGATTTCGCATCTTGTGCAGAAATGTTGCAGCACAATCAATCATCTACACTGATAGGGCCACAGCAGCTTCATACTAGGTCACAAGCAGAGATTACCTTCTTTTCGGACATGTTAGAAGAGGACGACGGGATCCTATTGCAAGACTTTCAAGAAGCCTATGAGTATCTCATGATGATGCCCCTTCATATCAAAGATGAAGCGGGCAAGGGGTGGCCGATTCAGTACTCTTTGCTTCCAGTAGAGGTCCTGTCCTACGTGCTCCCAGTCCAGGTTTTGCACGCGCAAACCATTGTAAACCCAGCAATCGATTGCCTTGATGGGTTTTCCCGACTCTTCGATGGATACAATACCTGTGAAACGATTCTAGATGACTGCCTATCCATGGTCATGGCCAACAAACAGTTCTTACCACCCGACCTTCAAGGAACAATTCGAAATCGCCAACAAAATCTTAAAATCGCTGTGCGACGTTTGAAAGAGGACTTTGCACTTACTTTACAAGCAGTAAGAGGAGGCTCAAGGGATTCATCAGCTCTGTGGAATCTGCTAACCTATAGCTCAAAAGAAGGATTGTCTCCAACGGAGCTTGGTGATATTGGTATTGCTGGCATCGACACCGCCGAATTCGTTAAAACCGCTGTGGATAAGGGCGCCACATATGTTGGATATAACGGAAAAGATCTTGACGATGAGCTGCGAAGTACGCCATATAAAAATGCGTACATCTTCTTCCACAAACCAGGAGAAATGAAAACCGACCCCGCGTGGGCCTCTAATCGTGATCTATTATTCGAAATTCTCGAGAGTCGGGATCCTGGTACACTTGTTGTCGTTGTTGACTGCGAAGCCACGTCGGACTTGCCCGACAAAACAACTATCTGCCATTACCAAGAAGAACGGGAGATATCGGGAGATGTTCTGGGAGATCGTGTTTTCATGGCTGAAAGATCTTTTGCACTATGCGATCCAAAAACAATCGAGACGGAAAACATACAGCCCCCGATTCAACGCCGCCACGTCACTATTCCTTGCCCGGGAAATCGATGCGGCGTGGCAAAGGTTCGGGAATGGCTTTGTCCTAGGTGCAAAGTACCAGTTGAATATGGGTTTTCCGACAAATATATCTACTGTGAATGTGGAAGAAGCTTATACAGCAACTACGAGTTTAAATGCAGTAATGAACTGCATGGCCGTGAATATTTTTCATATGATCCAGACCATCTGCTCCGACTACTGAATGGCCTGATTCAGACAAACTATCTCAATATCCTCATTCTAGGAGAAACAGGCGTTGGGAAGTCAACCTTCATCAACGCAATGGTCAACTACCTAGAATTTGAGACACTAGATGAAGCAATCGAAACTGAGAAACTCAACTACGTGATACCGTGTTCGTTCTCGACCCAGATTATGGATAGATCGAATCCAAATCTACCGATACAAGAGAGAAGGATTCAAATTGGTGCTAGAGACGATGAAAAAGATGGAAGTAAAGGTGATTCAGCTACACAAAGAACGACAGTCTATCCCGTCACTTTCCAGGCGGGCGATTCAACGCTGACAGTCCGTCTGATTGACACCCCTGGGATTGGAGACTCCCGGGGTGTAGATTACGATCGATCAAACATGGCCGATATCCTTGCTACAATAAGTGGCTATGACATGATACATGGAATCTTGATCCTGCTGAAGTCTAATAATGCTCGATTGACCATTACCTTTAGGTACTGTATCAAAGAGCTTCTCAGTCATTTGCACCACAATGCTTCAACCAACATGGCATTTGGCTTCACAAATACTAGGATATCGAACTACACTCCTGGTGACACATATGGTCCGCTAAAGAACCTGCTTGACCAGCATCCAGACGTTGGATTGAAGCTTGTTACTCCGACAACCTATTGCTTTGATTCGGAAAGCTTTCGTTATCTAGCAGCATTCAAGAGTAACGTGACAATGCCCAACAAGACAGACTTCGATCGCAGCTGGACCCAGTCCAGGGATGAAACTATTCGGCTGATTGACCACTTCCAATCCATACCACCACATGAAGTAAAGAACACCATGAGCCTCAACGGTGCACGTCAACTGATATCGGAGCTCACTAAGCCTCTCGCCGATATCTCTCAAAATATAAATACCAACATTCAACTGGTGGAGGATTTGGTACAAACTTTGAAAGACACTCGACTGAAAGGTGACAAGCTCCGCAATTCATTGCATGTGCAAAAAATACAAATGAACTCCGAGCCTCTCGATAAGCCTCGAACAGTCTGTGCCCATGCAGATTGCATTGAGCTTCGAGACGACGGCAAGGACCAAAACACCTGCGTTATCGTCTACAAATCGCACTGTCATCCCGTTTGCTACCTTGAAGACGTAAAATGCGACCAAATGGCCTATCCCGGATTGATACACTGTGCAGCCTTTTCTGGAAGTAACAACTGTACAATCTGCGGCCATCATTGGCAACAGCATCTCCACATTCTTTACGAACTCATTGAGGAAACAGTTACGGTGATAGATAATAGCATACAGAAGCAGCTGAATAGTCACGCGGATGATATAACATTGAAACAGACTGCTATCCAACAACACGAAAAGCGTGTAGAAGAATACAAACAAGAGCGGCACATCATTCGCGAAACAGCAGCAAAATTCTGTGTATTCTTGAAAAACAATTCATTGGTTCCTTACAATGATGCGCTGATTGCTTATCTCGATTTCCTGATCAAGGAAGAGCAGGCCAAAGTTCAAGCGGGTGGTAACAACAAAAGGTTGTTGTCCTTGACGGAAGAGAGACACAAGCACCAAGAGACGATCGAAATAATGACAAAACACATGAACTCAAACACCACATGGAATGACATGAACGAAGGAGGTGTAGATAGGATGGTGCAGCGCCTTTATAACCTCAAGCATTTCGGCAAAGATCTGCAAAACCTTAAACAAGGTATCACGACTGCCCATGAAGCCACTTATCGTGAGAGGCCATACGCAGTAAAGCGTAAAAGCCAACCAAAAAAGATGATACAGATACGAACTATTCAGTCACGTCCTGCTGTTGTGCGAACTCGCTCTCCCATCAGAAGCAGCCACAAGGTACACTCAAGTCACAGCTCAGGTCAAAAAGCTCCGGAGCGACGCATGGGCGTGTCTGTACTAAAGAAAGTATTCTCTGGCTACTAATGCGTTCATTACGTATTCATAGAGTGGATTTCTAAGTCTCTTGGTTGAATGGCAGCACAATATAGTTGCTTGAGTACCATACAACCGAACCAAATAAGCTATGACCTTGAAATCTAGGATGCAGGCTGAGGACCACGTTTTTGTCATGGCGTTCTATATTTTCAGACTTTCCCCTTGTTAGTTGTTGAAAGACTGGAACAGACAGGAACTTATCACTTGTTTATTTCACGTGGCTCATTCCCACAATGTAAAAGGGATATGCACTAAAATTCTCTATTTCTTGGGGTGAAAAGAGACCTTTCTTCTTGTGAGATCGTTAATCCCACAAGGAATCTTCTGCATGCATCTCTGTTGCATTTTATTGTTTGAAATTAGAGAAACTGTAACTCACGCTGAGTACGGAATTTTCAATTCCGAAAAGCGACACGATGGTGCCGCCTTCCTAGCTTCACATCTTTGCAAAGTTTCAACCCTCTTGCGTTGCTCTTGACATTTTGTTTCGAACACAAGGCTCATGTTTCGAACGTCAGGCGTCTGGGCAACAACTTGGCATGAAACACCTGACAGCCTCACTCGATCGTCAACTATTCGTGCTGAATATTGAAGAAGGGATTATAGTCGCGTTTCCGATGTGCGGAGCGCTTCGTTATTGTTTGAGGCATCATTCTGGAGACATGCACAGACGTCGTTCAGCCATACTCCATGGACGGTCAAGCACCTATATATCCAGTTCACGAAGTATCACCTAAGGACCAGATGAGCAGGTCCATCACATAGCCTTCAACTTACAGCTAATACATCATCAATATCTCTATTTTAATCCAGCGTCTTAATCAAAACACATATTCCCCTCAGCTCAAAATGAAGACCACCGGTATTGCCCTTGCCGCTCTATCCCAAGGCTTAGCTGTCTTGGCTGCGACCATGACAGTCACTGTCGGAACAAACAACCAATTTGTCTTCACACCTGATACGGTTGTGGCTCAGCCAGGCGACATGCTTGCGTTTAATTTCGTTAGTCAGGTATGAAACCATGCGGATCGTGTCTCCAGAAGATTGCTGACATGATCTATGACGTTTAGAATCATAGCGTGGTCTCTTCTAATGCCAACACGCCATGTAAACCCGAACAAAATGCTATTTTTTCCGATTTCCAGCCTGTGGCTGCCCCCGCAGGCCAAGGAAACAACCAGCAAGGAAATGGAAAGGGTCGCAAGAAGAATAACAACCGCCAAGCTTCCAACAATCCCACATTCATGGTACCTGTGGTTGACAGCCAGCCAATATATATCTACTGCTCCCAGGCACAGCACTGTCAGCAGGGTATGGTCATGGTGGTTAATCCCCCAGCCGCGGGCATGGGTGTTGCAGCTTACCGACAGAAGGCTGCAAAGGCGAAGAACAATGTCAGCCCGAAAGGTGGAGTATCTGGAGGACAGGTATTAAACAACGCTGCAGGAACAAACCCACCTAATGGTGTTCTTGGTGCACCTGCATCCAGCAAGGGGAAAGGAAATAATGGTGGCAATAGCAAATTAAAATTTTCTAAGCATTAATCGTAACTGAAGTAAACCCTGTATATAGAACTTAACATTATAATAATTATCAATGGAGCTGGATCTCCTTCTGCTAAAGCATCCTGCCTTATGTTTTTCAAAATTAGTTCCAACCCCTCTCAATGAAGTAGAATGGATCTTGATGTTGTTCATGAAAATATCTTCATCTATATCCTTTCTCATTATGAAATGGAAATGCATCAGAAAAACTGGAGAGTGAGAAGAAACCACATATCAGAGTATTAATCAACAAATTGGTTCAAGAATCGCACTTTAAGTTTCTGGTATTGTGCTACATACACGCTAGGTTTAATGTGTATACGTGGACCTAGGCTACATAGAATATTTTGAAGTCTGTAAGAATGTCCCAAAGATCTAGAGATCGACAGACGATAGTTTCCACCCCTGTTCTGAAAGTACCATTTTGACTGTCATCTGCTTCGCACTCTTCTCCAGTCCCTTCTCTTGATTCAGCACCGATAAATCCTTGGCATATTTTAAAGTCTCGTTATCTAATCCGTGAAAGAGAACTGGTAGTATTGACGACTTAGAATTAGAGAAAAAGCTAGAGGCACCATCTTCTGACAACTGAATTTGAGCACGAGACTGGGTAATGCCAGAAAATATCACCATCCAGAAGAAAAACAAGAGGAGCAAACCTACAACAGTGGCAGCATAGGACAGCCATCCCCACCTTACACGAACGCATGTTGTATGCTCATACATTTCCCCTTTAGCGGGCTCCGAGAACTTCGAATCACTCGCTCGTCGCATATGCGTTGTTAGCGTATCAGTAACATTACGCATGATTCCCTGGAGGTCTTCTAGGGTTCCGTTTCCCGAACCAGCATTGTAGATAGCCATCAAGGCATCATTACCCTGAAAACCCGGATATTGGTAGTTTGGATAATTGCGGACTGTTCCCGTAAACATTCGAGTGAAAAGATTATTCTGGAGACTCATGGCTGAAAACAATCCCACATTATATATGCACCGAGTAGGAACAGCTTCATTTGCTTTAGATGTTGTTTTATTCCCGTTGCAAAGATCGGAAAACTTTGCCACCGACTCTTTCTTGCAGGGACTATCGTAAATTGAAGGTATATATAATGAGTTCTTCCCCGGATCACTTAGACCTGTGAGGCTCACATTGTATGGAAGCCAGCGTGTAGTTTCGTTGAACTCGTACCCTAATCGTTTTAGAATTTCGCGTTGTTCTGGGTTATTGACGCAGTCTAAATCGGCCATGGACAACGCAGTCTCAGCTGTAGCAGAAACATCGTGGTTCTCCTCTAAAATTCTTTCTTCCAGTTTGCCAGTGGAGATGTTTGCTGCAAAGGTCTTTAGACACGGGAACAGTCGACAGCGGTACCCTCTGACAGTTTGATCTTCATCTAAGGTGTTTGATGCGCCATCACAACGTATAATGCCAATCTCACTATAAGCGCTGGATACAAGCCCCAAGAATCCGCTTCCAGGATCGAGTCCTCCACGCGACAGCGTCACTTCACCATCCTCTGTCTGTAAGGTGACATTTGTGATAGTTAGACTCTGATTAAGATCTGGATAAAACTCTTCAGATACGGTAGTCTTTAGTTCAGCCGTTGCATCCATGCAAGAACTACAGTACGCGACGGATGAGTACTTGTTCGCGAATGTGCAGTTGCCAGTCCGGCAGGTAAAAGCCACATCGAGTTTTTGAGTCGCGAAAAGGCCGTTGTATACTGCATTTTGAACTGGAAGCGGGATTGTATTCATCGCAGCTCCGACGTGGGTCCCAGACTGATATAATTTAGTATCCGCAACTGTTTGAAGGCACACGTGCAGCGTGCCAAGATTCATACCTCAATATACAAGCTTGTGCGAGCAATGGTGGCATTCTCCATAATACGCTCATCGCATTCGCAAGGTCGAATGATCTGCTGCGAGAATGGATCTAATAGAATCACCAAGATTGTGATCAACGCTCCGAGCGAGGATATAAAGGGCAGAACGTGTGTTCTTCCTATGCGGTACTGATTCTTCCATAGGAGCTGGAACGCCCCCATTGGACCACGCGATGCATCATCATGCGCGACAAAATTCGAGAGTGACTGAGGTCGAGCTACGGAAACCCACTTCAAATGGCCTATGCCCTCGGCCAAGACGAGTCCCGCGGCAGCTTTTAAGATGACCGTGAATATGAAAATGATGGCATTTACCGTGAGACCATAGCGCCAATGGGGAAGCGGCCTGCCTTCGTGGCTGTAAATGGTGGCTGTAATACCTAAAAGAGCACCCAATGTAACTGTGCAGCAGACTGCTTCCCACCACCACAGACGAAGGTACCGACGGCCGCTGTGAGAATTATGTGGGGTAGATTTCGAATTCTTCCGTTTTGGAAATCGAATGCCTGGAAACCAGTTTTTGAAGCGATTCGGCGACGGATGATTCTGGGGATTTTTGGGTGGTCTTTCGTTACTGAAGTGGCTAGGGTCTTAAGACGTGAGACTTCCTCCATCGTACGGGTAGCTGGCGGTGACGTCTCACGGGTCTGTGAAAGCAGGGCTGGTGTTGACTCATAGTCATCGGTATCATGATTATTTAGGTCTGCGTTAGGTGCTCTAAGACTTGCTGGTTGTGAAGTGGAAATCGTCGCTCCTAGTGGTGGCGAATTAGCTTGTGAGGAACTATACACAGCTTCATATACATAGTTCTCGCTTCCTTTGTTGGGATTTTGTGGTTTCATTGGATAAGAGGAGATTTTTCGTCAAAGTGAGTGTGGGCGAAAAAGAAGGCTTGCCTTGCGACGAAACTGCCTCCCAAATACTGTGAATTATTGGACACAGCCCCGGTGCCCCTATATAGTGCCTCTGCTAGTTAAAGGGCTAGCACGCCAGGGGTACGTCAGTCGTTTCAGATATTTTAGGTACGGATTCGCTAAGCTTGCTTGAGATCGACACCCCCTCTTCGGCACACTGGTTTTATAAACGAGAATCCTATAGTGTTGGCCCCAAGGTGGAAGCGGGGTGTCGCGCTGCATATCGCTGCATCTTGAGTGCGCAATTCCTATTGAACCATGAAGGAAACAACGGGGAACAAATACAGCAGATATTTCATATAAATTGTTTGTACAATGTCCTTTGTAATCACCAATGATGAAGTACCGGCAAATGGCGTTGATCCGTCAACGATGAACCATACATATCCCAGCATATATGGCTGTGGCGCATCAGCTGAGAGCCTTGTCGCCTATATTGATGGGCGCCCACCCCCAACCCTCGAGCGGGCGCTAAAAGTCAAGTTATGTAGCTTACAATACATCTCGCAGCCGTTGTTTTCTGTCACCTAACCCCGTACGATTGCGAAGCGGTCTCAATTACCCAGTGATTGTGGCCACCCTACTAGATTAAAGTTCGAATTAAGAAAATGGCTTTTCACTCTGTCGCATTGCAACAAGCAGCTACAAAGCCCATCAAACCTTTTGTCAGCCTGGTCTTCGAGAATTCGTTCCGACTTTTGCTTTGGCTTCGATTTGCTAAAAGACTCTTTCTGCTAACCTTTTTTTTACCCAACTATATATTATGGTTGGAATTCCGACTGCTCTCGAAGCTTTTAGCTTGTTTTGGATTTGGTGACGGGAATTTTGCGAGTTCCACCAGCATACACGAATCTCTTCTAGTACGCCGTTCCCGTTGATCATGACCATTCGAGAATGTAACTTAATCAAATCCAGCGACTTATAATCGCTATGGCACGTATTCATGAAAGAGGCGACGTGTCCATTTCCAGGATCACAGGATATAAGCGGCTATGGTGGATTGCTGTCTGGAGATTTTTTTGGCAGTTTTATGCAGTCATGGCGGATGATTTGGAGCACTTCATCAACGATTATTGCGAAGTCTTGATGCTGAAGCCTGAGTTCGACATGGAATTCATTTTATTCATTGACAATGGATCTTGTCTAGCCATACCCTGCTCTGATACTCTAAACGATCAGGCATTGGTACGGCAAATTCGAGTATTTTATAATTTGTTACGAGCTCAGGGAGGACTTTTCGAATTCTTCGGCACCAAATCAAGTTTGAGAGTGGATGTGGTGCAGATCGTCTGGACCAAGCGCGCCATAGTAGATCAGGGTGCCGCGGAGGTTAGTGTTCTCGTTGCATGTCAGTCAGCGCAACAGCACTGGAGCTGCATATTATCCACTTTACTATCACACGTGCGACCACGAAGCTAAGAGCGAAAATGCCCTGTGCGAGACACGCCTCTCTCTCGCCAACGAGTGCGCATGGATAGTGGCTCGTTTTTCGGTGGGGTTGCTTCGGCCATACATCCCGCTTCCCTGCAATCCATGTATTTCCACACAGCGCAAATATCGTCTGATGCAGCCCGCCATCTTTTCGTCAGAACACCTCTCATCTAAGTCCTACAAACTAGTTCCTCTTCGAACAATATCCGCGTATCCCTATACCAGTACGTGTAGCATAGCAGAGAGTTCTGCGTAGTCATGATCTTTAAGACAGGAATGGCCGCGGCCGGACCCATGAAAGGGCATGATATTGGTGAGGGCGGCGGGGGAGCCGTGGGGGACATTCTCTAGCGGCCTAGCTACGCCTATGCATTATATCCTTCTGAACCTCGAACCTTTAGCTTGTGAAAACTTGGATGAAACAAAAGCAGTTCAACGCTAAAACTATGTTACTAGAGATCTGCCCAGTAAGTTTGCATGCTGCCTCGCGTGACAACTTGTACTGCTTGCTCATCGGTCGAATAGTGGAAAACAACATTAAGTTGCGCTTGGCGTGATTCGCGCCGAGAGCATATAGACCTGAGGTGCTGCTAATGGGTATGGCCGAGATATTAGCCTCAGTTAACTTCTGTAGTATGCTGAATAGGTGCACTAGGCGTGAAGCTACATACTTCTGAAGCCTTGTCGTTGACGCGTCTATGCCAGCGTGAGGCGCTAGCAGCTCGATATCTGAGATATGATAGATCTACGCCAGGTAGCCAGTGCAATAAGTCAAGGCTTGGGGTATAATTTATTTAATGTTATACATTCGCACGGACTGATTAAGAGCTGAAAAGTCCATTTCACCGCATTAGTTATATATCTCATTTACGAACGAGTGCGCGTGGATGATAGTTGCCTGTTTGGTGAGGTCGTTGTTTTCTGCAAGGCCGTAATAAAAATATCCAGGCTGAGTTGTTCGATTATGGACACTCCATTCGGCGAATGAGTAATATGGGCTAGGCGTTTTCGTCTGCATGTGCATCTTTTAGGGGTGGGTGCCAAAATCCTCTGGTTGGCTGACACGATGGAGTGCTGTTGGAGCCCCCCACTTTACCGGTCAACAGGTGCGCCAGGCGGATTCCCTTCACATATTTTTTCCCGCTGTACCTTTCTCTTGCTCCAATGTCCTCTCACGACTTTCATTTGCTCAACCACTCTAGAACAATCCTGAATCGGACAAGCGAACCAAAGCCTGAAATATGGAAATCTTTGGCGGCGTCGCAGCTGCATGCACTCTAGGCGGGGAAATGCTGCGGATTGGTCGTTATCTTCGCAAGGTCATCAAATCAATCAAATTTGCAAGGCGGGATGTCAGCAAGACCGCACAAGAGATGATCCTTTTCGCGGAGCTCTACCAGTCGTTTTTAGACGCCTGTATCAACAATTCGGCGTCCGATATTATCTTCTCTCCAAAGCCACTAATATCCTGGACTAGGAGTGTCAAATATGGGCTAGAGGAACTATTGAAAAGAGTTAGAGCGCTGCTTGACGGTTCAAGATATGATTACTCCCTTCTGGAAACGCTTGCCGCGCATGTGAAGTGGTATTTTAGCAGAAGCTATGTAAAATATCTCCGTGGCTCGCTCAATGTGGCAAGAGAGAGTATAAACGGTTTTTTGAATATTTGGCAGCTTGAGAAGCTGGACGAGCAGTTGAGAACTTTGAAGCAAGTTGCAAGAGATGGAGCACACCAAGCGCTAGAAGAAAGGCTGGGTATGACAGTGGAGGAGCGCATACATATTCTCGAGCAGAGCATGTAAGCTGTCTCAGAATCTCTTTTCTCGGGATTAACACTAATGTTTGGCAGAAAGACTCGCCGTCGAGTGTGGCGTGAGATTGACAAGCGCTTACAGAATGCCAAAGCACAGCTTTTCGAAAAACAAGAAAATAGTCAGAAACAGGATGTAAAATTTGAAACAAACATGTTGCTTGATTTTACGGAGAATCTGGAGGACTATGTCGAAGATATTCTACCACGAAAAGGTTCAAATAGTCGCATCAGCACTCCAAATCAAACTAAAAACCTTGATCCTAACAACGTCGATCCTAGCATGGAAGGGTTATACTTCGAAAAATCTCCAGCCTTCGAAACCAACAGATCAAAGATACAGGGGTCAAGGGGGACTAAGCTGAAAGCCTCAACGCCGCCTACTCAACCTTTACCAGGCCATGAAACATTGCCGAAGAAACCAAGTATAATGAATCCACTCTTACCGACCCCCAAACCCTCAAAGTCCGGTTCAGATGTCTCATCCGCATCTCACAAGATAGCCAAACCCACACAAGTAGATGGGAACCAGTATAAAAGCAATACGCCCCACTCCAAGCAAAAAAAGGAGCATAACAACCTAAATGTGAATTTTATCTCTCCAAGAATGGAGAATCGGTATTCAACAAGTCCACTACCAATGATCAGAAGACATATGAATGAAAAAATGAAATGGCGAGAAAGCGACGGCTGGTTGACGCGCAATGAACAAGAAAAGTCATGCACTTCCCTACCAAGGAACGACATCGTGCATAACGGAAAAAATCCCAAAGATGAACTGGACGAATCTTCCTCAATGGAAAAGTATGAACCGGCAGAGAACGAGAGTGAAACTGAGCCTGAAACTGAAGGAGAAGACATCGATGAAGGTCCTAGCCCTTTCCGACCTGTCGCTGGATTTATAGGCAAATATCCACCGGGATGGCATCAAAGGCATGAGGTTGACGAATAAGCATGAGATTTAAAATTTACACAACATCAAAGGCATGTTCGTGAACCAGATCTGAGGGTGAAACCGCCGGTGATGCAGGCTTTTAAGCTTGTCTCTTTAAGACGTTTCCACAGCCTCTTTTTTTTTTTTTTTTTTTTTTTTTGTTTTTTTTAG
>Ga0247757_10000780_pt1 | contig 24758 bp, 18 predicted proteins | sample UWRJL126311R4_FD_180929 | JGI IMG/M metagenome (GOLD analysis project Ga0247757, IMG submission 180929) | Plant litter microbial communities from Arlington Agricultural Research Station in Wisconsin, United States - UWRJ-L126-311R-4 | ecosystem: Environmental > Terrestrial > Plant litter >...
TAACTAAGATATAATCTTAGGGATACTATAGTTTAAGATAATAAATCTAATAATTAATTAGTAGAAGGAAATAATTACCTATAAAACTAAGAAATTAAAGATAAATATTAAACTATATATAGAAAGGTTTTTAGAAGAATATAAAAAATAGGAATTATAACTATAAGAACTAGAATAACACCTACTAGAATATAGGCTATAAGACTTAAAAACTAAACTAAAAGAAGGGAAAAACCTAGGATAGGGACTAATTTACTAAATAACTAAGAAAGAATAATAAATTTAAAAAGAGTATATTAAAAATAAATATAAAAATTATAATTATCTATATTTTATAGAATAACCTTTATAGTAAAAAAGAGAATAGATAAGTTATAATTCTATATAGATTATTAAAAAACTAATATAATAATAAAAAAGAATCAATACCTACTACTATTAATATTATAACTATAGGATATAATAAGGAAGGTAAAAATATTTATAAAGCTAGATATAAAAAATATATATTATTAAATTAGAATTAAAAAAGGCGATAAATAGAAAATAGCGTTTAGAATTAGATATAGGTTATATAAGTATTAAGTAATACTATTTAGACTAATAAACATACTAGTAGTATTTTAAGAAAGGATAAATACTATACTAAAGGAATATCTAGATATATTTATATTTATATACTTAGATAATATCTTAATCTTCTTAAAAAAAGAAGAGGAATATAAGATTTATATATATATAATTCTAGAGAAACTAGTAAAGAATTAAATATATCTTAATATAAGGAAATATAAAGAAAATATAAAGAAAATATATTTTCTAGGGTTTATTATTAAGCTAGAGAAAATTAAAATTAAACTAGAAAAGGTATAGTAAATATTAAGCTAGCTAATACCTAAGAATATTATAGATATATAATAATTTAATAAATTATATAACTTTTACTAGAAGTTTATAGTAGGATAGTTAAAATTTATAGAACTACTAATAAGGTTGATAAAGAAAAATATTAAATTTAGATAAATAAATAAGTATTAGGAATTCTTTAATAAGATTAAAAAGAAATTTATAGAATATCTAATACTTAGAATATTTAATTTAGAAAATAAAGTAATTATTATAATAGACTTATTAAACTTAGTCTATAGAATAGTACTATTATAAAAAGATAAAAAAGGAGATTTATATTTTATAGAATACTTCTTAAAATAAATAAAACTAATAGAACTAAACTATCTAATATATAATAAAGAGATACTTATAATCTATAAATAATAGAGAGTATATTTATAGGGAGCGAAATACCCTATAAAGATTTATATAGACTATAAGAACCTAATAGGGTTTATAATAAATAAGGACCTAAACTAAAGATATATATAATAATAGGAATACCTAGTAAGCTTTAAATTCTAGATAATTTATATAAAAGATTTAAAAAATCTATTAGTAAACGTATTAAGTAGAAAACTAGACCTTTAAAAGGATATTAAAATAATAGAAATAATACTAATTAAAAACTAATAAAAATATTTAATTATAAATAAACTATAGTTAGTAGTAAATATAGAACTAGAAGAAATAGAATAGAATTAAATAATTAAAGAAGTATTTAAAGAAGAAAATATTAATAAATAGAATAGAGAATAGAAAAGAGACTTATTTTAAATCTTCGACTAAATCTATATACTAATAAAAATTTAGAGAGAATTTATATAATAATTTTATAAAGTATTAGTATATAGGTATTAAGGTATTAAGAAAACCTTAGATAGAATTTAGCAAATCTACTATATACTAAAGGTAAGAAAACTAGTTATAAAGATATTAAGAGACTATATAGACTATTAATAAAATAAATATAATAGATATACTCTATATAGTAAGTTAGTACTAGTTAAAGTACTAGAATAATTATAAGAAATTATTATAATAGACTTTATAATAGAATTACTAAAGTTAAAGGACTTAATAAATATAATAGAATTATAACTATTATAGAAAAAATTATAAAATACTTTTATTTTAAACTATATAATAAATAAATAAAAATAAAAGAAGTAGCTTAGAGATTTATAGATACTATAATTAGTTAGTATAGAATATTAGATAAGTTAATTACTAATAAAGATATTAGATTTATATCTAGATTTTAGTAAATAATAATAGTAAATATAGGAATTAAGTATAGTATATTAATAGTATATTATTTATAGATAGAGAGATAATTAGAACGAATAAATTAAATAGTAAAATAATTTCGAAAATATTATCTAAACTATTAATAGGATAATTAGGTAGTATTATTACTAATAGTATAATTAGCTTATAATAATATAATTAATATAGCTATAGAAATATTACTATTCTTTATAAACTATAGTTATAAATTAAGAATATATAATATTCTAAAAAAAATTAATATATAAATACCCTAAAGAGAGGAATTTATAGAATAATTCTAAAATATATACTAATAATTAAGGGAAGATATAGAATTTTTATACTCCTAAATAGGGAAATATTATAACTAGAAATACTAGGAGGGACCCTAATTTAAAAAGGGGGATAGGGTATAGTTATTATAAAAAAATATAAAGAGTAAGTAACCTAATTTAAAATTAGACTATATTAAAATAGGCTTATATAAAATTAAGAAATAAATAGGATTAGTAATATATAAATTAATATTACCTAAGGATATAAAGATATACCTAATATTTTATATCTTACTTCTAGAAAAAGTACCTAAAGATATAAAATCTATAGTCTATAAAACTAATACTTATAAAGAATAAGAAGAGGAATAGGAAGTAAATAAAATTCTAGGATATTAGTATTAAAATAGAAGAAACTACTATTTAGTAAAATAGCTAGGAATAAATAATAAAGAATAGCTATAGGAAGATAGTTAAAAACTAGAGGATAATTTTAATTATTCTAAAAAGCTAATAGAGTTTTACTCTAACTAATTAAATAAAGAAAACTAGGAGATAAAAGATTAAGTAAATCGCCTTATAGTAAATTTAGAGAGATATTACCTCTATTAGATAGAATATTATCTATTAAAAATTTAAAGAAATTAGGGAAATTATTATTTTTAAAGTCTTTAAACTAAGCTTTAAAAAAATAAGATTAATCTTGTTCTTATTTATTAAGAAATACCTTTTAATAGTAAAGATATAATAATTTTATATAAGTTAGAATAACTTTATTTAAAAGAGACTCTTATTTCTTTTCTATAGCTACTATTTTAGCCTTAAACTCCTTTTAAAAATAGTTTATAGATTAAACTAAGATATATAAGTAGAAACTATAGTATTTATATTTAGAATATACTATTAATAATAGTAATACTAGAGATATTATAAAAATAATAATTATTTAAATATATATACTCTTTATAAATAAGGTATTTAGAAGTATAGGAAGCTAAAGTAATATACTTTAACTTAAGTTAAAAATAGTAGGAATAGAGTATAACTTTAATACTAGACTTTTTAATATAATTAGCTAATAACCTATACTTAATTATAGCTAGAAAAGGTATAAAAGGTAAAGGAAATAATATAGGAAGTAGAAATACTATAATATATATACTCTAGGATAATAGAATAGATTAATATACTAGAGGAAGGACTAAAGGGGGAAATAGTATTATAGCTATACCTTATAATAATAGTAATAGTAGGGACGACTAGTAGCCTAGGATTAATAATTTAAACTTAGGCTAAGAAGCTAAGTATAATTTAGATATATAATTAGAAATTAAATAATAAAGTCTATAATTAACGTAGGACTTACTAATTAAGTTATATAATAAAGTCTATAACTAGTATAGGACTTACTAATTAAGTTATATAATAAAGTCTATAAGTAGTATAGATTTTACTAACCTAGATAAGTATATAGTTAGAAAGGAAGATACCTATAAAAAGTCTTCTATCGTTAATTTAATCTTTAATTAAAAGTTATATATATTAATATCCTTTCTAGAATTAGTATTACTTTAATATATTACTAATTACCTATTTATTCTTATCTATATTAACTTCTATTCTTAATTAATAGTACCTAACCTAAGGAACCACCTTTATTATAAAAAGGTAGGCCTATTATACTATCTATTACTAGGACTAGAAGGAATATATAACTAAATCTTTAATAATCTATAAGTAAATAATTTATAAAAAGATATAAAACTATATAAAAGCTTATTATAATACTATTAAACTAGCTATTAAAATAACTTAATAAGGAATTAGATAATCTTAAAAATATTAAATATAATAAATAAATAAAAAATATTATAAACCCGATTTTTCTTTATAAGATTAAATATATACTATATTAAAGGGTTTTATAATAAGATAATCTAGTTAAAAACTTAACTAATAGATATATAGTCCCTACCCTATTATAATAAAGGAATATTCCTATTAACTAAAGTTATTACTATATATATATAATATATTTTATATATATTAACTATATAAAGCGTTTAAACCTCTATATAATTAAGTAGAACTAGAGGAAAAACTAATTAAAATTAATAATAACCCTAAGTAACTAGTAAAAGAAATATTTAATAATTATATCTATAGAGATTAATTATTATATAAGGCTTTCTAGATAGTTTATAACCCTAATTTTATATAATATAATATTTAAAGCTTTGTTAGAGCCCTTTATAAAGTTAGAAACTATTACTAAGTCTATTTAAAAAAGCCTAGTCTATTAATATAACTAGATATTTAGTTAAAAGCTTATAAAGAAAATAAGAATTTAATAATAATAGATAAAGATAATAAGGTAGTAAATTAAGGATATTTAAATTAAATATTAAGAAGAAAATAAGGAAGAAAGATTATAAAATTTAGAAATAAGCCTCTTTTAAAGGGGGGTAATATAATAGAGCTATATTATTAATTATATAATTTATTATATAAAATTATTATAGTTTTAATATTTCTTTAATTTTAATAAAAATATTAGCTTTAATAGAATATTAGATCTAATAAAACCTTAGCTATTAATTATCTCTAATACTATATAGTTTCTCTAAACCTTTATATTTACTTTTTTTCTTATTTTATTATAGCTAAAATAGAGTTAACCTACCTTATCTACCTTTAATATAGAAGTCTATACCTATCTTTATAATAATTCTAATATTTCCTTAGCTCTAATAAAATATTAGACCTAGTAGAACCTTGGCTATTAACTATCTCTAATACTATATAGTCTTTCTAAATCTTTATACCTACTTTCTTTCTTATCTTAGTATAGTTAAAATAGAGCTAACCTACCTTATCTACCCTTAATATAGGAGCCTATACCCGTCCTTACAAGTTATAGCTTTTTAAAAATAGTGTCTTTTTTAATTACTCCTTTTTTTGGGTCACCCTACTGTAGTTATAGTACTAGGCGCCAGCGCAGTGCCAGCACACTACGAGCCACCGAAATGCTATCAACTATTTGATGGTGGTTGAGATGGTAAACAATCCAACTGCGGTATCGGGACTTTTCAGTAGGTAACATCCACGTATTACTCACTTTTTATTTACCTTCTAGTTTTCCCTAGGTTCTTATAAAAGGGACAGAGTAACTCTGGGCCCGGTCCCGCCAGCTTTTGTCCTAAAACTTTTGAGATTTTTCCTTTATACGATCTTCGAGTTATTGCACAGCAGGGGAAACACTGCTGTCTTTGAGATCTTTTTAGCGTACTTGAGATGAAAGTCTCATTTGTGAATTTATTCAATCAATAGAATTCTTAAGTAGACTAGGTAACTTTAGGTGTATTTTTGAGAGTGCAGCAATACTTTCTGACTAGAACTGTATGCGGAGCATATATATGATTCTACCCATTTGCCAGCCCAGCCAGTTAGCTTAACCTAGAAGCCATAGAATTGTAGGAATCCATGGGCGGCACCGAAAGCCTCTGAAGCTGAATAGCCTAAGTTGATATTGTGGCCGGTCTTGTCTGCAATATACACACCAAACTGTGCATTGGGAAACACTTCAGCCAGCTGACCAGGGATGCTACCTCCCCCGATACCACAGTCTGCCACATGTTCAGTATTGTTTCCTCTTGAATCGCAAGCAATGGCATCATTGCGCCCTGTCAAAACCATCACCGGACCCGTGAAGTTAGATGTCGTATTAAGTTTTGGCGATGCGAATTCACCTACGCTAAAAACGTGGGGAAATTTCTTATCAAAAGCAACCAGTTGTGCGTCAAACTGACCATCAAGAGGATACATGACATCTTTCAAACCCGAAGGATCGAATGTCATATATGCAGGCGGCAAATGTCCGAGTTGAATCGGATACTTAATTCGAGCGCTCCCACCCGCGATTGTACGTACTACTGTATTGATTCCCACAATGTTCCAAGCGGTCGCAGTAAGAATGTAGACATCTGCAGCATTTTTTGGATTCGAAATGGCAAGCGCCCGGCCATGAAGGGCTCCATATGACCAAGCCGCCATGATGACTTTACTGAAACTTTGAGGGATATGAGGAGATAGATCTCCCGTACGAAGACCCTGGATTATTTTAAGCAAAATTTTGGACTGTAGTGGAAACTGAACGACTCGAATTGGGTCCGGGTGATCGGATTCTCCGTTTCCAAGATTGTCGATGCTGAGCGTTGAATAGCCAAGGGAAGCCGCATGATGAACCCACGAGAACTGCCCGCCAAAGGTGCTATTGGGATATCCTAAGCCGTGCCAATAGGACTAGTGTATTTAGTAAGACATATTGCGGACAAGCTTGGCACTTACTCGTGTGTAGCCAAAACCATGGACCAGAAACTGTACAGACTTCTCACGTCCTGGTACAATATTCGTCGGCTTGCAAAAGGTAGCAGCAATGCTAAAATTCCCAGTCACAGTTACCCTTGGTTTCTGAGCAAAGCCAGAACTTGGAAGGCTTTGTGATAGATATTTAACCAGGGAAGTCACATCGGTTGAATTCGGATAAGGTGGCAAATCCCAGTTCTCGCCCGTGACATGGACTGGGATTTTGATGTCGGTGCATTTTGGTTCAGCACCAGGTGTGTAATCTGCAGCAATTGCTGTTGCAAAACAAAGCCACCATGAATGCAAGTGTAACTTCATTGCGCAGCTCTTGAAATAGCGCAAACTAATATCCAGAACGAAAAAAGGTAGACAAGGGCAACTTAAGAAAACAAAATATGAACTGGTGCTGAGTCCAATTCGCAGTTATTTTCAGGTCTTTTATATGTTGTCGAACCCGTACCAGAAAGGATTTTTACGAAGGACGTACAAAATTATGGGGCTATGTTTTGCATACAGCATCTACTTCCTTTTCAAGTCTTCTTAAGGAGAGAACCACGCTCCCATTGAAGATAGAGCGAATAGGAATACAGCGTTAAGGCGCGTATTCGATCAACTTGTCAAGCCGCTAATCTACCGACTTCTTGATTGATCTAAATAATAGTTACAGTCAGCTGACACATTCATAATCAGAGCAGTGTCGTCAGTTCATTTCATATGACCCACTCAATGGTACTCGTCTGAGCCACCAATACATAGCCGAAGGCAACGCCATCGCCTACCTGCTTATGCCAAGCCGAGCACTGACTTAAAAAGGGTTAGACCATTCGATGCGGGATAAGAACTAATTAGGCCTTTCAATCCTTGTGGAAAATCTATGTTGTTGAGCGTTCGTTGCCTCAAATGACCTCCCACACATTATGAGCGAGTAAATGTTCCAATCACTTAGTGTCGAGCACGCCATGCAAGAGAATCTCACTTCTGCGGAACTGTGGCACTTTGTCCAAACTCCAGGAAAGGAAGCTTGTTATGACAAAGCCACCCGAAAAAAGATTCGAGAAAATGCTATGCGTTACTTTCGACGCAATGAACGACTTGCAAGGATGCAAATATTCGCTACCCAGAAGAGGAATTTTGCAGGATCGGGCGAGTTAAGTGGTCAAGAGGAAAACCGAGACACGATAGCGGACAAAAACAACCCGATGGTCAAAATGATACCATATAGAACAAGCTCATCGGTCTCAAAGGCTCCAGGTTCTGGATTCGATCCTTTCTCTTGTACTTCATTCTCAAATGACCAAAATGCAGGCCAACTGGTTGAGTATTGTTCGTAGAAGCTTTATGCCATGTTACCAGAGTGCTCACAGCATACAGTTACCAGACACATTGCGTATCAACTATATCCAGTCGCCAGAAACACTCTTAATGGTCTGTTCGCATGCGCGGCATCAGAAGACTCTGGTGCCACTTCAAGCATGCTTTTCCATGCCGGTTTACACTTTGATTACCAAAGAGGAAGGAAGCTGAGCAGATCAACTATACATTATTATGGAGAAACTATTCGCGCTACAAGAAACAGTCTGGCAGCCCGAGAGGAAATGCCGAGTGACTCAACTATCTGCATGGTAGCCTTTCTGGCTGCAAGTGGCGTAAGTACATTTCCGAACAGCAACCAGGTGTCTGTCAAGATGTCTAATTTCTTGAACTCAGAATATAACCGGTGACTTTTCTATGTATGAAGTACATGTACATGCACTTCAACTGTTGCTCAATATGCGTGGCGGTGTTAGTTCACTTGGCTGGAAAGGAACTCTGTCGTTGCTTATTCACACGTTCGTTGTCCCTTCTGAAGATGCATACAAGCTGATGGATAGAAGCGGAACGTTAATCCATGCCACCATATCAGGTCAACTTCCACTGTTAGAAGCTCCAAGCATAAAGTCTAACCCACTAATAAAATATCTTCCGTCATTCGTTCCTATACTGCACACGACTGCCGGCTCCATCATCATGGAAATTGATTTTTTAATGTGTTTGTATCGGGACCTTGCTAACATACAACAAGAGCTCTTCGAAGACTCCAATGTTACATCAGACACTGTTTCCTGTTTCATAGAACTATGCTTGGCAGTTGAGCATCGCACTCTCTGTTCGTATCATCTCTTCTCTGATGTAACACCAAGTCCTCAGAATCTAGTATACAAAGGAGCTCATCTGGCCTTGAAACTTTGCATGTCACTTATTTTTCGAAACTTTGGAGCCCGATCAGCAACAATAATTTCATTACAATCTCGGTTGGAACCTATTTTAATCGAGCTCGCCATCGAAGGGTTATCAACGTGTGACCAACACGATAAAAGGGTGTATATATGGACGGTGTGGATCGGAAGCATAGCAACGCAAGATTCAGGCGGGTACGTAACACAACTCGTCAAGGCTCTGAACAGTGTTTCAGTATGTACATGGGATGATCTTCGAAATATTTTGCAGCAGTTTGTGTGGGGCCCTAGGCTAGAAAGGGTTCCTTGTTGGGAGCTATGTAATCGGATAGGGCTCACTTAAAACCATTCTGGTATCCAAGTGTAAATGATGTAATTTCCAGTTCTATATAGTTGAATTCAGTACAATATGATGGTAACTATGTAGAAACATCATCTTTGGGTATTGGAAAGGCTATGGTGATACTTGATTACATCACGAGTAGGTAAATGCAGTAAGACAGATGTACCAATACCAACACTGCAACTTCAAAGAAAATGCTTAAATTTAACATTACCCTTATACCAAAGGATTGTAAAACCGAAACCTATTATTGGGGTCCCATTTCTTCTTCAATTTCTTCAACTTATCTATCTTCCATTGCTCATATCCATAAATTTCTGGCACGCTCTCCAGCCCAGATGCATAGTTGACATAAGCATGTCTTTTTACTTTACCGTTAGAAGCGTCCACGGCCATGTACAACGCATCTTTGATTCTGCTGGAGTAATCAGACGCATCATTCTTTGTCTGATCGTTGGCGACGCGATATGTGATTACAGGGCTGGCGAGTATCGGGCGTTCGCGCTCCTCGCGCGGAAGCGATACGCTATCTGGGTCCACCGTCTTCACATTGACGATACCGTAGTTTTCAAGCAAAATAAACGAGTAAGGGAATCGAGGGTCCGCGGTGAGATTCTGATAAATGGTGTAGGCTTTCTTCATACCCTCAATGTCCCACTTGGGCAGTGCAACCCCCATAAGGCCCTGATTTGTGTTCTTCATGCATGGGCCTGAGCTCTTGCCTTGGCCGAATGCCACGTATATGTTACCGTAGTTCAAGTCTGGAACGTATTTGGTGAACGAAGGCCCTATGTCCAGGAAGGGTTTGGCATGAGCTTCAAGCTGGGCCTTCGTGCCTGGGTAGATGATCGTGTAATTAAACACGGCAGCCCCGCTTGGAATCCGTGTCAAGACACCATTTATGAAAAGTTTTGGATCGCGAGCTCTGGTCGGAGAATCAATCTCATTGATAAGGTTAAATAAAGGCTCGAGTTTGTCTTGCTGGAAAAGCAGCGAGTATAGTTGGTATTGAGGAGGCGCATCGTAGAGCTTAACTTTAAAGCTGGTTACGACGCCAAAGTTGTGACCTGCGCCTCGAAGCGCCCAAAATAGATCTGCATTTCGGGTCCGCGATACGTCGACAATTGTGCCATCTGCAAGGACCAAACGTACAGAGATGAGATTGTCGAGAGCAAAACCATATTGGCTTTGGAGCAAAGAATGCCCGCCGCCTAGCAGAGGTCCAATGGCAGACACGCACTCACAGATGCCTGTGACTAATGTGATATTAGGACTGTTCTTGGCAAATGAAAACAATAAACCGAATACCTGCTTGCTTGCCCTGCTTGAAGAGTTCACTTGTTACTTCCCACTGCAAGGCTCCACCACCAATGGTGGCAGTATTGTCTCTACCCACAGTTGCAAAATTGAGCTTTCGCATATTGATTTGGATGCCACATTCCACACCGTTCAGCGACTTCGTCTCGCCATGTCCACCAGCGACAGTCAAAAAGTCTATCTTTTTGCGGCTAGCATACCGAATCTGTTTGATTGTCAGTTGAATCTTGGTTGATACTTGTTACCAGCCAAGCACACCGTCGCTGATACATCCTTCTCTTCCCCCACTTCTACAATAACCTGGTAATTAGGCGACACTCGAGGATATGAAGCCCTCGCGATGAGAAGATCCCATCTTGAATCGCTGGGTAAGGTGATGTTGGCTTTAGAGGAGAGAATCTTGCCAAGGTCATGTGCGACCAGGAGTGCATCTGTGCGCGAGCTTAACGGTAGGACAGTAGCAGAAGCAGTGTACAACAATAGTGTTGTCAAGAATAGAAAAGCAAAGGTCATCCTGATTGTTGTGAAGGAATTGCAAAAGAGTACCAGGCTACGAAGGCTTGCGATTATTTGAGGTCAGTATTTATAGTCTGGTGAAAAAGTCATAATCCCATCTTGCTGGCAATGCAGTTCAGGTGGATTGGGTCTCCCCCGCCAGCGCACGAGAATTGTTGTTAGCAGTGTACGACAACGGAGATTGAGGGGCCGTCCATGACCCAATACGGTCAGACTGAAGCTATGCATCTGACAGACTTCCTATTTGGGACGAGGAATGGATATAGAGGTTTGCCGAGTGCCTATTCCAACGACGCTTTGGAGTGCAATCGAAGAGCCACTATGGTTTCATAGTTATGCACCGCTTCAGTCTCATAAAAGGTGATTCGCAGCGCGAGAGGTAGTAACGACATCAGAAGCCTTCAAGCAGTCACCACAAGAGCAAAGACACGAATTCCACGGAGATCCCGAAAGCCGAAGTCCCTCCTGTGCCGACTCAGATCCGGGAGCGATAGCCAATGAGATCCTTCTCAGGGTAACGATTCGTTTAGCAAATCTCCAAGCAAGGCCCGCTGAAGATGGTGTGATGCGCGACTGTCGAGTAAGTACATGCTACAATGCGGAGCCGGGGGGCTGCTACTGGCGCAGGGAGGGAATCGATACGCCTCAAGGCTTGACCATGTTGCAGCTGGCCATTCTCAAAGCCGCCATCTCGCTTAACTTGGCTGTAAACGAGGAGGCGCTGTGTGTTGTTGGGCTGGACGATTCACCGCTTTGGAGCTATCAATAGCCAAGCCCCGATGTGGAGAGACTCCGAGTCGGCGCCAGCCATCATCTCGTCGCGACGGAGATGGAATCCTAATGGCTTAAGAAATTTGGTCACGGTATCCAGTACATTCATAGCATGCGAATGCAGTAAAATGTGAAATGTTGTGGGCCACCATGAGCTCGGGTCGTAGCCCGGGCAGGGTCTCGACACGTGACCATCTCCAGCCAAATACCCGCCAGGAGCACGGCGCAGCCCCGCCACACCAGACACCGCAAGCCTAGCAGCCATGGCGGGCACAAGGCGCTCTACACGCTCATCGGCCGTGACAGGTCCCAAGTATGCCGAACTCAAATCTTCACCATCCGAGGATGGCACGTCCAGGGACAGTGGCAGGAAGACCACGCGACAGAAGCGTGTACGCGACGTAGATGATGAAGGGGACAAGTGAGCCGATGCAATTCCCGAAACTCCATGGCAATTGACTGATCTGGCAATTGCTTAGCCCCTTACCGCCCTTTAGCAAGCTTGCAAAATACCAAACCACGAAATCCAAGCCAGCATCCGATGCCAAAACTGCCACCACATCCACCTCAGGCCCGCTGCGCATGTTGACAAACCGTGATGCCAATGGCGCTCAAGAAACCTTCTGGTTGCTGAAAGCAGAGCCACTCCCCCGCTACGAAAAGGGTGTCAACGTCGCCTTTTCCATCGACGACCTAGCCGCATGCACCCGTCCAGAACCCTGGACCGGTGTGCGCAACCCCCAAGCGCGCAACAACATGCAGGCCATGCGTCACGGTGACCTAGGCTTCTTCTACCACAGCAACGCAAAACCGAGCGGCATCGTTGGCATTCTGCGTGTCGTCGAGGAAGCTCGTGTCGATGAGACGGCCTTCGACCCGCAGGATCCATATTACGATGCCAAGAGCAACCGAGAGAAGCCTAAGTGGTACTGTGTGGGCGTCGAGTTTGTGCGCAAATTTGACAAGGTGGTCGATCTAGCAACTATCAAGGCCCACGCGGCTAAAGGAGGAAGCTTAGAAGGCATGCAGCTGCTGACCAATGGGAGGTTGAGTGTGTCAAGGGTGCGAATGGATGAGTGGGAATATGTGCTGGACTTGGCAAAAAGGCAGGAAAGTGCAGGCACCGAAGAGGATACTGGGCAAGAGAAAGACACTGTTCCGTAATCATTGGCGTAGGAGTCTAAGCGACCCATGCGTGGGAAAACACCCTTGCCCGCCTTTTTTTTCACCGACGATTAGGTCATCTTGGTATTCACCAGACCCGGTTGTAGGGACCATCTTCAAGAACAGCCACCCGTAAAGTTATCCCCCAATCCACCAAATGCGCCCTCGTTCTACTATAGCATACCACTTTTGTTATTGATGGCTCTCAGTAGTTCAAATGCGATACGAACGCCGGATCGTTTATAAAAGCGCATCGCTCCATTAAACGCTGCGCCCTTACTGGTTCAACACTGCTCGCACCATCGATTGGCCAGAGCCCTTCGAACGGACCTCCGATTGTATAGACATACGTGCGTCCAAGACCCGGTGCTGATTGCCCTTCCAGCCTCCAGAAAGCAGGATGCCACCCCTGCAACGTTTCACCACTAGACGATGAAGGCTCTCCGTGGGCCGCGAAGTTACTCCAACTTCTGCTTGCACGGCGCTCAAGGCCGTAGTCCGATGGCGTCGGGGTGAATGGATATCCTACCATTGGACGTTAGCAAGAGCATCACGACTGCTAATCTGTGGATCACACATCGGCTGCATACCTGATATATTGTAGTTCGATAGACCATAGATATAGGCAAACTCAGACGTATGCACGACCCCAAATCCCTTACATCCCGTAGTGTACGCAAGAATAGGATCAAGAATGGTCTGGTTAAAGTCGTAGAAATAGGCTGTGCTGCCTTTCTTATGCATGGCCTTGGCAAGCAACACTGGCTCACATACCATGAGTACGTCCCGGAAAATTCTAGCCGCGCGGTAGAATTCGCTGCTTAGGTTGGACTCTGCTGGTGGTACGAATTCGCTGACCGGGTACAGGCTTAGGAGTTCGCCCACAAGGTCTGCTGGCATATTGGAGAGATAGCTGGATACGAATTTCTCTGTGTCGCTTGGAGTGCGAATATTGACGTCGGTAAAGTAGTTTACATCGCCTTCAGCCCATCCAAGCATATATGTGGCATTCCCGAATCGGCTCTCGCTAATGAGCTTGCTGGGCGCGTCTGGGAGAAAGTCTCCGTCAACCGTAGGCAGCCAAATGTCACCAATATTGTGAGCAATATCACCAAAGTAGGTTGCGGCTGAGGCGTTAAACAAAACTTCGGTGTCCTTACTTCGGAGGCAGGTAATGACTTCGGGTGCGTTCACGGTTGCATTATTAGGATCGCAATCGAGGTAATCCGCAACCCGGGTTAGAGCATCCCGTGCAAAGCTGCCTGTGATTCCAGGCTCAAGCGCTTGCGATTCGCAAATACCTTGTTGATAAGGGAGTTCTTTCTGGCCGCCGTATGCCAACAGCTGCAAGCCAACGGCAAGGCCACCTGACGACTGGCCGAAAATGGTGATTTTATTACCATCACCACCCCAGTACTTGATGTTGTCACGAACCCACTCGATGGCAAGGCGCTGGTCGCGGAGACCTGCGTTCTCGCTCTGCTCACTCTTGAGCACGTTGGAGCTTGCAAAGCCGAAGACTGTACAGTATGCTCGTTACTTTGCTAGAAACGAAGAGCCGTATGTGACAACACTCACCACCTAGTCTGTAGTTGATTGCGACATGAATGATGGGTGCCCCATTTTGGACAGAATTTAAGACTAGGCTATCGGGTGTGTGTGTTGGCTCCATGTTTGAACCAACCCAGAAACTACCTTTTCCCACGTCAGCCAGTTTAAATGGTGCTGGGTGCTTCCGCGAACCAGTTGTTGAAGGAAGAGCTGCGTGGGAGCATAGCTTCAAATTGACACTTACCTCCGTGTATCCACAGCATGACGGGCAGGCCGCTAGCTGGTGTGAGGTCATCCACAGTATCTGGCCGGGGACGCGCGATGTTGAGATTCAAACAGTCCTCGGAGGTGGCCCCTTGTGTGGTATTCTGGAGAGTGAGCGGTGCGTTCCACTGGCCGAGTTGCTGCGGGCAGGCATAACCAGGCGTAGTGGCATTGACGACGAGTTGATCTGCAGACGGCATGTAGCGTTTCGGTGGTTTGAAGCGGTTTTGGCCACCTGTGTCTGACCCGTAGGGAATTCCTAGGAAAACTTCGACCCCATTGCGTTCGAGGCCAATGTACTTGATGTTGGCATTTGTGTTAAGGCCTGTGACAGTGGCAGTGGCAGTGGCAGTGGCAGTAGCAGGTGCGAGGAAACCAGCGAGGGTGAGCAACTTCATGGTGAGTTGGCGATAAGCCAGCGAAGCTGGGTACAATGACACGGCTGGTGCTTATGAGGCAGTAAAAGCGGAGGCGGAGGCGGACATAGCTGGAGAGCGAGAGACACCGAAGGGAAAGGTTGCTTGGGCGAGTCTGGACATGATGACGCACAAGTCACGTGGCGGCGCGCTCTCGTAGCTGGGGCAATGATGGGGGAAAGCGTCGATGCGTGGCTTGTTGCGCTTCTCCGCTTCCTCTTCTCTCCTTCACTGTGGACGTGGACATGTCGCCGGGCGGGGCGAGCGGTCGACGGCGACAAGCCTGCATTAGCCCGCCGGCCCTATGATTCAAGATCGCTACCTGCCAAAGCGAGCCAGCGAAGCGCGCCTACAAGACCACCTGCTTTAATAGGTATACATCCTACCTCCTACCTGATGAGATGCAGACCCGCGGGACGTGGTAAGTCTAGATAGGACATGGTCAATTGACTATCCAAGATCCCTGTCGACAAAACCGAGGCTCATGCACGCTCCTGGAAGCCAGAATATACAGCCCAATGCTATGCATGAAACTTCCCTTCCCTAGTTCGCTCGGAAATGCTGCAAGATGAAGATCACTACCCAGACGTAATGTCAGATCCTTACCCTATGCTCCTTGTATCGCCGTAACGCCATAACGCCTGCCCAATTTCGCCCATCGTTTATCGCCGTAACGCCTCCCATATGACTACCACCTTCTCTTCTATGCTAGCCCTAACCTCCTTGTCCAGCTCCTTCTTGCGCATCTTATAACCCTTCAGCGCTTTCTCACGAACCTCGAGCTGCGACTTCACGCAGGCCAACTCTTGGTTACGGAGTTCGAGGATGTGTTGCATGTGCACCTGTTGTTGCAAGCTTTCGGTGCGGTTGAGCATGCCCTTGTACTTGCGAATGCTCATAGTGGTACTTTCTTTTCGATTCTTGATATCTCGAATCATTTCTCGGCTAGAATCCATGGCATGCGTGATTTCCTTTCGCTTCTTCAGCAGAGCATCCTCGTCTTGTGAGATGCCTGCAGGGATCTCGTCGCCCGACTCGCCATCGGAATCGACTGGCTCCGCATCTGGATCCAGAAATTCATTCTCATAAACGTCCACCGTACGTCGAAACAAAGCTTTACCAAGAGCTAGCTCACGACGTTGAGTCCTCTGCGATGTAGCAACCGGTCCTGGTTGGCCGTTATCCTCACAGTCACTGACGACATTGCTTGATGTATGGCCTAAACGTCGACTTGACCGACGGCCATCCTGTCCGCGCGTGTTGGCCGTGGCATCATCTTCTACATCAGAGAAGGAATCGGGAGCCCTATCGTTTCGGGTATCCTGACGTTTAAGACGTTTGTGAGATCGACTCTCTGGTCGCTGGTCGCCTCCTGCAGCCTGAGCTTGTACTCGCTTGCACACAATCTTGAGTTGGTCTATGAATGATCCATTGACAGGCATATGATGCTCCGAGAAACCATACAACTTCGCGTTGGCGGCCAGGATAAAGTAGTATTTCACCAGTGCCTTAAGCTGAAGTTCTTCCAGTCGTCCTCCACCATGGACACCGTTGAATGCAATGTCCAATTCCAAATCTGGAAGTGCAGTCTTGATATTAAGATTTTCGTCAATAATATCATTACTGTTTACACGGAAGGCATGGGTATGCATGCGAGGGGCAGCGCGAGCACCCTTGTCATGCATCTTGAATGAAGCCCACACTTCGCTACCGTCGCGATGGGGCTGTATCGGATCTCTTAGCGTGGCGATGAGCATACGTACAGGGAGGAAGCCAGGCTGGTCTTGGTGAACTCTTTTGAAGGTGAGTGAGGCTAAGCCTGGTAGGTACTGTAGCATATCCGATCCCACGCCTTTCTGCAACTCTGCCATAGTAGCATCTACTTCGCCGGCAATGCTTTCTTCCCTAGAAGTCTCAGGAGTTGGAAGCGGGCACAAACTTCGCTTGTTTGCATCCGAGGGCAGAACAGCATCTATGCTATCTGGGGGCAGTGCTAGATCGGCACCTACGCTATGGGGAACACTGGAATCACGTGGCGATTTTTCGGTGGTGTTTGCTAGACTCACAGCCACAGCTGTGTCTTTCGGAGAATCCTCAGGTGTAAGGAGCCTTGTCGTGGCCCCGACATCATTATCAACACCAGCTTTTAGAAAGCTTGAGTTTGTGGTGTTGTATTCGTACCATGCATGCCCGGCGTGTTCAAGACTGATGGACGCGAAGTTCGCCTGTCGATCAGGAATGGGTACAGGTTCAGAGGTGTATGTCATGTCAGTCCTAAACACGTCGATGACGTTGTCGTCTTCGAATCTGATCTGCTCCTTCTTGTAATGAGGGGTTCCGGTTAGCCTTGCGAGAGCGCAGGTCAGATGTCCGTAATCAGGTTGTGGAACCGGCTTGAGCCAGTCGTTGTCGGATGCCCATCTCAACAGGAAATATTTGATAAGGGCAATAGTTTGCTCAGCCCATTCTACTGTGTTGTATGCGCTGGCATCGGTGTTTCCATGCCATCGGAGCGGCGGCACACCATTAAATTCAACCAAACGATGAATGGACGGGCGCGACAGCCAATCAGTGAGACTAAGCTCCTTGGGGGGTTTCAGGTCATTCACCAATTGGACATTGAAGGTGATACGGCTCCCATAATCGATGTACGCGAATACTGGACTCTTAGAATGGACACGGTAGCGCTTGTCGAGAATAAAGTCGCCATTGTGCACGACCAACAACTCCCGCGGTAAAAGGGTAAGCAAGAAGCCGAAGCCGTCATCAATCAATCGATTTTCCATGTCCAGTAGATCTAAGCGCTTGCAAGGTGCTAATACAGGAGCCATGATGACCGCTGTTTGATACGCGCTGTGGATGTTGGTTGAATAATTGATGTGATCGGATCGTCCACAGCCAGTGATGGTCGGTGATTGGCGTCGAGCGGCTGGTGTAGAGCGCGAACCAAATGGTCTCTAGACTGAGTTTGATTTGTGGAGTGAAGCAGCGGTTCTCGGGCTCATGGCACAGAGACGCTGCAAGACGCTCCCCAGAACGAAGATTATAAACTGACTAGCCTGGTGATCGAGGGCGGTAGAGGCGTGGAGAGATACGAAAAGGTTGCGTGCCAGTGAGTTCCGTGCGCGCCAAGACGCTATAACACCCCCTTCCCTTCCCTGGTCGGTCTCAATCCGCCATGATCCCGGGCCAAGGGCTTCATTCATTTGCACCGCGGGTGAAGATAGCTATCCAATTATTACATTGTGCGGAAATATTCGCCTGGTCTCTGTCATGTGATGCTCCTTCCCTGCTCATGGTCATGGATCCAACTGGTTGCATGCAATTCCGTCTTCCCCAGTGCCCCAACTGTGCCCAAGCAGTCCACGTATAGTCATAATTCGTACTTTGGATGGTTATCATAGACGTCGAGCATTCTCCGAAAGACTATCTGCACATCTTACCCTACTCACTTGTTCACAGCAGCCTAGAGCAGTGTCAACACTATTCCGTGGAATCGTGTTCATTACTGATTTGATGTATGGAGCAGTGCCAACCTCATCTCTGAGCTGCAAAGACTTTTCACCCTTTGCGCTCGCCTTCGATGGCACCTCTGATAGCATATGGTCAGCTCATTTCATGCTTCTGTATCAATGAACAGAACAGAAGGCTCACCAGAAAACTAGCCTCCGTTGGTTGCTCTACTAGCCGCTCTACTGACTGCTACACGACCGTTATCGAGTACCACATGTCACACATAATGTTCGACTAGAAACTGACCTGATGCTTACAACACAAATCTTTATGCAGATGGCCGGAATACCCCGGCTCAAGTGCCAACATGGATTGCTACCCTTAGCGCCGGACTTTGTGTAGCAAGAACAATAAGATAACTTTGAGATAACTCAACTCAGCTTATTCCCTGATACAGCTGACAACATGTCTTACCCATATGACCATCGTGGGCAGCCGACGAGACATGTGGGGCCCTACTGTATTATAGTCTCCATGGGCGAGGTATTTTAGCCGACCCCACCACCGCACCAGGAAGTACATTAACGTGGTTGTCAGCCACATTAAATTTTCTTCCATGCGCAAAGTTGCATTAAATTTTGAACAAAAGGCCTTGCAATCCAGGGAAAGCACGAGCAACAAGAAACCATGGCCGAGTTTCCCCGACGACCGCCCTCCGGGATAAACGTCATCATTGTTGGTGCAGGCTTCGCAGGCCTCTCGGCAGCCATTGAGTGCGATCGTAAAGGACACAATGTCATGTTACTCGAGAAGGCCGAAACAATCGAGGAGATCACACGCTTTGGGGATATTATTAGCTTTGATCCCAATGGAGCAAGACTCTTCGAGCGATGGCCTGGCGTCATCGAAGCCATGTACAAAGTCGCTCGTACGACCTCTTGGTTAGACCTATATCACTGGAAGGGTGAGTTCGTTACAAGGCAGAGCTTTTCGAATGAGAGAAGCTGGGGCCCGCGTATCAATGGGCATAGAGGCGAGCTCTACGACATCATCTTTCAACATGCAAAGGCTAGAGGACTTGATATCCGGTTTGGAAAAAGGGTAACAGACTATTTTGAGGATAATACAAGGGCTGGCGTGGTCATTGATGGGCAAAGAATTGACGGGGACATAGTCATCGCTGCAGAGGGAGTGCGGTCGCGCGGCCGCAAGATTGTCTTAGGATTCGACGATAAACCTAAATCTTCCGGTTATGCAGTATATCGGTGTTGGTTTCCAGGGGACGTCATTAAAGACAACCAAACAATCAAACACCTCGTTGTGAATGGAGATTCACATTCAGGATACATTGGGCCCGACCTGCATTTTCTTGTGTCCTCGCTAAAGGGCGGCAAAGAGTTTAACTGGGTATTCACGCACATTGACGACGGCAATATAGAAGAAAGCTGGCAGTTCCCAGGCAAGATAGAGGACTGTCTAAAGTACGTGAAAGGTTGGGCGCCTGTGGTGCAAGAAATCGTCCGTTCAACACCACCCAATGCTCGTCTCATTGATCACAAGCTCGTCTTCCGCGACCCGCTACCCACCTTCATCTCCCCGAAAGCACGCATCGTTCTTATTGGAGATGCTGCGCATCCCTTTCTCCCAACATCCATACAAGGGGCAAGCCAGTCGATTGAAGATGGTGTTGTCCTAGCCGCTTGTCTAGAGCTCGCGGGTAAGAAGAACATTCCAGTGGCAGCAGAGGCATATGAAAAGATCCGGTACGAGCGAGTGCACAAAGCACAAGCAACGGGCGTAAAGACCCGAGAAAAATGGCATAGGGCTAATTGGGATGAGATTCGCAAAACCCCTGGGGCTATTCATCTAACAAGAGAAGATTGGCTGTTGAATTTTGATGCAGAAAAAGACTGCTATGAACGTTACGAAAACATTGTTGAGAGCTTGAATGGGGAACGAGCAAGGCTTTAACCAGTATCACATGTATACAAGCATGTCGCATCAATGTAATTCATACAGATGTACATGTTCTCTACTTCTACATTAATGCTCATTATTGAAGTGTGGTATTGGAGAGAGGCCGTAGGAAGGGGGGACGTGATCTGGGTCATAAGAGAGGCTATGTGCCATCATTGCCACTCCTTTATCTCTAGAGCATCAGTTGTGAGGTAGAAACATATGACAAGCAGCACAGCTAAATGCCGTCATATATGGAGACCTATCGTGCACCCCACTCCAGTAGGTAGTTAACTGTAATTACACAAACTTGATCTGAAGGAGCTAAATGATTCGGTTCCGTACCGGCGAAGTGAGAAGCCCACATAAATAATAAGTGACATACGCCTCTATGTGCACCAAATGAGCTCTACCTAACCAATTTAACTTTCCTCATAAAGAAAAATAGTAGAAATTACCGACAGTTTACAAACTACCCCGGTTCAAGATATCAGAATTGTGGCAGCTGCAAAGTAAACTGAGAGCCTGCATTTGGCTATACGAAGTGCAGACGGTAAGATGCATCATTTCTGACGCATAATTTGTTGCTCACGCATCACTAGTGCATGCCTATCTTCAACACTAATGATACCGAATCCTGAAAGTCCTGCAAGTACCCAAACAGCTAAGTAGTTAATTACGCTTAGACTCCAGCCTCAAACAGGGTTAAAGAAAAGTGGGATACTGTTTCCCGCCTCGCAATGGATATGCTGGCAGGTTTACATTGAACCAGTCACCGCTTGCTTGACGGCTATAGGCTATAGGCGCAGACGCCAGCCATGGATTTCAAATACGGACCGGCACCCAAAACGGCAAAGCCACTGTACATGTTCCTCAAGTGCATGTTTCTGAGCTCAGTGTATGTACATACCGGTCATGGTCCGGCTGCTTAATATAGCTAGTAAAAACCAGTCCTTCCGTTGTCATTACGATGAATTTAGTCCCATTTGGTGAATATGCTGAGTGTTGCCAAACTCTTGAGAAAAGTTCGTTGGTTTCTGATTAAACGTTGAAAAGATTGTGACAATTACAGCAAATTACAGAGCGATTCATCACTGTTATGCAGTTATTTGGCGTGTCGCACTAGATGGGAGGCAAAGAGTGTTACTATATGTAAGCAGCCAGTGCTACTGCCAGTGCCGCAACCAGAACTGAGTCACATGATCAGTTCCATCTATAAAAGAACGTTCTGTTCTACTTCTACACTTAGACATATACACTCTCATCAATACAACACATTTACACTGTTCTTCTATTCCATACTTCCTCCCTTCCCTACCTTACACTATAGCTACGAGTTCTCATCTCAAGAAACATCTACAAGTAGTATGCTAAATGCTATACGAAACTAGGGAGCACGCCTTACAAGAACATGGAAAGTCATCCCTGAGGGTGTGAAAACTAGTATATTGTACTGGATCCCAATAAGAACCGTACTAACAGCCTCCAAGGATGGTAATTATTTCCACGAGCGCTGTCTAGAACGACATCTCTATATCTCTCCTGAAGTACGACTCCAGGCAATCCAGAACTGCATCGTAGCGATAAAATCTTTCAACAATGCTGCATTGTCCCTCTCTACGAGCTCTTCTACGCTTCTCAATGTTCCTCGTTAGGGCCCGCAAAATACAAGAACCACCCCTACAAAGGCAGTTACTCCTTCAGTGCTCGGTGCGCACACTATACCCCCTAGGAAGTTCCAATCATGTAAATAATTGGCGGCGTTGAGAAATCACTACTGTTGCTACTACTCAATGTTCCTCGCTACATATTTGCTTAATCAAGCCGCAATGCGTTTATTGGGCTTCAGCTGTGCTTGTTAAATTGCGACACTCTCTCAATTAGTCAGACAATTCGTGACCTGGGTCTTTGCGAGTATACTGAAGAAGTTCCTGGACGAGTAGCCAAGCTACTCGGAATATTTAGCAAAAGTATACTAGGAGCATATGTAAGACTTGTGAATGTAACCTGTGTCTACACACATGGCTCTTGGAACAATTACTCAAAATTCAATATAGCCAGTGGCTCCGAGTTCTTGCTAACAGAAAGGTAGTGCATGGCTTTATTTGGTACGACGAATAGTTAGACCTGGTAAATGAAGATGCTATGCGAACTCAGCTTTAGAATAGACGTATGAAAGACTCATGTTATAGTAGACCATCAAGCTTAAAACTACTATTCTGTTACAGTTGATGGTCCTCCTCACGAATCGCATTGCCATAATCACCCGCATTCGGTGTTCTGACAATGGTATGTATATGAAACTTCATCGGCTCTGTGTTGCTTAAGAAGACGCCTGAATGGTGATCAAATTCCAATATTACAACAGGACTTTGAATCCGGAAATAAAACGCATCATCCTCCCCGTGCCCACCAATCCAGCAGAAGTAGGTCTCATGGAAATGCGATTCGATCTGATCTAGTCGCAGCCGACGCGACTCTACGGGAAGGTATAACAGCATTTCATCGGCGATATCGAGGACCAGCCTGAGCTGGTTGGGGGTTAAGGATTCAACCAGAATTCCTTCGTATGGCACAATGCGATTATCGCGAAAGGCTCCGCACAAACTTCGTTGGTCGTCTTTGTTCCAACGGTCCGTAATCAAATCTCCAGTTTGCGTCATCCCATCATCCCGGAGGTTTGCGAATACTTTCGCTCTCTTCTGCTGCTCAGGCGACAAGCTCTGCATCAGCTTCAACCCAAGATTACCCTCTTTTTGCAAAATCTCGGTCCCTTTCCAATCGCCATCATCGATGATGTTGGGTTCCGCGCCAGTGAAGGTTGGGCTGATGACTACTTGGGGTCCGCGAAAGAAGCACGAAATACATAGGTGATGCCCATAGAGAAGCCATCCCCATGGTGAAGACTGGGATGTAGAGGGGGTGCCAAAGATAAGGAAGTTGTATGAATACTTGTTCATGATCCGAGGCAGATTCACACATTCGCCAAGGAAGTGGTTTATTCGCATCGCCGAAAGGGCCTTATGATAGCCTTCTGGTGAGAGTGAAGCCTCTAATATGGCTAGAATGTCTTCGGCTGTGGATTCAGGTACTGGGTATTTGTGAGTCGCTGCTATATGAACGCCAACACGTGAGAAAACATGCCTTCTTCGAGCCTCAGTCCCAGGGGGCGCAGTAAAATCTCTGGATTAGACCATGCTCTCCATTCATTCGAATTTATCGGGTAATTTAACCTTTCTCGTTGCTTTTCATCCAAAACTCTGAACAAATCCTGACTCCGTTCAACAATATGTTCAATGTTTACACCTTCATCTTTCGTCTCGAACAATCCTTGCCTCACTTTTCCATCGTTCGTAACTCCTTTAAAGGGTTCTTGGTACAAATTTACCCAGGCTTCCGTAAGTTTGAAGAGCCAAGGGGGTGCGTGGTTGTCCTGAAAGAACTTTGCATATTCGTAAACGTCTTGTTTTCCAGCTATAGTGAACCGCGGTGTACTGAGATCTGGGAGATGCGCACGGAAAGCAGCTGATGCACTTTCCAAAGAGGACTTTCTTTGCAACTGTGGAGACATGGTGTTTGCCTGTGGAGCATGGGGGTGGGCTATATACCGCCAGGTGGCTGAAGTCTCCCAGTATTGCCTGTTTGGCAACACACCTCCGGATTCGATTGCAAGCCAGTCCTCAAGCACTGTTATATTTTCCGTCACGCACAGATCGTAGACAGAGTAAGGAGATAGATATCTACAGCAATAAAAAAAAAACGACCCCTCACGAGACTCACCGCTGACGCAGAGCTCCTGGCCCCACCTCACAGCGTCATGTTACCTCGGCATCAGATCTACCCCCGGAAAAATTTGTTCGTACAAAATCGAAATTGGCATACCTGAATTCTCAACCGGCGAGCCGTCTCTATGACTTTGAGAACAGAAACTCTTCTGAGCACTACTCACCGATCAAGGAAGCTATCTATCTAGCATCAGCATGTCACG
>Ga0247757_10000781_pt1 | contig 24742 bp, 23 predicted proteins | sample UWRJL126311R4_FD_180929 | JGI IMG/M metagenome (GOLD analysis project Ga0247757, IMG submission 180929) | Plant litter microbial communities from Arlington Agricultural Research Station in Wisconsin, United States - UWRJ-L126-311R-4 | ecosystem: Environmental > Terrestrial > Plant litter >...
CCCATCGCATTGCTCGCAACATTGGCCAGCTTGCCAGCCACGAGGCCACCTGCCGGTCCACCAACGAACGTTCCCAAGGCTCCCGCCGCGACGGGAAGCGCGACCTTGGCAACGCGCCGCAACATACCGCCCAACAGCTTTCCGACGGGCGAGCCAATGAAGCCCCTCACCCCGCGCGAGACACGCCGAATCAATTTACCGAAGAAACGATCGAGCTCATACTCATTTTGAACTTCCATGAGCTCGGAGGCGAGCGCCAGTTCTTCCTCTTCGCTCAAAATCTCGGCATTGAATGCGCCCTCATAGGCCTCGCCGGCCATGCCGGCCTCGAAGGTCGCCGCCTCATTCGTGCTGAGCTCAGCGAATGGGGACTCGAGCGTCTCGCCCATCTCGTAAGCGCTTTCGTGAGCCGGAGCCTCGTCGGCCTCCCCCATTTCGTACGACCTTTCGTGAACCGGAGCGCCATACGTCTCGTAGGTTTCCCCGGCCCCGGCTTCGTAGGTTTCCCCGGCTTCGTAGGTTTCCCCGGCTTCATACGCGCTCTCGCCGTGCTGAGCTTCCTGCAGCTCCTGCGACAGCATCTCCCCCAGCAATGATTCTCCTTGGCTAGCCTGGTAGTTTTGAATGGCGTACTCGTCATGAGTCTGATCCATTTGGCTCTGACCGATGTCGTGCATGATTGGCGTCCTCGTCTGGGAAGTGGTTCGACCAAGGCTTCAGCAACGCTCATGCCAACTTCATTCACCAGGGATTCCCCTGTCATTTCCAAGCGACGGCGAAGCCAACTTCGTTTCCAACGCGAACTGACGGTTGAGAGCGAAGCGCGCTTCGGCGCGATCGCAGGCTCAGCCGCCGCAGCGGACTTGCGATGACGGGCACGACGCCGAGCTGGCAGCAGACGCGAGGAGCACCGTTTCCGTACCATGCAGCGCAACTCGCCTGCTTGCGTCAGCACTCCTCCGCCGCGCGTGATAGCCGCCATCAACTTCAACGATGAGCTCGATGCAAGGGGCACAGGAGTTCTCAAGTGATTGGAACGACGACTCGCAAATAGCTTCATTTGAGCAATCTGCTTTGGGCGAGATCGGCGCGCGATGACGCCTCCGGAGCTGAGGCTTTGGTCGCACTGAGCGGAGCGCGCGCGAGCTGGGAGGTCTAAACGCCTTGAGTGGACGTAGCGGTCAGTGCGCGAGCAGCGCTGTGCCGGGTCGCTCGGCTGTCGGCCGAACGGGTTGAATTTTTGACCATTGCCTTGCTCGGCTGCGAATTGTCTTATTGACGGCCAAATGGAGCGCTTGTTGACGAATCTTACTTGCTCGCGAAACCGCATCAGCTTTCGATTGAGTCGTTGTTGGCTGCTTGCAAGCGTGCTGACGAGCCTGTCTGGCTGCCGCTGGGAGACGGAAAGGGCTGACACTTCCAAAGTCGCGAAGGTGCAGAAGCTCCCTCAAGACGACATCGACACTGTCCCTGGCGACACCGTCGAACTCGGCCTCCAAATGCTCGACGCAGAGAACAAGGGCGTGAACGGGTTGCGTGTCTTCTTCGCAAGCAGTTCGTCCAAACTGACCGCGAGCGGCGACGGGGACAGCGAGATAGTGGCAACCTCCGCCACGAGTTCCTTTTTGGACACCAGCGGCGACGGAATCGCCCTGACCAAGTGGGACGTGCCAGCAGACGCAGCGCCAGGAGAGGTATTCGTTTACGGCCACCTAGTTGCCGATGCCAGCGGTGACGACACGACAACAAATTCCGTGCTCGGCGTGAAGGCCTTCACGATCGCAATCAAGTGACCCAATGAAACACATCCTGTGCATTCTTGCCGGTGCCACATTCGGATTCTCTGCCACGCCTGCATCTGCCGAAACAGGCAGTGACGCGACGCCAACCGGTAAAATCGAAACAATTACGGCTGCTGGCGAGTTCACAGTGAACATTCGCAAATGGGCACGCAGTGATCGAGGCAAGAACAAGGGTCTCATCGTTTGGTACGCCTGGGAGGGAAAAGCCAAACGCAAGGCGACCGTGTTCGATGCTTCCGGCTACTGGTCCGTACGATTCGCCGATCGGCCGGACGTCGCCAAGCAGGGGACGATCGAATACACATACGTGTTTGAGCTGGGCGACGCAGACAAGAAAACACTTGAAGATGCGACGGTCGCTTTCAAGAGCAAGAGCGCGATCTACGCGGCGAGTGTGGCAGAGGCTCAACGAAACGCGATCGCCACTGAAGCAGAGGCGAAAGCCGATCCGAACGACGTGACGAAGCTAGCGGCGAGCAATAAGGCGAAGCTCGACCTGCAGAGCCTTCACTCGAAAGAGTTTCCCGACGTGATCTCGGCGTTGGCACCGCTAGACGGCTTTACTGACGATGAGGGCAATGCAGCAAAAGACGTCCTGTTGCGCGCCGCAGGCTTCGAGCCCGATTCCGCGAGTAACAACGGCTGGAAACCGAGTCATCTCTCTGCAGTCTTCGCAGCCAAGACCGCACAGGAAGACACCAAGATTGACACGGCAAAGCAGGCGCAGGGCATAGCGTTGGCGGCGCTGTCCGGCGCCGATGCCTGCGTGACCGCCGCAAAATCGGCGCCGGCCACCACAGAGACCGACGCCGCCGGTTATACGACTTGCAGCATTCAACTCAGAGCAGCGCTAGCACCAGAAGCAAGCTTCCCAAGTGCGCTTGCTGCTCTTACGATTCTTGACACGCAAGTCGCGGCGTTCAAGGCTAACCCGAACGAGGCGACGCTGCGTGCAGTAACATCGGCGCGTTCCAACTTGGGTGCGAGCGTCGTGGCACCAAATCCTACGCCGCCCGCTGCATCGAGCAACCCGCTGAATGCCATCAAGGCGCTTGTCAATCACATGACGGTCTCGGTGGTGGAATCGCAGGCTACTGCAAGACGGAAGGACACCTTGAGCGCAAAGATCGACGAGACCCGCCTGACGCTGTCAACCGCTGAGCGCGCTACCGATATCCTGAAGCAAGAGGGGTCGCGACGCGACTTCGATGTCGCGTCGGGCGTGGTGTACGTCGCAGACCTCGATGAATGGGTTGTTCCAACGTTTATCGCTTGGTGCCCATGGGGATGCCACCGTCCAGACGCAGGTTTCGATCGATTTAGGAACTGGTTTTCTGTCGACGCCGGTCTGCGCACGACGATGATCGATAGCGGCAGCAAGGTCGACCCGCGTCATGACACCGGCACCGTTTCTCCGATGTTGGGCGTCAGCCTTAACCCGGCTTCTTTCTTTCGCGCCTCGGTCGGTTCCTATTACTTCAACAATAAGGAGTCCGGTAACTGGAACTTCCGGCCGTACTTCGGAATCACCTTGGACATCGTTCGCCTTGGCGAAATTACAAAGCTCATTGGGCTCGGCGACCCGCCCACGCCAAAACTCGAACCGGCACCCACACCCTAGGATTGAAGGGGTCAGATGACAATTTCCATCAAGATACAAGTCCCCGCAGGCTCGAACAGACCAATCGTCGCGGCGGGTGAGTCGTTCATCGTCAGAATGGACTCGAGCCTGGCGGATGAGAAAGGCACCATTGGTGTGAAGGTGGGAGGCGCAGTGCGAAAGTTTGCCCTCAACGCCGGCGGGCAAAAGCTCGATGAGCATCCGGTCTTCATCGATCAGCCGGAAGTTCGGGAGATTTTCGATTGGGGAACAGCCGCCGACGCGGGCTCGAAAGTGAACGTTTCCGTGACGAGCGACGCCGTCCGTGAGGATGAAGCGCCCATTGTCTGAAGCCTCGTGGCCACGGGCCAAGGTGCCGCGTCAAACCTCGTAGCGCGCCCAGGCGTTCCCGCGGCGGTCTGTCAGGCCTGATTCGGGAATTCAGTGATCCTAGTGAATCGCCGCAATCTTGCGCAACTTGGTTGCGACTTCGGCTCTGAGCCGAGGCTTTTCAAGATCTACGGCCCACTGCAAGCGCACCGCTCGGATCAGGCCCACCGCGGCGGTCAGGTCGCGGCGCACGAGCTCCGCATTCAACCGATCCGAGCCGTGAATCCAGCTCTGAACAGCTACGGTGCCTTCACCGTCACATTGGCGATCGGGAGCTGAACGTTGCCGACGCCGCCTCCTACTTCGACCAAAATTTTGGCTTCGAGCAGCTCGCCGGTCATGTCCATGCCGAGCTTTTGCCACTCGCGGAAGTGTTGGCTGAGCGAGATCACGCCGCACGCGCGCGCCTTTTTTCTGACGCTGTAGTACTGCATCCAGCTCGTGATGTTCGCACACCGGGTACCGCCGGTGCCGGTCGTCGGGCGCGTGTACATGATGTACAACTCGCCATCGATCATGATCTCACCCTTCTTGGTGGTGGTGCCAGGGTTGATGGGCATCGTCCCGTACGAGTCATCCACGATGTACCACTCGACGCAGGGGTTCGTGGTCCAGCCGTACATGCCGATGTATGAGTAGCCCCCCGCGGTGCCCGTCCGTTTGGAAACGAATTGAGCCGTGATCTCGCCGCGCGCGGTGTGCGGCACGGGGTTGGCCATGAAGCCGCCCCATTCGAAGCCGAGCCGGCCCAAGTAGCCGCCCGAATTGTTCCAGGTTGCGACGAACGCGGGCGTGCTGAAAGTCGTCATCTGGCCTTCGCCAGTGTTCGACCAGATTTCCCAGCCGAGGTTGCCCGTGCCACCGGTGCCATTGCCATCGCGCAACTGGCCGCCGCTCGGCATCGCCGCGTTGCAGTCGGGTTCTGCGGTGGTGCTACCCCCGCCGCTGCCGGCACCGCCGGTTCCGCCGCTCGACCCACCGGCTCTGCCGCCACCGCCGGCCGTGTTGGCGCCGCCCGTGGCTTGTCCACCCGTGTTGGCGCCGCCCGTCGGGGAGCCGCCGCTGCTCGAACCGCCGGTGGCTTGTCCGCCCGTCGATGAGCCACCGGTAGAGGTGCCGGCGGTGGGCGCGCCAGCCGTCGCGGTGCCGCCGCTCGCGGTGCCCCCCGCCGAGCTGCCGCCGGAACCTCCCGTCGCGGCCCTGCCACCTGTGGGGCCAGCGCCTGCCCCCGAAGCTCCGGAAGCGTCGGGCGAATCGGAGCTGCACGCCCAAGTGCCGCAAGTGACCAGAGCCAGTGCGAATATTTTCAGTGAGGGATGCAAAACGCGAGTTGCCACGCAAGGACAGTAATCGATCGCGCGTCCACCAGGCAGTACTTCGGATCAGCTCGCGTACAAACGCGCGAAGCGGGACAGGGAAGATGACACAACGGTCATCTCGCCGAGTTGCTTCCGTCGACTGGTTAGATCGTTGCCGCGACCGCAGGCGCCCACCCGTTCTCGTGCAAACGAACACGAGAGGGATCGAAGCGAGCCGAACGCGGCGTGAGTCGCGTCCGCGCCTGGATCCAAACGGAGGAATGACGATCATGCAATATGAAAGTCGGCACGTGTGCGTTCGCGGTGGGACTACTTGAGGGCATGCTCCGCCGCTGACGGCGCCGACCGCGCGAACGGCGGGGCGATCTCGAGGCGACTGCGATTTTTCCAGCAGATCCGCAGACTGCTCTGGACGGCGCGCACCGGCCGGCGTCGGCGGCCGAGAACGTCGTTACCCTGAACGTTCCATTCGGCCAGCTTGCTCCGTGCGCCCGCCCATCCCCCCGCCCTCGCCGTGAGCGCTCCGCTCGACTCGGGCGTGTTCGGCTTCGACTCGTTGGCCTGGCCTCGACTAGTCCTTTTGCGCCTTCTTCTTTTCGGCTTCTGCTTCCTTGTCGTCCTGCTCTTCTCGCTCGCGGTCGGCTTCTTCTTTTTCTTTCTTCTCTTGGGCTGCGGCCGCCGCCTTCTCCTCCGCCTCTTCCATTGCTTCCGTCTGGCAGTGCAAAGCTTTTCCGCCAAGGAACGCTTTTCGGTCCGAGGTCGTCCCTGCAGGACCCCCATTTTCGGTCTCGATCACGGCAAAGTTTGCTTTCAACTCCGCCGCTTGGTTCCGAAAATCATTCTCGGCGCCCGCTTTGGCTTGCTTCTCGTCCGATCCCCTCGAGCTACCGGTGATCGGGCCAAGCACCTTGCAGTGCAGTGGCCGATCGCTTGCGCGGACGACAGTCACGCTCTTGGCCTCGGGTGACAGCGCGGTGGTACCGCAGGCAGCGAGCAACGAACTGAGAACGATCAGTGACGCACGGTTGATAGACATCGGGGCCTCCTCGCGCAGCGGACTCAACTTGGCGAGTGCTGTCAACCCCGAGTCGCGCACTTCGTCCAGACAGCCGCATTTGCCAAGTGCCAAACTTCGATTGCCTCAACGCACGGCAATCGCCAAGACGAAAGCTCTGATGCGCTTTCCAGCGCGGTTCCCCGCTGTTGGCCGAACCGAGCCAGATGAACGCAGCCGGCGATGGCTTTGCCGCGCGGCGGCCGCGACGTTTGCGGAGTATGCTGAGCATCGAACCATGCAGCGCTACGAGATCCTCCACCGCACGTACTACAATTTCGCCGCCGCCGTGCAGCTCGGGCCTCACCGCTTGCGGGTGCGCCCGCGGGAGGGCCATGAACTTCGCGTCGAGTCGGCCACCGTGCGCACCACGCCCGCGTCCAGTCTCCGCTGGAGTCGCGATGTGGAAGACAACTCCATCGCCATCGCGACCTTCGACTCGCCCGCGAGCCAACTCATGATCGAGAGCCATGTCATCGTCCAGCAATACAACCAATCGCCATTCGACTTCCTGCTCTCGGAGCACGCATCGGACTACCCTTTTTCCTACAAGCCCGAAGACGCGGCCGTGTTGTCCCCGTACATGACGGGCGCGGCTCGCACTCCGCACGAGCAGGAGGCGCTCGCGAGCTGGGTCCACGCGCTTTGGCAGACAGGCGAGCCGATTGAGACCGTAGCCCTGCTGCAACGCCTCAATGCCCACATCCATCAATCGCTGTCGTATCGAGTGCGCGAAGAACCCGGGGTGCAAACTCCTGGCGAGACTCTCTCGCTTGGCACTGGCTCGTGCCGGGACTGGGCATTCCTGTTCATGGAAACGGCCCGCCAATTCGGACTCGCCGCCCGCTTCGTCAGCGGCTACCTGAGCACCCCTCCGTCAAGCACGAATTACGGCGCAACCCACGCGTGGGCAGAAGTGTTCTTGCCCGGCGCGGGCTGGAAGGGATTCGACCCCACCACCGGACTGGTCGTCGGCGCCGACCATATCGCGATCGCTGTCGCAAGGCTCCCCGAGTCCGTTCCACCAGTCGAGGGCTCCTTCATCGGCCCGCTCGGATCGAGCATGGATGTGGGCGTGTGGGTGACGCCGCTCGGCTCGGCGTCGCCGAGCTGATCCCCGCGTCATCGCAGCTCAAAAGGCGAGCCCGACCCCGAGCGCGACGGCTTGCTCGCCCAGGGGTATCCCTTCTGCGAAAACATTGAGGCCTTTCCAAGCGCGCACCGCGAGGCCGGCGCCCAACTGATAGTGGTGAGTATCGGTTCCCGTAACGGCTTCGTTTTCGTAGCGCCAAAAGATCGGTCCACCGAAGACGCGCCCGGCAACGTACGGTCGAACACCGCGCACGAGCTCGACTCCGAACTGAGCGCCTAAACGTATGTCGAACGCACGGTAACTCTCTCGCCGCTCGCCGCCCGCGCTCGTGCGAGCAGTCGTGAGAGACATGCCCGACGTCAACAGCAGGAAGTAGCGACCGTCATCGAACGCACGAAAATCCGCGCCCACCAACGCAACGGGACCGGGCGAGAACTGATATTCGCCATCTGGGAGAGTCAGTGACCCGCCGAACGCAGCCCCAATCCCACCCTGCAAAACGAGCTTTGCCGTTGGCAAGTAGGCCAAAGTCGCTAGCGTCGCGTAGCGAACTTGGTCCGCACGCAATTGACCGCTAAAGCGGAGGCGCGTCGAGGTAGAAAGGCTGCTGATACCCACGGCCCAATGCGGACGCACGGCATCATCGTGCTCGGCGAGGCTGCACGAGGCGACTCCGGAAGCGGAGACCCCGCACGCACGCGCGGGTGCGGCGTCGAACAAGAACACGCTGAGGGCAGCCAACGCCCTCGCGGTCGACTTCGCGGCACGCGGCGTCACCATCGCCGCTGATCGTGGTGGCCGAGAGCGCGCGCGTCGAGAGTTCATCGCGCAGCGCCTCGCGACGCGCGGGGGGCGCGCCAAAGCGCCACGATCGTTCCGGCGAGATTTTCAGTCGAGTTCGCGGCGGGTACAGGGATCTCGGTAGCCAGCGAGATAGCGGCCGCCCTGCTGGCGCACTCGCCTACCGGCAATCCTCCATCGCAAGCGGGCGGACCCGACGCCATCGCCCGGCGGTGCGCCAAAGTGCCACGCGCTCGTTCTCGCGATATGTTTGCTGTTTCGCACTCATTCGCAGCCGTTGCGAAGCGCACGGGTAAACGCGGCGGCGCATGGTACACGGAACGATGCACCAAACTTGGATTCTGATTGGCGACGGCAGTCACGCGCGCTTCTTTCAAGCCTCTGACGCGGTCGGCCCCTGGGAAATGCTGCGCAAAGTCGAGCGCGAACACAGCCGCGAGAAGACAGACCGACCCGAGACTCACGAAGACCGCGGGGAACACGAGTTCGCGCGCCAGTTGGTCAAGGAGCTGGAGACCGCCCGGGAAAGTGGCTCGTTCAAAGACCTGGTACTCGTAGCTCCGCCCAAGTTTCTCGGACAACTGCGCGGCGAACTACCCGCGGCTCTCGCGGCCTGCGTCGTCAAGACGCTCGACAAGGACTATGCGCACCTGAATGTAGACGAGATCCACAAGCACGTTCAGCTCGGCTGAGCCCACGGTTTTGCTCCCTCAACCGGCGGAGGGTGAACAAGCGCCGCGCGGGGGTCGGCACTCGACGTTGCCCTTCGCGCCGGGGAACGACCCGCTCATTCGGGAATGGTCGGCGTTCGTGGCGGCTCGGGCGTCGCCTCCGCGGCCGTGTTTGGTGGCTCCGTTCCCTGCGTCTTGGGCGGCTCCGGTTGCGGCTCTTGGCTCGGCAGGGTCGCGGGTTCGTCGCTTGGCGAAGGAACCTCGCGCAGCGGAATCAGACTTTGACTCCTTAGGTACGCGCGATAAGCCGCTTCGCTGATGGGCGTCGCGTCGCCCGCGGCCTCAGCGCTGCTTTCGGCGTTCACCTCGGGTACGGCACGTAAGGCTAACGCACCATTCAATTCATGCGTCGGCTCACTAGCGTACACTCCGCGCGCGATCGCGGGCGGGGGCAACTCATGTTCCGTCCGGGGCGAAAGTTCTACGTCTGCGCCCAAGTGGGCCGGGTGGAACCAGCCGTGAGCCATATCCCCGAGTCGAATTTTTCCGGTGCTGTGGGCTAAGTAAAGGGCCGCCGCCGCGAGCCCCAAGGTGAAGAGCAACACGCCAGGCCAACGCGCGCGTACGCCGGGGATGCGGACCTTCTCTGCGTTCTGCTCCTCGAGCACGAGAGGCTCGGATCCGAGCGCGAACGGCGGGGACTCGAGCGGGACCCCCGGTGGTCGCGTTGCTAGGGTATTCGAACCGGAAGCGGCCTGCCGAGCCGCGAGGTAGTCCCTCAGCGCAGTGGCCAAGTCGGGCATCGTTTGGTAGCGCGCTTCCGGCTTCTTCTCGAGGCAGCGCGTGACGATGGTATCGAGCCCGGGGTCGAAGTGACGTTCCGGCAAAGCCTCGTGCAAAGACTTGGGAGCGGCGCTGAGCACGTGACTCAGCACCTCGATGATGCTGAGGCCGTCGAACGGCAGAGCATCCGTGAGCAAGTGATGCAGAACGACGCCCAGCGACCAGATGTCGGCGCGCGAGTCGATGCTTTGCGGCGTCGTGATCTGCTCCGGCGACATGTAACAGGGCGAGCCAATGCTGTCCTGTGGGCCCGTCATGGTGATCGCGCGCTGCCCGCCAAATTGCTTTGCGAGCCCAAAATCCAGAACCTTGATGATGTCCTTGCCCGGGCCACCCGACCACAGAAATAAGTTCTCCGGCTTGATGTCGCGATGCACGATGCCGAGCGCGTGGGCCTCAGCGAGCGGCTCGCAGATCTGCAATACGTAGTCCACCGCGGTGTCGACCGAAAGCGGTCCGTCACGCTCGATGAGCGCACCCAGGTCGATGCCCTCCAGGTGCTCCATCACTAAGTACGGTCGACCCGAGTCGAGCTGCCCCACATCCATCACTTTGACGACGTGCTCGCTGCGCAGCGCGGCAAGCGCGCGGCCCTCGTTCAAGAACCGTTCGACCACGGAAGGTTTGCCGGCGAGCGCATGGCGCAAAAATTTGATCGCCACCGGCTGCTCAAGCTGCGCATGGCGACCGAGGCAGACGATGCCCATCCCGCCCTCCGCAAAGATGCGCTCGACCAAGTAACGCCCCGCGAGGAGCTCGCCAGCGGGCACCGGCAATTCGGTCTCGCGTGCTTCGTCGCCCGCGTTCGTTTCGGGCGATCCCACCCCGGGGTCGGAATCGCTTCTTTCGTCGCTAAACGCAAGACGAGGCTTGGCTTCACGCAGGCCCGTGCGCGCGAGTTCTTCTGCTGCGGATAAGGTCGGAACTAAGGCTTTCAAGATTGCTCGATGCTTGCCTTGCGAGACGCGTGCCCACGGTCGACGGCCAGGGCTCGCCGGCCAAATGCTGCGTTCTGACGCGGGAAGCCGATCAGCGGGGTCGCGCTCGGTCGCCGCGCGATGGGCCTTTTGTCACACCGCGCGGGACTGCCATCGCGGTTTGCTCACTATGGCGTGGCGAAGCCGCCGCATGAGCGAGACGCTTCGCAAACGTTGACAGGCGCGCCGTGCGCCACCTAAGTCTGCGTGGTGATCATCGGCGAAGGCACCAAGCTCGATCCGCTGCAGCCCGTGGTGGCGGAAGTGATCGCCGAGATCTTGAGCAAAGGCGCGGTGGTAGCACCGCTCGAGGTGCTTCTGCGCTTGGAAGTGATCGAGCCCGATCAGGTGGAAGCGTGGCGCGCGGGCGGCATGCCTTATTTGGAACGCAGCATCACGGCTGGGCTATCACGCGTATCGCGCTTGCTGCGCTTGGTCCGCGAGCATTGCCTTTCGCTCGGGCTCACGGCAACGCCGGCTAAATACAGGCGCAAGGGCAAGAAGCAGCCGCTGCGCTTCTCGAAGCGCGGAGACCCTGACTCCGAGCAGGTGTATTGCACGCACTACGTGCGCTAAGTGCGGCGCAAGCTTCACCCGGCGCAATCGAGAAACGCTTGATATTCCGCCGTGCACAGTGCGGGTCCTTCGTCCGGTTTGAACGAGCCTTCGCAGTTCAAGTCACCGTCGTCTTCGCAAATGCATTGGCGGCTGTCCTTCGCCGCGCAATCGATCCACGCGGTCGCCCGGCTATCGCAGGCGGCTTTGATGGAGCATTCTTTCAGCGCACCGCAGCCAAGTCGCGACGCGAGCGCGGCGTAGCGCTCGCATGCCGTAGTGCCCGTGAGCGGCACGACGTCCGGCTTGGTCGTGCCCCCGCCGCCCCCGCAGCCGAGCAGCCAACAGCCCACAATGCCCGTCCACCACCTCTGATCTCGCATGCTCAGCGACGCTAGCACGGCGGTCGAGCGCGGGGGATTCGGGATGCAATTCGGCGCCGCGCGGCGCGTGAGGCCAGGCGTCAGCGTTTTCAGCGCGCGATTCGTTCGTTCACTCGCGCCGCGGCGCCTTTTCCTTGGAACGAACGACCATCACCGTACAGTGCACGCGCCGAACGACATTCTCCGTGACGGTGCCAACGAGCAAACGTTCCATCGCTCCGATCGAGTCTTGCGCGCCGATCAACACGAGATCGGCGTGCACGCCGTCGGCGAGACGTACGATTTCGTCGACCGGTTCACCGAGCACGAAGTGGCCGATGACCTCAGCTGAACATTGGCGGCGCGCCACGCGAACGTGGTAGTCCAGGTAGCGGCGCCCTTCGTCCATCATTTGATCGATGCTCAGACCGTCGACCTTGTGTTGTCCCATCCAGCTGGATTTGAACACGTGCACGATGTGCAGCACGGCGCTCTCGTAGTTTCGGCGCGCGAGGCGGGCGGCGATTTCGACGATGCGGCTGCCCCTCGGTGACGTGTCCACGGCCGCTAGGATGACCGCCGATTCTCGATCGGTCGTGCCGGGGTTGGCGCTTTGCTCCTTCGCGTTCTCCAAGGTCTGGCTCCTAACTAGTGGCTAACTGGCGACCGCCGGGCTCTTCGGAAACATAGTCGAAACCTGGCCATGAGCCGATTCCGAGCACGTCGCGACGGGCGTATACAGCTCGGCTCCGCGTTCGTCGAGAGCGTTCGTCAAGCCCGCAAGTGTGCGGAGCGGAAAAGCTAGTTTCGGCGTGTCCTGCCGCGAGATCCCACGGGGTCCGTACCGACGAGCGGATGGCTTTGCGACCAAAGTGGTGCAAGTTGGGGGGCCGCCAACATCTCCTCGAAGAAAAGCTAATGGAGCAGCGGCGAGGCGTGTTGGCCTCCGGCTTGTCCGTCACTCCCGCGCTCGCCGTCGACGCGAGCGGCATCTATTGGGACAATGGGGACAGCAACGCTGGGTTCGTGATCGCGCCGGCGGTGATTCGCGGCGCACGCCCATCGCGGGCGGTGCCTCGATCGTTGATGGCTGCCATGCAGAACGCCGGCTTCATCGCGCTCGATTCCCAATGCGTATTGGACGGACGCGTGGCGACGCGGCCTTCGGCGGCACTGACGACAGCGCAGCTGTCTCCGTTCGCGCTGCCCGACACCGCTACGCCCACGTTCACCCAGCGGTTGCTGCGAGCGGCGGCGGGGCTTCCGCAAGCGGCCGCAGTGCAGGCGACCGCAACCGGCACGACCAGCATGCCGCGGGCCGAAATCGGGCTGTTCAAAGCGCTGGGTAAAGCCAACTCGCGCTCGACTTACACCGAATTCGTGACCGTCTCGGGTCAAACACCGGTGTACGGCGTCAATCACAAGGTACCCGGTGACGTCGATGACAGTGGTTGTTCGGATATCGCTGACTTTCGAGTCACCAAGCAGCGTGACGTGTGGTTGAAGCGCGCGGTGACGCCGCACGCGATCGCGATCAAGGCGGATCTGAACCGCGATGGTTAGGTGAATCAGGCTGATATTCCGGTGCTGTTTGCCAATTGGGCAAGGGCTGCAAGTACCCGGTTCAGCCGCCGCCTAAGCTCTGAGAGGCACCGCTCGCGGAGCCTCCTACCCGCTCGAACGCGCTGGCGTTTGGCGGGGTGGGAGCGCTCCGCAGCGCGGTTTGTCGCATCGCCATGAAAGCGTGCGGCTCGGCGAACAATTTACTCATTCGCTATCTGGGGACTGCGCAAACGCCACGACCGGCCTCACCGCCGTCATCCAGCGCGTGATTGAAGCGCATTGCTCCGAACGATTCACGCGTACAGCCGCGGAGATGGGACCGCGAGGGCGTGCTAGAGTTCTTCGTCGGCTACGCAGCGACGAGTCACAGATACTGCTATTCGTTCGGAAACGCGCAACGCACGTACAGGCCTTGAACGTGGGAGCGATCCAACTCGTCGATCCACGTGGACCGCCCGCCGCTAACGTGCGCCGCAGGGGCTCGGTGGGCTGAGCCGCACGCGCTCCCCGCCAGCGCCCGAAGCCCATTACTCGTCGATACCCGGCATGATGATCGAGTCGTGGAGCGGGCTCGGATCACCGGCAACGATGAACGATGCCCAAAAGTAGGGGTGCTGATCGATCATCGCGAGTTGCGTGCTCCGGAGTGCGGCGCTTCGTCCCTCACCTTTCCTCAGACGAGTGTAGTAGCCCTTCATCGTCGCGACGGTCGGCTTGTCCTCGAGCTCCCAGAGGGTGATGACTTGCGTCTCGGCCCCGACCGCGGCCAAAGCGCGCCGCAGACCCCACACGCCCTCCCCAACGCTCGCCTTGCCTCGTGCGGTATCGCACGCGGACAATGTGACGAGCTGAGTTCCCTGCAGGTCCATCTCGAGCACTTCTTCGGCGGTTAGAATTCCGTCATCACCGGCCGCGGTGCCGCGATTCGCTCCCGCGAGCGCCAGGCCAGAGCGTTGCAGCGGCGGCAGCGTGGGCGTGGGCGTGGGCGTGGGCGTGGGCGTGGGCGTGGCTGCGCCCGCGGTCGTGAGGACCGGAAGCGATGCGGCAATCTTGATCGCGCGATTCGCGCTTCGCCCGCCCGATCCCGACGTCGCCGGACCATCGACGTAGAAGCCGTGGGTCGCGACGTGCAAGATGCTTGGCCCGCGCACGGATTTCAGCGAGCTCTCCGTGGCGTCATTCCCCGTGTGCACATGCGTCAGTTTGCCGAGGATCGGCGTGAGCACATTGGACTCCTTGAGTGCGCCTTCGAGGGCAGGAAAGCTCGAGATCCCGAGCGCAAGCAGGAGCGAATCTGCGCTCGGGCTCGGGCCCCGCGCCGAATTCCGTTCGAGCGCGCCGTAGTTTGGCGCGGCGTAGAGCTGAGGCTGCGAGCGAGGAATGATCCGCTGGTTCATGCGCAGCAGGTCGCGTCCGCTCGTCAAATACGTGATTTGAAATCGTTTAACGAGATACTCGTGATTCGCATCGGCGAGCGCTGCGAACGGGAGGAGAGCGAGCTCGGTGTCGGGCGCAATGTAAAGGTTCACGGCGTCGCCCAGCAGGTGAGCGACCGGAGCGAACAGCTTCGCGTACAACTCTTCGGCGCGGCTCTTGTAAGCTCGGTCTTTGGAGACCAGTTGCTCGATCAGCGGCGTGATTCGCCGGTTGATGGCAACGGCCGGACCGAGGTCCACGGCGCGAGGGGCCCCTTGGTTCCGCACCACAAAGGCCGCGTAATGACCCTCCGGCGCGGGTGGGCCGGGCCGGCGTGGGTCTGCTGGCACGTAGTACGTGAATTCGATCAGCGCATCCTTTGGGCCGAGCCTGCCCTGAATCGACTGTAAGCTGACGAGCGGGATATCTCGCAAAGCGACTTGGGGGTCACGCTTGTGTTCGATACGTGAAATTTCGTCGAGCCGACTTTGCACCGTGCTCAACGAATTGAGCGTACTACTCGTGGACTTTTGTCGCTCGACGGCCCTGTCGATGGTGGATTCGAGTAGCCGGCCCTTGAAGTCAATCAGCGCCTCGTAGCTGGCACTTGCCGCCTGCGGCGCACTCTTAGCCTCGTTCAGAGCAAACGATAGAGCGCTGTTTACTCTGCCCGCCATGGCATCCAAGTACGCGCGCCTTCCTGCCTCCGGGCGTGCTTGCAGGATCTGCGTCGTTACCGGCTTTCTGGCAAGATTTGCCGCCTGAAGCAGGCGAATGGTGCCATCCACATCGTGGCCGGCCCAAGCTACCGTGACGAAGGTGTCGAGGAAGCGCGCATAGACGGCGCCACTGCGCGCGGCTGGGTTTGCAAACATCGGCGAGCCCAGTCCGATTTGCTTCAAGGCCGCTGCGACATCTCCCTCACAGGTCAGCGCCAGCGCGAATAGCTCGCGGGTACTGACCACTGAGGGGTGGTTCCCAGCGAACAGGGTCAATGCCTGCTCGAAATCGCGATGCGCGTCCGCGCACTTGCCTGCACGCAGTTCGAGCGCGCCGATGTTTGCCAAGGCGAGGGCCACCCGGGATGGGTCTGGAGCTGGGAGCTGCCGTGTGTGCGCGAGCTCGCGCCGGAACGCGCTTTCTGCCTCGGCGGTGCGACCGGAAATCTGCAGCGACGAGCCAAGTGCAAGCTCCAAATTCGCGGACTGTTCGGCGCTTTTGGCGTCGTTCGGGAGGAGTTGCAACGCCTCGACATACGTTGCCTGCGCCGCCTCGCGGTCACCGTTTTGGTCCAACCAGGCCCCAAGACTCGCAAGCTCGCTCACCAGTGCACGCGGATCGTTAGCGCTCGCGGCGGTGACGAACGCTCGGCGCGCTTCCTTTCGCGCTTCTTCCTGATCGCCCTGTTCGAAGAGCAACGGCGCAAGCTGACGCCGCAAGTTCGAAACCGCCACTCGATCGACGCTCGAGTCCCGTTCGAAAATCGTGACCGCCTTGCGATAGGACGCGATCGCCTCCCTGGGACGCGCGAGGTGTTCGAAGATCGAGGCGAGCAGCGCCGAACACTGCGCCTGCTCCGCGACGGGCATGTCAGGCGTGAGATCGCTGAGCCGCACCGATGTCTGCGCCCATCCAAGCGCATCCCCATAGCGCCCAGCCTTGATTGCGGCCAAGGCTTGGTCGTTGCACTTACGAATCTCTCGTCTCCAGCGCTCGGTTTCGCTCGCGGTCAGGGCGCCGGGGGCCTGTGCAATCGCAGAGTGTTCGAGCGTTCCGCAAATCGACAGGGCGGCGAGCGCCCAACGCATCTTCCTCGCCCACATGCCGTTAGGCCTGATCGATCACGAAGGAGACGGAATTGGTTCGGCCGAGCGAAATCACGTCGCCATCTTTGATCTGCACTTCGTGGCCTGGATGCACGAGGCTACCATTGACGACTGAGCCATTGGTGGAGCCGCGATCGACGAAGATCAGGCCCGTGTTGCCCATCCCGATCCAAGCGTGGGCGCTGGAGACCTGCGGGTCGGGCACGACGACTTCAGCGGGTGCCTCGCGGCCAACCATGGCACCTGCGCCGATCGGAATGGAGCGGCCCCTCAGGGGGCCTGCGACGAAGCGTAGTGATACCTGAGGCATGGCTTGAACCACCGAGGTGCGTCCACCGCGTGCGGCGGGCCCGCCCGCCGCGCCGAGGGACGGCATCGCGGCTTGGTACCCGTGCGGCTGAGCCGGCAGTAATTGTGCCGGTTGCGGCGATGGGGGCAGCTGCGCGGGCGGCTGAATCGGGGCGGGAGGGAGGCCGAGCACGTGGTCCAGGCGCCGTGCGCCGTCATTCGAGACTTGCATGGCGGTGGCTTGCGCGCGCGCCTGCGAGACGTCGAGGTCGACGTACTCTTCCCGACTGAAGCCGATCAGACGCGCGATGACGACCCGCGGGAATTGCTGAAGGCACGTATTGTAACGCTGCACCTCGTCGTTCGAGTGGTGCCGGTATTGCTTGATCTCCTGCTCGCACGCCTCGATGTTGTTCATGATGCGATGGAAGTGCTCGTTCGACTTGAGGTTCGGGTAACGCTCGGCGATGTGCTGCACATTGTTGAGCACAGAAGCCGACTGTTGATAAGCGGCCGCCATGCCTGCGCCGCTCATGTCTTGTGACACCTTCAAGTACACGAGCTGCTCGCTCTGCGCGAAGTGCTGAGTGAGTGCGACCAGGTCATTTACCGCAGTGCAGCGGCGATCAATCGCGATTTTGATGCCGGAGCGGCTCTTCTTCACGGGCTCGAGGAGCGCGTGCAGCTGATTGTACGACTTGACGGCGAACCCGACGAGGGTGGCTAGCAATCCCAGTACGGCGACGACGATCAATCATGCCATGGAGTCCTCTGCTATTCCCCCAACGGAAGCCAAGAGCCTTGGGTGCTGGGTAGAGTTGAGTGGGGTTGGGTCCGAACGAGGACCTGCACTTCTTGCGCGAGCGCGGGCAACGAGAACAGCAACCCCAGGCAAACCGCAACGAGCGACTGCGCGCGCGACGGCTCTGGGTGCGCTGACATACCTCCACCTTTCACGCCGGGTGAAGATAGAGTCAAGCCGAGTGACGCGACGGCAACGCTTCTGGTCTGTGATGATTCGAGTTCGAAACATCGAGTCCGGCAACCCTGAACGTTCTTGCTCAATTCGTCACGGCGACGGGCGCAGCAACTCGAATTTAGCTGACAACTCGAACTGGAAGCGCGCTTCCAGACCTGATCCGAACCGTTCAGGGCCGCGCGCCAAAGCGAGCCGAGCGAGCAGTACGGCACGCGGAGGGAACGAGTTCGAACGCCTAGTCCAGAGCGGGCGCCGTGCATCTCGCCGGCTGACCCATGTGGAACACGCGTAGCACGCCGAGGTTCCCACCGGGCCGCGTCGAGTCGTGCGTTGGGAGACCCGTCATTCCCGAAGTAGTCGGGAATACTCGAGCGACTGGAGTCGAATGCGGAGGTCACGCAACCCGCTGCATTGCCGACCGATCAGCCCCCGACTGGAGGCGAGAAGGGAATGGTGATAAATCATGAACGTGCAGCAAGCGCTGGACCCTGCCCGCTGGAATGGCAAAGCCATGCCCGGCCAAGACGAGCTCCCGTCAGACGACGGTGAGCCGATGGAGACGCTATTTCACGACGCGCAAGATGCGCTCTTGAAAGACACGCTGCTCGAGGCTTGGCCCGACCGCCGCGACTTCTTCGTGGGCGGCAACTGCTTCGTGTATTTCAGCGCGCACCAGATCCGCAGCAATGATTTTCGCGGGCCGGATTTGCTCGTGGTGCTCGACGTCGATGGCAGCAAACCGCGCAAAAGCTGGGTCGCGTGGGAAGAGGGCGGGCGGCTGCCTGACGTCGTGATCGAAGTGACTTCCGAGAGCACCGCTCACGTCGACCGTGGCGAGAAGATGCGAATCTACTCGCAAATCTGGCACACGAGCGCGTACTTCATCTTCGATCCGGATAGCGGGTTGCTCGAGGGCTTCAGGCTCGATGCCACCGGGCGCCGCTACACGCCGCTCGTGGCGGACGAGAACGGCGACTTCGATGTGGCCGCGTTGGGCTTGAAGCTCGGCTTGCGACAGACCGCTTATCGTCGCTTCGAGCAACGCTTCGTGCGTTGGGTCGATTCGTCCGGCCAGGTGCTTCCGACCGCGAGTGAGCGCGCCGATGCAGAGCGAAGCCGGGCCGATGCAGAGCGAAGCCGGGCCGATGCGGAGCGAAGCCGGGCCGATGCAGAGCGAAGCCGGGCTGACGAACTCGAAGCGAGGCTACGCGCAATCGAGAACGAATAGGCGGAACGTCGTGAGCGACCAGCGACGGGCCGCCGCCAGCGCTTCGAACCGCTGGCGGCGTCAATACTCGAGCAACGCACTCACACTTGCGCCATGCCGCCGTCGGCAAACAGCTCGATGCCATTGACGAAACTGGCATCGTCGGACGCGAGAAACACGGCGACCCGCGCGATCTCCTCGGGTCGCGCCACGCGGCCGAGGGGAACTTGACTCGCCAGCTGCGCGAGCAAAGCGCGCTTCCCTTCTTCGCCCGGCACCAAGCCCTCCAGCGCGGGAGTGAGCGTGGGACCCGGGCTCAGGGTGTTGACACGAATGTGCCGGTCTTTGAGATCGAGCGCCCAGCTGCGCGAGAAGTTGCGCACCGCGGCCTTGGAGGCGCTGTATACCGAGAACGCGGCCGTGCCCATGGTGCTCGTGGTCGAGCCATTCAAGATGATCGACGCACCGTCGACTAGCAGCGGCAGCGCTTTCTGCACGGTGAACAGCAGGCCCTTCACGTTGCGATCGAACGTCGTGTCGTAGTGTTCTTCCGTGATCTGACCGAGCGGCATGAGCTCGCCGCCGCCCGCGTTCGCGAACAGCACGTCGAGGCGACCCGCCTTGCTCGAGATCTGCTCGTACACGCGGTCGAGCTCGGCCAATTGCGAGACGTCGCTGCGAATGGCCACCGCGTCGGGGCCCAGGGTGGCCACGGCCGCCGCGAGCTCCTCTGCGCGGCGGCCCGTGATGAAGACGCGCGCGCCCTCGGCCGCGAACGCCTGCGCGGTAGCCAGGCCGATGCCCGTACTGCCACCAGTGACCAACGCGATTTTTCCCTGCAATTTCTGAGACTTGGACATAATCAAACTCCTTCACGCTCGGACGCCCCGAGCTAGTCCAGCCAACCTAGGAGTTTCCACTGAGAAATGAAGGCGGCGCTTTGCCAATTGATTATTCATAGATATGAACAATCAGTGGATCAGCAGCTTCAAGCTCTCCGCGTGTTCGTGCGCATTGTCGAGGCCGGCAGCTTTGCGAAGGCCGCTGACTCGCTGAAGGTGCCGCGCGCGACCGCGACCAAGCTGATTCAGGAACTCGAGAGCCACCTCCGCGCCAAGTTGTTGCACCGAACCACGCGCAACGTGAGCGTCACGGCCGAGGGCAACGCGTACTACGAACGCGCGACTCGCCTCCTCTCCGAGCTGGAAGACGCGGATGCCTCCATCGGTCGCAGCCAAGCCGAGCTCACCGGGCGCATTCGCGTCCACGTCGCCGCAACCGTGGCCAACCTCGTGCTCATCCCAACGCTCCACCGCTTTCACGAACGCTGTCCGCAGGTGCAGATCGACCTCGGCATTTCCGACCGCCGCGTGAACATGATCGAAGACGGCATCGACTGCGTGATTCGCGGCGGCGATCTGAGCGACAGCAGCTTGATCGGGCGCCGCGTCGCCGAACTCGCCTGGGTCACCTGTGCCAGCCGCAGCTACCTAGAGCGTCACGGCACGCCCCGACACCCGAGCGAACTCGAGAACGCCTACGACGTGGTGCACTATGCGTCCGCAGTCACGGGACGCGTCGCACCCATCCGCTTGTCACGCGGCACTGAACGGCTCGAAATCACGGGGCAAGCCCGCCTATCCGTGAACGAAGGCACCGCTCACCTCACCGCCTTGCTAGCCGGACAAGGGATCGGGCAAACGCTATCTTTCATGGCCCGCGCCGGACTGGAAAGCGGCGAGCTCGTCGAGCTATTTCCAAGCTGGTCGCTCGCGCCGGAATCGTTGCACGCGCTCTACCCTGCGAACCGGCACCTGAGTGCCAAAGTGCGAGCGTTCATCGACTGGACGAGCGAGCTGTTCGCCGAAATTTCGACCCGCCCCGTCTGATGGTTTGGTTAGCGGGCGCGCTCCGTTACTGCGCGTCGCGTAGCCCCCTTGGCGGGTTGGCTCCATTCACCCCGGCCAGGCCATTGATGCCGTTGCAGATGAATGTTGCTCGTGGTCTCCGCCGTCTCGAGGACGCCGTTGGCATTGCTGTCGAGTCCCGTGCTGAGTTTGAAGCCGCCGGATGCGCAATTGGCGCCCGGCAGTTCGATCGCGGTTTTGGTCAAGCTCGATTGGTCGAGCTCGATTGGTCAAGCGCCCCGGTGCCACGAGTGCGAGATCGAAAGACGATCGAGGCTCAGTGCCACGAGCGTGCCCACGAGGTAGCAAGCGATGTCGCTCCAAGAAAACGAGTCTCCGAGCAGGATGCGCAGCACGCTGCCTCGATCGAGGCCAAGCGCCTGCGCGAGCTGAAGGCCCTGCGCGAACTCGAGCAGACATGCGAACACGAAGACGCCCAGCGCAAGTGCGCGACGCGGCACGTCGCCCAGCGCAAGCACTGCGCAATACAGCCATGCCGTCGCGAGGACATCACCGAGCGACCAGCGCACGAAGGTCCAGTGAGCAAGCTTGGTCGCGATCAGTACTTCGACCGCAAACAGGGCCCCCGCCAGAACGCGGTACCAATTCTTGCGCGACATCACGCGCACTCTAGCCGCGAACGCTTGGAAGCCGCATGACTCAGCTCGGGCGGATCGTCTAGGCCCGCTGGCCCAGCGCCAAGCCTCGAGCCGGGTCATCGAGCACTTCGCGGACCTTTCGGAGTAGCGCGCTCGGCGTGATCGGCTTCGGCAGAAACTCGATGCCTTCATCCAGCACGCCGTGATGCACGATCGAATTCTCGGTGTAGCCCGACATGAACAAGACCTTGAGCTCGGGGCGAAGAACGACCAAACGATCCGCCAATTGTTTTCCGCTCATGCGCGGCATCACGACATCGGTGATCAAGAGCACGATCTCGCCGGAGTAGCCCACGCACACGGAGATAGCCTGCTCGCCATTGCAGGCGTCGAGCACGTGATAGCCACTGCGCTCGAGCACCGAGCGTGTGACCACGCGCAACTGCTCTTCGTCCTCGACCAGCAGCACGGTCTCCGAACCTTTCGAGACGCGTGGCGTTCGGATCGAGCGCGCCGGCTCTGCCGACGCCTGGTCCGTTCTCGGGAAATAGATGCGAAACGTGCTGCCCTTGCCGACTTCGGACTCGACCCAAATGTGACCTTTGCTTTGCTTCACGATGCCGAACACGGTGGCGAGGCCGAGCCCCGTGCCCTTCGCCTTGTCTTTGGTCGTGAAGAACGGCTCGAAGATCCGCTCTTTGGTTTTGGCGTCCATGCCAATCCCCGTGTCCGAAACCGCGAGCATGATGTATTCGCTGCGGTCGACGCCGAGGGGTTCGGCGCCAGAGGCGTTATCGAGCTCGGCGTCGCCGATTTCTATGACCAGCTTACCGCCCTGGGGCATCGCGTCGCGCGCGTTGACGGCCAAGTTCATCACCACCTGCTCGACTTGGCTCGGGTCGGCGTACACTTTGCCGCTGGCTCGGCGCGTGAAAAAGGACAGCTCGATGTGCTCGCCGAGCAAGCGGCGCAGCATGCGTTCCATGCCCGCGACCGTCTCGCTCAGCGCGAAGATGCGCGGCTGCAAGACCTGCTGGCGGCTGAAGGCGAGCAGCTGCTGCGTCAGATCGGCCGCGCGCTCCCCCGCGCGCTGAATCTCCAGCACGTCATTGCGCGATCGATCCCCCGGTTTGAGCTGGTCGCAGACGATCGCCGAGTAACTCAGGATCACGCTCAGCAGATTGTTGAAGTCGTGAGCGACGCCACCCGCGAGTTGACCAATCGCCTCCATTTTCTGCGCTTGCCGATACTGCTGGGCGAGGCGGACCTGTTCGCTGATGTCCTGCAACGCGCCCTGAACCCGCGTTGTTTCCCCCGCCTCGTTACGAAACGCTTCGCCAACGACTCGCACCGACAGCCTTCGCCCCTTCGCCGTGTCGAGTTCGAGTTCGACATCGAACGGGCGACCGTCGCGGACGCATTCCTCGAAAAAGACGCGCAGTGTCGAGCGCGAGCGTGGCTCGTACGATTCGAACGCCTCTTCGATCGACGGTTCGTGACCGGCCGACACGTCCAGTAGTTCCCGAACTTCATCGGACCAGCGCACGACTCGCTCAGGCAGAGTCACGCTCCAGCCCCCAACCCGCGCCACACGCCCGGCGATGCGCAGCAATGCTTCGCGCTCCGCCAACTCGCCCTGAGTCACCACTTGTTGCTCGGTCCGAGTGCGCAAATCGGCTTCGGCCCGCTTGCGCCCCGAGATGTCGATGCCGACCCCAATCAAGCACTGCTTGCCCTCGATTTGCGTGGCAAGGCCAGTGAAGAAGTAAGGCGTTTCCTTGCCGCTCTTGGAGACGAAGCTGGCCTCCACGCTGGCTTGACCCTGCGCGAACACGTCGGCAATTCGTGCCTGCACCAAATCGATGTCCGCGCCGGCGAAAAAATCGAGCGGATGCATGCCCGCGATTTCCTCCGGGCTGTACTCCGTGACCGTCTCGAAGCGTTGATTCCAGCGCAGAAATCTACCACTCAAGTCGTACAGATAGAGCACGCCGGGCAAGCTGTTGAGGACGGCATCCGAGAAGTCACGCTCGCGGGCGAGCTTCTCCAAATCACGAGCCCGCTCGTCGTCGAGCAGCAACCCGTCGAGCACGAAAGAAAGCCCACTCGTCGCTTCGGCAAGCAATGCGAGTTCTCGTTCTGCGAACGCTCGAGCCCGACTCGAGTAGGCCGTGAGCGTCCCGACCACGCTGCCTCGCTCCCGAATCGGGAACGCGGCGGCCGAAAGCATCGTCGTATCCGTCACCACGTCACGCCACGGTGCGAGCGAAGCATCCGTCGATAGGTCGTCGATCACGACGGGCTCGCCGCGGCGAAAGGCCGCGCTCGTCGGGCCTTGCTCCTGCGCACGCTCGTCGGCAAAAACGTGGACCCGGTCGAGATGGGCGGCTTGCTCGCCGAAGCGCGCCACCGGCTCGAGGAGGCCCGACTCGGGTTCGAACCAGCCAATCCACACCACATCAAAGCCCGCACGCTCCACCAGCAAGCGACAAGTGCGCTCGAACAGTTCCCCACGGCTCGATGCCCGTACGAGCGTCTGATTGATCTCGCTCAACGCCGTGTACAAGCGTGACAGCCGCTCGATCTCGGATTCGTTCTCGCCGCCCACCTGATTCATTGTCGCTCCGCTTCGCTCGTGGCCGCACGGACTCAGCAAAGAAGGTAGCGGACTCGGTTCTCCAGCGTCAAACCCCCTCGCGCGGGTCCTCATCACGTGCAGTGCTTCGAGCGACTGCGCGGCGGGAAGGAATGTGATGTTGCAAAAGAGTCCACTGCGCTCCTTGGGCACCAATCAGCGTTGCCCGATGAACGCCGCCAACCGCGCGCTCACCAAGCTCGGGACCTGGGGCTCGACCCGGAGCTCAGCACCCGGCGCGCAACCCGAACCCAACCCCCACCGAGTCACCAAAACTCCAACCGGCGCGGCTTGGCCGACTCTGCTTGCACGGAGGCGCAGACGCAAGGACGCGACGCCCCGACCTATGCGTACACGAACCGGACACGATATCGTGTATGTCGCCACCCGAGAATCGATATTAGCAAACACCGAGAAGATATTAGCAAACACCGAGAAATCGCTCACGACGAGCGAATGGCGTTCTGCCCCACTTGTGGAGTCGACCCTGATGACTAGTGTGGAAGCTCGAATCTCCGAGTTGAGCGCAGCTCCGATCGAGCTGCGACGCCTACGGACGCTTCATCATGAGGTACAGATGCTTCCTTCCACGCTCTTCGTCCGCCGTTTCCTGCTCGCCGCGCTGCCTTCCTTCGCTCTCCTCGCCGGGGGCTGTTCCGACGGTGACGCCATCGAGACCTTGCCCAGCAATGGCGGCGGCCAATCCAGCGCGGGGGCAAGCAACGCAGGAAGAGCGGGGAATGCGGGCAACGCCGGCACTTCTCCCAACGGCAACGCGGGCGCAGGCGGTGACGCGGGCGCAGGCGGTGACGGCGCAGGCGGTGACGGCGCAGGCGGTGACGCGGGCGCAGGCGG
>Ga0247757_10000782_pt1 | contig 24704 bp, 17 predicted proteins | sample UWRJL126311R4_FD_180929 | JGI IMG/M metagenome (GOLD analysis project Ga0247757, IMG submission 180929) | Plant litter microbial communities from Arlington Agricultural Research Station in Wisconsin, United States - UWRJ-L126-311R-4 | ecosystem: Environmental > Terrestrial > Plant litter >...
TGACCCGGCACCTCCCCCGGCTTTGCCTCCCGCGCCAGAGGCGCCGCCGGTTGCCGCACCGCCCGTCGCCGCGCCACCAGTACCTGCACTGCCGGTCGCCGAGCCGCCCGTCGCCGAGCCGCCCGTGGCCGCGCCCGCCGTGGACGCACCGCCCGTCGCCGAGCCGCCCGTTGCCGCACCCGCCGTGGGTGCACCCCCCGTCGTTGTTCCGGCCGTCCCCGGGGATCCGCCGCTGCTCTTCCCTCCGCCCGTCGCGGAGGCTCCACCCGAGCCATTGGGTGGGCTGCCTGCCGAACCGGGGGTGCCATTCGAATCATCGGACGCGGAGCAGGCGCCCAGGGAAGACAAGAGGGCGAACGAAAAAGGGATGATGAGGGAGTAGGGGCGCTTCATGAAAATCTCCAGCAATGGAATGCTTCCTCACATTGTCGGGAGCGGAGCGATTTTGTCGTTACTCCTTGCTTCAAGAATTTTCCTTGTTGGCTGTTCTGCGCACCCGCCCAAACCCCGCTCGCGCGGGGGCTGGGGTACCAGCGACTCGCCACCCCTCGCACACGAGCGCCAGCACGCGGAAGGATTTATTTAGCTGGGCGTGGGGCCTCGGAAGGCGTCCAGACCCTGCACCGGCGGAAGCTTGACCGTGTTGCCACCACGCGCGGATTCGTAGAGCGCCGCGATGATGCGCATATCTTGCATGCCTTCTTCGCCCGGGGTGTGGGGACGACGATTCTCTCGCACGCAGCTCGCCATGTGATCGAGTTCGAGCGCGAACTGGTTTTTTGCTTCCAGGCGAGGCGCTTCGATTGCCTCGATGCTGGAGCCGATGCGTTTGCGGGCGATGCGCATGCTCTGTCCTCGGTACGAGTACGCAGGGTCGAGCTCTGCCCAAGCGGTCTCCCCGAGCAGGCGAAAAGGTTTCGTTTCGTGGACGGTATAGGAGGTGATCGCGGATGCCATGAATCCGGAAGGGAAGCGCAGGTTGAAGTTCATTTGCTCTTCGACTTCGGTAAACCGCGGATCATTCGGTGTGGAAAATTGCATTGCCTGGACCTCGATGGGTTCTTCGCCCGACAAGTAGCGCGCGGCATTGAGGCAGTAGATCCCGATGTCCGGCAGGGCTCCGCCGCCGGACAGCGCGTGCTTCAACCGCCATTGGTTCGGCTCGCCTTGATGCTGCCCGTTGGTCGTCGAGAAGGCTTTCAGCTTGCCGAGTTCGCCGCCGCGCGCCAAACGGATGAGCTCGCGGTTGTATGGCTCGTACTGCATCCGATAGGCGATCATGAGTTGCTTGTTCGCGGCCTTGCAGGCGTCAATCATCTGCTGACACTCGGTCACGCTGTTCGCCATCGGCTTTTCGCACAGGACATGCTTGCCCGCCTGTGCCGCGCGCACCGTGTACTCAGCGTGCATGCTGTTCGGCAAAACAATGTAGACGACTTGCACTGCCTCGTCGTCTTTCAGTCGGTCGTAGCTCTTGTAGTCATAGATGGACTTGCGGGGGACCCCGTACTGCGCCGCTACCTTGGCGGCCTTGCCCGCATCGCCGCTCACGAGGGCGACGAGTTTGGCGCGTTTGCTTTGCGCAAATGCCGGCAGGAGTTCGTCCAGCGAGAGCCGGCCCAAACCGACGATCGCGAAGCCGATCCGCTGCTCCCAAGCGAGCGGCGCGGGCATCTCTGTGCTTTCACGTTCGCTGGGCGCGAACAGCCGAGGCATCTTCACGGGGGCCGTGTCCGTGACTTCCGCGGCAACTCGATCAGTTTGGCGGCAGCCCGCGCCGAGCGCGCCGAGCGCGCTTGCGACCGAGACCGCCCCCGTAGTCCGAAGCATCCCCCGCCGCGTCAAGCCTGTTCCTCGTCGGTTCATGGGCGCGGACGCAGCAACAAGCATTCCAGTCGGCGGCGGCACTGCCTCGCGCTGACGAATGCGCATTGATTGCCACGCATCGACCTGTGTCTAACTCGGGAACGCGCTACTCGCGTTTACCCTCGCCGGCATATCGGCCGTGGAATGCCGCCTCACGTCGCCGAATGCCACGCCAACCGCTGATGATTGAGGCCGTGCGCCCTCGAGCCCTTCGCCCAGGAAAAAGTGATTTTCACGCAGTTGAGCCTCAAAATGCTCCGTCGCAATACGACCACACTGGCTGTCACGGCGCGGGCAGCGCGCCATCAGCGGTCGGCTCGGCGTCGAATGCGATCGAGATGCGCCGCTCTGAGGCGGAGAAAGGTGCGGTTCGATGATAGAAGTACGAGGGGAATAGGAGCAGCATGCCTGCTCGGGGTCTGATCGAGCGCACGGCGGGCTCCACGCGGCAGGGATACCGCGCCGGTCCGCCGCCGAACTGGAAGCAGCCGGCGTTGGAGTCGCCGTGCATCTCGGCCGGAACTTGGGGGTAGTAGACGGCGCTGACGTGGCTCGCGTAGTGCGCGTGCGCTTCCAGACTGCCCTCGCCGTCGAGGATGGCGGCCCACGAGCGTAGATGAAAGCGCTTCGGCGCCCCGGCTACGAACGGGTGTTCGGGTAGCTCGCGAGCGAGATGAGCGAGGTATTGATTGACCGCACTCGCGACCCAGCCCCGTAGTGCTCGCGTCGCCGGTTGACTATCGGAGCAGTATTCTCCGGTCACGCGCAACGTGGGGCAGTTGTAAATTGCCGCAAGGCGAGAGGCCTTGGTCCGAGCGTCCTCCTCGATCGGCGCGACGTGAAGGGAGGGATGCTCGAGGGCGTGGCGCACGAGTTGAGCGTTGAATTCGCTGAGCGTGGTGAATCCCGGCGGGGGCGCTCGAAGCTCGAGGACTTGCACCATGCGGTCCAAATCCATCAATTGCTGCGCCGCTGCGCTCTCGCCGAGTTCGCTGAGCGCGATTGACGCAAGCCCGAGGGCCTCGACATTCGCGGGGCTGCACTTCAGCCACGCGCGGCAAGCGTCGAGTGCCTGATCCCAGGCTCCCATTTCCATCGCGGCGCCGGCGAGGCTTTGTAAGCCTTTCGGCCAGTTGGGGCGCAGGGCAACCGCTTGCCGAAAATGATCGAGAGCGCGTGCCGGCTCTCCCGCGGCGAGCAGGGCCACCGCTAAATTTCGATGAAAATGCGCCGTCTTGGGTTCGAGTCGAAGCGCGTGAGTGAAGCACTGCACGGCCTCCCCCAACTCTCCGAGCGCGTGCAGTGCCCCGCCGAGGGCCGTCTGCGCGGCCGCCAAGTCAGGATTCAACTCGATGGCTCGGCGAAACTCGGAAATCGCGTCTGCCGGCCGCCCGAGGCGCACGAGCACGTTGCCGAGATTGAAGTGCGCCTCCATGAACCGTGAATCCCGCGCGATTGCGGCGCGATAATACGCTTCGGCACGGACCGGATCTCCGAGCTTCATGGCTAGCGATCCGGCTAGTCCGAGCGCGTCGGCTCGCTCCGGCTCGAGCAGGAGAAGTTGCTGACAAGAGGCGAGTGCCTCCGCACTGCGGCCGGCCCGGTAGAGCGCAGTGATGGCGTCGAGTGAGCGCTTCGAGTTTGGGTTGGAGGGCGTTGCCCGGTGCGAATTCATGGGCGGAGACCATCGAACAGAGACGCCGCGCGCGAGCCCGATGATTGGCGTGACGCGCTAGGACGAGAAAATAGCACGGCCGGCGCCGCGCCGCGCGCAGTGCGTGACGCTAGGGTGCGTTTCGCGCGCAGCGTGCGCCCATGTAGAACATCCCCCGGTTGAACAGGCCAGAGGTTTCGGTCTGGCTAACGGTCTGCGCAAATTGATAGTCGTAGTTTGGGCCATAACCCAGCTTCCCGTTGCCCTGGCGGTTCAAGTTGGCGCAGTCGACGCATGGCACCGGGTGCAGGCCGCTCAGTGGCCGATAGTCCTGCACCCACTCGGTGAGCCCACCGCTCAGATCGGACTGCCCCCACTTTCCGTTGCCTGCGGGGGCGAAACCCACCGGCGCGAGTCCGGCGATCTTGCAATAGCCAGAGCTCTTGCCGGCGCCATCGTTGTACAGGCAGTTGAACACCGAAAGCTCGGTGTTCTGGCCCGGGACCTCGGCGCCCCAGGGATAAACCCGTTGTTCCGAGCCGCCCACCGCCGCGTACCACCACTCCGCGACGGTGGGCAGGCGCCCGCCGTCCCAGATGCAGAATGCTTCTGCAATCGCCCAACTCAAAAAGTTCATCGCACGGTTCTCGACCTCGGCGCCCGCCGGAGCGTCGGTCCAAGAGCTCACTTCCGAACTCGTGGGTGAGGGAAAGGTGACGAGAGCGATGAGCGCGCTGGTCGTTTGCGGCAGAGAGGCATTCCAGCTCGGATCCCAGCCGGGGTCGCTCGGGTTGTGCGAGTTCTTGCCGGCACCTGCGGGGATCATGCTGGGCGTGTACACGGCGACGAACTTCCTGAACCTGCCGACCGTGATCTCGTAGTTGTCGAGCCCGAAATTGCTCACGGTCGCCGGGTAACTTGGATTGTTGAGGCGATTGAACGTGCCACCCGTCGGTGCGACCTCTGCCAAGCGTCGCGTGGCGACGAGGAACACTTGCTGGGCCGCGTCGTCCACTTCCGCCTCGGGCACGCCTAGCCGGCGCAAGAGTCGCCATAGGAAGTCGAAATGCTCATTGACCAACGCCCGTGCGCGTTCGTGCGAAGTATTTGTCTGGCTGGGTACCTCGGTCACTAGTTGGTCGAGAGCGAAGCTATCCGCCACCCCCAAGTAGTTGCCGGACGCCCGCGAACCGATCACGGAAACAGCACCACCAGACCGACGAAGCCGGCTGCGGCCAGGCTGGGCACGCGGTAGATGGTCGTGTCTGGGCTATCGAAGGCGAACTGATAGCGCGAAGGCGGCACAATCAGATCGCCCTGGACCTCCAGCGTGAGCTTCCCAAGCAGGGCAAGCTGAACTCGTGCTGCGGCGACCGCGTCGGCCCAGATTTGAGCCGCTTCACCGGGGGTCCCCCGAGTCGGGCGCCCGCTGCCAGAGACGCGCCCGAGGTGCGCACCCAAACAGGGTCGGAGCGCGAGCCGGTTCAGTGGGTGCAGCGCAACCGGACAGACGTCGAAGCGCCCCGCCCACCAGTCGAATTGAGTCGCCGCGTCGTCGCCGAGTTGCGACACCGATTGGGCGCGCTCGAAACTGAGACGCAATTCGAGCCCAAACGAGTCCACGCTGGGGCGCTGCGCGACGACGTGCAGCGCCTCCGCTACAGGCAACTCGGGCGAAAGCCCTCCCCGGACCCCGATTTGTGCCCCGGCGCCCAAGCGCCAATGCGGCCGATTCAACTCGCGGCGCGGCTCACTCAACCTTGGGGATGATGGCGAAGCGGCGCCTGGCGCATGAGTTGGCAGTGACGGCTGATCTTTCTCGCTCAAGGCCAATGCGAGTACGAACGCCAGCGCGTCGGCGACCTCGCTGCATGAAGCGCCGACGACGGCGCGTTCGTAGCTAGCCGCGGTCGAGCGCCGAAGCTTCAACTCTCCGAGGTAGCCCGAGTTGGTGGCGCTCAGACGCAGGGAAATCGCTGAGTCGTCATCGGTGGTCGCGGCTGGCGAAGGCGCGCCTGACTTTGCCCGCACTGCCTGCTCGAAGGCGGCGCGATCGGGGCACCCCTGGTCGGCGACATAGCTCAAATTCAAGGGCTGCGCAGGGCTCGCGCGGGTCACGCCGGTGAGCGCGGCCAGCAGGGAACCCTGCCGCAGGACTTGCCGCAGCGCGTGCCGAGCACAGAACCAATTCATCGCGATCGAGGAACGTGGCTCAGGCCACGTTTCGGCAGCGTTGCCAGCGATTGCTTCACCGCTCACCTCAAACTCCACCGGTGGGGTGAGACGAACAACGCTTGCTCGAAGATACTCGCGCAGGCTCGTTCTTCGCTCCTGACCGAGCGTGGGCCGAAAGTTACCTGCCCGGGCGGAAGTGACGCGAGGGTTGTCGATGGTCACGCGACCGTGCGCGTGGCGTCACCGCCTTCGGCGTCGTGCTTCGGGGCAGCCTCATTGGCCGCAGCACTGCCACTCTTGCTGCATGCGAGCATTGATGGCCGTCTCTTCTTCGTACGAGACGGCGCGGTTGTAGACCAAGAGCTCCGCGATGTAGCCGTGGAACTGATCGCACCAACTGTCGATGTCGCCGCCCAGCCCGTTCTTGAAGTGAATGCCTTTGGGCAAGGGGAAGCTCTTGGCACCGTCCTGATAGACCGCGCCGTCCTGCCGGAGCGTTGCATGCGCGGGTTCGCTCGCGCTCGCCGGCGAATGGATCACCGAAACGAAGTGCGGCACGCCCGGCGCGAGGGCAGGGCCGTTGACGGCGTTCGCGTGATTGTCAGCCTCGTATCGGTAGTAAGAAACGGCCATGAAATAGACGAAACCGTCGCCGGTCAAATCCATGATTTCGGCACAGCGATCGACGGCCGGCACGGTATCCATGCGCAACATTGCGAAGATCGATACTCCCTGACTGAAGTCGAAGCCGGACGGCACGTTCAAGCCGTCGTCATCGCCGTCGAAGTAGACGGCGCGGCGGCCAGCGAGTGCGTTGTCCATGAGCGTGGGTTGCCGCGAGGTGACGGTCTGCTGCAGAACGAGTCCGTTACCCGACCGGTCGTGCCACTTGGTGACCCCTCGACCGTACAATTCGGGCCCGTCGTCAGCGACGAGCCACAGCGCGAGTCCGTTCATCGGAGGCGTGAACACCGGGGCGCCGGCCGAACCGGCATCGGCATCGGTGTTCGCGGTTCCCGCGGCGCCGCCGCTTTCGGCCTCGCCAGCCATTCCGGCGGTCTCGGCGGAGCCGTCCGGCATCGAGTCGTTGCTGCGTCCACCGCTGCTGGCTCCGCCGATCGTGCTCACGTCGCTTCCGGCGCTAGCGCCCGCGCTGCCCGAACTCGCCAGCTCGAAGTCGCGCTTCGGCCCCGAGCAGCCGTACGGAAGCGTGCTCGAGGCGAGCGCTAGCACCAGGATTGGAGCGCGAAGACGAGCGGCAATCAAAAGCCACGCACTCCCGCGAGGCCTCCCCGAGCCGTCGCCCCCTTCACCACCGAAAGCGGGACCAGACATGTCTTCCGCGACCGTAGACGCGAAACGGGCGAGCGACAAGGGACCCTCGCGTGCCGCCGAAGCGTAGGCGAAAAGCCATGCTGGCAGCCGCTGCGAAGGCGCCGTCCTCGACCGTTGGCGCGAGTGCTCGAGCGCGAATCAACGCATCGCAGCGTCTCGCTCCCATGCGAAGCGATCAGGAATCGAGCACGGCGAGCGGAGCTGTCGGGGCCCCCACGTCCGGCGCAGCCGGCGTCGGGCGGGCCCCCGGCGCGCGGAGCGCGAAGCGCGAGCACGCCGGGCCGTGAAGCGCCGTATCTCGGCGGGGCATCACCTGGGCACGGCGCATGCTTTTATGCGCTGACATCCGAAACCCGACGGGGAGCATGCCGACATGAAGATACGGAAATTTGCGGGGTTATTGACCGGAATCGCGTTGGCGGCGTGCGGCCACAACTTTGCAATGCCTGACACCGGTGGCGCGGCTGGCACACCTGGCACAGCTCCGACTTCTACGTCCACGAATCCCGGAGGGGCGGGTCCCGGGATGCCGGCGCAGCCGGGGAAGCCTGTCGACGTGACGGAATCGCCGCAGCGCAAAGAAGAGCGCGAGGCGATTCAATCCGCATTGAGTGCGGCAAGCGAGATGACGGGTACGAGCCTCGCGGCGGCTCGCGCCGTCCCGTTTGCTCCGTCGCAAGCGTACGACTTGAGCGCGGTAGGCGGACTCGATCTCATCCAAGCCTCGACGCTGAAGCTCGATGAGCCGGAGCTCGCGCGGCTGGCCGCGACGGGCTTTGCGATCTCGACTTCACATCAGATGCCGAGCTTCCTCTACGGCTACGCTTCGATCTACGTCGAAGATTTGCCGCTTTATGTGTCCGCGGACTCCATTCTGTATTCGATTCACGACTCGTATGACGAGATCTTGAAGCAGCTCGAAAAAGAGACGTTGGCCCCAGATCTCCAGGAGCTGATCGCCGGCATGGTTGCCAAGCTGAAGACGACACCGGACAGCGTTGCCAAGGCGGCGACTCGCGCTGACGCGGACGTCTATCTTTCGGTGGCGGCCGGCCTGCTCGCGGGAGAAGTCAAAGCGCCGACGGCGGGTGGGGATCCGGAGCTCGTCGGTAGTTTGTTCGACAAGGCGAACAAGGCCCAGGGTGCGCAGCTCATCACGCTGTTCGGCGTCCAGCGTGATGAGGATTTTTCCCAGTTCACGCCTCGCGGTCACTACCTCGGTGATGTGGCGCTCGAACGCTATTTCCGGGCAATGATGTGGCTGGGGCGGACCGATTTCAGGATGCTCGAAACGCAGAGCAACGGGCAGCAGGTTTTTCGCCGCAATCAGCTCGAAGCCGCGCTGCTCCTCCGCGAACTGATCGACGCGCCGCTACGTGAGCGTTTCGCGCGGGTCGACGACACCGTCACCGCCTTCGTCGGCGAGCACGATTACATGCGGCTCGCGGAGCTGGATTCGTTGCTGACTGACCTCGGCGTGAGCTCGCTCGCGGGTCTTTCTGCGGTATCGGACGCCGACATCGTGGCCGACATCGTGGCGAAGGGCTACGGCGCGCAGCGGATCTCGAGTCACATCATGTACAACGGGCTGGAGGAGGCGGGAACGCTACCGCTCTCGGCTTCGTTCGCGCTGCTCGGGCAACGTTACGTGATCGACAGCCACGTGTTCTCGAACGTCGTCTTCGATCGGGCCGGAAAGGGCACCGTCCCGCGCATGATGCCGAACCCGCTCGACGTCGCGTTCGCGGCGCTCGGCAACGATCAAGCCGTCTCGTTGCTCGCCCCGGAGCTGTCGAAATACGCCTACGCGCCGGATCTCGCGAGCATGCGCGTGCTCAGCGACTCGCACCCGCCGAGCTTCTGGCAAGGCAACCTGTACAACCTTTGGTTGTCTTCGATCCGGACCCTGTCTCCCGATGCGCAGGCGATCTCCGACGCCAACTCGGGGTTGTTCCCCGTGGCCCGCACGGAAGCGTGGGGTCGTCGCTTGCTCTCCGCGCAGCTCGCGTCTTGGGCGGAACTTCGCCACGACACGATTCTGTATGCCAAGCAGTCGTACACCGGTGGGAATACTTGCGAATTTCCCGATGCTTACGTCGATCCGTATCCGGCGTTCTATGGCAAGGTGGGCGAGTACGCGGCGCGCGGCAAAGACCTGGTCGCAAGCCTCCACCTGCAAGGTGATAGCTCCCAACGGATCGCCGACTACTTCGACAACCTGGCGCTGGTTGCGGGTCGGCTGCGCGAGATGGCCGAGCACGAGCGCACGGGCGCCGCGTTTACGGCCGACATGATGACGTTCATCAACGAGGCGGTCAAAGTCGGAAGTGGGTGTGGGTCGCCATTCCTCAGCGCCATCGGCTGGTACGGCAAGCTGTTCTACAGTCCGTCCGCGTCGCTCGAGTTCGATCCCACGATTGCGGACGTTCACACGCAGCCGACGGACGAAGCCGGAAACCCCGTGGGCAAAGTGTTGCACGTCGCAACGGGCCGACCGCGCACCCTCGCGGTCATCGCGCAAGGCTGCAATGGCCCGCGCGCGTACCTCGGCTTGGCCTCGTCGTACTACGAGGTGACGACCGAGCAGTACAAGCGCCTGAACGACGCGGAGTGGGCGAAACAGGTCGTCGGGAATCCCAGTCCGTCCGAGCCCGACTGGATGAAACCGTTGCTTCCTTGAGCTCGCGGGACTGGCGCATCGGCCGCGCGGCTCAGCCAGCGCGCGGCGGCCGCTTGTTCAGCGGGCGCCATCCGCGAGGCAGAGAATCGCTGCGTCCCTCATCCGTGGTAGCTTTGTGGCCACATGCTTGGCTGCGCCAATAGCGCTCGCTGCATCCCCGCTCGTCGCGCTCGACCGTCGTCGCTCACCGTGAAACGTCGTGGTCGATCCATGACGGCCGCGCTGTCGCTTTACCAGCGCGGCTGGCTCTTGGTATTCGCGGCGGGCTGCCAACAAAACGGTGTGGCGGCGAGCGCAGCGGCGAGCGCTCACTCGCCGCTCGCCGACGACGTGGTTGCGAGCGTTCGAGTCACGAAAGTCGAAGTGCCGGTCGCGTTCAACGTCCCCTACGCGGGCGCGGCCAAGGCGGCATTTGCGAGCGGCCTGCCGCTCAGCATCGGTTCCGGCCTACGCTTGAAACCGGGCGGGGGTAGCCGCTGTCTGAGCGAACGGGAAGCAAACAGCGGCTACAGTTTACTCGGGCTGAGCGATCGAGGTCCGAATGCAGACGCGCCCGATGTGTTCGACGGGGCCGGCGTCAGCCGCGGCAGCAAGTCGTTCTTGGCCGCCGACTTCGCGCCCCAGTTGGTCACCATCGACGTGAATTCCCAAAGGGGCGGGCGCGTTCGCAAGCTCGTGCCGCTACGCAGCGGTGACACGAGGGCGGTCGGCTTGCCGCCCCTCTCGTTGACGACCGAGCTCGCCTTGAGCGAATCGCTGTCTATTCTGCCGTCGTCCTCGGCCGGCATCGACCCTGAAGGTTTGGACTTCGATGCGCAAGGCAACGTCTGGCTGTGCGAGGAATACGGCCCCTCACTGCTGCGGGTGAAGCCAGAGACCGGTGAAATCATGGCGCGGCTCACGCCCGGCTCGGGCTTACCCCACGTGCTCGCGAACCGGCAAGTCAATCGCGGCTGCGAAGGAGTGGCGGTCACCCCCTCGGGCAAGGTGTACGGCATCTTGCAGAGTACGATGGACGTCGCGGGCCAAACCAAAGCCAGCGCGCAGTTCATTCGTGTCTTCGAATACGACCCGCGAACGCAGAAAAATCGCCTGTTTGGCTACCCGCACGACGTCGGCGAGTACAAATCCAGCGCCGACGCCAAAATGGGGGATTTGCTCGCGCTCGGCGACACTCGCTTCCTCACCATCGAAGAAGGCAAGGACGAGCACGGCAAGCTGCGCAATATCGTGTACGAGTTCGACCTCAGCGGCGCGAGCGACCTCAGTGGCGTCGTACTCGCGAGCGGCTCGAACAAGGGCAAAGAACTGGAGTTTGCGAGCTCTGCAGAGCTCACATCGCAAGTGCGGCTGGCGGTGAAGACGCGCGTTCTCGATCTCAGAGCCTACGGCTACGAGGCAGAGAAGGCCGAGGGGCTCGCGCTGCTCGATGAACGCACGCTCGTCGTGATCAACGACAACGACTTCGGTGCAGGCGGCGTGATCGAAGCAGACCCACACGGAGGCAAAGATCCCACCAAATACCTCGTCAACGCGGCGGGTGCGCTCACGTTCGAGGGCGCGCCTTCACCGGGCAAGTACGAGGTTCGCGCCTTGCCGAGCGAGGTGCAGGAGACCAGTCTATTCATCGTGCAACTTCGGCGTGCGTTCGCGGGCTACTGCGCGGGTAAATGAGCGCTCACGGTTTCTTCTTGGTATCTCGGGCGAGGCATGGTCGACTCGCCCCAGTCCCGCGAGATTGAGAACCAGGCATGTCCGTTTCCGGCGCGGATACCGACGCCCTCATCTGTGCCTTTCGGCTGGCCCCGAATAGTTCGCTCGGGCTCGAGGTGCTCGATCTCCTCCCGAGCACGGAGCAGCCCCTGTGGTTGCATTTCAACGCGCTCGACAACCGCACTCGACGCTACATCGACAAACTAGCTGACCTCGACGAAGAGGGGCGGGCCATGCTGCTCGGTAGCGAGACGCGCATCCAATCGCGAGTGCTGCCGGACGGGTTCGCCGTCATCCTCGGTGACCTGCACCACGACTTTGCCCTCGACCCGGAGGGGTTCGGCACGATCCGAGTGTTCGTCACGCGGCGCCTGATTGTGACGTGCCGCCGTCACCGGGTCCGGAGCGTCGACCGCGTTCGTCGCGAGCTCGCATCGGCGCGTGACGATCGCAGCCCGCTCGACGTGTTCGTGTTGTTGCTGGACGAGAACGTCGAGGGTTTCGTCGTGCTTGCCGCCGACATCGGCGAACGCGTCGAGAACCTGCAAGATCGGATCCTCGCGGGTCACGCGCTCGAGCAATCGGGGGAGTTAGCGCAAATTCGGCACGTCGCGGCCAGGTTCCGCCGTCACGTGCTGGCCAACCGCACCATGTTGCAGCCGCTCCTACGCCGCATATCGGCGACCGCCAACGACGACCAACGGGAGCAGCTGCACGCCGTTCTCGAGCGGTTGGAGGCTACGGCGCAGGACATGGACCTCATCATGGAGCGCTCGCGTCTCTTGCAGGAAGAGATCACGTCCCGACTCGGGGAAGCAACGAACCGTAACCTCTATCTCTTGTCCATCGTCACCACCGCCCTCTTGCCCATCACGCTCATCACCGGCGTATTCGGGATGAACGTGGGCGGGCTGCCGCTGCTCGAATCCAAGCACGGCTTCTTTTGGGTGATGGTCATGATGACCGTCACGCTGGTCACGACGATGCTGCTGCTGCGAAAGAGCCGCGTCCTTTAGTCGAACGACACGGAGCACGGTCGGTCACGCTGACCATCACTGCTGAAGACGATCCACGAATGCTGCCCAGCGCATGACCCTTCGCCGCCTCACGCGCCGTTTGGTTGGCGTGAAGGCGGACCAAGCGATACCCCGCTGACGGCCCCGCGCTGCGAAGTGCTAGCGATCGGCCGAGCTCGACGCGATGAGACCTCTTGTCTCGCGTAGTATCTTCTTGCCTAGCAAAGGGGACACATTTCGGGCAGCCTGCGGACATGCGGTTCATCGTGATCGGCGCTGGAGCCATCGGTGGCGTGGTGGGAGCGCGGCTTGCGGCCGCGGGACGAGAGGTGACGCTCGTCGCGCGCGGTGCACAGCTCGCCGCGCTACGCGAGCAAGGGCTGCGCGTGGAGACGCCCGAGGGAGCGCTCAGCGTGCGCCCCGTCGTCGTCGATCATCCGTCGCGGATCGCCTGGCGTTCGGGCGATGTCGCGTTGCTCGCGGTCAAGACGCAGGACGCGGCGGCAGCGCTGCGTGACCTCGCGGCCGTGGCCCCCGCCGACCTCACCGTCGCGTGCTTCACCAACGGGCTCGAGGCCGAGCGCTTGGCGCTCCGCTGGTTCCGGCACGTGCTCGGCGTGTGCGTGATGTGCCCCGCGTCTTTCGTCGTGCCGGGGGTGATTCAGGCCTGGGCCTTGCCGGTTTCGGGGATGTTCGATCTCGGTGTGGTGCCTCAGGGGCGGTCGGCCATTGCCGAAGAGCTCGCGGGAGCGCTCGCGGCCTCGGGATTTCGGTCCGAGCCACTCGACGACATTTTGCGCTGGAAACGCCGCAAGCTACTGTCCAACCTGATCAATGCGATCGACGCGCTCTCGGGGCAGAGCGCGCGCGCGGACGAACTCGCCGAACGTGCGCGGCGTGAGGGCGCGGCGTGCTTTGCCGCGGCGGGCCTCGCGGTCGCATCGCCGGAAGAGGACGCCGCGCGTCGCAAGGACTTCCGGCTCGGCACGATCGACGGCCGAGAGCGCGACGGCGGCTCGACCTGGCAGAGCCTCGCGCGCGGTGCCGGCGCGGTCGAGTGCGACTACTTGAACGGTGAAGTGGCGCTGCTCGGGCGGCTCTGGGGCGTGCCGACCCCGGTGAACGAGCGGCTACAGTACTTGGTCGCGGAGGCCGCGCGTATCGGAGCGGCTCCGGCCTCGACGCCGATAGACGAGCTCATCGCAAGGCTCGGGTGAAGAGATGCCGTTGCGGCTCAATCGCGTCCACCACGTGGCCATCATCTGCTCGGACTACGCCCGTTCGAAGCGCTTCTACACCGAGACCCTGGGGCTCCGCGCGCTCGCCGAGAATTTCCGCGAGGCGCGCCAATCGTGGAAGCTCGACCTGGCTTTACCGGATGGCTCGCAGCTCGAGCTTTTCTCGTTCCCGAACCCGCCCGCGCGGCCCTCGCACCCCGAAGCACAGGGGCTGCGTCACTTGGCGTTCGAAGTGTCGGACGTGCACGCCGCAGCGCGTACGCTCGAGGCTCGGGGCGTGAGCGTGGAACCGGTTCGAACCGACGAATTCACGGGGCGAGCCTTCACGTTCTTCGCCGATCCGGACGGCCTGCCGCTGGAGCTGTATCAGGGGGGAGGGCCGTAACTCAGCGCGCGGTCACACAGTGACGGGGCGGGCCGCGGCGTGCTATTTCCGGTTTCTGGCGCAGAAGCACGAGAAGAGCACGGGTATGACGAGCGATCTGGGCGACGGCGCTCCTCGGTCGTTCGCCTTCGGGACGTTCGTACTCGTGCCAGAGCGACAGTTGCTGCTGGACAACGAGGTGCCGGTGCGAATCGGCGGCCGTGGGCTCGATATCCTGACCGCGTTGGTCGAGCAGCCTGGTGAGCTCGTCAGCAAAGCCCAGCTGTTGGCGCGCGTGTGGCCCGACACGGTCGTCGAAGAGGACAATCTCAAGGTGAACATGGCCGCCTTGCGGCGAGCGCTCGGTGAAAAGCCTGGCGCGCCTCAGTTCATCGCAACCGTAGTCGGCAGAGGTTATCGGTTCGTCGCTCCCGTTCGCTCCGTCGGGCGGCTCGCCCCGTCGGTCGAGGCCGGTGTCGCGCCGGTGCGGCGCCACAACTTGCCGACCGCAGTCACGTCCATCTTCGGAAGGGCGGAAGAGATCGAAGCCATTCGACGCGAGCTGTCCGAGTCGCGCCTGGTCTCGATCGTCGGTGCCGGTGGCATTGGCAAGACGACGGTTGCGCTCGCCGTTGCCGAACATGCCGTCGGGGCGCTCGCGGATGGCGTCTGGTTGGTCGACTTGGGGCTGCACCGAGATCCGGCCTGGGTGCCAAACGCGATCGCGACCGCGATCGGGGCGGCTTTGAACTCATCGGACACGCTTTCGGAGCTGATCGATTCTCTGGCCGACCGTGAGCTGCTGCTCGTGCTCGACAATTGCGAGCACGTCATTCACGGCGCCGCGATCTGTATCGCTCGCATCCTGGCGAACACCTCGCGCGTGAAGATCCTCGCGACGAGCCGAGAGCCGCTGCGAGTGAAAGGAGAGCGTATCCGTAGGCTGTCGGGGCTCAGCGCGCCGCCTCCATCCCCCTCGTTGAGTGCCGCCGAGGCGCTGACGTTCCCCGCCGTTCAGTTGTTCGTGGACCGCGCGACGAACAGCTTCGAGCCGTTCAGTCTGAATGACGCCGATGCGCCGACGGTCGCCGAGATCTGCCGCCGGCTCGACGGTCTCGCGTTATCGATTGAATTTGCGGCCACGCGCATCGAGGCGTTCGGGGTCGGGGGGTTGTTGCAACAGCTCGACGATCGCTTCCGCCTGCTCGTGGGGCGCCGCGTGGGCCCGGAGCGACACCGCACGCTGCTGGCGACGCTTGATTGGAGCTACAGCCTGCTTTCGAGTGAAGCCGCGCTGCTGCGCGCCGTCTCGGTGTTTGCCGGTATGTTCGATGTCGCGGGTGCAGCGGCAGTGTCGAACGTGACACCGAGCGAAGCGGCGGACGCCCTGGCCCAGCTCGCCGCGAAGTCTTTGCTCGCGACGGACCTGGATGCCGACGGCCTTACCTATCGCCTGCAGGAAACAACGCGCAGCTATTGCTTGGAGCGTCTGCGGCTCAGCGCCGAAGATCAGGCGGTCCGTCGACGCCACGCCGCGTACGTGCACGCGGTGCTCGAGCGGGCCACGAGCGAATGGGCGGAACGCTCCGCGAGCGAATGGGCATTCGAGTACGCGCGCGTGCTGGACGATTTGCGGGCCGCATTGGCCTGGGCCGGGCAAGATCCCACCAATCACTCGCTGCGCATCACGCTGACCGTAGCGGGCCTGTTGCTTTGGAATCATTTCTCGCTCACCGAGGAATGTCGCGTCCACGTTTCGCGGGCGGTCGACGACCTCGAGCTGGCCGGGCTCACGGGAACCGCGCTGGAGATGAAGCTCAAGCTTTGGCTGGGCGGTTCGACCATGCTCACGCGCGGGTTCGATTCCCAGGCGCTGGATACCATCCGTAGGGCGCTTTCGATCGCGATTGACACGAACGACACCGACTATCGCCTGCGTTGTCTGTCGATGATCGGGATTTACGAAGTGTGGACGGGCGAGCACGAACGAGGGCTGCGCACGCTGGAGAAGTTTGCGGGGGTTGCCGCCGAGAACGACCCGTCCGCGCTGCCCGAGAGCGAAGTGCATTCCGGGATGGCCGAGCTCTTTCTCGGTCGCCTGCTCCAGGCGCGGCAGCGGCTCGAACCCCTTCAGCAGCGCGATTTACGCTACTTCAAGGGCTCGTATGGCGTGCGCTACTTCGCCGATACGATCGTGCTTTTGGACAGTGTACTGGCCCAAGTGCAGTGGTTGACCGGTCTGCCCGATACCGCGGTGCGCACGGTGGTCGGGGCGATCGAACGCGCACGCCCGACTCGCCATCATCTTTCGTTGAACAATGCACTGTCGTATGCGTGCGCGATATTTTATTGGAGCGGCCAGCAAGAGCAGTGTGCTCGCCACGTCGCCATGCTCGAAGAACACGTGATTCGCCATGGCCTCGTTGCTCGACGCCCCGTCGCCCTGTTCTACGGCGCGGCCCTCGCCTGCACGCACGGCAATCCCGGATTCGACGCGCTCGGCCGGCTCCAACAAGCGATCGAGGAGTTTCGCAACATCAATCACCTCGCGCGGATGCCCTACTATCTCAGCGTCGTGGCGGATGCTCTCGCCCAACGCGGCCGTCTCGGAGATGCCGAGGCCACGATTCGAGAAGCGCTCGTCATCGCGCGGGCACACGGCGAAGGTTGGTGCATGCCCGAGCTGCTGCGCGTTCAGGCGCGTGTGCTTGCGGCCGAAAACCGGACGGCCGAAGCGGAACGAGTGCTGCTGGAGTCGCTGGCCTTCGCCCAGAGAATCGCCGCGCGATCATGGCAGCTGCGCTCCGCGAACGACCTGGCGAAGCTGTGGAGTGCCGCGTCCAGGGCGGATGACGCACGCGCGATGCTGCGTCCCATTTTCGCCGAATTCAACGAGGGATTCGCGACGCGCGATCTCGTGATCGCGAAAGAGCTGCTCACCTCGCTCGGCACCGGCTAGTTCATCGGCGACCGAGTGCGGCCGCAATGGTCGGCTCGTATGGGTCGGCGATTGGTACGAACGACGCGCGGCACGGTAAACCGGGGATTTCGCGCGCGTTGGTCATTCGTTGTCCACGGCTGGACAGCGCATGCGCTCACGCCTGGAGCAGACCTCGCATCGCAGCGCGGTTTGCCTGATTGCTCCCCGTCACGCGCTCTTGGCACAGCCGCTGCAATCGACGAGTCGCGACGGTCATGTGCCGCTCGCAAACCAATGGAAGGGAACTCAATGAAAACCAAGAGTGTGTGGCGCGCTGCGATGTTGACGACGGCGATCGTGATGGGAATTGGACTCGGCGCGCGGCCAGGCGGCGCGGCGTCTTCGATGGCAAGCGTTGCTTCTGCAACCCCGCAGATCCACTACCAAGTAGCCAAAGTCGACGGTGTCGACATTTTCTATCGGGAGGCGGGAGCGAAGAGTGCGCCGGCCGTCCTGTTGCTCCACGGCTTCCCAACGTCATCGCAGATGTTCCGCGAGCTGATCCCGAGATTGGCCGACAAGTATCACGTGATCGCCCCGGACTATCCCGGTTTTGGTTACAGCGCGGCGCCGGAGCGCAGCAAGTTTGCGTACACGTTCGACAACTACGCGAGCATCGTCGAAAAGCTGACGGAACAGATTGGCGTGAAGCGCTACGCCCTGTACGTGATGGACTACGGCGCGCCCGTCGGTTTCCGTTTGGCCACGAAACACCCGGAGCGCGTCAGCGCCATCGTCGTTCAAAATGGCAATGCCTACGTGGAGGGGATCGAAGCTTTTTGGGACCCGGTCAAAGCCTACTGGGCAACGGGCGCCGCGAAGGAGCGCGAGCAGCTCCGTTGGCTGACCAGCTTCAAGGCGACGCAATGGCAGTACACCAACGGCGTGAAGGATCCATCGTTGATCAGCCCGGACGCGTGGACGGTCGATCAAGCTCGGCTCGATCGACCCGGCAACGCCGATCTCCAACTCGATATGCTCTACGACTATCGAACCAACTTGCCGCTCTACCCCCAGTGGCAAGCTTACTTTCGCGCGCGGAAACCCCCGATGTTGATTGTCTGGGGCAAGAACGACAGCATCTTCGTGGCGGCGGGTGCCGCGCCGTACAAGCGCGACCTGCCTGACGCCGAAATCCATCTGCTCGACACCGGCCACTTCGCGCTCGAAACCCACGGCCAAGAGATCGCCAAGCTGATGCGCGACTTCTTCGCCCGAACCATCTCGAAAACGCCGTAAGCGCGCCGACTCGAACTTTGCGCAGGGCTCGGATCAGCCAGATCCGGGCCCCGCAGACCCAGCATCGACCCGGTCGGGCGCGCGCCCACGAGCGGCCAAGTGCTCGGCCCACCAGGCAAGCGAGCGATCGCGGGTCCAGGGCTCGCGGAAAGCGATCTTGCTCAGAGCAAGCCGCAGGGCTTCTGCCGACGCAGGGCGCTGGTCGCGGTCCTTGTGCAAGCAGCTCAGCACCAGGCGATCGAGCTCGGGGTCGAGTGGCGTCTGGGTTCGCTCGCTGGGCGGAACGGGAGCCTTCAAGAGGTGCGCGGCGAGCTCGGCCGTGACCGTGGTTTCCTCGAAGACCAATTCGCCCGTGAGCATCCAGTAGGCCACGCAACCGAGCGCGTAGATGTCTGCACGGTGATCGACCTCCGGCTCGCCCAGGATGACCTCGGGAGCCATGAATGCGGGCGTGCCTACGATTTGTCCGGCGACGGTGTGGTTGCCACCGAGCACGCTCTCGTTGAGCGACGACGCGGTGCGGGCGTCGACCGTACCTGCGCGCTTGACGAGACCAAAGTCGAGCACTTTCAAAAAGTCGACCATGCTCCCCTTGCGCGTCACGAACAGGTTGGCAGGCTTGATATCGCGGTGAATCAGGCCGCGTTGATGCGCGTCTTCCAGCGAATCACACGCCTGCAGCAGCAGGTGGACGGTGCGTTCGGGCGCCAACGGGCCGTGTTCGGTCACCAGCGTTTGCAGGTCGACGCCGTGCAAACGCTCCATCACGTAGTACAGCGTGCCGTCCGGCGAGACACCGAAGTCGTACAGCTCCACCGTGTGAGGCGACTCCAGATTGGCGGTCACCTGCGCTTCTCGCTCGAAGCGGAGCAACAGCGTCTCGCGCGAGGCTTGGTCCTTTGCGCCCATGAGCTCGGGCTTCATCAACTTCACGGCGGCGGGCCGCGCCAACAAACGATGGTTCGCGAGCCAAACCTCGCCCATGCCGCCTGCCCCCAAGCGCTCGGTCAGCTCGTAGCTCCCGAGCCGCTTGGCCTGCTGCGCCGCCGCGCGCAGTTGCGATAGCGCACGGGTGGGGGCCCACGCGAGCAATGCGCACGCAAACGGCGGAATGAGATACGAAACCAGCACGTTGAAGGGCGGCGCGGTGCGGTCCGTGAAACCGAACACGATCGACATGGCGACGGGCGTCATCGCGGCCGCGAGCAAGGACGAGCCGAGCACCACGCGTGGCCGCGCTGGGATCAGGAACGGAAACAGCATGATCACCACCGCGGACCAGCCCACTTGTGCTGTCGCCTCGCGGTAAACCGTCCTCCAACTCTCCGTGATCGCCATGCTCAGGGCCAGAAAAGCCTCGTAGGTGATGGCCATGGCGGTCACCTTCGCGGCCGTGCGCACGCCTCTGAGCAAGTACGCGGCCGTCAACAGCGAGATCACGAGTCCCACGAACGACATCGCCGTGCCGACCGCTTCGGCAACGTGGGCCCATACCGTCCAATAGAGCGTGATGTAAAAGACGTACACGCCAGCCGCGATCGCCGCGGTGAAGCCCAAACGTCGCGCCGTCAGGGCCACCGTCTCGGGCACGAGCGAGTCGTTCAGCGACTCGGGGACGAGGCGCCTCGGGCTGCGAACGGAGTCGGATTTGGAGGCGGTGCTCACCGGCTTGGACCGAGGCTACCACCCCGAGGGTGAGGGTGGGGTATTGATGGTCACGCGACACTCCGCGTTGCGTCGGAGCCTTCGGCGTCGTGGCTCGAACTCGGCACGGTTACGCTCGAGGTCGCCGAAGTGGAGCGTAGCTTCCCGCACCATCGGTAAAGACCGCGCCTGCGAACAGCCGATGCGCGAGCAGCAACGATACCGGTAATAGCTCGAGGAAGATTCGATACTCGCTGATTTTCCCGAGGAAAAAGATGCCGCCGAGGAAGATCAGCGCAACGTAGCGAGCTCCGCGAAGGACGCCGCTGCCCGCCGGGAACAGCAAGACGAACAGCACGAGGCCCGCATTGGCCCAAAGCAGGTGATTGCTCTGCAGGGAAAACAATTCTTGGATATTTTGGACGATGCGGAAAGCTTTCTCTGGCTTCCCGCCGTCGTGCAGAAAATGCGAATGCTGCGGCGTGCCTTTTCCCGTCAGCTTCTCGGTGATGATCCGGGTGGCGACGCCCAAAATCAGCGCTCCGCCACACCAACGAAACCTGGTTTTCAGATTCGGACCAGGCATGAAGCCGATGTACAGAGCCGATAGCAGCAGCGTTTCTTTGAAGGTTACCGACACCACCGCAAGAATTGCCAAGGGCACGATTTTTTGCCTTAGCGCCAACAGCAACGCCAGTGCGCTGAGCACCAATGCCGGCATGTCCCACGGGTACCAAGTGTCCAACGTTACGGGGGTGGTGCAGTAGTAGAGGGCCGTGAACGTTCCGTACATCATGAGCAACGACGCGTGCCGGCTCGTCATCCAATAGATTGCCCCGAGGAGCGCCATGCTGGCCGAAAAATACAGGGCGAGTCGCTCCTTCATCTCCTCGCGGTTGCGTGTGTAGAACGTCTTGACGAGCAACACCGAGGCGATACGCGGTGCGAACTCTTGTCGAGCTTTCTCCGGTGCATCGACGAGCCGTTGAACTTTCGTAACGGACTCTTTCCCGAGCTGATCTTGGAATAAAAAGTAGGTCGAGGCCGAAACACTCGCCACCACGAACGCATAGACGACGACCCTGAGCCAGGCCGTCCGCATCGAGCTCACCCTCGAAAACCAGCGTCTAATCGTGTCTTGGTTCAATCGCGATCTCCGCACCCGGCCACCGCCCGCACCGTAGTGAAACATCGTGTTCGACTCAATCGGAAGCGCGGCCGCGGCCCGCGCGCGGCCGAGCGAAAGCTGAGCCAAAGCTCAGCTCCGTGGCCACGCTTCGACCTCGTCGGAGAGGTCGAATACGAGCGGGCGGTTGCCCCTCGAAGTGATACCGCCGAGCGTAGCGCGCGCGGAAGGTGCGCCCGAAGTTGGTCTGGCAGTGGAAATAAATGGCGAATGCGTGCGTGAGCGGCCGGAGTCCGCTAACCTTCGAGGCATGTCGAAGAGCAGCAGCATCACCATTGCGGCAGATGTAGCCGGCAAGGTCATGGTTTCGGCAACCGGTGGCGCTGCGGACCGCTTGGCGATGGCGGGCGCCGCCGCCGTCACATTCATCGGGATTGCGGTGGGCTACCGGATCTTCCGTGGCGCTCGCGCCGGTCTGCGCTTGGCCCGGTCGAGCGCGATCGTCTCGGTCGACGAAGTACACGCTCGCTGATGCGTGGGGAGTGGCGGCTGACGCGCGTTTGACAATGCGCTCTGCCGGTCCAAAGCTTGCTCCACCATGAAACACCTCTCCAGCAGCGTAGTGGCCAGTTTGCTCGCCTTTGCCGTCACCGCCGGGGCCGCCCCCGTGTTCGCGAGTTCGCTCGCGGACGCCAAGCCCCAGTGCGGTGACGACAAGAAGGAATCGAAAGGCGGCGACAAGAAGGACGACAAGAGCAGCGACACCAAGCCCAAGCCTCCCGTGCAGGGCTAGCGGCGTTGCGCTCTCCGGGGGGGGCGTCAACGCGAGGGAAGGCGTCTGAGAGCGTTGCCCCTGACGCAGGCGGCCTGTAGCGCTCGCATAGTCATTTCATCGGCCGCGTTGGGCGTCCCGAGCTCGTAACTGCAAGCCACGTCACGTTGCAGAATTGCGGAGCGAAGTCTTGCTTGTCGTCGCGGAGCAGCTGGCGGACGCTGTGACCCCGAGGGGAGGATTGGCATGAACGTTCTGCTGCGACTTTTCGCGCTGGGGGCCCTGCTGTTGCAAGTGCACTGTGCTGCCTCTGACGAGCATCGAGTCGCGGCGAGAGGGCGCACCGCTAGCCGCTCGTCGGGGCTGGACTCCCCTGTTTTTGTCTCTGCAGAATTTCAGGTCGACCCAGACCCCGTGCGCGAGTTGAACCCCGCCGCACCGTTGCTCGACGTCGCCGCCAACGACGACGATTACCTGTTCACGTATGCCATCGACGGGCTCACCTTCGTGCGTTGGAACGCCTCGAGCGGTGCGACCTCGAAGCTGGCGACGGTCGCGGCTCCCGCTTCGAGCGCGCACGCGGTCGCCGTGGGTAGCGGGTGGCTCGTGGTGTACGATCTAGCCACGCGCTATTCGGTCACTCTTGCCGCCGACGGCACGCTGGGTACTCCGACCGCGCTCCCCGGCGCATGTCAGGGCGGCATCGTTGGCTTTGCGCGCTCGCCCAGCAGTGCCTTGCTCACGGATCGCTGCGGCGGAGGGGTCCTTCTAGAGCTTACGGGGCAGCCTAAAATGGCGCTCACGCTCGCGCCTCCCTCCTTGCAGGACGTCCCCCCGGGCGGGAACGGTCAAGTGCCAGGCGGACAAGTCGCGTTCAACGGCATCGACTACGGGTGCCTATATGGCTACGTCGTGGGCAGCCTGACGAAGTCGGTGGCTGTGACCCGAGTGTCACCGTCGGGGGACGTCGCGCCGCCGTACACGGTGAGTAGCGCGATCGTCCCGTACAAAGGCATGAGTCCGCTCGGGATGGCCGCTCGAGGCAGTACGTTTCTCGTGCTGCTTCGGCAAGACAGAAGCTCGGGTCCTGAATCCAATATTACGTACCGAACCGTCCAAGAGTCCGCCGAACATCAGTTTACCCTCGGCACGGAGAACCTAGTCGCGGCGCAACCACCGAGTACGCTCGAGAAGGGAGATCGAAACGCGACCGCCTTCGCGTTCGCGGGGCGTTTCGGCATCGTGCGCGAGGACAGTGGAGGATCGCTATCACTCGTGCTCGTCGATCCGACTAATGCCATGCCACCGACCACGCAGCCCTTGCTTGCCCCGTTCGCCGGCGCGCCCCTGGCGTTGACGGCCGCGAGCGCGGGCGGATTCGTAGTCGCGGCAGGCCCACGCGGCGTTCGGTTCGACTCTGCCATTCACGCGATCGACGTGCCGGCCGCGACGATTACGGCGGCCGCCCTCGTCCCCGCACCGAAGCAGTCTGGCCCAGCCTTCGCTTACGGCGGAGGGCGCTACTTGACAGGTTGGATCCAGCCCGGTTCGGACCCCAACACGCAAGTGTTCTTGCGGCGCCTCTCGAACACGGGGTCGCCACTGGCGGCAACGAAGGCGCTCCTGACCAGCGCCCCGCTGAACGCGGAAGCATTGCTGCTGAGCGAGGATTCGAAAGGGTTCGTCTCGGCGTGGAACTACGGGGTCACGACGGGCGGCGCGCGTCTCTCTTTCGATGATCCGCTCGTGGTCGGGGTGCTTCCTGCCGTGACCTCGGCCAATACCGATTCTCTCGCGATCGCTTCGGACGGTCAGCGCGCAAGCGTTGCGTGGGGCTACGACGAGGTAGGCCTCGCCAGCTTCCCCGACACGGGAACCTGGTCGCCGTCACTGAAGATCGCCGATACGCACGATGCGCGCGCCTTGTACCCGGTGCTCGCGTTCAATGCGGGGCAATATGTCGTGCTGTGGGAGGCATTCTCGGCCGTGCCCAACCAACACGTGATCTACGGGACGCGCGTGAGTCAGAACTTGACGCTCATCGACACGAGTCCGAAAGAGATTCTGCGCTTCGCTTCGTCCTATCCGGGTGCATTCAACGTTATCGCTGCGGGCGAGCGGTTCGTGATGAGTTGGTCCGCGTATCAAAGCAACGGAGACAGTCCCGCGACGGAAGAGGTCCGCGTCGCCCGGCTGTCCGGCACGCTGGAACTGCTCGACCCCGGCGGAATTCTCGCCGCGACCGTGCGTAGCCTTCACAACGGGCGGCACACCGCCCTGCGTTGGGATGGCTCGACGGTCTGGCTGCTTTTGTCCGAGGGGGTCGGCGCGCCATTGCCAACCAAAGGCAATCTCCTCGCTCGGCGCTTCTCGGCGGCGCTTTCGCCGCTCGATACCGCACCGTGGCTCGTTACGGACAACCTCGACGCTCGGACCACGATTACCCTGACGGCAGGAGACGACGGCAGAAGCCTCGTCGGTTACAGCGCGTGGGACGGAGCCTTGGGCAATTCGCGGGTGCGCGCCCGCTTCTTGAGTGCCGCTGCGTTTGCCGACGGAGTCCCGTGCGATACCCCGAGTCAGTGTCGTAACGGGGGCTGCGGTGACGGTCATTGCAAGACCCCATCGGGCGCCGCGGGAACGGGCGGCCAAACTGGCGCTGGTGCCGACGGAGGCGGCGGCAACGCGGGTGGAGTCGCGACGGCGGGCACGGCGGGTGAATTCAGTAATGGAGGCTACTCGGGGGTGCTCGTGAGCGCCGGAAGTGGGGGCGTCTTCACGGGTGACGCCGGTCAGGCGAGTGGCGGACAGATCGGCGTCGCAGGTATCGAGGACACCGCTGGCGACAGCGGGGCGGGTGCGAGTGGCGGGGCGGGTGCGAGTGGCGGGGCGGGTACGAGTG
>Ga0247757_10000783_pt1 | contig 24552 bp, 30 predicted proteins | sample UWRJL126311R4_FD_180929 | JGI IMG/M metagenome (GOLD analysis project Ga0247757, IMG submission 180929) | Plant litter microbial communities from Arlington Agricultural Research Station in Wisconsin, United States - UWRJ-L126-311R-4 | ecosystem: Environmental > Terrestrial > Plant litter >...
ATGTAGTTTTCCTTTTTTTTTTTTTTTGTTTTTGTGTTTTTTTTTTTTTTTTTTTTTTAAATTTCAAATTTCAAACTTCAAACAACATGCTTCGAGGTACTAGAGAGAGATATGCGATGGGAGGATGCTAAGGAGAGAAAGAAAGAGAGTAAAGGGGTATATGTATAGGTGGGGGTATCAAATCGTATGTGGGCGTGCATGCATGTGTGCGTTCGAAGAGCCAATGCCTCCAGTAGAAGAAAACCAAAGACGCCGGTCCCATACCCGTACCCTAGCCCGGAAAGACATTCATGTAGAAAGCCATCTCATCCTCCAGAAATGCTGATGGAAAGGAGGCGCAAAGAAAGACATGTTAGCAGATAAAACGTGACCCCATCACGTCCTCCCTCCCACTCTGTTTTTCCTCCTCTTAGCCGCAAGCTGGGGCGTCCACAGCCCCGCAAATAAATCCTCGCACTCATCCTCATCCTGACTGTCAAATTCTACCTCTTCATCACCTCCTCCCACACCCCCTTCATCTACCTCGTCTTCCACCTCCCATCCGCATCCCCTCACCACCCTCTTCGTCTCTAGGATGAACTTCCCCACCTTGTACCTTTGACTCTCCTGCTCAGCTTCGACATACTTCCACCCCAGGGTAGACCCGCAATTCCGACATGAGATATCCGACACAGTATGCGCGCCGGTAACCAGCTGCCGAGGAACTGGTTTGTGTATAGCTGTGTTGGGCAGAGCACCTGGTTCGAGGCCTGCGTCTGCGGAAGAGGAGGGCGGGAGTGGAGGGTGCAGTGCGGAGGGCGGCGGTGCAGAGACGAGGTATGCGCGGCCGTGGCGGCCGGTGAAGCCTTTGCTTATGATGGAGGAGGTCGGGATGAGGTCGGTAAGGCACTTCGAGCAGCGGAGGTGCGAAGTAGTAGAGGGAGAGAGGAAGGAGGTTGGTTGAGGAGGAGAGGAAGAGGGAGAAGATGTAGGAGAAGAGGACACCGAGGGAATCGTGGGCGTGGAGCTGCGGCGGCGTCGGCGGAAGGGTATGCTTGGGAGGAGGTATAGTGGGAAGGAGGCCGGTGGGATGGGGTTCGAGAAGGGCATTTTTGCGAGGTCGTACGCCTGTATCTGGAGGGGCTTGAGAGGGCGTATAGGTGGTGTATGCCGGGTCTCGTGAGCTCGTCGGTTCGGAGGTCGGCGGGAACGGCGATCAAAGGGAGCTCGACCAGGAGCGGAAAGAGGTATTATAAAGGGTGTAGAATGTTGGCAATGGAAAGCAGGAAGCAAGAGGAGGAGAGAGAGCAAGCAGCAGCAGCTCCGCCGGTCCCCGCGGGACTTGAGCCGGCCGTTGGAAGCTGGCGTGTGTTGGAGCAGCGTGAGACGAGGGAGTGGCTTTGGGGTGGGCGTGTGACGTGATGGCTGAGCACGGCGCTATATCCCCGCACTAGCCGATAAGCCGATAACGGACTGAGACGCCGACTGCTTTTCGATGCTCCGCTCTCGTCTCGTCTCAGAGGGCGATGGAAAAAGCTGCAAGCGAAGGAGTGGGTGCGAGGAAGAGACGTGTGATATGGAGGCCAGGCCAGAAGAAAGTTGCCCCCTCGACAAAGCATAAAGCACGGTAGCAGGGCAACGACGTGGTCGCACTAAATTCGCTGGAAGGGTGATTGCCGAATCACGAACCCTTGACTCCATCACGCGCGGTGGCTAGATTGCCTTTGTCACGAGCTGGAGGGAGCTGGCTGCTGGCTGCTGGACGAGGATCCTTGCCAATGGCAAACTGCGCGCTTAGTTTACCGTTGTTCAGTCCTGCGCCTGCGCGCTTTTTAACTTTTCATTTGCCGCGGGATGCTATTGCCGAGGAGCATGCTCAAGCCCGCCAGTGGTACGTTTGTGCCACTGTTCTGTGGGCCGAAACCATCGATTGGGGCAGCAGTCTCTTTTTCCTTTCTTCTAACAGTGGCATAGCAGAAACATAAAAATCAATCTTCCAACTGTGTACGATAGTCAGCGAGGCATGATTGGAACTGGCGGTGTAGAAGCGGCACCATGCAAAAGTGAGACCTCGCACGCACCCGGTGAAGATCAAATGCTGCGAAATCACATGTATTGCATGCCTGGTAGCTATGTACATACTGGCAACCACCAAATGACACCGCCAACCAATGCACCCTAGAGCAGCATGCAAGCCCAGACTCCCCACGCCTTTTCCTTTTGGAAGCAGCATAAAACAAGAACTCGAACCATGAAATGATGATGAACAGGAGCAGGTAAGTAAGTCTCAGACAAAACACTAAAGAATGCCAAGGTAACATGAGGTTCACGCTTCCATCTCCATGAGCAGCCATTGGTCGCTGATGACATCGCCGTGATCAGCGAATTCCCTCAGGGTTGTGAGCTGGAACCCGATCCATCCAAGGTCCTTGAGCAGTGTCTCCGTAGCTTTTTGCTCGGCCTGGCGGTCGATGCAGACCACAAGGCGGTCGCAGGAGAAGTAGTCTACCCCACAGAGCTCAAGGAGTGCCATGAGCCTATTGCACGTTAGTAAACAATCAGAAGTATGGATATCGACCAACATACCCAGATTTGAGTCCGCCAGCGAGATTCTGATCGAAAAAGACGACCAAAGCCCTCTCAGCATCCTTCTCGGCCACAAACCCACGGAACCGGATCCCACCCACATAATCCCACATTTCGACCCATTCTTCGACCAAGCCTTTCTGTTGAACACGTCCAACCGCATGTGGCGGTGAAGGCGAGTCCATGACCCGGTTAGGAAAACTTCGTATACGGACGCCGTAGTCGTTTACGAGGCCGTCCGACGCATCGTCCTTGTTATGCACACCCATCACTAGCGAGTCCTGACAGGCCGAGTTCCCCTCACCCAGGAAAACAGCACGCAGTGTCTCGCAGAAGAGTCTCTCACACTCTCCCGCAATGGTATATGCAGCCCCCCCTCTGCGCGCCCGTCCGGTTGCGGCGGACGATGCTTTGGCGGCGAGGGGGGGACTCGGCGGAGGTGAAGGTATTCCCTTGAGTAAGAGTCAGTACAGGCTCGTTATGGTCATGGAGGGCGGACAGATGCAAGTGTTGCGTCATGTCCGCCGAGGCATTCGAAGACTCACCGAGCTGACCTCAGGAATACCACTCGGCCCCGCCAGCCCCCGTAGTGGAGTAGTGGAAGCCCTGGAGAGCTTGAGTGCGGGCGCTCACGACGTAGACGCTGGCGCGGACATTGGCAGTCGAGCGGTCGCTGCGATTACTACTACTACTACTGCTTCGTTTCGAGTTTGACATGGCCATTGTTCGAGTATGCCACGGTTGCGTCGGAAAGGGTACGGTAATGGATTTGTTGAGAGGCTGCTGTGGATAGCGAGGATTTTATAGTGTGCGGTGTTGCGGCAGGCAGTAAAGGTCGAGAGCAAGGTGACAGTGGAAGAGGATTCTGGAAGACGGACGATGGCAGATGAGGAGAAGGCGGAGTGGAGACCTCGCTTGTGCGGGCGTTTGCGCCATGGGTCCGTGCAGGGGTCTAAGTCCGTGTGCCTCTTTGATTGGCTTTCACCGTCGGTCTGTCTGGGCACCAACCGACACGACATTAGGTGGCAAGACTGCAACGGGGTAAGGTGAGGCGAACACTAAATTCTTTACAACTTATGTTAACGAGTACATTAACTAGCAATTTTCTCCACCTTCCGCGCGATCCCCCCTTCTGGCCTCTGCGCAAGCACTCCAAGCAGCTGTGGGTCATCCTTATCTCTGTCTGTATGATGGATGCGGACGTGCCTGTTGCGACAGATATTAGTTATGCGACCTTGGTCGTCGAGACAACTATTCTGCCGATACTCACCTCTGCAGGTTATCGGGCCTTGGATATTTATGCTCTCGATCAGGACAAAACGGGCAGACGTAGCCAGGGGAGGCATGGACGAGGCCATGTCGTATCATCTGATTTTTCCGTTTAAATCCCTCTCCACCTTCTGCTCGGGAACATCCAGCCACAGGACAGTAGTACAGGCGATTTTGGGTATGTACGTTAGCGTGCGAACTAGGTAGAGTTTTGATCAGTTACAATCATGTCACTCAAATGATCACTCGAGCAAGCAAAAAGGAAGGCGAACAAAAAAAGGTGAGAAAGAAAGAAGCGGTAAGGGGTTCTAGAGACGAAGAAATATAGCAATGCGAACACTTACTTGAGTAGATATTGCGATTGAAAGGGAAGCGCATTGCATCCAGGATAGTCGCATTTGAACCCCTCTGTTGACAAATCCTGCGTAGAGGGCTTACTTCCAAGCTCAGATGAGAATGGGGGGGGAATGATCTTTCGCCTGGATAATGGCCTTCCATCTGGAGCGCTAAAGACAATTGAAGCAGGTTCGCGGGTAAAGGGCTTGCCTCCAAGCCCAGCTGGTAGTATGGGGGAAATGATCTCTCGCCCAGTCGAACTTGGGGAAAGGCCTCTTCCCCCTGTAGAGCTTAAGGGAGATGAAGGAGCATCACCGGCGAATGGGAAGGGATCGTCAGTCTCGCGTGGATTCATCATTCTCCTACCTCTCATATCAGAGTCGCGCCTGTGTTTAACAGTGTCTCTCTTAGAGAGGGGCTCTGTTGGGGGCAAAAGCTCCCAATTCCCTTTCGCTTCCTGTTCACTTATTGCCTGTTTCGCTGCCATGCCAATATCAGGTGGACTATCTTCCTCGGCTTGCTGCATGCGCTTTGCAGTAGCCGTGAATTTATTATAGTCAGAGTCTCCGGATCGCGCCGAGCCGAAAAGGCTGTCGTGTGGACCCTCGCTATCTCTAGATAAGGGGACTTTGTCCATATGTAAGATGCTAGTAGGCGAACAAGTATCATCATCGCTACCAATCTCTGGTGAATGCGGGGAAGTCTTCCTATTCCTTTGAAAATTTCTGATGGCCTCTTTCCTGATGGCCTTTTCTGCTAAGTCCGATAAGTGTTTAAATGGCGGAAGCTTACGTTCTTGCCCAGACGGTGCTAGCAATGACGCTCGACCAGTCAAGTCTTTTGTGGCCGCATTATTCTCTTTGATAAATGATCGACTGCCATCTGCTCCGTCTGCTCCATTTTGCGAAGAACGATCTTCGGAGGGTGAAGAGAGAGAGCCATCATGATAACTAGAGATTGAATATCTTCGATCGCCGCTAGGTGATAACAAATGTGATTGATGACTACTCATGACACTTGGGGTTGGAGCTCTTAGGACCGTGTCAGCATCACTTCTGGCTTTAGTGTGGTCGGAGTTAAGAGATTCAGATCCTGTAGATATGTTTTCTCCCTGCAGTGACGAAGTATCAGACTCTTCATCAAGCTCAGTAGTGTATGGAAGTACTCCTAATGCAATCTCTTCCATATGTCTAGAAAAATGGAGGGAAACTGTGTTGCGACCACTGCCCGTTTGTTCAAGGCACAAAGGACATTCTTGACTCTGCCATAGTTCTGCAAATCCGTGTTGCAGTCCGAGATGCATAGTCATGGCATCCTGATCCTCGAAGAAGTCCCTGTCGGAGGGGCAATTGTCGAAAATACAAACATATGCAAGTATATCCGTGAAAACGTGCTTCCTGTACAATTATGAGTACGAATCATCGCACGGGAATATGGAAATTAGAGCATACTTCCAAGCCTGGCTTCGCTGGATATCGACAGTTCTACTGCATACACTGCATAAGAACGATTTGCCCTTCCTGCCTTCCTCTGGTAAAGGAGGGAGGCGTTTATGGCTCATCTCAGCCCTTTTCGAGAAAACCGTCTCAGCGTATCCATTCACGCCATGCGATTGCGCAGGCATGGATGTCCCAAGACCAGAATCCTGGAATTTTGACTTGGACTCGCCGTCACCCACTGGGATTGGTTCCCCACAAGCGTTCTCTTCTCTTTGCTTCTGAATACGATTATATCTCACCCAATTGCATTTCCCGAGTATCTCTGTGAGAGAATTTTTAGCCTCAGGAAACCTAGCGCTAATCATATCGGCATAGTATTGGTATGCAGAGCGTTCCTCGAGTAGACCAACTGCGCGGGCTTCTTCAACATCGACAAAGGTTGGAACCGGATCTTCAAGGATTTGGCCCAGGACGCTAAGGCGCGCTACCTCCGCCTTAAGAGTCACTGAGAGATCCTCAACATTTCCTGCGTCCTCAAAAACAGCGTCCTCCCAATCTGTTGTCATGCTTTTGGCCTTTTCTATCTGCTCGCTGATCTGGCATTTTTGTAATATCTCCTTGCGGTCAGGTTGTGGAAGAATGCTGATTAGATCTACACACTAACTCAGATCAGCACTCAACGGATCGGAGCTGGTTCCTTACCATGACTAAGAAATTCTCCGAGAGAAATAAGAACTGCCAGCGTTAAATCGCGAGTCTCTTCTGAATACTGTAGTGCATCATCTAGATCACCGCGCGGTACACCCAGTTCATCGCCCCAGCAGAGAAGCGTTGCCATGCTGTTTTTCAAACTATTTATTGATGTCTTGTTGAAATAGGTTTCCCGGTCCTTCAAAAGCGACAGCTTAAGAAGCTGCATGCAGCTTTTGAAGAGGTTTCCAATGATGCCCACATCATCCGCTTCATGCTCTTTATCGAGTAGTAATTCCATTGTCTCATAGTCTTTTGTCATGTTGAGACAGAGTGAGTAAGTTCCCAACCATGTGCTATGTCCTGGCTGCACAGCGGTTACAAGGCTGATAATCTCGTCAGGCTCAACTCACATGGACCTCAACGGGTGATGTCGCATTGAAGTTAACTACGAAATGCTGATGATTCCGATCATTGACAAAGGGCAGGAGTGAAAGCTAGGCGAAATAAGAGTATTGAGGCCTAGGAGGAAGATGAGTGTTGTCGTGCATTAGAAAGACTAGTCCACAGAAAGAAGGCTGAGTGAATCTGCCTTGCTGCGGCCTGCAGCTCTCCGAAGAATACCCTTCGGCTGAGGTCGCCAAACCCCGCTGAAGTCTTTATCACCCTGTACCAGAAGCCGCAACTTCTTCAAACTAGAAACATCATCACCATGTCCGGCATCGAAGTCGCCGGGTTAGCTATCGGTATAGTGCCTATTTTCGTTGAGATACTCAAGTCTTACAGCCGGGCAAGCGATAAGCTCCGCACCTTTAATACATATCACAAGGCTGTACGCAAAATTGATCTCGACTTTCGGCTTGAAGGGAAGAAGTTCCGTGACGAATGCGATAGATTATTAGCAGCTGTAGTCGAGAGCAACCATGAACGGCAAAGCATGCTGCAAAATCCCAAGGACCTTCGCTGGCGCGACACATATACCGATTGCCGATTCCGGGATTTTCTCGGGAACGACTACTACAATTGTGAAGAATTGATTATATTAATTCGCGACCTCCTTCGCGAGACGATGGTGGACTTGGAACGAGTAGGTCGACTCTTGGACACAACTGCCGTAAGTGTACCGATTTAACTACCTTACAAGTTAACATGACACATTTCCAGCACAAATCTGAGGGTATCCGCCGAGTCTTTGATGCTATCCATCTAAGTGTAAAGGAAGGTACATATAAACGAAGGCTTGAGGAGCTCCGCGATTGGAATGCGAAGCTTAGGCACTTAAGGAAACATAAATGTGAGAACCAAACACCTCGCCAATTTTCATCTACGAGCGCGCTCTCGAGAAAGATCCCATCTAGCTTCTCTAGGATACGTGAATCCTCAAAGGCACTCCATTGCTCCTTAGAAGAGGCGTGGACATGTTCCAACGCATCGCACGAGGACCACCAAGCAAAACTCTGGCTAGATGCCACAGAGCACTTCGACTCGGTTCGCCTAAATATGGCTATCTCTTGCCGTCAAAGAAATACACAGAGTAAGCCAAGGTAGGATTACATCTATGAAGCTTCACAGCTTATCCTCTTAAAATTAGGTCTCTTACTGACTTAATGACATCAGACCTCCTCGAGCACCCATATGGATGTATGTGCAATCTGTTACCATGCGAAAGGAAGACCGTGAGCTTGAGGCAGCTCCTACCCCCATTGGTGTTGAGCTTGCAATTTCATTACAAGCACAGGCCGATGCCCAAACTCTTTCACAACAACAGCAGGAACACAAGCCATCACTACTCGCCAGCATTAAACGATGCCGAAAAAGGGTTCGATTTGACAGTGGAGCAACTAAAGACCAAGACTCTGAGCTGCCTATTTCAAAAGACCGAAAGGCGACCACTCCTCTGCGCAATGATGACGACCAGTGTCATTCCATGCTGAATCTTAGGAACTTAGAGAGCTTTTGCTCCCATCTTAATCAGCTTTCTTCGTTACCAGCTGACTGCAAGGTTTCTTGCCTGGGATTCTTGGAGATGCAGAATAGCTTCAAATTCATATTCTATAATGCTGGAAAGAAAGCAATGGCGAGTACGAGCCAGCAATCCGAGGAAAAGGAAGCAAAGCCTTTGAATAACGCACTTAAAGATCTTACTCGACTGCAAAGACTTTCGCTTGCGCATAGACTAGCCAAAGCAGTACTGCACTACCACTCGACACCTTGGCTCCCGGAAGAGTGGCGTCTTCGTGACCTGTGTTTTTTCAGAGAGCAATCTCAAAGTGAGGAAGATAATTTGGCAAAAGAATTGCAGACATTGCATTTGAGTACGCAGTTCCCACCGAAGCAGCATCTTGGCCCTCCAGATATTCTTTCGGCTACAGCGAATAGATGTATGGCACAAAAAGGGAAGAGCGTCGACGAAACATACTACACCTATGGCATCAAAAACATGACTCTTGCAGGGCTGGGGCTTGCACTGCTTGAAATCGGTCATCAAAGAGATATCAAGAGCTTCAATATCAACCAACCTCATGACGTAATCACTGCGCGGATTTTAATGGAGCGGTCGCACACGGAGCTGGGTGGTCGGTATCACAAGATCGCCCAACGTTGCCTCGACTGTGATTTCTCTCTGGGAGGTGATTTGTGTAATGATGGTCTGCAGAGTGCTGTCTATAGCCATGTAGTCTGCGAGTTAGAAGAGCTGATAAAAGCGCAGCAGAGGTTTGAAGCGGAAATATCTTGAGATTCACTAACACTATGGCATGTGAAAACTGATTGGACGGATCAAATATATTTGCGCTTAGCTTGTATAATAAAGTACTACTGTGATTTTACTTCTCATTCATTTCCCCTTCGCTCTCGCTTGATGGCGATTGTAGATTCGTTCTCATCTCTCTCAGGTTCAATACCCACTCAAGTCCCTCATCGAGTCTTCGGGCCCATTGCAAAATCTCTGTGAAGTCTTCAGCCCATACAACGCCCCAATCATCTGCCTCCTTCAAGTCCTGCATATGTGGGCAATGAACACCAACACGTTGGAATGAATCCATTAGCTTTCTTTGAGTAGAAGTTGGAGGGTCGTCGTGGGTGCAGATACCAAGATCAGCTGCTAATAAGCATTCGAAGTCGGTCCAGCTATCTCCGATATACACTATAGACATAGGCTTTATGGTGGCGGGATTGTTAGTACGCATGCTCTGAAGATAGTGTAGCTTATCAGAGCTAGATATGATCCTGTGGCCTCCGTTTCCAGTAATTCCTCCTGTTTTATAGTTCGAACACAAGAGTTCATTGGCATAAACGTATAGCGGGTAGTCGTTCTCATAAGGGCGCCGATATCCGATATCAAGAAGGGATCGCGAGGGACTAGGTCGATAAGCGCCTTGTTCTTTGTAGTACCATATCTACGATCTTTCTGGGCCCTGAAGACTGTAGAGTCCGGGCAGAAGGTGACGAAGCCTGATTGTGCTGCATCCAAGCATCGAGCGATGAATGTTCGACTCCAACTGACGGAGAGATTTTCGAGAGCGTCAATGCATTGGACCTGACAGCTTGCTATCGAGCTGGCATACCGGATTCGAGAGCAATCGTCCAAGAAGTGGGTGTTTTGGGTTCATGCGAGCAATGCGGCGCGCTTTGAGCAGAGCTATCGCGATGTTGCAAACTGCGTCAAGGTGCCTGGGCGGTAAAATTCTAAGGCAGACATATTTCAGCTCGTGCACGACTGGCTTCAGGATGAAGGAAAAAAAGGAGGGGTTTCTCATTCTAGACAATATTAACGATGCTGACTTCTTGCTAGCAGCTTGAAGCGCTGACCATGATGGGGGAACGAGTAGCATAGAGGGTAAAAAATCCCTTACCCTTCCGGACAGCCTCTGCCTGCGTCCAGCAGGGGATGAGCATCCCGCGTGGAAGAATTGCATCAATATCAAGCAGCAACCCCCATATCAAAGCGAAATTACGTCACCTGGCAACCACGCTCGTCCGTCACGTTGTACACATTGGCATCCATCTATTGCCTACAGTAGGAAAACTAGAACCAGGACCGTGGAACTCCAAACTTTTTACGAAATAGCGTCCTCAGCGACACAGGCCGAATTGGCACCAGCGCCTCGCCATATCAAAGGAAAGCCCACAGTGGATGACTCCGACGACACAACATCGAGACAGGCTGGCAGAAGAGACCTGGAACCCCACGCAGCCAGTGGCGAGAAATCCTTCCTCCCTGCACTCATCTCGTGAAAAGCCAGAGTATGCAAGTCGGATATCTCGTAGCGCTATGCAGTGAAAAGAAGACACAAAGGAGACAGGAAAGTTTTAGACGCACTACCGCAACTAGGTTAGAAAATAATCTACCCTGCGCGAGCCACGTGCGCAGGAGTGGAGTCTGCAAAATTATACAGTAGGGGAGTGGGGCGCCTATCGTACCCTTGAACACTATATGTACCCACCTAACTGACCGAGATGCACTTAATGTCAAAGATCAGATCTGAGTTGGCTGGGATGCCTGGGAGCGCCTTGGATCCATAGGCAAGCTTTGCGGGGATGGTGAGACGACGCTCGCTGCCGGCCATCATGCCAGCGACACCGACGTCCCAGCCTTTGATGACTTCACCCACGCCTAGCTTGAATGAGAATGGCTTGCCCTTTGTGTTTGCTATGGAGCATGTCAGTAGCGCTCATAAGGATACAGTGTATCAGTAGGATAGATTTTACCATCAAACTGCTTGCCGTTCTTCAGCTTGCCAATGTAACGCATCTCAATGCGGCTACCCTTTTTGGCGGCCTTGCCCTTACCCTCCTTCTTGTCCTCGACAGTGACACCTCCAACGTTTCGCGGTCCCTTGGGGGTCTCCTTCTTAGCGTCAGCGACCTTGGGTGAGCCAGTAGGGCCCTGTTCGAGATTCTTAGCGAACTGGACCTTCTTCTTATCGCTATTGGGGGTGTCGGCCTTTGCCTCCTTCGCGTCCCTCTTGGGCTCCTTCTTGGGCTCCTGGGCAGCGGCAACAGCCTGTCCCTCGTTGTTCTTCAGCTTCTTTGCCTGCTTCTTGCTGAGCTTCTGCTCACCGTTAGTGGCAGGAGCATCGGCCTTAGTCTTGGTGATAAGCTCGTCAAGGGTCATGGCATCGGCGTCTTCGTCAGAGTCGGCAGCGCGCTTGTTCTTACCCTTCTCGGCCTTGACCAGCTTCGGGGCCTCTTCGTCAGAGTCCACCTCCGTGATACGTGGATCTGCAAGACCGTCGAGTTCGTCATCCTCAGACTCGGAAAGATCTTCGTCTAGCTCATCCTCATCGGGTGACAGGTCGTAGTCCTCTCCGTCCATGCCGTACTCATCGTCCTCATCATCTTCGTCATCCTGGATTGCAACGTAGTTACCAGTGAGGAAGATGTCATGAGAACCGATCGCAGAGAAGTAAATCTCTTCACCCTCGCGTACAGTGATCTCTAGGGTCTGCTGGTAGTTCTGTTACTTTGTGTTAGTAATGGGTATACAATAAACGTATGCTTATGCTCACCTTCTCCGGGTCGAGCGTGCAGATGACAAGCTCTTCCATCTCTTCATCCTCGTCGTCCTCTTCGCTATCGTCGCTCAAATCATCGTTAAGAGCCTTGCCCTTACCCTTGGTGCCATTGATACCGTTGGTGATCTCATCGAGCTCCATCTCTTCGGCCTCTTCCTTGATCTTTTTCTTGAGGGCCTCAAGCTTGGCCTTCTTAGACTTGGTAGGATCACTAGGCCCGCCATTCTTCTCGTCCTCGCTCTCGTCCTCGTCGTCCTCGTCCTCGTCCGACTCATCTTCGGGGCCAAGCACACCATCGGCCAAAAGCCTAGCGCGCAGCTCCTCAATGTTGTCTGGGTCATAGTCGTCGTCATCCTCATCCTCGTCGTCCTGGATGCGGATGAGCTTGAGGGTGGCACGAGCTGTCTCACCATCGACAGGAGCGGTAGGGTCAATAGCAGCCATGGTGATGCGGAACTAGGCAGCGTTATTCTAGTGTCGCTTGTAATATTGGTGGGGTGCGCAAAGCCCTGTCGACAATCCAAAGCATATGTAGCATGCGAAGGATGATAGAGAACATGGAAGAATACCTACAGCTACAGCGCCATCGAGGCTGGCGGGGATAGGCTCTCCACCAGCGGGGACGCGCAGCCCATAAACACCTGCAGGAATTATGGCGGCCATTGTGATTCGTTTGATCTGAATATGAATTACAGAAAGTATTGAGTACTGAAGAGAGCTGCGCAGGCGGCGTCGGAGCGAGGAAGTGGGTGTGAAGCTCGAGGGCGGCCGTCTGCGGTTATAAGAGCGAACGGAAGAAAAATCAAAGGCGGCCGCTTGGACTGCGATACAAAAGTTTCTGGGCCAAGATTTCGCAACGCACGGTCCTATAGTTTTGCTCACCGCCTACCGCTTTCGGCGCAGCTTCGATGCCACGCTAGAGAAGACCGCGTGACGCCACCCGTCGAGTTTCTACAAAGCACAACGCGTCGAGAATCAAACTACAACCACGGGTGCTTGCACGACTTCTATTCCGTCTATAATACCCGGTTGAGAGAGGGTCAATATCACGTCCAAATCGCGTAGTGCCAGTTCCAAACCACAATTCAAAGCCCCTCAACCAACGCGACGCGGTGGCTTGCCGAGGGAGCCCTATTCACCCCTCCTTCTCCTGTCATGCCACAGCCTGCTATCCCTCGCGCATCATGACGACGGATCCTGTAAATACCTTAGATCCGCCACACTATCCCCATTCCAAGTACTATGGGCTCGCGCCTGGAAGCCAACTCCGAGTCGGTGCGGAAGCGCATCGCGAAGCATACCTTTGATGACGAAGATGGGGACGAATACGAGGGCTCCAAATTTGGCGGCTTCTCTGACTACTTCAGACGGAAGAAGATTAAACTCCAAAATCTGGACGCAGACCTGCGCTCCCAGTCTTCTAACAAGCCGCAAATATTCAAAGGAGTCACCGCCTACGTCAACGGATATACACAGCCCTCACTTAACGATCTACACACTCTCATTGTCCAGCATGGCGGTGGCTTTATGCAGTACCTTAATGGCAAGACGACTGTGACGCATATCATCGCAGGCAGCCTTACCCCGAAAAAGGTGGAGGAGCTCCGGAGGTACCGCGTAGTGAAGCCGGCCTGGGTCGTGGACAGCATAGACGCAGGAAGATTGCTTCCCTGGAACGATTATCGTGTCATAGATCAAGGCGGTAGACAGAAGGTATTGGCTTCCGATAGGGGCAGAGTTCCTGGCAACGTAAACGATACACGTCGAGGTTATCGTGACCAGAGTTATGCCAGCTGGTACACGAGCCAGCTTAAAGACACACAGGCAAATGACTTTCCGAGCTCTCCACCTTTACCTAGGCGGAGACTGCTGACACCCGAACCCCTAGAAGACGGCCTGCCACCGTCGCATCAGCCCGAGCTTCCTGACGAGGAGGATTCTAGTTGGATGAGACAGTTAGAGGATATTGCGGGTCCATCCAATAAGCTTGTAGCTACCCCAAGGCTAATTTCTCAACGGCAGAGTCACGATGCCATCGTGGAGGATACCGTGCCTGCTGACAACTGGGACCTTTATGCTGACCCTGTCGACGAGCCCCAACAGCACAAGATTGCAGAGCCGGTCTTAGACCGAGAGCGACCTGAGAGCCCGCAGCCCAAGAACAATAAACCGCTTACTGCCGAGGAGCATAACGCAATTCTACTCCGGGACCCGAAAATTAGAAAGTGCACCGTTGTTGACCCTAATTTTCTGGATCAATACTATCGCGAGTCTCGTTTGCACCACTTGTCTACATGGAAAGCGGATTTGAAATCCCAACTGCAAGCCTTGGCTAACGAGGCAAGTTCTTCGCAGAAAGCTAAACAGAAGAGACGTCCGGGCGCGAGACGATATGTACTCCATGCGGATTTCGATAGTTTCTTTGCTGCGGTGAGCTTGAAAAAGAACCCCCAGTATAAAGACGAACCGGCGGTAGTTGCTCATGGGAACGGGAGTGGATCTGAGATTGCAAGTTGTAATTATCCCGCAAGGAAATTCGGCATCAAAAATGGCATGTGGATGAAGCGTGCCCAGGAATTGTGTCCTAACTTGAAAATCCTACCATATGACTTCCCGGCCTATGAGGAAACCAGTCGAACTTTCTACGACGTCATTCTTGGCACAGGCGGAATTGTACAAAGTTTGAGTGTTGACGAGGCTCTTATCGACGTCTCGAATCTCTGCGTTTCGTCTGGTGGCAGTGACGGCAGACAAGTCCCTGAAGGAAGCATATATCATGAGCAAGCAAAGGCGGACGAAATTGCACTATCACTGAGGCAAGAGATCAAAAAAAAGACCGACTGCCATGTTTCCGTTGGAATCGGTGGCAACATCCTACTTGCCAAGGTAGCATTGCGAAAGGCAAAACCGGCAGGTCAATACCATATCAAGCCTAATGAAGTTCTCGAATTTGTTGGGCAGCTTCAAGTACAGGACCTTCCCGGAGTGGCCGGGTCCATTGGCGGGAAATTAGAAGAGGTTGGTGTTAGATTCGTAAAAGACATGCGCGAAATTACAAAGGAGCGTCTGATACAGGCATTAGGGCCCAAGACAGGTGAAAAACTATGGGAGTACTCCCGCGGTATCGACAAACAAGAAGTTGGCGAGCAGGTGATTCGCAAGTCCATATCAGCTGAGGTCAATTGGGGAGTTCGTTTCGAAAATCAGATTCAGGCAGATGAATTCGTTGGTAGTCTTTGCGGTGAGCTGCAGAAGCGTCTCCTGAAGGAGAAGGTTAAGGGCAAACAATTCACTATGAAGGTTATGCGGCGATCCCCTGACGCTCCCTTGGATCCACCAAAGCATCTTGGTCATGGCAAGTGCGACATATACAACAAAAGCCTGATGTTAGGCGTTCCGACGAACTCGAAGGAGGTGTTAACGAAGGAAGCTTTGAGCATTCTCAGAGGCTTTAGAATTACGCCAGGTGAGCTGAGGGGTTTTGGGATTCAGATGACCAAACTTGAGCCAATCAAGGCTACTGCAGATGGGATTCTGGAGGGCTCGCAACGTCGTCTCCAATTTAAAGTCGGGAATGCTGCCTCCAAACCATCTTCCAAGGTTCCACAAGCAATTGAGTCGGACCCTATTCAGGATGATCCAATCACCCCGAGAAAACCCAAAGCCGCTAAAGAGGATGAGCATGTGGCGTTCGGTCCACCAGAGCTTAATCATTCAACTCCGTCTCGCCGACCGTTGAATATGATGGGTACACAATTTCTACTGCCTACGCAGGTAGACCCAAAAGTGTTAGAAGAACTCCCAGAAGACATCCGGTCTAAGCTTGCCCGGCAACGTCGACGTTCACAGTCGCCTACTCCTGTCACACTAAAAACCCCAAAGACACTGAAGATGGCGGAAGAAGCATCACCAAGCAAGCTCCCATTTGCGCTAACTGCTCTCCCAGCCCAATCTCAGCTTGATCCCGAGATTCTTGCCGCCCTGCCCCCTGATGTTCGAGCAGAAGTCCTATCCCAGTACGCCGCAGGCACGATACCACAATTGCCCTCCCACCACTCAAAACACATCAGCCAAACTATCCTGCCTCAATCACCCCCCAGAAACAAAATCGTTGGTATCATAGCCAATAAAGCTCCCGCTCCCCGTGCCCCCCGCGGCCGCGGCCGTCCCCCAAAATCCGCCCAGCTCGCTGCCGCCGCCCTTAGCACAGCACGGGACAAATCCGGTAGAACTCTCCACCAAACAAACTTCATCTCTGCTAGGAGCTTTACCAATAACAACACAGTCGATCTGGCCGACGACCCCGATATTGCCGATCTTGACCAAAACTTTCTCGCTGCCCTTCCCTCAGATCTCCGTGACGAAGTCATCCAAACCCACAAACGCACCAAACAACAAGAACTCCTCGATCTTGCTCTAAAAAAACCTCCTCCCCACGAACCCCTTCCTCCCATCCCCTGCCCTCCGCAGAAAGTCATCGTTCTTCGCCCGCCCCCTCCAACTTTCACCACTCAAAAACTGTCGGACAAATCAGCGCTGCGCGCTGCGGTCAAGGAGTGGATAAAGGCGTTTAGCGAGGAAGGGCCGTACACCGAGGACGTAGACGCGTTGGCGGGGTACCTAGCAAAGGTCGTCTGTGAAGAGAGGGATTTAAACAAGGCGGTGGCGGTAGCGAAGTGGTTTGAGTGGGTGGTTGATGAAGGAGCGGACTTGAGTGAGGAGTTTGCGGTGGGGGCGTGGGAGGATGCAGTAGAGAGGGTGAAAGATGGTATTAGAGGAGCGGCGAGGGAGAGGGGAATGGGGAAGGTAGTGTTTCAGTGAGTGGATGGGCGTTGGGTGGGGAATTATTAGACGGATGGATATGTGTATTGAGATGATGGACGAGGCTATGAAGTTACGGCCGCTGTTCAGTTATAGTCAAGATATATGTGTTATGAAGACATGAAGATGTGGATATAAACATCGTTCTTTTAGGTTTTTGTAACCGGGGAAGCGCTACTATCTTGAGGTTTATTTATGTGTAGGACACAAGTCCACTTTACGTGTACGTATTCTAAGGGGAAAATAATATATGCATATTACTAACGCGCTTTACCCTTTTTGCGACTTCGCTCATGAAAGTTTTATATTTGAGAAACATCGCTACACATCGTGGATTGACTAAATACATCCGTCCTGAAATATTCAGAGCCAACAATGTATTGTATGATGTAGGATTAAAGCTTGAATTTGCTTTGGATTGTTCCAGTAAGATTACCCGATTTTCCGTTTTACATAAAATAAGGGGAAGCAGTCACGGGGAAATGAAATAGAGATAAGCAAACGTGAGAATGTTCTGTATAGACTATATTTTTAATATTCTATCGATACATATATACCCATACCCTCTACTTTTATACGTTCCTGAGGGAAACCCCTCAAGCACACCTTTTTTCGAATCATGGTCTATCAGCAGCATGCAGCACCAAAAAGGCCGCGCAACCGCACTTCCTCTTGTTCTTTCCTATTCATCTTCTCGGTCGACCTGGCTGGCTAGGACAGGCGTAACTAACCCCCATTGATCCAGGAACGCCCTCTCCAAGCCTGTTGAATCACTTTTCCACCCCATCGCTCTGCACCTCGTCACTACGTCCCACGCACCCCTAATACAATCGTTGACGCCCACACCATGTACTTGGTTACCTACAATACGTACGGCGCCCTTAAACTCCTCTTGGATCTTCATTGCTTTGTTGCGTAGACGCTGGTTGTATCCGACTGTGTACTGCGGGATGCAGTCCCTGCTGAGGTTGACGTGCGAGGCTTCGGGGTTGTCCGTGATGCCCAAGTGCTGGCGCACGACGGACATGGCCATGTCAAGGCCTTCGCTCTGCGTTGGGAAGTGTGTCCAGCCGTCCCAGTAGTGGCCGCCGAGCATGACAGTGAGTTTAGTCCCAGGCACAGAGTCTTGGCCGGTGATGGCTTCCGAGTCGAAGATAACGCCAAGGGCGCGGTTGGGATTCTGCTCGAAGGGGACGCTTTGCGGGAGAAGGTAGCCGAAGCCGGGGCGCCGGAGGAGCGAGGGGTTGCGGTAGTAGAGGTTTACAGTCATGACAGTCACATAGGGGGTAAGGGAGGGGTCACGGAGGGAAGAGAAGACGAGGTCATACGTGGACGTTGAGGACTTCTCAGGTGACTGTCGTCGTTAGTATTGCCGCAGAGGGAAACAGAAACGTGCAGTGACTTACCCCTGCGACCACTTCGACCTGCTTCTGGTTTCCTTGTGCCATGCTGTACTTTTGCACCGGGCTGTCGAACCTGAATTCCACATTAGGATCTTTCGCCAATTGACTCTTAAGTCTTTGTACCAGTTGACCCATGCCGTTCTTGAATGTGTATAAAGCACTTGTGGATAGCTTCTCGATGAATTCGGGGTTGGGATGCAGTTCGTTTAGCAGGCGTTCATATACTTTTGCATCCCACAGATTCATCTCGGTCTGTGGAGGCCCATCCGTGTTTTGTCTCATGAGCTGATGCTTCGTTATGCTGCCTGACTTCCCCTCCATATACCATAGATACTCCAGGAGTGACTTAGCACTGAGCTTCCATATGTCACCCGCATAGATACCATGGAACACTGCCGACACCAAATTATCAGCTATCCGCTTATCCGCCCGCCGTGCTATAAAGCTGCCTATCGATTCATCCTGCAGGTAGTGGGGACGAGGGGGCTTGTTCCTCTCGAATAATACGGAAAGTGCCCCAGCGAGGAGTCCTGACTGCGCACACGACAGGAAGTCGAGAAGGCCTAGGCCATTGGGTCGACTTGGGATACAGTTGAGCCGGTCTGGATAGTATATAAAGCGGTTCATGGCGCCAGGTGCATCCTGCTGTGTGTACACAACACTGTCGACGAGGTCTAGTTCTTGTACCTTTGCAAGCTTTAGCCCGTTGACTAATTCTCTGCTCCACAAAATCGACTTACCAAGTGCCCTGTTGCATGTCCGCCGACTCGCCTCAGTGTGCGCGGCCCATACTCAAACAGCACGTCTCCGCCAGGCACGCCGACCCGCCGACTTTGTATCCAGCCGCCTCCATCCTTTGCTGCCTCATAGATTGTGATTTTGCTGTTTGGGAATTCTTTCGTGAGGAAATATGCGGTGGAAAGACCAGAGATCCCGCCACCAAGCACAGCGACTTCCTTAGGATATGCGGCGGAGGAGGCGTATCGACGGCAGCGGTTGCATAGCGAGGGTGCGGCAGGGCGCAAAATAGCGTGCTTCAAGGTCGAGTCAAGGAGCGGGACATGGCGCTTGAGCCGCATTGCCGTGTATGAGAAGCGCTGGGTGATGTTTTGCGACCGTGGACTGGGCGAGTCAATCGTGACGTGAGGTCATGCTCGGGCCGTCTTTAGCGCGACGCGAGCTCTTACATCACAATCGAGGATGCCGCTATCAGATTCAATACTCTTCATGTATCACTCAAAACCAAAGTAAGGCCATATAAAGACAATGGCAGCCCAAAGGCCGCAGGAAAAAAAGTGCCCATTGCAATGAACCTCTCCATAGTCACACCGACCATTGGTATGCCAGGTCAGTATATGCCTCCAACCCATACGCCATGCCTTTCGGTATCCTAAACTAATGTACAATGTCATAACCGGCCTGCAGCGCAAAAGACTGCAACCACAGCGTCTTGCACTCTGATCTTAATATCTGGGGGTTTCCCCTGTATAGTAGTAGCCGCACTTCGCCGCGACACTTAAACCCCAGCTTCCGCGGCCTCTGCGGGCTTGTCGGGAAGGATGAGCTCCTCCTCCTTTGACTCGTCAATAAACTTCCTTTCGCTAACATGATCCTTCTTTTCCTCCTCGCCATTCTTGGATGCCACCCATACATTGGCCTTGCGATCTTGCCTCTGGCCCGGAGCGTGTTTGTAGGGACAGCGGATGTTGGTGCACGGGTTGTACTTGCAAACGACAGAGCTGTGCCAGAACTTGCAGTTCGGAGTAGTGCAATCGGCGCCATTACGGCAAGCCGCAACGTTGGGGTGTTTGTACGGACAGTTAGCGGGATCACGGCAATTTGGATAGAACATGCACTCCTGCTCAGCCTGATACTGCATCCGCTGAGCTGGCGAGGGGTGCTTGCCGACGCACTTAGGATTAGCGCATGCGGCACCAAAACTGCAGGTATTGTTCATGTCGACTGTGACGGGCCTCACTGCAGCAGGTGATTGGTGGACAAAAGGGCAGTCGGCTTTGGTGCATTGCTGGTTGAATTTGCACATGATAGTGAATGGTTCAGGTCGTGATGTGTCCATGTCCATGCCCTCTCCGTTCTCGGCTGACTGGCCCTCAGCCATGTTCTCGTCTTGGTTTTCTTTCTTAGTAAATTTGGATGAAGGTGGTAGATGTTGCTTGTTGCCTTGGCTTGATCCACGGGAGTTGAAAGACCTCTTGCCTCCTCGTCCATGCTGGAAGTTGGGATTGACAAGCGGTGTCGGGTTCTGGCCGGAAAAAATTTGATGCATCATCTGCGCTTGTTGTTCGTACATAGTCATCAGTGCCATCTGCTGCTCTGGAGTCAGGACTGATCCCATCGGGCCTTGACCCATAGTTGGCATCGACATGCTTGGCATGCCACCCATATTCATGTTGTTCACAGGACCAGGTCCAATATTGGTGTTTCCCATGCCCCTGCCGTTAGCCATAGCTTCCAGTCCACGACCAATGTTACCGCTGCGAGGGCCTTTTGGAGGCTCACGGGCATGCGAATTGACACGACCTGCTGAACCCTGTGATCCACGCACACGGTGCAGGGCTGAGTCATCATTTCGATTCATCTGCCTGTTCATCTGGTTGAGCATACGACCACCGCGGGCCGCCTTAGGGCCGCTGCCGTTACGCATAGCTTTCGGTCCAGTAGGGCTATGATTGATAGTTAGACCACGTTGCGAAGAACCAAAGCCACCATGATCGGTGATCCAAGACAATACTCTACCACGAGCATATGCCCCACCACGAGTAAGAGCAAGAGCCCTACCACGAGTAGATAGTTGACCACGAGCAAGTGCTCTACCACGGGCAGATTCTCTACAAGTAGATCCACGATCTGCTGCAGAGGAGGGGCTGGGAGAAAGAAAAATGGGGCCATACATATTGCCTGCGGAGGTATCTCCAGCGCCTTCGGCGGTACCCTCCATCTCAGTGTCTTGTGCAGCGACTCCAGGCTCTTGCATGATATCTTGCATCTGTCCGTCACCGGCTCGCGTAGGTTGCGAATTGCCGCCAACGCTGACACCGGCAGCCTGCTGGCGAAGGACTTCTAGTTGCTGAAATAGCCATCGTGAAAAACTCCGCGTTTCTGAGTTGTCGCCGTCGGCATCATCAAGGAGATCGTTAGAGAGCTCGGTGGCAACCTCGTCTTCGTTCTTGCCGTTCGCAAGCATAAGCAGAATGTACTCAAACAGCGTGGTGTCGTCGCCGCCTGTGGTCCACCCGCACTCGGCGAGCTTGGGCTGAACCAGGCCCTGCAGTGTGACCGCAAGTGGCGAGCCTGCTACAAAGTCGAGCGCCATGTTGAGTGGTGAGAAGTAATCCAGTGGGGAGCGCGCAAAGGTGTCGAAAGCAGAAAGCGGGAAGCAACAAAGGGGAGCGTGGCGACAGCAACGCCTTTATCGCGTCGGTCTTTTGTGGCCGTACCGTGGAGAAAGCAGCGACAAAGAAGTGGTGCCTAGGCCAGTGCGATAGCGCGGGAGTGGGGATAAAGGTGAGGGTGCCGTGAGGTGAAGCATTTGTTTGGCGTGCGCTGCTAAGGGCGCTTCTTCCGCAACGGAATTTTCTTGGCGCGCATCATCGCACGGGCCACGCATTCCGCGATGATTCAGCATGAACCAGCTCCGACACCTCTCTGCTTGCTTCGACCGCCTTCCACCAGCCAACCAGGGCCATGCTTTTACCAGTATGCATATCATATGTGCAGCACGCAGGGGCATGGTCCATTTCCATACTGTTGGTTGGACCATTGCAGAGACCGGTCTCTGGGACTTGGTGGGTGTTGGCACGCATGATTGCACACCAGCCCAAGAGCTGTCTACTATGCATGTGCATAGGAGTACGGCGACAATGTTGGAGCACTATAACATGTGCCGATGCATTTGCCCAGGGTTGGATGCCCCGATGGGTACATGGCAGCACCAAGCTCCTGTTTCCAAGTCTTCCCTTTCCGTTTTGTTTTGACAGGGTTCGAAACAGTGCCATCTAAGCACGGTTGATGCTCGAGTCGAAAAATGATAAGAAGTGCTAGCCCCGCCTGCCTTTCCACAATACACGGTGTCCCTGCTGTACCTCTGGGAGTTCCGCGGCAAGGCGCCGGGCCGAGTGACGTCTCACAGCCAGCTTTATACAATATACATGTAGATACTGTGTGTATGAGAGACTTTGAACATTTAGAAAAAGCGCTAAATCAAAATCTGCCTTGCTCATCACAACTGCAGACGACGAACGCGTCCTTTACGGTAGACACCTCTTGAGTGACGTTAGTCCTCGCCTGCCAGGCAGGCGGCAGCGGCAGGCAATTACCGATTGGAGACTAGCGCGCTTGGCGCTCTACTTCCGCGCCCTGCTGAAAGGTTTCGCAGCGGCAGCCTCGTCCACTTCTCCAACCTCAACGCGAGTTCAACCCCCGGCCTCGACGCACCTTTCGAGTATCTCCACAAGAGCCTCGCAGAATGTCTCGCGGCGGAACCACCCTCTACGTCACTGGCTTCGGCCACGGCACCCGCGCCCGCGACCTTGCGTACGAGTTCGAGCGGTATGTTACTTGACGCATTCGCCCTCCCCGATCACCGTCGTCGCCTCTCTCGCACGCGCATGTCTACTTTACCCTCGCCGTCCCTTTACGATCCTTCGATCCTCGTCGCGCAATCCTCCTCCCTCGTCGTTTCCGCGCGCCTTTCCGCCTTCCCGCTTTGCCCGACTTCCCCGGTTGCCCATCACTGTCACCTCGTTGCAAACCTCACTGACATTATCGCTAAGGTATGGTCGGCTTGTGCGCTGCGACATTCCGGCGCCTCGTTCAGCTTCCAGCCGCCTGTGAGTTTGACAGCATCTACATCGGTTAGGAACATGCTAACCCCCTTAGCAGGTTCGCATTCGTGGAGTACGAGAGCCGTCGTGATGCGGATGACGCGTACCACGAAATGCACAACAAGCGTATTGGCCGCGATGACCTTTTGAAGATTGAGGTTAGTAGTTATCAGCTAACAATGGAATTTGAGCTGACATGCGATAGTGGGCTCGTACTCCACCTTCGGCTTCGTGGCGTTTTGATTCTGGCCGCGACCGCCCCCGTGGTGAGCGTGGTGGCCGCGGTGACCGTTCTCCTCGTGGTGATCGTCGCCGTAGCCAGTCCCCGCGTCGTAGCCGTGGTGATTACTCTCCTCGCAAGGACGATCGTCGTGACCGTGACTATGACCGCCGCGACCGCGACCGTTCTAGGAGCCCAGAGCGCGATGGAGATCGCGAAATGAAGGATGTCCGTGATCGCGACGATGATCGTGAGCGTGAGCGCGACCGCGACCGTGAGCGGGACCGTGAGCGAGAGCGGGACCCCGCCCCTAACGGCGATGAGAATACCAAGAGTAAGGGCTCCAATTTCGTTACAGCTTCCTCACCCAGGCCCCCTCGTCCCAGCAGGAGCCTGACACTTGGGCAGATGACTCTCCCCCTCCGACCGCCCACGAAGACTTGGATGTAGCAGAGTAGTTGCCTGCTATATACATGCATGCTGAATGGAAACTACACTTCTGGCCTGCCAGATAATCTTTGACAACGTAAGAACACCCTCAACGTCTTTTATTTGTATTTGGAGTCCAGCTATGGTTGGGCTTCGATATTGACTGGTGGAATCAGATGTCTTGGGGAAGTTGTCTAAGAGTTAACTGATGGGTCGGAGACTGGCCTGCATTGTTTGTTTAATCCATTCAACCTACTGCGTATGTATAAGACTGGTTATCGGGTTGCGAAAAGTCTCGGATGTTTCGGGTATTCAGTTTAAAACGGCTAAGGGTTTCCTTTCTCTTATTTGAAGGGGTCCGATGTCTCGTTGAAGAGAGTCGGCATTAATCAGTACAGTCTCAGGTACGAATCGGAGCCGTGTTTTATAAGCGATCGGTACGATATCCCATTCGGTTCGATTCCGTCGAATGCTCTTTAGCGGTCGGTCGATCGATGCCGTCAAAGCGATTTCAATCCTTGTGTACTTTACACGAACGATGCCCTTCCAACGTCGATTTATCCCTACTCTACCCGCCCTCGCCCTCGTTATCGCCCTCATCGTCACCGCTCTCGCCCTCATTCTCGCCTCGAAGCCCTGCGACAAAGCGATCCCACACAGAAGCCAGGTTTGTGTCGTCCTTGTCCGTGCTAAACTCAACGTGACTCAAGCGCCATTCTACCTTGTTTGTGCCCTCCGTCCTCTGTCCGCCGCTCATTGTACCGCCGCCACTTGATCGGCTCAAAACTATGATATGCAGCGACAAGACGACGTCAACCGTTGAACGCACTTACCAGTCTTATCATATCAGTTTGTCATTAGGTCTGCCAAAATGACCAGTTGCAACTATGTTACGTGTCCCAGCGCAAACTTGTAGTCATTCAGTCTCCATAATGCTTGAGACTTGTGATTACGGTAAGATGTTGGCTAAGTACTCTTTTTTTTTTTTTTTTTTTTTTTAAATTTAGGTTTAGCCTTTTT
>Ga0247757_10000784_pt1 | contig 24546 bp, 32 predicted proteins | sample UWRJL126311R4_FD_180929 | JGI IMG/M metagenome (GOLD analysis project Ga0247757, IMG submission 180929) | Plant litter microbial communities from Arlington Agricultural Research Station in Wisconsin, United States - UWRJ-L126-311R-4 | ecosystem: Environmental > Terrestrial > Plant litter >...
GTGATTACTTTTGGCGGGGGGGGGGGGGGGGGGGGGTGCGTAAGTCTACAACATCGAAGCCACAACATCACGAGACCTAACTTGTGTCGCCAGCTACTCCCGAGTGCCTCGAAGCCGGCTTCGCCGTGCCCTACTATTCGTGTATCAGACTAGTGTCAAACCTTTTATCACTCCTGCATTAGTCTGAACGACCCAATGTCCTGTCCATCCTCAACGGCACAGGGGAGAAGGCAATAGATGAGAGTGACATTGGCCTCGAGAAAAACTGGAGTATGATCTCACTCATCAATCACACCACCCTTCTGATGAGTCTGTCCTTCGATTACCTGGCAGAGCAGGATAGCAAGAAGCAGAAGCCTAACGTATCTGACGGATTCTTTCGATGGATCTTTCTCTCAATCTTTCAAATCCTCTCACGCTACATCATGCGCTTCAACGGCACGTCTGTCCAGGAGTCTGGCGAGAGGCACGCGTTCCTGCTGACAAGCGAGACGTACAAGTCAGGATCTTAGAAGATCGACAAAGACTGCGAGATCGTTCCAAACAACGAAGTTCTGGTCAGCTATCAGCAACGTGGATGGATGGAAAAGGCATGGGAGTTCACGCAGCAAATCTGGGACCGAGCATTGGCTCGTACTGCCATTGTTGATACTCATGGGAGTGGTGTAGATGGTACTTGAATAGGTTACGTGTAATACGAGTCAATTATGCGGTTGTGGGAGTTCGACTGGCTTGCTATTCTATTACCACAACATCCACACACATAGTTTCATGAACTCTTCCTCGGTAAATGGTGTCCCCTCGGCTCCCGGTTTCAACTCAGCCATCAAACTTTCAGCCATTTCTTTGCAGGTATGATTTTCCCCATGTCTCCCTCTTTCCTCCTGGAGAACAGCAAGCTTGAAATATGCCCGGGCAAGCTGACCCTTGCCTTCGGGTATAGAACCCGCAATATCTATCAATTGACCTAGTAGCTCACTGTTACAGGAAAATATTAGTGATTATTAAGTACCACGATTTGAGTAATATCCACTCACATAGCGGAAGCAGCGTTACCGTGCTTGTGCAGCAGGGATGCCACGTCGTATAACGAATCGCATGCTTCAGGCGGTTTCCCAGCAACCTCTGCCGAAAAGCTAGAGCTTTCGACGCGAGACGAAGAGCCTCGTCGAGTCTGCCTTGCTGGACACGTATACGAGAAAGAAGGACCATATCCCCCGAGAAACGTGGATCCCCGGTCTTGATGAACGTTTCATCCGTGAAGTCTTTGAGCGATGGACACCGCTTGAGCATTTCCTCTGCTTCGTCAGGCCTGTTCATTCTCAAAAGCAAGCTGGACATATTGCTGTAAGAGTTACCGATCCTATTACTGTTCGTACAGAGTCGGATACTGATGGCTTCTTCGTGCGCGGCATAGGCCTTGTCAAGTTCGCCCATTTCAGTGTACGCGAGCGCTATGTTGTTGAGACTTGATGCAATCATGCCATCTATCGGTTCCAACAACTTTTTGCGGATTGCATACGCCTCTTCGAACGGTATCAGCGCTTTGTCTGGATTGTTCATATCCAGATCAAGGAGCCCAGATAAATCGACTGCACTAGCATAGGATAAAGTGCTCTTATCTTCAAAGGTCTCCAGAGCTGCATTAATCAGAGATTTGGCGATATCATAACATTCCCTTTCGTAGAGGTACCTTGGAAGATCAGCATGGAAAACACTGCAGTCATGACACTTCAGGTACTTACTAACTGCATCGCAGAAGCAATTCACCGTATCCCTGAGGAAAAGCAAGGCCTATCTTATGTTTTTCGCGCTGAGCCACCAGATGATTGACATGCGGAAGGCACTTTTCGCAATTTGCCCAGGACTGAAACTGGTGACCGACATCCTCACTCCACGTATCAGGGAAAGCCCAGCTCAGGATACGGACAACGATGCTAAAAGTTTTCTTCTGGATATCCGAAGACTGGTTACGAAGAATGGCTGCTTGTATAAGACGATGGACGCACAGAACAGCATCCTCCGCATTCTTGTCCACGAGACCAGTCCTTAGCAGAACTTCTTCCGCATCTCCCAAACTGGGTGGATATGTTAGAAAATCCAATTGAAGGCTAGAAGATGGCTTTGGCTTACTCCATATCATCATGAAGAAATTCATAAGCAGGCTCGTGAAGAGATCTCGAACCTTGAAATAAAATCATTTCATCTATGCAATCCGGTTGAAAGTACGGCAGCATGTTGAACAAGGTATGAGCATCTCCCTCAAGCCTCTTCATGGACATCTCCCATACTGTACTCAAGGTATGCTCGTAATCGCTTATACCAGTCTTACGAGCGTCGATTTTGAATGCGTTGCGCTCATACAGTGGAAGGAAGTCTCGAAGAGATAGCTTTCGCTGCACAATGAAGCCTCTAATTTGAGTGAGAGCCAAAGGAAGGCCTCCAAGAGCTTTGGTGATCTCGACAGCCTTCTCGCGGTTCGACGGCGAGGTATAATCATGACCTACTAAGTTAAGCAACACTTCGGACCCATCTGTAGCGTCGAATGGTTGAACGTGGAAGCCTTTTGAAGCAGGACTGTGGATTGCATTCGCATCTCGCGTGGTTATTAGTACCGATCCTTCGCCATTTGTGGGCCAGGCGTGCCGGAGTACTTCAAGATTATCCGCGTTATCAAAAATGAGCATCCAAGGATCAGCTGGCTCCTCATTAGTCATGCTATCAGTTTTTCTTGGAGATTTCTCCGGTGGAGCCATAGTCCGATTCTAATATGAAAGACAGCGGCACCTACAGGCTTCAGTAAGCCAGTTCTTGACCTTTAACATGCACCCTTGCGTGTCCTGCATTTCATGGTCAGTTCGGGATAACGCGAGCAACTTCGCGATCTCGCGAAGACTCTGTCCCATATTGATAACGTTGTCAGCAGTAACCCAAAGAATGGTGTTATACGATTCTCGATACCGATTGGCGTATTGTAAAGCAATCTGGGTCTTCCCAACACCTCCCATGCCGTAGAGGGCGAGAGTCCTTAGCCGGTGGGACTTTTTCTCTGGTGACAGTACTTCTTGAAGAGCTTTTAGTGCATCTTCCCTGCCCCAGAACCTGGGACTAAGCGTAGAAGGGACGTAACGATATCGCTTTGGCTCGTCTTTTTCAAGTCTGGTCTCCTTGAACTTCTCCACTAGCCCCAGAACTTCATCGTACTTCCCGCGCTCACGTTTCATGCGAGCAAAACCCGCTTCACTCTCGACCGTTGAAGAGAGCCTTCAGATACGTCGAAGCGTGCGAGCGATATCGTTGCGGAAGTCCTCCCATGCACCGTGTCGTAGTAGCACGGGAGGGTGTGATTGGAAGAAGTGAATGCAACGTGCATAAAAGCATATGACTTCGGTGTAAACTTCGACAAGAGCAGCTTCGAGCGCTTGGTTCATTTCATGACTTGTTTCATAAGTGTAAGGTAGTAGAGCAGAGGAAGTATGGAATGGAAGAACAGTGAATATGTTGTATTGATGAGAGTGTATGTGTCTAAATGTAGAAGTAGAACAGAACGTCCTTTAATAGATGGAACTGATCATGTGATTCAGTTCCGGTTGCGGCACGGGCTGTAGCACTGGCTGCTTACAATAAGCCCTGAGTCTCGGCAGTGTAAGGCTCAGCTCTTCAAGCATATCGAGAACTTCCTTAAGAGTATCGCCGGCAGACGACGCCAAGGTTAGCATTAGGCGTATGCTGCCCCACACGAAGGCGGTCAGTTTAGCATCGGCCCCGAAACAAACCGCGATCACAGCCGAGAAATCATCCACGAACTTTAGCGTTGGATCGAGGCGCTGCAAGGAGCCAAGGGCATTCCGATCCTGAGGCAGCATCTTCTTGATGGTTTTGGTGTGATTCAGGAGATCATCGAGCGACGCAATCTCGATGACAGACTCATCGTTTTGGTTAAGCTCCTCTCGATATCGCTCTAGTGCACGATGTCACAGAGAGCTTGCGGCTCTTTTTTCTCTGTCCGATTGTGAATATACAATGCTTACATTGCGTGTCAAACGTCTTATACTTGCTTGCTTTAGCGCTCATGGCTAATTTTGACGGGAACAGCTAGAGTGTAACGACAGCAAGAGGAAGAGGGGTAAGGCGGCGTTTTCTTTAGGGTGCGGCACGGGTGCCTACGCCTCCTTGGCGTCAGGCGTTACTCAGGTTCGGGCCGTCGCAAGCAGGCTGCGGACTGCCTGTCTCTGGATGCGACCTCATCTCCAGCACCCAAGATGGCTGTTCCCCGACCCCCTATACATAGTTTAGGTACCTCGAAGGCTTTTAATAGCCTGTCTCTCAAAGAGAAGCACTATGCCCATCATATGGCACGGTATGTGTTCGCGAGAGGAACAAGGGAGCGAGGCTGAGCTAACTCCTCGGTGAATGTAAGGGCAGCATGGCATGGAGCTAGGATCATTCTTCGCCAGGTATCGCCGGAATCAATCGATATCTTCGATTTTATCCTCGAGCTCTACCAGAGTTGTTCGGGTGACTGGGATATGCTCGTTGCTGAAGGATGCATCGGTCAAGAGGACTGCGATGCGTTTTTGGACTATGCAGCGACGTTTCTATCAAACGTAGGGAATTACTATGTACGTGACATTCTGTCTTCGCAGTCTTCAGCATCTGAAATTTCGCGCAGGGTTCCGGCGATCAGAAATTCTTGCCATCAGTTTCCTCTGCCGCACTGGCGAAGCTATCGAAGAAGTCGCCCAAGCTTGAAGCCCTCTATGAAGGGATCTCTAACGCGATAATGACCGTGCCGCCCTACGGGCTAGGGTTCCCGAGCGATACAACGCAGAGCGCGTACTACCCGGGAGACACTATGATTACCCAACATGAAATCGCTGCGATCTCTCGTTTGTTAGAAGAACATTCAATTTTTCCTGAGAACACACGTATCCAAAAGGTGTTCAGTTCCGAGGCGAATACATTCCAGGTCTTACAAGCATCTATCGAGCAAGATATCGAACCCGTTGTACTCGAGCTACCTGCTCTCAGCGCTACCGTAAAAATCAAACGTGGCGATCACTCTGAAGAGCCGGCAAAGATCTGCGCTTCTTTATGTGAAGCAAAGCAACACGCAGCCAACGAGAAACAGGAGCTTTTCTTGTCTCAATACATCGAGAGCTTCAGAACAGGTGATTTGGAAGTATATCGTAATTCGCAACGCACTTGGATTACGGACAGGAGCCCTCGCGTTGAAAATATATTCGGATTCGTGGAACCGTACAGAGATCCGTATGGTATTCGTGCAGAGTTCGAAGGTTTGGTAGCAATCATGGATCTTGAGGAGACAAGGATGTTAATGAAGCTTGTCGAGAATTCGAGTACTTTCATCAAGAGGCTTCCTTGGACTGGAGGTGATGAGAATGACGGGAAAGGTCCGTTCGAAAAAGCCCTTTTTGAGCCGCCGGATTTCACGAGCATTCACTGTAAGCCAGAAAGGCCAAAATCTGACTTCACTGACGAATGTGCAGCTCTCGCATATTGCTCGAGCATCATCTTTCCGGGAATAAATTTGCCGAACGTATGTGCATAAGTTCTATACACCGACTAGCTACTAATCAGTTGCGCAGTATAATGATATCCGCGACGAATGCGGTTTCAAGAACGTTATAATAGCAAATCGCATGAGTGCGGAGGGCAACAAAGCATATCAAAGCCCCTTTATCGACCCTGCTGAACTCGACACTTTCCAAAGAGCAAAGTATCCCGCCTATTACTGGTGGGTCGTTCTTCATGAACTCCTCGGCCACGGTACCGGAAGAATGATGGTTGAGGAGTCGGAAGGTAAATTCAACTTCGACATCCATAATCCGCCAATAAGCCCTATATCTGGTAAGCCAATCGTCACTTGGTACAAGCCGGGACAGACTTGGACGGGGCAATTCGGCGATTTGGCTACGACTGTGGATGAGTGTAGAGCGGAGCTTGTGGGCGCTTATCTTATGGATGATGTGGAGTTACTTAGGTTGTTTGGGTATGATGAAAGTTCTGAGATTACGGCTGAAGATTGTAGGTATACGAGGCGATATAAGACGATTTTTGCTAACAGCTATTCAGTAACATATAATACATACATGCAACTCGGAACAGGTGGGCTTCGAGGACTAGCGAATTTCAACGCTGAAAATGGGGTAAGACATCCATCTCCTCCATTGGATATGCTTAATCAAGCGTACTAACGTCCCCGTACTAGAAATGGGGCCAGGCCCATAGTCGAGTAAGAAACATTCCCATGACCGCCTCCTGAGCTATGACTGACAGTTATAGGCTCACTTCGCGATTCTGAAATGCCTTCTTACTGACAGCGATGGTTGCGTCACCATAGACTATGACGCGCCAAACAAGAACCTCATTGTACATGTGGATCGGTCAAAGATCGTCTCGCACGGCAAGCCCGCGCTTGGCCGCATGTTGCTACGCTTGCACACATACCGCTGCACCGCAGATGTCCAATCGTGCCGCGATTACTACGAAGAGCTTACACGGGTGCATGCCGAATACCTTGTGTGGCGGGAGATTGTTATAGCGAAGCAGGAGCCGAAATGGTTATTCGTTCAGGCGAATACTTTCCTTCGTGGCGACGAAGTCATCTTGAAGGAGTATGCGGCGACGGCTAAAGGCGTGATTGAAAGCTGGGCTGAGCGACAAGTTTGAGTGAAGTTCAGGACTGCTTTATCTGGAGACTGATATGCACGATCTGGAGAATGACTTGTATGAAAGCTAGGATGATGCCGATTCCACCAATGATCAGGACGGCCTAGAAGGTAAACCAAGATGCCGAATCTCTTTTATCATTCCACAGTTCTTTCCAGGTTCTTGGACGTTTGTTGGAGAAATAGTGCGCGAGTACTGCCAATCTGCTTCGCAAGATGGGGAAGTCTTTACTTAGGATGTAGGAATTATACTCTTGTAGCCAGGTTGCGAAGTTGCTTTGTTTTCTGCTGCACAGTTCCGGGCCGCGGTCCTCACATCCTTTAGGCAAATCTTCAACCGGGTTCAACCAGCGAAATAGCCGCCTCGACGCCTTGTTCTGTCCGAATAGCAGGCGATAAGAGAGTAGGGTTTCTCGAAGTAGGTCATTGACATCCTTATGGATTGCCTAGTACGATGTAGCAATAGGTAGTGCTGCACAAGAATCAAGTGTTGGCTTGGTCTGTCCTCCTGGCTAAGCAGATTGATCGCGCAGAGCGTGGGAAAGCGGAAGAGGTAGAGCGTGCTCGAACTAGCGTCAAACTCGAGGTGACATGCTGGACTATCGGTCCATTTGATGTAGATACCACCAGCACTGTTAAGAAGATGCGCGTTCAGTGATTCTGGCGATACTGTTTTCGTTGTTATCAAAGCCCGCTTGTCGTCATCTGAAGCCAACGCGCTGAAGTTGTAACATGGCAACAGTACGCCAAATCCCATAAGAAACTCATGCAAAGCCTTCCTCGACGCGCTTTGGTCTTGCCGTAGGTGCATGTAGGCATGCCCACGATATCCATCGGTCTCGTCGACGATGGCCAGTTGGGCTCGAGAGCAAGAACCTATATCCGGCTTGTACAACATTGTCTGCCATCCGATTATCGCGAATACAAGGTTTCTAGCGCGGCTTAGAGCCTCACTCATCCCCCCACCCAAAACCTACCGAAAAAAAGGAAAAAAAGGATCCTTATAAGTTTAATAAAGAACTCTTAGGTTTTATAATTCACATCTTAAATCTAGACAAGAAGCTTTGATAACCTACCCAGGGTTAGGTTAGGTACAATACCTAACTCGCCAGCCTACTCAGGACTCTATCTTTAAATATGACTTTATAGCTTGATATAATTATAATACTTCAATATCACATTGCTAGCTCTACAGATTTGCTCTGTTAGGGCCATAGCTAAGCCGCCCTCATCCTAACGCTTTGTCTGTTCCTCATACACCAACTACCCCTGTAAATTCTGCCATGGCTCTAACTACCGTCCAACTTTGGCTCGAACCTCAGTCTTATTCTCTCCCCATACCTGGCCAATACAACCGTGCATGGAAAAAAGGCCAAGGCGATGAATGCCAACAGGCTATTCCCCCAATCATACCCCAGCCGGCGATACAGCGGATCTGCGGCGAGCGGTAGGATGGCCGAGCAAATCGATCTCAAGACGGTACAAGCTGCCACCGCGCTTGCGGCATACTGCGTGTACGTGTCGATTAGATACATCATGACGGGCAGATAGGTGCACATGTAGCTAATGGCGAAGAGAGTGCTGCCGAGGATGGGAACGATCCAGTGCGTGTGGGTGCCCTAGCCGTAGGCGAGCAGGCTGAAAGGGATGATGAGGGCACCAATGAGGAGCGGCGGGAGGCGGTCTTCTGGCTTGTGAACACCGTGGAGACGCGCCATCCGGGCGATGTGCTTGTCGGAGAGATGGCCAAGAGCGAATTGGCTGATGGTCAGGCCGATGGCGAGGCCGAGATAGGCGAGTCCGCTAGCCCTGGGAGAGAAGTGGTAGCAGTCTTGGTAGACGAGGCCGAGTGTTGCAAAGACAAGGAGGAGGTAGCCTTGAGTGACGGTGGTGTAGATGGCAAACAGCAGGACGATGGGAGACTGGATGAGCATCTGGGCAGGACGAATCCAGGGGCCTTTGAAGACGGCGACGAGTCTGGCTGTTAGTCGCTTGAATGGGCTAGAGGCGAGAAGGTTGTCTTGGGAAGTAGCGGATGGAGCTTGCGCCCCAGTCTCCGTGTCTTTCTCGCTCTGTTCAACTCGTTTCTGAAGGACGGGGCCGTATGTCTCTCTCAATATGTAGCAGCCTACCACCGCCAGCAGCGCAAACTGTTCATGGTAGTGTCAGCACTAGCATTCTGCATGACTTGAATCATGATCGTCCAGGCATCCTACCGTGACGGCACAAGCCCAGAATATCCATCTCCAAGTAGTTCTTTCTACAACAAAGCCGCCCATGATTGGTCCTAAACTCTGTGAGATGTTGATTTCATTTGATTTGTTTTATTTACCTAGTGTTGGACCCTAAGAGCTTAATTAGCTTCGTTTTGATGCATGGCAATCCAGCCTCATTTCCATCTCGTCATTTGTTGTTCAGCTACTGGGATACCCCCCCTTTTGACAGAAAAAAAAAAAAATACGATGTGAATGGAAGAAAGGTAAACGTGCCAGACCAGCACCGGTCAACATTGCACCCATCGATATCCCCCTCCTCTCCTTTGGCATAATGTCTGGCACGATGGCTGCACCCAACAAGAGAAAGACGATGCCCGCAAAGATCATGATAGCGCGAAACGCAATAAAAGCGCCAATGCTCCGACTGGCTCCGCAACCGACGAGGGTCAGGGGGAAGACGAGATAGGCTGCGCGCAGAAGCCAGATGCGCCCGTAGATTTCGCTGATAGGCGCCACGATCAGAGGGCCGATGCAGTATCCGAGCGTGTATATGGAGATAGACAGTGCGCCCAAATAGTCCTTGTCCTGTGCGTAGAAATCGTGCAGGATCTGATCCAAGCCAGGCTCGTATGCCGTCTTCATGGCCCTATCGCGGGATTAACAAGCTGAACTATTGAACGCTCGAAGACCACACGCGCGTGCAACATACGCGACAAAGTTTGTGATGGCAAGCAAGACAATGATGGTCCATCTTCGCGCGGACGACTAGTTGAGAGGGTTGTGGGCGTTTGTGGCCCAGTCTGAATCTGACGCGGTCATGGTGTGGCTGGTTGCTTGATTCGGTCTGGCAGCGGGAGGCCGAAGGGCGGGAGGACCGCGATGGCGTCCGCTAGTGTTTTCAAGCTCTCGTGCAGGTTGCAAAATTCACCGGTTGTGAATGCTTCGCATGGGCCATTATCGTACAGCACCAGAATCACAACAGCGACGACGAGGTCTCTTGAGGTCTCTTAACGTCTCTTGACACTACAGAATCGCCGCGCTAATCTACAATAGGCAGTCAGTTGAGGTGATTTAACTATAATCTAGGCAAGTCGTTGAATTTGCATGGGGCTCTACCAAGCTGAGTGGGGCGTAGCATCGAATTTGGCAGCATGGGAGTCAAGCATCGTTCAGGCCGCTTGGCAGGTTGGCTTCCGAGCTTGCTTCGACCTCACCACACCCCCATGCTGACCCTGACGGATCGTCTGTCGTACAAGAGGCGAAGAGGCGAAGAGGCGGGTGGTGTAGGGGTTGGAGGCCAGGCAGCTGTAGTAGGCAGGTATTAATCAACAGAATCGCGCTTCGACGCCCTCGCCGGGGCCCGCATACATCCATTCGTGCTAGTCGTCGCCTTTGCTCCAAACATGCCGCCCATCCCCATCGTCGACCTCTCGCCGTTTGCCAGCGCCGCCGATGCCAGCATCCGCCAGCAGAGGGCCAAGGAGCTGCACGAGGCAGTCCGCGTTAACGGCTGCGTCGGGCTCGCCGGGCACGGGGTCAGCAGCGAGCTGCTCCAGCAGGCCTTTGCCGTGTCCAATCAGCTGTTCGACCTGCCCTACGCCGACAAAATGAAGGCCCCGCACCCCCAACGGCCACACGCCGCATCGAGGCTACTCGGGAACCGGCAAAGAGCGTGGTGCCGTCAAGACGGCCCTCGAGACCGAGGACGAGCACCTGAAACAGCAGTACACGTCCACGGCCGATTACAAGGAGAGATACGAGATTGGTAGCGAGGAGAACCGCGTGCAGTACAACATCTGGCTCCCCGAGGACACCCTACCGGGCTTCCGCGACTTCACCACCCGCTTCTTCTGGGAGCTTAATAAGACCTCCCAGCTCATCCTCGACGCCCTCATCGAGGCTCTGGGCCTTCCAGATGCCGAGGCAGAGGCTGTCCGCGCGCTGCATACCGGCCATGACAATCAGCTTCGCTTGTTGCACTACCCACCCATTACAGATGCCATGATCGGTGATGAAAGCGTAGGTCGATTGGGGGCGCATACAGACTGGAGGTGAGTGTACACTCTGGATGTACCTCCACTACTGCTACCTGCCACTTACGAGTGGATGGGTAAATGGGAGGCGACTCCGCAATTGGTCAACCCCGAACCCTAGCGCTGATCACATCTACTTGTAGCACCTTCACCTTCCTCTTCCAGGACGAGAATTCGGGGCTCGAGTTTGGAGATCGAGCCTCGGGTGACTTCATCCCTGCCACACCCCGCGAGGGTATCCTGTACATGAATATTGGGGACATGTTCCAGCGCATTTCGAACAGTAAGTGGGTCGTCTGAGCATCGAGGCCTCCCAGGCATCCGTCCCTGCTCATCCTCATCCCCATTTCGATGCTAACCTCCTTCTGCTCTCCTCAGACATCTACCCGTCCGGCCTACACCGCGTCAGCGTCTCAGGTAAAGCCAGTGGCAAGCCAACGCCTGCCAGATATTCGATTCCGTACTTTGTCTGCCCGATGCCCGACGGCATCATTGAGCCGCAGCCTTCGCTTGTGGCAGCCGTTGGAAAGAAGCATTATGAGCCAATCACCTACTAGAAGTTTGCAGAGCAGATGTTTGATACGACGAATATCTACGATTAGGAGTAGGTCATGTGAGGTTGCAAGAGGCTTGTAAGAGATGCGGTAAAAGACAATATGGTGAGGCGGCGTCCTAAAGTTTGTGAAGACAGATCCTGTCTTTTTAGTAGAATTAATTTCATCTAGATCCACTGGATTCGCCGTGAAGACTCGAACTTCTTGATCAATATAACCGCTTGTAGCAATCCATTGAGAAACTCGAAAGAAGTCCCCGTGCACCGGCAATATGCGTACTTTTGGCGGAATTAAACAAATCGCAACAACGAAACTGAAAACTAGGCTTAAACACAAGAGATAACGGGCACATGAACTCATCTCAAAAAAACCACTGTCGAGCGAATCTCGGTATTTTCCTACCATACTAAATACAAAAGTAATCTATCAATTCGACTTTTTCTCCGCTTCGAACATGGTACAAAATACTTAACGCTCCAACGATTCCAAATTCACACTTTTCGTGACCTGAATCGCGTCCCCCTTCCCATTGATCCCCTTATACGCCGAGTTCATCTCGATATCGCCCCTCAGAACCGCAGCATGGCTACCATTCCCGTCGCGGCCTCTTGGATCAAAGATGGGATTGAGGTCGTCTTCCGACGGCCATTTGGAGCTCAGTCTCTCGTGTTCACGGCGGTGCCGGCTAGACGAGGTGCGTAACTGTCTCGACTCCCTGGACCCACGCGACCCAAGCGAGCCCCGGGACAGGTTCGACAGCGCAATGGTGAAGCCTTCGATCATATTTTGCACTCCTTTGAGCTTGAACATGCCCGAGAGCGATGGGAGGCAGACGGCGCACAAGGCGAAGCAAGCTTCAATGTAGATGAAGTAGATGGCGGCTGTGGAGGCAACTAGCAAGTGTCAGGGCGTTGCTCGAGTAGAAGACGGTACAACTGGGAGCAGTAGGGACGGGGTGGGGCTTACAGTTTGGATCTACCGTCATGGCGAATTGGACTGTATAGGAGACGAGGTTAGTGCCAACATTTCGAAATCTGCGTCTTGGTATTCAGGAATTCTCACCATCCAGTTCTTCGATGATTATGACCATTCGAGTAATAGACGCTGCGACGGCGCTGAAGCGGTGTTAGCCGGACAGGACCAGTCCCCATGTGTAGGTGTACAAACAGTCCACCCAGTACGAAGACAATCAGCGTCGCGAACTTGTTCGCCCTCGACATTCGCAGCTTCAAGATCAGCGGGATGGGAAAGAACATGATGATGAAGTCAATGTTGATCTTTGCCAGGTCAGCCGGGCATTTCAGCTGGTTCTCCTGGCTGGTCCAGTAATAGTCGAAATGGGTACCGCAGCCAAACATCCAGCCAAAAAAGAAGCCGCATCCCTAGATGATGATCAGCGCCGTGAGTGCGTAGATGGCCGTGTTGACGACGAGCCCCGATCCCTTGCTAAACACGCGCTCGTAGAAGAGCACGCAGCTCAGCTTGATGAAGGCCAGGGCCGGCGTGCCGATGAGGGTGATTATGAAAAAGACCTTGCGCGTAATGGTCTGCTGCCGGCTCGAGGCTGCCAGCTGCGACGTGCCCTCGACCCTGGGCGTCGCATAGCCCAGCGATTTCGTGCCCATGCCGACAAGAATGGTCGCTGCCATGCCCAGCACGATGACGAGCGCAAGCACAATGCACCAGTCGTCGGGGCCGAAGCGAGCACGCTGTGCATGTCGCGTGGCCAGGCGCGCGCCCACAATGAGGATGCACACGGCCGGGAAGATGGTTGCCGCCGTCCACAACTAGGCGGGGCCAATGTGGATGTTAGCCACGGGCATGCTAGTATTAGTAGTGATACAAAGGAAAATGTGGACAATACAAAGGGAGTGGGTTAGGGAGGTCCAAGGAAGCTATTTGGGATGAAAGCCAGTAGATAATAATGATACGGCAGAAATCCTCCCGTCTCCATTCTACAACAGTAAGAAATTCGAAAATAAAAGGGTCTAGAGAAATTACAGAAGCGGAATCTTGAAAGATGCAAAAAGGAGCGCTGACCAGGAGCGAGGTAGCGATGGGTTGTGAGGAGGGTCTGACAATGATGCAGGCAATTGCGATATACAATACGATATTGGCCTCGCTACGACCCGCTGTCGTGGAACAGTCCGGCGCTATTTGTATCGTATCACGCCGGGTATTATCCGTATTCCCGCATCCGCCGTACTGGTAGGGAACCTGATTGATAGCGACCAAACGGAGGGTGATAAGGGAAGACGAAACTCGGACCTGATTGGCGCATCTTCATCTGGAGAATGGGGTCCTATAATTCCCGTAAGTACATGGATGCCTTCGGGCCGTCTACGTCCCTAACCGCAGTCTAACCAATCAGGCCTCCGCTTTGCATGATAAGCGGATACGTGCTCTTACGTGCGGCGCTACCATTATCTATTACCCTACGCCCCGTCCATGCAGAGAACTTCGCACAAGTCTACGTGATACGTTCCTAGAAGTCACTAGCGATTATGTACATCACATGTATCTTCAAGAGTCCCTCATACATCCATTATCTATAAGTGGACTTCAGGCCGCCCACCGATAAGCATCGAAGCGGAGGGACGGTCGAGCAGGCTGTACTCGGCTCCAAAAATCGGGTTGCAACTCAAACCACTCATTGCCGCAGCCATCACATTAATCACGTCACGGGCTGATCCGAGGCTGAAAAGCATAACAGCAGTGGAAAACCAAGAAGATAAGCTTTCTTTGTATCACTCGCTACGTGTCCTCATTTAGGCCCCGGTCCTTATTACTAGTAAATACTCTACATAGCACCCCAGGCTGCTGCACTATGCGACGGTGATGGTCTCGCCGGCATCGGCGTTGACAGGCAAAGCGGTCTCGAACATGGGAGCGTCTGTATCTCCTCCTACTTTCGAGTATGGCGAGGGGGTCGTTTTACCAGCTTCTGTTCATCCGATTTAATCTCTCCAAGCTTTATAGTGGCTGATGTTTTGAAGGACATTGAAATTGAACTCACCGTTGGGTAGAGGCGCTGCGAGGATAACAGCCACTTGAGAAAATGCGAGGAGTGCCGTGTAAAACCGCATGGTTGTTTTCGTCGAAAGGTGAACTCGGAGGGAAACGATTCGACGTGACCCGGCTCGACTCGACTCGGTTCCCGGGGAGGCCAAGCCTTGCTTTAAGCTTTTGAATCCAAGATCTGATTATTCCAGCAGATGAACATATGTGCCCATAAATAGGTGACCGAGGGAGCCAGCGAATTAATGTCTCGATCAACAGATCAGAGCAGGGAGGAATGGAGAATCCTGACACATGCCTGCATACGCTGAGCTACTTATCAGCTCAGGCAACAACCTGCAGAGTCATCTTCAATATCGTTTGGGGTCCATTTGACCCCGTCCATAGCATCACTGCCAATGAGCTTCCCGATCCATTGAGGGGTATAAGTCGTTGCCTTCTATTCTCGCGCCGTTTAGCTTGCTTACCGTCTAATGGGCATGGCTGAGAGAGTGGATTGGCCTAATGGTACTGTGTATATCCGATTCCGCGCGAGATTTTAATTAAATCTAATTTGCGATCCTGGTAGCTGCCTTGCGTGACTGCGTCGATGATCACAAGATGATGATGAGCCCGGTGAAGATCAGCAGTAAAGATTCGTGATACCCCAGCACATGAACCGGGATAATTTTTTCCGTTTGGTTAGTCTGGTCGATCTCGGCATCTAGCTTAAGCTGGAAATCTGCAGGTTCGTAATCTCGAGAAGTCCTCGGTGCTGGCGTCTTCAATTTTCATACACCTCCAAGCATTCCCGTAGAGAAGAACGTCATTTAACAACTTAGTATTTTTTTGGCTATGGACGGACAGTATTCAGACAGACTGGAGGAGAAGGAAGGACTTCTTCCCTGTCCTACCTGCTCTCGGGCCATTGAAAACCATCGTCCATACCGTGCTCCTCACCAACAACCGAGATACTGGATTATCACATCATTCCTCCACCTGACGGCTTTTTTCGTTGTCTTTGCATGTGTTTATACTCTCAATCATCCTCAAAGTGCCACCAAGCCTCAATCCGCCGTCAAGAGCGCTCCGGCTCAGTCCAAGCCGGTAGATCACAATGCTCATCTGATCGGCACGCCTCTGGGTTCGTTCTCAACACTCTTCTATAATTAAGCGTATTGAATGTGCGCTAACTCGAATGCTGATAGCCCCTCTCAATCACCACGAGCAAATTAGATTGGAGTCAGTATCTGCTGATTACTGGAACGCGACTCTGTGGTTCGGAGAGCCTACATACGAGTCGGATCGAGCGTGGAACAAGCTTATTTACCGTAAGTCCCTCCATCTTTCCTTCCATTGCCTCGTCGCGCGACCTTTAGACTAGCGCATGCAGTGGTAGCATCCGATATTACCTCTTTTTTTACTATTCCCATCTGGCTGACATTTTCTGCGAATCCAGCACGAAACTTCCAAATGACGCGCGAGGAAGCTGCCAGTCTGAATATAACGGACAGTCTGCAGGTCCGACCTAATAACGATTTCGGGGGCATGCTCGCCGTGATGCATAACCTGCACTGCTTGGTAAGATTTTATCTTCCCTTCTGCTTCAGTTTTCTTGCTTCTTTCCTTTTCTGTTATATCTATTCTATATCTAATAACGACCTATACTAACATACTTCAGAGACGTGTGCGCCAAATGATGTACACAGACTACTACTACCCTGACGCCACCGACGAAAGACTCAACAACGACAAAAAGCATACCCGTAAGTAGCCCTCGCTGTTCCTCACCGATCCAAAATGAAATGTCACCAAATTAACTTGGGCCTATCAGTCCACTGCCTCGAGTCAGTCCGTACGTCTATGATGTGCAATGCAGACATCAACCCCCATCCCTACTACTGGACAGGTGATAAATATCATCCCGTTTCGATTACGGCAAAAGTCACCCGCAAGTGCATCAACTGGCAGGCGCTTCAGAAGACTCTAGAGCCCCGGAACTTTCTGTATTCGGATATGATTCAAGGGACAGGTCCACCTAATTAAAGGGTAAATGCAAGAGTAGAAATTTTAGGTTACCAACGGTAGGATAAAGAGATATATTTTAGTTAGGTAAGGTAGAGTAAGAGAATTAGATATATAACGCCTCTACTTAACTTTGGCCTTTGATAGGGAACTTATATCTAATATCCAAGGGTTATGTTGGAATTACGTCATGTGACTACTCAGCTTTCCCGCAGCATGCTGGCAGCTTTCCCACGGCGTGCTGGCAGCTTTCCGAGTCACGTGGTTCGTCACGTGACGGCTACGTTCACTAGCTGCGTTCCCTTACTGCACCCCTTGCTGCGCCCCTTGCTGCGCCCCTTGCTGCACCCCCTTTCTTTCCCTTCGCTATGAGTCATCACGCGCGCGAGCTAGGTCCTATAGCGCTCCGTGCGTTGCAGAAGGAATCGCGTCTTCGTGTATATAAACTCCTCTATAGTTCTCTCTCTATAGAATCAATCGTCTTCTCTCATACAAAGTTATTGCAGCTGCAGGACGATTCAACCCGTGCACCTATTGCCGTGCCAACAGGTTATAAGCATCTATACGCTATATCTCTATGAATAAGTACATAGCTTGGAACGTAAGTAAGCAACGTATAACACTAAGAAAATTTAATATCTTAATGACTACTATATATATTACTCTTAGCTTATATCAAGAGCCTTAATATATAGATTAAAGACTATATATTATTAAGTGATCGTTGGTCGTAGAGGAAAAGAAGGAGAAGAGTTGAAGTATTAATAATTAATCGGGTAGAAAGATCAGGTTAGATTAGTTTTCGTAGGTTATATGTCTGTGACCCATAATTGGAAGATATTCTGATATAGAAATAAAGATAAATACTCGATAATAATTAGAGGCTACCTTTATACTATAAGATAATAACTAAGGGTAATACTTAGACCTTTAGTCGAAGCCAGAATATAATCTGTCATCAAGGTCGGATGATCTCCTAGAGAAATAGCCATCCTCCCAAGTAAGGGCTCCGGTAGCCGGGCGGACAAGTTACTACATAGCAATATAAAATCTTAGAGTTTATTATCAAAGTATAGTAAAGATTATAGGGGGCTGGTTTTGGTGTATATTAGGTCAGCTTACTAGGGTAGCCAGCTTAGTGGTAGAATACGTTAGTTAGGTTATAAGCGAGTACACAAATCTAACTCCGAAACACGTAGTAGATGATCAGCCACACGTATTAGTCATAATGATAACTAAATTTAGCTCCCTAGCTGACCCTGCCTCTGCCTCTGTCTGCATATCAATTTCTCCCTGTGATAATCCTTAACCTCTAATCCTAAAAAAAGGGACAGTCAAAATCCAAGAGTAAGGAACGCATAGAACAATCAGCAGATTTTATTTTTTATTCTTCTTCTTAGAATTTTTCGACGACAAATAGACCGATTCGTCCACTGTAGGCAGAGTTTCGATTTCTTCGCTACGGGGAGGCGCCTCCGCGATGGACATGTCGGTTGCGGGCTCATCGAAGTAGCACTCTTCGGCGCATTGTTCGGACTCTGGTTCTTGGAGTTGTGTTGACTCGTCTTCGATAAGCGAGTTAAATCTTCTTTGGTCAATGACTGCATTATGTGTACCTATCCGCAAACATGCATTAGCCACCGTCCACCTACTTCCTACCATCTTGAGCTTAAAATTTAGCACGTTATACGTACCTTGCAATCTCCCAATCATAAACCTCTTACAAGTCTCAGAGCCGTTAACTAGCACATCCAATTGGCCCATCAACTGTTTACGTCTCGCACGTCTTTCATCTGACTCGCCCGCAACGCTCGTTACCACATCGGCAGCAAGACATGCAACCTTGATTGGCGATAAGATACCGCCGAGTTTGGCTATGATTTTTGTTTCGATAGCTTCGACGGCGATATCGTCCACGAAGCGTTTCAGTGCGACCTAAGTGTCCAGATATATTAGTTACTATACATGATTTCAGATCATGGTTTGGGAAAGAGTGAGATCGGTTTACCTTGTAATAAGCTTGCATACAATCCAGCGCCTCCGAACACACATATCGATCCATATCTGGCTCATTGCACATCATGAGTGCATCTAGCAAAGAACGGTAGTCCACATAATGACGTTGGGGCTCATCAAGTGATTCAATCTGGAAAAATTTCTGAATGACGCTTGTGAACTCTGATTTGCTCCGCTCCTTCCTGACTTTCTGTATTATCTCCGTAAAATAATGATTATATGTAATCGGATGTCCGTATCGGTGTGGGGTGAGTAACTTCGTTGTCTTGACGACTAAATCCTTCACGATCTGCTCCATTTCAGGTTGTACTAATGTTTGGAATAGTGTTTCGCAGGTTGAAGAGTCTGCAATGTGCGAAACGAGGTGCTTGAGAAAAGTTCTCACTGCGTCTGCGATTTTTTCGATGTGAGATTGGGCGAGCGCTTCCCAGGGTTGTGATTGCTCAAGAAAAAGATCAGATATAATCATGGGGTTAAAGGTGCCAATAAGTTCACAACCACGGGTACGCTTCATGAGATCTTCTATACGGTCAAGGAACTCTGCACGGGTGGTAATCCTTATGTTTGAGCTGGAAGCCATAGAGTTCGCTTCACTGGAAGAATTGAAGATGGCATAGCGGTGGCCTTTGCGGGCGAGAGTTTCGGCGAATGAGTAGTTAAGGTTCTGTATGACAGCGCGAATACGTTTTTGGTAGCCCGCATTGGTTTCGGCATTGCCGAAGAAGGGGTCATTGTAGGTTCCGTCGACGGCAGCTTTAGTGAGGGATTGGAAGACTTGGCTAATATTGAGGAGGTAGAGACGCTGTTCTTCGATAGTGGTCCGAGGTTGGCCTAGCTTTTGCAATTGGGCGCGGCAAGCCGTAGATTTGCGCTCAATTTCGTCAATTAGACTTGGGAGTTCAGCGGCGATTTGAGAGAGAAGAAGCTTGCTTAATCGCTCTCTCAATAGTGCTATACCAAGAATGGAATCAGGAAGCGTTGTCCATATACCCTCCGAGAAAAAGTTTCTTTCATTTTCATCGCGCTTGGATAGAGACCAAGATCCTGTTTCTGAGTCCATATTCTTGAGAACGTGCCAACCAAGACGAAACTCGACATCAAGGTTCTGAGCGAGCGAGACGTACATGGCTTCACTATCAGATCCTGGAATTAAAGTGTCAGGTTTCGTTATTACACCAAGTGTTCGAGTCCCGGTTTTATCTACAGCTCGGGCGAGCTTCAGCACGATCTGGTTAGCATAGTCGTTCTTCGCAGAGACAACTGCAAGGATGATACTCCTAGGCTCTCGCATGTACGATTTTACGACATCCTGCACAAGCTCGATGTCGGTTGCGGATTGCTGCTTCGTTTCGGAATGAATAAGACCAGGCAGGTCTACGATCGTAAGATGTGGTCGGTCAGGGCCAGACACTTCAATTCGTAGGAGATCTTTTGAGAATGCTCGACCAAAACTACCGATAGCCATTGCAGTCTTGGCCTTTTCGATCAACTCTGGTAGTGTATCGAAGCCATCAAGTGTTTCGCGAAAGTTGCTGAGAGCGGCACGCTCTGATTTACTGTGAGAGTGGTGCGGGACAATGGAGATACTTAAACCGACGTTGGGCGTTTTGCGTAGGACCAACTCCGTTGGAAACCGGGTACACAAGTTGCTCTTCACTGGGAAAGAAACCCCTGAAATTGCTTCTAGGACAGAGCTTTTGCCAGAAGACTGATCGCCGCAGACGATGATTTGTGGTAGAGAGACATAATGATCGATACCTTGGGAGCGAAGGCGATCTACCGAGTCCAGAAGGCCTAGTTGGTCCTTTGAACAGAGCCCATCGAGGATATCGTTATCGAACGGCTTCAGAACCATGGTGGGGGTTCGTAGGGGTGAACACTGTTTGTTGTGAATGCGCGTAGAGATAGTAGCGGACTTATTTTTGCTTTATAAAGCAAGGCAAGGACTATGATCAGGACTAAACCCGGGGACACAGTGAATTATTGGACACATAAACGCCATAGGGCCATGTTAAGAGGTTGAATACGCCTGGTACTATCTGCACTTGTGCGGCACTGACTTTAGGACTTAGCCAATGTTGTCGCGCCAGCATAGCACAGCACTTTGAACCTTACTCTCGGGTTTGCTATCTAAGAACTGCATGTGAAAGATGAATTGAGCTTATCTTTAGCCTATAGCAAGCGTCGTAGATCGTAATACTGTTTCGTTTAGGAGAAAGGCGTAGGCTTGTAAAGCCTACTAATGCACAATGCTGACTGTGGTTTTAAGTCGGCACGCGTTAGTCGACTGAACAAGCGCTGGGGCCTTTCGGCACTTCTACTCTGCACCTAATGATTGGCTCTGTCTTACCTGGCTTTAGCTGCGATTTCTCCGTAGTTATGCCCAGTTTGGCTGACGTGGCAGATAGCCGACGCATCACCGATACCACTTCACTCTTGTAAATAAGAACCAGCTAAGCTAGCGCATAGAGAAGCTGATCACCCTACCAAAAAGCGACACCTGAAAAAAAGACAGCATAACCCAACAACGTGTATTATGATTGCCATTGCATACACTTAGATTTGAAAGCTGATTCTAGTGCTGTTCTGGGGAAGTGCCTTGCTCCTTTCATTAAAACGAGCGGGTATTGGGACAGTGAGAAGCTTAGGCACTACCGATGGACTTCTATGGGATTGAAGTTTTGCAGGATACCGGGTACTGCCGCATCTCATAATCCTAACTGGGAAGTGGCATCGGTCAAAATGTACTAGCTAACGCTGAGGAGGATTGCCAATGGGCGTTCTCTACGTGTTTCTGCGAACTCGCTTGGGTTGATCTGTGCATATGGTTGATATCCCTGGTCGCGAATAATAAGACTGGAATGCAATAGTCCTATGCTGACCTAGTCATTTCCATCTCGTCTTCTGGAAGGGCTTCCCACGTCAGGGTATAGGGATGGGCGCGATCATACATGGATAACTGGGAATTCTATTCAGACGAAACGATATAGTGAGAGTAAACGGAGATGTTGAGACTGAAGAATCCGCCGTTGGAGAACTTATTGTCCGAATCGGATAGAAGGGCGACAATTACCAGGCCTTTGCAGCAGAGCTCCTCCTGAAGGAGCAAATACGGGCGACAGACGACGCTCGGCTTTAATGGCTGTTCACCCAACTCTCTGCTTCCAGGAGCAGCAGTAAGCGCAGCCGCGCGTTTTCTTCGCTACCCACGGCTAGACAGGCCACGCGCCAACGGAGGAAAAGGAGGTCCTGATGTTGCCCCCTGGAGCAACAGCACGATTCCAGTGTTGGTCATCTTCATGTTCGTGCCCGTCATGGTGAACCGGAACACGCACCAGGGGCTCAAGCTCGTGAACGAAACGAAGTTTACGACGCCGACCTTCGTCCTCGACGAGGAGTATCCATCGCTCCGCATCCATAGAAACATGGCCCTGCATCTAGGGCCACCGAGGACTGTGCTGGCGAGAGAGGCGATGTCGGGGTTCCGTTTCGTCGGGATGCTACTAGGGACTGCCCTCCTTACGCTAATAAGGACTAAGATTAAGTGCTAGAAGAAGCGGGAATGGTAGCGTAGGAGGGTGGTTTGGCCGGGGCTACCGTGCGCCGCCGCCTTTACCTGCACCGACTATAAGGTATAAGGGCGGACGTTACGATGCGCAGCGCTGAATCTGAAGGGAACGAAGATAGTAGCCATCGACAGGCAAGCGACGGCCAGTCTATGCACTCCTTACAGCCTTTACGTGCAGCTCTCGCGGTACTGGTCTTTAAATAATATAATACTACTATCCGAGGCGCGAGCGAGTGATTTCGTTGGTAGTACGGTGCCGCCTACGATAGCGGCAGTAGAGGAGAGGCTAAAGTAGCTCAGCCATCTTATGAGTTCATGCCTCGATAGCCTTGGCCTTTTACTCATGGAATTGACCTAGTTGCTTCGCTGTCCAAGCATTGATACTCACCACAACAAGGGTATTTTCCAGGGCTTGGCTTATATTACCGGGCTGTAACGGCGTTTCTTAGAGTTTCCATCCGCTGATTTTTTAGAATATTTCTACCACTATAAGGGCTGAGCTTCTTTTTCTACCTTAGTACGCATAGTTCTTTATAACTATCTCCGAGGCTTATTGCAAGTCAATAGACGTTCTGTTGGTTCTTATAGTACTTGATTTTCAAGGGGGATTGTACTTCTGACTACAATAAAACAAGTATACGCTAACAATGCTGAGGTTTTCTTGATATAAAGAGAATCAGCGGCTCGCCGCATGAAGTACGCCAGAAGAAGCTTCCAAAGGGGGTTCTAATGGATTCATAGGTCCAGGGCGGACCCCTCAAGCAGTTATAGCCTCCCCTAACTATCCAAAGTGGAAATTTTAAGCCTCTCTCCATTTACATGTACAGTTGCTGTGTACACAACCCGCTTCCTAATATCCATTGCATCCGTTAGACCATGGAATACTATTTTCGTAGTACTTTGATCCGTGACGAATCGCTGAAAACTCGCGCCACCTGGCCCAACAATCTTACATCCAAATTCGGTGCCGGTTTTCAATAAAGGCTCCTTTACTCTTGTGTACGGGCCTTTCACACCCTTTGCTGTCGCATACTGAACGTCATAAGTCCCATCGCCCGTAAAGTGTGTACTATACGCCAAAAAGTACACATCCCCACGCTTGAAGATATAAGGGGCCTCCATGTTGTTTCCGTCACTATAGCCCTGTCCATTGACCTTGAGAAGCTGCTTTGCATTATCAACCCATTGAACACCTTCTTTGTTACCAGAATTGGCGACTTCCCGGATTTCAAGCCAATTATTAGGGATCTCCGTCTTGTACACGACATACTGTTTGCCATCGGTGTCTTTGAACCAGGAAGGGTCAATGACACCCGTTGAGGTGCGGTTACACTGGACAAAGTCGCTAATCGGGTGGTAGACACCTTCAATTTTGTCACTGATAGCTCCTCCGATGCAGTGTTGGTTCGGCTTTTCCTTGTCAAGTGCTGCAAAGTACCTGGAATAACATCAACAGTAGCCACAAAACACTCACTGAGTCCGAGTACCCACATTACGTATTTCCCATCTGTTCTCCGCATGACATCGGGCGCCCATAAGCTGTACGTTCCGCTGTCCTGTTTCGTCGCCCATGCCGCTTCTTCAATAGCTAACAATGGGTTCTTTGTGACTCTAGCCCACCCGTTTGTGAAGTTCGTACTTTTCGCGATTTGGAAGTCTTTTCCGTTCCCGGTACCGAAAGTGTACCATGTTCCGTCCTCATTTGTGAGAGCTGAACACGAAAGTTAGATTTTGATTGATATGCGAGACGCTCAGTTCCTCAAAACGTACATGGATCAGGAAAAGAGCCTCCCAGAAAGGGTCCATCTATACCGCGACATGCCACATCGCGTAGCTGCGGGAGGTGCACTGCTGATGAGAGCGGTGATGCAATCGCTATCGTTGCCGAAAATATAAAAAACGAGAAAAGCATTTTGTAAAGAAGGATTTCTGAAGACGGAGAAGAGAATAGAGTGTAAACTGATGTGATGTTACGTCTCGCATGGCTGTTATATACAGTGCACCCTGTAACTTATTTACGCGGGTCCTCGGCAGCATAGGACAACAAGGATAAGCAAAGTATACTCAGCCAGTAGAGTCGAGTAGACACTATTGCGGCCTCCGTTGCGCGGCTTAAGCCTCCAAAGTCTCACCCCGAGATTTTTCTTGAATGGGCGTTAGCCTTACGGCACCTGCCAAAATGAAAGCTTCAGCCGATCTAAGGTGGTATTCTACTGTGGTCCCCCTAAACACTATTCCATGTCTTTTTGTGGGGATTTGCAGGGGTCTGTTTCTTCGCATTCAGGTTTCGATTTGTATATAAATATGCTAAACAAATAATTATACGCCGCAGATAAAGAAAGTAGTAGTAAACATCTCTGAAGAAAGTGCAGGTTTTAAAACGGTTAGAGGGCGGTGGCGCGCGCTAGCATAGATTAATGATTTTGGGGAGGGGGGGGGGGGGGC
>Ga0247757_10000785_pt1 | contig 24531 bp, 16 predicted proteins | sample UWRJL126311R4_FD_180929 | JGI IMG/M metagenome (GOLD analysis project Ga0247757, IMG submission 180929) | Plant litter microbial communities from Arlington Agricultural Research Station in Wisconsin, United States - UWRJ-L126-311R-4 | ecosystem: Environmental > Terrestrial > Plant litter >...
AGAAGTAATATATAGTTTATTTATAAAGCCTAGTTTAGTTTTATATATAGATATATTAAGCTTTAAATTTATAGAATATTTAATAATCTATTATTAAATATATATTATAATTATATAAAATCTAAACTTATAGAATTAAAATAGAGCTAATTTAGTCTATATTAATATTGAAAATATTTAAAAAGAATGATAGAACTAGATATACTAGCTTCTAAAAGTAGGTAAGTATTAATTTAAAATTTAGGATTTAAACTACTAATTTAAGGAGTTAAGGACTAAAAATTTAAAATTAAAAAGATATATATAATACTTATAATTCTATTAATTTATTTTCTAATTTTGCTTATATTATTATATTAACCTATTTTTATATTATTTATAACTTTTTTAATAATTTATAGAAACTTCTAAAATCTTAAATATAGGATTAAGACTATATAATTTATAATATATATATATTATAGCTAAAAATAAGTACTAAATAAAAGTTATAGATAAGTAGATTTTAGGTTTTTTTTTCTATCATGTTTCGTGACCTATCTTCCTTTGTACCCGCTTAATAAGCAGGATTACTAATTATAGAACTAAAGTTCTAGATTTTCTCTTTAAAATTCATCTTTAGTTATTATTATAGCGTCAAAATTGAATTAGTTATAGCCTTTTAAAAATTGTGTTTTTTTTGATTGGTTTTTTTTAGTGTCACCCTACTATATATTAGTATATATAAGTATTCTATTATTGATAAGACTTTTAAACTAATTATAATTATTTATAAAGTTTATTACTAACTTTACTATAATATTCTATTAAAATAATAATAATATTACTATCCTTTACCCTATTAATATAGATATCTACTATAATTATTTAGCCTTTAAAGTAATTAAATACTTTATTCTAAATATAGCTATAGTAGGGTAATATAAAAAAAACTAATCAAAAATATACTATTTTTAAAAGGCTATAACTAATTCGATTTTAACGTTATAATAATAACTAAATAATAATTTTAAAGTAAAAATCTAAAACTTTAATTCCATAATTAGTAATCTTGCTTATTTTATATATACGAAGGAAGATAGGTTATAAAATATAATAAAAAAAAAACTAAAAATCTACTTAACTATAACTTTTTAATAAGAGTCTAAATTTTTCTTCTTTTCTAATATATTATTAATAAAGCTATTATATATTTATATATCTATTTTATTTTAAAGTTATTTAGTAAAAAGTAAAATTATAAAAGATATAAATATATTTACTTTTTTAACTATAATTTAGCTATAAAAGATAAATAATTATTAATTAATATTAAAAATATTACTTTTTAATTAGTTTAGTATTATAAAGATACTATAAGAAATATAATATACTATTATCTATACTTTTTTAAGGTATTAAATCCTATTACTTATTTATAATTTTTTTAATAGTTTTTATAAACTTTTAAATACCTTTTATATTTAATTTTATTTTATATTTTTAATCTAATTTATTATTAAAAGCTAATATAATATATTAGAATAAGTTTAACTTTAAATTATAGTCTAAATAAGAAAATAATCTAATTTCTTCCCTTTAAAACTAGGTTTTAATAGTATTTTACTTATATAATCTTATATTATCTTATTAAAACCTATATTATATAATTATATCTTACTATAGATTATAATTATATATTGAAATTTATTAAGTAGAAGGATAAGAAATTATAGATTATCTACCTTATTTTATAATAGGCTTTACTATATAAAAAAGAACTTTTTTAATATAAATCTTATTAAAAAGACTAGAAGTAATATATAGTTAATTTATAAAGCCTAGTTTAGTTTTATATATAGATATATTATACTTTAAATTTATAGAATATTTTATATTCTATAATTAAATATATATTATAATTATAAAAAATCTAAAACTATAGAATTAAAATAGAGCTAATTTAGTTTATATAAATATAGAAAATATTTAGAAAAGATTATAGAACTAGAAATACTAGCTTCTAAAAGTAGATAAGTATTAATTTAAAATTCGCGATTTAAACTACTAATTTAAGGAGTTAAGGACTAAAAATTTAAAATTAATAAGATATTTATAATACTTATAATCCTATTAATTTGTTTTTCAATTTTACTTATATAATTATATAGGCCTATTTTTATATTACTTATAACTTTTTTAATAATTTATAGAAACTTCTTAAATCTTGAATATAGGATTAAGACTATATAAGTTACATTTTATATATTTTATAGCTAAAAATAAGTATTGAATAAAAAGTTATAGAGAAGTAGATTTTTAGTTTTTTATTCTATCATATTTTATAACTTATTATCTTTTATACCTACTTAATAAGCAGGATTTCTAATTATAGAATTTAAGTTTTAGATTTTATCTTTAAAATTCTAATTTAGTTATTATTATAGTATTATAATTGAATTAGTTATAGCTTTTTAAAAATAGTGTGTTTTTTAATTAATTTTTTTATATATTATCCTACTATATATTCTTATAGAATAGAATAGATAAGATAGTCGAAAATATAGCTTATAGTATAGATAAATACGCTAAATTTAATAATATATATCTAGACCTACCTAAGATAGTCTAGATATACTACCTTAAATAGTATATAGTATATTACTTAATAAGGTAAGAAGGAGGACTAAAAATAATAATAGCTTTAAAGAAAGTATTAACTATAATAGATCTATAAGAGAAGTAATTATTATAGATTATAAATAGAAAATAGCTACTATAAAGTAAAAACTTTAAAAGAGAGCTTTATAATAAATTTTCTAGAAAAGAGAATATAATCTAGATATAGGTAATTATTAGAGCTATATAATCTAAAGGTTACTAATAAATAAATAGAAAGAGTAAAGAAGATAGAAAATCTAAAAAAATAAATAAACTATAGAGGTAAAAGTAGTAATAAAGAATATAAGCTATAGAAGTAGTTTTTTTAAGAGTTTTTATTTATATAGTATTAGATTAATTTACTTAAATATATACTTATATAATTAAGGTATCTAAAAGGTTTATATATAATTAGTAGGAAAAACTAGTAACTATATATTACTTCTACTTAAGGAGATAAAGATACTAAATAAATAGTATAATATTATCTAAAGACGATATAGTATACTTTTTAAATATAAATTATATTAATAAAGTTAGAAACTATATTAAATCTATTTATAAAGGCTAGTTTTAATCTTTAATCTATATATATTAGTCTTTATATTTTTAAAATATTTTATTATCTATAATTTACTTTATAAAATTATAATTAAAGATTTATAATAATAGAGTTAAAATTAAGTAGGTTTTTAATAATTATATATAAAAAAAGTTTATAAAAATACTAAAGATAAAAGTATTAACTTTTAGAAAAAGGTTAATTTTTTAATTAATTAATAATTATAGCACTATTCTAAGGAATTTTAAAGTTAAAATTTAAATTTAAATATTCTTTTTTTATTAGCTTTAATCTTACTAATCTATTATATAATTCTATTTATATAATATTTTAGATCAATTTTTATATATTTTATAACTTTTATAATAAATTATAGAAATTCTTAAAAATTTATATATAAATTGTAGATAAAGTATTGGCTGAATAAATTTATAAACGAGACTTTCATCTTAAGTATACTAAATAGATCTCAAAGATAGTAGTATTTCCCCTACCGTACAATAACTCGAAGATCGTATAAAGAAAAGATCTCGAAGGGTTTGGGGATAGATAAAGTATATTATCTTTAAAAAAATTATAGCTAGAATTAAGTACTAAATAAAAAGTTATTAATAGATAGATTTTATTTATTCCTTATATTTAGTAGCTTACCCTTATCCGAACCTACTTATTAAGCAGGATTATCAACTATAAGATTAAACCTCTATACTTTCTCTTTATAAATATAATTTTATTTTTATTATAGCATTAAAATTGGCTAAGTTATAGCCTTTTAAAAAAGGGTATCTTTTTTGATTGGTCGTTTTTATGTCACTCTACTATGGTATATATAAAGAATTAATTAAATTAATTAATTATATAGTTTAGTATAGAAGTCTAAGTATAGCAGGCATGTTTGACGCCCTTATATAGCGAGAACCTATTATATGACATGGCCTCAGCTGCTTACAATTACCGTATATGTAAAAAAGGATATGCGTATAGAAAGATTCGATTTCGTACGCTGTTATGCGCCTGATGCCTACACAATCAACGGTAACGACTAGCAGTACTGAAAAGAAAAGAAAAAAAAGTGAAGAAAAAATCAGGTAGCAGTTATAAATCATATTATATTAGCCGAACTCGAAGCAAGGGAGAAATATTTCGATGTAGTTAGTGAAGGAGTGCGTAACAAGAAGTTTTAAGGCATCTCTCTTGTTCTAAGAAACGTAGGCAGTTGTCTGAAATGATCTCGCGTTGGATCATATCAAAACTGCATCTAATGGATTCACAGTTCTCCTCTAGACAACGGGTTCCCTGATATATCGCACCCCTTCCTCGTGTGCATATAATAAACTGATAGTACACTAAGAAACGCTAAGAGGCAGACGGTAGACCGGGCTTCTCTCTGGTTTAGAGCCGGTTTGAAGTCCAATTAATTTATAATTATAAGAAGCCAATACTATTCATGCAGTTCCTATTGAAGTTTGGTGATTCTGTTTTAGGTAGAAAACGTCAACGAAAGTACCTATAAAGAAAAACTCCGCAACTTTATCTAGGAACAAAAATTATATACGATGTTTAATGTATTCGCATTATTAATCACACGATCCGACAGTCTTAATATTCCTGCTACGTTCCTATAGTTTGAACAACAACGGAAGCGGTCGCAGCATGGTTATCTACAGCTGTTGCAGTAACCATCTCTGTATTCTATGTTAACACACTGTCAATCTGTCTATCCAAGCAATTCTGAGCGCTTACATCTTTACCACTTTGGTTAGGTATGGTTTTACAACGCATGATATGCTATAACTATTAATAGATCTATGGCTGAACTAAGGGTCTCGTATCGTGCAAGCCATTTGACCAAACGAGTTAGATCCCCTAGCTGAAGTCGTTCCACCAAAATAAAAGAACAGCCCGTCGAACCAGCTCAAGATCATGGGCCTTGGTGTTGCTGCCTCGCAGAAGGTACTACGATAACTGTGCCATGGCCTCAGCACCTCCTCGACTCGTTTCCAACCAGAACTATGCCTATGCGCCTCCATACCCACTTGACTCTTCCGATCAGTACTACGCAAGCGCGCCTCCGCCAGGGGCAGGCCCCACCATACCTCAGAGCGGGAGTATGCCGCAGCAGCAATACATCCCATATTCACAATCGTTGCCACAGGCGGCAGTGCCTCAGAATACATACTCGTCATCCTATGCGCTGCCGCCGCAGAACGCATATTCCTATCCATCAGATTCAGCAGGCCCCTCCAATGGCGCATCACAGTATCCATACCAACCACAGCCACAAAGGTACCAACCAGTACCATCGTATACGTCTAGTGCACCTCCGCAATCAATCCCTCGGCAGCACACCCCATACTACCCCCCAGTACCCACACAAGGCGCATCAAATTCACAGCCGACAAGAACGGACGATAGGCGTTTACCACAACACGCATCCAAGGCAGATGTCCTCGCAACAGTCTCTATTCAGGATGGTGATGACCCCAAGTCTTTTGCCGCTGCGGAGGCGCTCGGTTGCTATACTAGGATGTTTCCCGAGGCAGAAAATGATCAAGGATGCCGGCTGTTCGTGTACGGACCAAAATGCCCTACCGCGTTGTTGATGACTCTGTTTGAGCATTTCGACTTTCCCCGCTATTCGCTGTTTCCGTACGGTCTTTTCAACGACTTCGCAAAGACGAACAAGCCTGATGCGGGCTCTTGCAAGTGCCAAAGATGCACAAAGGGAGAGGCTTGTGGCCATTGGGCCCTGCACTGCAACCTTCAATTCTATTTGCAACAAGATATCTTGCCATCGTCTAATAATCAACCAAAAGTGAAAGCTACGTCCGATGTGATTATAATTTGCCCCGGGGACGAGTATGTTGCACAATTGCTCCTTTTTTGCCCCGCACACTAACCAAGCCTCTAGGGATGAAAGGTTTCTTATAGCAGATTGGAATTTGCAAGTCTTTCGCTTCCGTTCCCGCCGCGTCGAAACTACAGAGTTCGCATATGATGCCCTAATGTATCAGAACTATGAGAATCCAAGCAGATTAAGATCATCCCCACTGGACTATGTCCTTTCTCAGCTGGAATTTATTTTGGCAAACTGGGATGCGCTTCTTACAGCATCATCGCGCTTCCTGGACTCATTCGTAAGTCGGAAACCAGATTTGTTTTAATGGAATCTAACAACACCCAAGAGATTCGAAGTTCTTCAGCAACGCTTAAAAACTGATCGCAACATTGTTAAGAACCTTGTTGATGCCGCTCAGCGTTGGGAAGAATTCCGTCGAGTGCTTCAGCATCAGCTGGTAGGCTTAGAACCTCTGGAGAATATCCATGCAGATCCGAGATGGACCGAAGGGCGTGATGATTACTGGCAGGTTATCGGTATATGCAACGGGTATCTTCAGCGGTTTAAAAACATCGATTTTCGAATTCGCACCGAGCTAATCAATGAGACCGATATCCTCATCCAGCGAGTGACTAATCTGATTAGCATAGACGAGGGGTATCGTTCTCGCGAGCAGAATGACAGTATTCGAAGACTGTCATGGATTACGGTATGCACAGTTATTGCGAGACCCATACATTCGCTAACAGGCTGTATAGTTCATATTTCTACCTCTCATTTTCACAGCCGTAACGTTCCCTCCTAATGTAAAGCTGAGTTACTACTAATAAATAGACAGGGTATATTCGGCATGAACGTGGACCTTTTCAGCAACGACCCTTCATGGCTCTATTATTTGTACACTTCTCTGGTTGTTATGGGCATCGCTATGGGGGCTTATGTAATATTGCGTTCAAGGAGACGGGCGAGATATCTGGTCGTGAGAGTCGCCTTAACTCCATTCAAGGTGCTGATTTTCCTCTGGGAAAAATCGAGCAGAGTATTGCCCAAGCGCAGCAAGAAGAACTACAAACTAGTCCACGATCTTGAACATCAAGAGCTGGATTCTAACAATGCATTTGCGACATTGTTGAAGTGGGCTGCAAGCTCCGGACGAACGGACGTTATCCACAAGCTCTTTCAAGACTCTAGCAAAAAGGCGAAAACGTCTGCGTCTTTTTCCATCGGAGAAGCTATCCTTATGGCGATTAAAAATGGACACGGAGATGCAGCAAAATACCTGATCGATTCGGAGCATTTTGGGGAGTATAAAGATGAGAATGGAGCGACGTTGCTTCACTGGGCAGCAAAATACGGGCAGGCATCGGTAGTGGAAAAGCTCGCTAGTAAGGGAGCCAGTTTGAACGACAAGGACGCTGATGGTCGTACTCCGCTGGATTATGCCCTTGGCAGCAATGACGAGGAAACAATAAACCTTCTGCTGAAAGGTGGCAAACACATCAACCGACAGGATACGGTTAACATCCAGACCTTGCATTTCAGCGCTCGGATGGGAGACATCCGCATGATAAAGCAACTTCACCAGAAAGGCAGTAGTTTAGAAGTTCGCGACGGCAAGGGCCAAACCGTCATTTTCCATGCTGTCAAGGGGAAGCAGTATGCGACTATAAAGTGGCTCCTAGAGAATAACGCAAATGTACACGCAGTCGATAAGCAAGGATTTACAGCACTACATATCGCTGCTCAGGAATGTGATCTAACAGCGACCGAAACTCTGGTGGAGAAAGGGGGAGACGTCAACGCTTTATCAACTGAGAGATTAACGCCACTGCTCTGTGTAGCCAACCCCCAGGGCGTTGATGTACTCAAGTACCTTCATGAAAAAGGTGCCGACATTAATGCGGTGGACAAGAATTTGGACCGCATTGCTCACAAAATAGCCCGGAAAGGAGATTCGACCGCACTGCTCTGGAAAACCGCTTATGACCTTGGTTGTAACATCACGGTCTCTGGTAAGCAGGGAAACACACCAGCGCATCTGGCGGCGGAATCCGGAAGCATAGCTATCTTGAAGCATCTCATCGAGAAGAAGGCAGACATACGCACGTGTGAGAACATCGCCGGCTACACTCCACTAATGATGGCCGCCAGCGCCGGAAAAGCCGATTCAGTTCGCTTCCTCCTGGAAAGTGGCTGCACCCACGACGTATTTGATGCCAATGGCAAGACACTGTTTGAGCTTGCCATCGGCTGGGGCAATCTCTCAGTGATACAGGCACTTCAAGACTTCAGTGCTAGATTCGATTCTGTTGACCCGAACAATGACGCGCCACACCCAGTCTGGCACGCCATTTGGGAGGGCCAGTACGCGAGCGTCAAACAAGTCCTTGAGAACGGGCTTGACGTAAATTATACACATCGCGAAATCAGCTTGCTACAGTGTGCCATCGAGGCCAGCAACACTGATGTGGTACGTCTCTTAGTCGATGTTGGAGCTAATGTCGAGAAATTAGACTCCCACGGCTGGTCTCCGCTCCATTCGGCTGCCTTTTCTGGGGATATGAATGCTTTGTTGCTCGTCTTACAGCGAGCCAAGGACACAAGCCCCAAAGATAAGAACGGCTGGACACCACTAGACCTTGCTGCATTCTATAAACATGAAGAACTCGTCAAGGTTTTAGATCCTGGTGGAAAAGTAAAAGAGTTCGCGTGGTCACAACGCTTGTTAAAGAGTAGCGTGGGCGCTACCCATTTCTACGTTCCACCTACAGAGGAGTCAGCAGTCGCTGGATATGTAGAAGCTCCCGACGAGAATAGGTAATGTAGTGGAGACCTTGAGGTATCTACTTCTTAATGCGCATACAAATTTGTAATTGTTACAGTGACTAAGTAAATCGTATATTTATTCCCAGCTTGTGAGAATTCGCCCTAAGCATTTAACCAGCCACGGAATTATTGAGATACTGTAATTAAAAGTTGAAAAGTGTATTCGTATAAGTCAGAATGATTATTTCCATTGGTTCATCCAACCTAGGTGATATTTCCTCAAGCTATCTAGAAATCTAGGTATTATCGCGAACCACAATCTCTCTTTCTCGACACCAAATTATATCTATACATCATCTTTATATGACGCTGGTACCTACAGGTAGGCGCATTGAATCATATGCTCGCGTTAGGTTTTTAAGTATGACAGTTGATCACTGTTATTAACCTAATATAAAGGTATTTTTGTTGTGAGTATCTCTAAGGAAGGTATTTATATACACAACTCCACGTAGTCCGACCACGGAATCCCAGCCTTGAGTATCTATAGAGCTCTGGGTATACCTGTAGGTAATTATGGTATGCGTAAATGTTATAGTATCCCTAGTTTGGTGCCCATTTTGGACGCTTGCTTTATAGCGAGACACTTCGAAGACTTAATCCCATGGGGAGAAGTTCTTTAGGCAAAACCAACTTCTACCTAACAATATTATAGTGGAGTTAGAAAATGGGATATGCCAAATAACCGGCATAATTGACTGGAAGAACAGTACCTTCTATCCTCATTAACACGTGTTCAAGAAGACGCGGAATAGGATATACCCAAATGTGACCATAAATGGTTTTTTAATCACCGGTAATGTATTTCACTTTTATTGAACGAGCGAAAACCAAAAATGGCTTTTCGGCGCGCTTCGGTGGAAACATATTGTTCATTAATGCGCAGCTAGTGAGAAAGATATTACTATTAATGATAATGAGAATTTGTGATAAGTTGGCTTGGGGCCTTGCTAAATCAAACAACCAAAATATAAAGGGTCGATAAAGACATAGGAGACCTTCCACTACTTTATATACCAGTAATCCGGACTAACTAAATTTGCTCTCACTCGAACATTTAATAAAAAGAACTCCCAATTACTCCATCGACTGTCCAAATTCACCGTTTCCCAATCCCACTAATATTTGGCGACGTACCGTACTTCAACCACTCATACTGAAAATGACGGTTCAGTTTGTCCACCCGTAGATCCCGGCATATGCCACATCTGGTTGCACAAGGCTTAACAACAATCCCTGGACTGTCACTAAGAGTCTTACTTTTTAGCAATGTGTATAGTGCCATTACTATGCACTGCGGAGCCGTTCACCTGAGCGGGAAGTGGTGCAGGCTGGGAGAATAAACTTGGCCCCGCTCCTTCACTAGGGGCCTTTAGATGTTCTGGATAAGGAATGTGAAAATCCCGACTGCTTTCCTTTGGAAAGAAGTGTTTGGGCAAGGCAAGAGGGTGGTCGACTGGATTTGCATTTCCTTCACCGGGGGCCTTCAGATGTTCTGGGTAAGGAATGTGAAAATCCCGACTGCTTTCCTTTGGAAAGAAGTGCTCGGGCGAGGCAAGAGGATGATCGAAAGAAGACTCCGGCTTTTGCGTTGGGGCAGGTTGTGATGTGGGAGCTTGGCTGGGCGTAGACTGACTCGAGGCCGTAGAAGGAGGTGAACTACCCTGTCCTTGAGAGGATGTAGCCGATCCCGAAGGGCTAGAGCCACCCACATTCGGTTTTTGTCCGGTTGAAACTGGCACACTCGATGGGCTAGATGAGCTCGGAATTGTTGAACTTGGTGCATGTGGTTGCCCGCTATTGGAAATTGGTGCTGCCTGGTTTGGTGTTACTTGATGTCCTGGACCAGGAGCGCCACTCTGGTGTGGCTCGCCTTCAACTTTCACGATGATAACCTTGGTCCCAACTGGGTGTGAGATTGTAGTGGTTATCATGCCAGAATTAACACTACTGCTGCTTTGAGGGACTTGAGCATGTGGAGGGACTTGACCTTGTGGAGGAACTTGGCTTGGTGGAAGAACTTGGCTTGGTGGAAGAACTTGGCTTGGTGGAAGAACTTGACCTTGTGCAGGGGCTTGACCTTGTGGAGGGGATTGACCATGTCCAACAGGGCCAGATGATTGGCTGGGAGGAGAGTTGGTGCTTCCCCCAATCTGTTGCTTAGGTGTCTGTGCCGGGCTGAGAGTATTTTGACTAGTTGTACCGGGTAGCCAAGGTTTTTGTGGCGGTGCAGTAGGTTGAGCACCAGTGTGGGTACTCTGAACAGGTGCTGGAGGGTTGATATGCCCGTTTGCACTCTGAGCAGGTGCTGGAGGGTTGATATGTCCGTTTGCGCCCTGAGCAGGTACTGGAGGTTTGATATGCCCGTTTGCACCACTTGTATCAATATACTGCCCTACCTTGGGTTGCTCTTTCGATCCAGCAATTTCGACACTATGCGGTCCATCTTGGTCCTGTTGCCCAAGTCCGTGGTAGATGGAATTAATATCATGCCCAACCCCTACGGCTGAGGAGTCAGGATGTTGGCAGACACCCTGACCTACTCCATCAAAATGCAACTTCCAAGCTATGCTCCATTAGCAATTGTGCTACAGCGTCAATCCGTAAGGCAAGAGGTGGTTGTACGTACTCGTTGGCTCAAATGCCAGCCAGGACCATGTATCATCTAGATAGCACTTCTCATTCCCGACCTGAATGGACTTCAACTCTCCCATGGCTCCGGGTGCTGCTCTCAGATTCTTGAGTTTGGCCATAACCTCAAGCAAGCCAACGCAGTATGTTATCGCAATCTCCTTACCGAAACACTCGTGAGGCCCGTGTCCAAAATGTATGTAAGCTTCTGCAGGCCTCCCAGGTTTGAAAGACTGGGGCTCTGGGATGAAGTTTGCGTCATGACAGGCGGGACCAAGAAGACAAACGACTGCGTCACCTTTCTTGAACTGTTGACCATCGATAACAGTATCCTGGGCACAGACGCGAAGATTGCGCTGCCGGCTTGTCAAGCGTTGCGCCTCGAGAACGTACTTCCGAAGTTCTTTGTGACATGTAGGGCCAGCGTGAGACACAATATCTTGGACCTTAGCCCAGTGAGATGTGTTTTGAGGCTGAAGGAAGAATTGCAGGACATCGGCAAACTGGGGATGTTAGCTATTTTACGACTTCGGATAGCACTGAACACCGCATGTGCACTTACAAGTCCAACTGGTACTCCAATTCCTGCAAGGGCCGTCAACCATACTATGTCCGCTGTTTCTTGAATTGTCTTGCCGTGAGCTAATAGCTCTTTGACCACGTGTTGTCCATACCACCTCAGTGATCCTTCCTTCACGTGGGCCGTAGGTGACTTCCTTAAGAGCTTGCCCCACCTGTCTACAAGTCCATTAGATTTACCTGCGATATCCGAAACGGATGCTACAGTAGTTTCATTCAGCACCTCCGCCCCTTCCTGAGCCCAGAGTCGCCGACGGAAAGCCATGGCAGGGTCGTTGTTGTTGAATCCCCAAGTACGCACGTTTAAGAGGTGCTTGTATAGCTCTGCAATAGACAAAGAGCCATTGGGGTTCTCCGGGCCGTACAGGTCGAGCGAGAACAGGTCTCCCATAATGATTGTGTTGACGGGGATAGCGATACTGTCATATTCAGTCATCGTTGCTACCATCATCGACATCAACGGAACTTACTCTTTAATGATATTTATCTGCGATGCCACTCCAGGGAAACTAAATGTTTCCGACTTCAAGATCGTGTTAGCAGTATTCTTGACAGTGTCGACAAGCAGAGTTGTGAAATCTGCAGGCCCATGTACAATCCCATTAAGCAAAGCGCGCTGGGCGGCATTACTTGGCGCATCACCGCCAAGCATGAAATCAGAATAGTCTTTCTTTCCCGGGAAAAGGTCATTGAGCGCTGCCAACCAGGGAACACGGAAAGCTGTCTGGTCCTTTAACACTTTGCAGATAGTCGCGTGCTTTGTCAAAATGACTGGGCTTGGTGGAGGCTTGGGCTTTGCGAGAGTAAACTGGCTGATAGTTCCGAGCTCTTCAGCAATCTCCTTGTTCTTCTGCCATGTATACATGGGCTGCATGATGTGGAGACTATTGTACGGATACCAACCAGGCAATGCACGCTGGAACAGCTTGTAGAACATTGAACCACCCATGCTACATACTAATCAGCTTTGACACATATGTAGGAGAACATAAATACTTACACATTATAGTCCTGCTGCACTTCTTGCATGCCCCAATTGGTGAGCGTAGCCGGGGTATAATCGATCGTGTAAAATCGATCGGACCGAACAAGGGTTATAGCATCCGAGAAAACAGCACGCCCAGCTGTATAGCCTATGGAACAATCAGCCCCGCAGATCTTGCTAGCTTCTATGAAATGACAACTTACCCAAGCAACCTCCATTTCCGGGTGACATGGGAGGCTTTGTCTCTTCGATGAACAAACCAGGATATAGCTCTACCATGTCAGGGCTGTCGTAAAGATGTCGAAGGAGATTAGCAATCTCAGGGTCAGGATTGATATCTTCCATCGTTTCATGGGGCTTCAACCCGAAGAAGTGGCGGAACTCATTGAGTGATGCCATACGCCTGTAATTCCCCTTTAGTTTTATTTTCAAAATCGGGATGGGAAATTGTTCCCTTACCATTTTCTTGCTTGCAAGATACCCAAAACTTCTACCACACGTAGAGCTTTAGGAACCATCCTCGGACCGAACAGACCTTCAGAGTTTAAGTATACCAATGACGCGAAAACGTTAGGTGATACATACCAGCTGGTGACTCCATAGCATCTGTCATTATTCTGACCAGATCCGCATCATTAAACTTTCCATCCGGACCTCTCTTAAGTCCATCGAAGACACGTTGACTTGGGTCCTTTGGAACATTCTGTTCCCATCGCAATAAACCTTGTAGAAGCTCTTGGGGTGTTAGCTCTTCGATCTTTTTCGTTGTACCAGGGAAAAGGCTCGCAATGAACTTGTTCAGCCATTGCTCATCGCGCTGAGAAATGATGGAGTGGAAGCGATAGAGAAGATTGAATTCAGCCGAAATTTGATTTCCAACACCTCGTGCGACTTCCTCACCATTGGCCTTTTTTATCTCAACTCGCGGATCGATAGTCCAGCTGCTGGTTGTGTGATGTGTATTCGTTAGGCCTCGCAGATAGTCGTGGAGTGAAATATTGATGTATAGCCCACCGACAATCCTGTTGAACTTACTCAGTGCTGGCACACAAAACAATGCATATAATAAGGAACTTACAGCCTTGCGGTCTGGAACAAATCGTTGTCTTGCTTTGCTAGTGCCTCTTTCTTCTCTTTCTCAGCCTTCGTTGGCGGCAGTGTGAATCTGCCCCCCTCGTTGATTTTGAGGAGGACGTCAGCGACATAGTTATGGAAGCGACTGTACATCACGAGCATTACATTAACACCCGGAGGTTGACCCAGAAGCCGCTTCTCGTGAAAGGTATCTGGTTTCAACATTCCTCGTTCCATAGTTCTAATCTGGAGTTGGTCCTCCAAGCTGGAACCATAGAGCGGAGCAAGGTCGAGATAGGATGATGTATCCGAGATGTTTGGATCGAGTCGGTTGGTCCTGAAGATGTCTCAAAAGCTCTTAGCATACGTCCCTCATATCTCTCAAGCCAAAATAAACATACCGTGGATGATAATTGAGGCGTGATAAAAAAGCACAGAGGAAAGTCCCGCAGGATTCTCTTTGAATTTTCCCGCCGTTCGGCCCATCAAAGCTGAATCAATTAGCTATCTAAGTAACTGATGGGTGGCGAGTTGACATACTATCGAACAGAAGACCTGGATCCGGTCTAACACCATCGAGCTTTCTCAGTCTGCGAGCGGTTCTGGCATAAGGTGTCCCCGCTTTGCCTAGGTCTGGGAAGAGCACATTCTATATCTTCTGTGAGCGAATGGAACAAGGTGAAGTCAGCATAATACCTACATTCAAGCTACCATCAGGCGTTCTGAACTCAAACTTTTCTCCCTGATAGGAGAGTGGCGGGTGTTGCAAGCTCTTCCATAAGCCCTCAGTGAGGAAGTTTGTGAGGATTTGGCGGGCTTTGGAGTTTGGTGGCAATGACGCCGCGATTGCAACCACCTTCTCCATCTAATGGAGTTAGTTTAGACATTCTAGTAGAATGGCCAGGATGAGCCTACCGCCATTTTCTTGTCATCGATAGGCTTTCCAGTTGAGAATGCGACCTCTAACAAAGTCTTGATGTCACCGCGGACTACCTTAAGCCCGGCATTTCGGATGTCTTGAATGATAGTGGTGGATGCTTGCTCTGGCGACGAATATGCTGCATTCGCATCGTAGCGTGTCCCAGATGCAGGCTTCGAGGGAGGTTTCCTTCGGCCGAGTAGACCAGATGTCTTTTTGGGAGACTTCGTATAAGGTTTTGCAGGCTTCGAAGGAGATGCTTTGGGGGCAACTGCGGTACCATTTGCTGTTCCACCAACATGGCTCTTTAGAGAGCTAGTCTTGGGTTGCCATAGAAGATATGCTGAATACGCTAGAAGAAGCACGATTGCGACAACTGCAACGTATCGGAAAACACCCAGTGAAGTCCAGGTCTTGGATGCGAAGGCATAAACTACTGTGATTCGGCTTTTCCACTGCTCTGAGGATACCTTCAAATTGAACTTCCAACCATTTACCGTGAATAGTCGTTGATACCATTTTAGACTTGTCTTGCCATTACCTGGAAGGAATGAAGAGAACCGAGAAGTCTTCGGAGGTTTTGATAATCCCGCTGCCCTGGTGACGTTTGGCTCCATGATAAGGGCGGAGACGACAGTAATGAGTGATACAAGAGCTTGAATCACTCCTCGCTGTGAAGGCGAGGTGTTCTTCGGTACAGGCTGTACAGCGACAGCCATTGTGAACGGCTCAAACGAGACGAACGTAGGAGATGAGGAGTAGCTTCAATCCAAATGATGCGGAAGAGGGACTATTAGAATTACTCAACGAAAGAAATGAGCCTTTCACTTAATACACGATTGGGAATTCTTCGATCGGTCCCGCCCATTTCAACAATTGCCCCGCTCGGCTCAGCTCAGGTCTACACCAAGACTGCAGATGATTGATGTAACCACTCAACTATTGGCTTTGCGATAGTGATGCAGGGTCCAGGGTTTCCAGCTTCACAAGTTCATCTCTGCAGCCCCTCCTGTTGATCCGCAGTGATCTTTCGAGCGTGCTTTAGCGAAACATTCATACTGAACCAGTTCCCGTGTCGACCGGAAACGCCGCCAATGCTTGACTAGTCAATACTCTCATGGACCGTAAGCTACAATTTCATTCGTTAGACGCCGAAGGAGTTCAGCTAGCCAGTGGAATGCGACATACGGATAATCCGAGCCCATTCCAATACAGTGGGTCAAGATGCATATTCGCATATCTCCCAAGTCGCCGACTGCATGCTATGCGCGTCCCAGGTCTCAATCTGGATTGTTGCATGTACATGGACTCTGCACTCTGAGCTCACTCCAAGTCGCCGACTACCATACTATGCATGCCCTGCATTCTAATCTGAATCGCGGTATCTACAGAGACTTCAAATGTTTGGTACCATCGTTATGAGAGCCTATCCTGTGTTTTCCGTAAAGCGGTAGCTCAAAGAAGCACTCCCCTACTTGACAGTTCGGTGTCCCCGCGTCTTCTAGTACGGCAGCGCTATCCTGCATAAACAACTAGATGAACTCTATGAAAAGGTAACCTGACATTTTTTCGCCTTTATCGTCCACCCGTCGGATGCCCAAACAGCACACGGAGGCTTGCATTAGCGGGACGAACCATAGCTGAAGCTACCATGCAGCGTCGACAAGAAATGCCTGATTTGGACGCACACAGACACCTGCAGGATCAGCCGTACCTACTATGGCCGCGTTGCATTCCGTGCAGCCTGAATAATGTGGCACTAAATATCTGCATAGCTGAATAGAGAAATTGTAAGCGAAGCGCTGACTCCAAGTGCGGGCGCAGGACCGGTTCCCGCCCCATGAAGGTCACTTTGAACAAACTTACCAAGCAGATCAACTTTGAAAATACCGTCAAAACATGCACTAGCGATCCTTGTAGCATTGAGTGGGTAGAAATGAGTCGTGGAAGGATTGTCCAATAGCGCCCTGGCCAGATTTTTTAGATGAGGGAATTGTTGGGTTCGGTAAATACGGCAGAACGGCTAGTTGATGATCTACAGCGTTTCGGTCACTCCAGCTATCGCAAACGCGTTTCCAAGGCTTACGAAAGTAAAAGCTGGGAATTAGTTGTGTCAAATTGCATAGCCGCGTGGCCCACTGTTACTAAATGATATTATGCGAGGACGTTGATGTAGCAATTACTACCAACTGCGAGATATTCTCTTGCACATTGTGAGGTCTTCCAATAACATCTACACTCTGGAAAAGTAAGTAATGCATAGCAGAGACATCACCTCGTAAAAAGTCCAAGCCGTGCTATCTGGCCATCGGTATACTACGACATTCATTAACGCAAGTCTTTATTGTCTATATCTTCCACATGTTCCTGACGAAATTTTGAATTTTAGGTCATATAATGAGCTCGGAAAAGAGACCGCGACGCCACGTACTCTGCTTCGATGGCACAGGGAATGCTTTCCATGGAGACTCTTCGGACACAAATGTTGTGAAGATTTATCAGATGCTGGATCGCGACAACGAAGATCAGTTCCATTACTACCAACGTATGTATAAATTCGTATAATTGTCTTGGAGATTACACTGTAGGCAAGAATACTAGACTTTTCCTGAGGTCCCTCTCTGCAATGGTTCAAGGACCCGAACTAATCACTGCTCAGCTGGTATCGGAACTTATGTTGAAGGCAAAATTGCGGCGCCGAATACTCCTCTCCGACGATTCATCGCTCAAGTCCAGGCAACTATTGATCAAGCCATTGGAAGTAGCTTTGTAGACCATGTAACCTGTGGTTATCGCTTCCTGATGCGTTACTACGACCCTGGAGACTCGGTATACATCTTTGGGTTCTCGCGAGGTGCCTACACGGCTAGATTCCTCGCGGAGATGGTGCATACGGTTGGCCTGCTATCACGCGGCAATGAGGAAATGGTGCGCTTTGCGTGGAAGACGTTCGCCGAGTTCCAGCAATCGCGAGATAGACCAGAGCCGTCTAAGGAAGATGAGAAGCGCAAAGACTTCATGGTTAAATTCAAGCAGACATTCTGTCGGCCTCAAGTTAACATTCACTTCTTAGGTCTTTTCGATTGTGTTAACAGTGTCGGTCAATTCGAGATACCACTGTTTCGGAAGTCTTTCGAGCACATGGCTACACCTGCCGCCACTCACATTCGGCACGCGGTATCTATTCACGAACGCAGGGTCAAGTTCAAGCCTGCGCTGTTCATACTCAACGACAAGAAGTTCTCTAACGACGTAGTCGAGATGTGGTTTGCAGGAAATCATGGTGATGTAGGTGGAGGCTGGAAGAAGGCGAAAGGCGAAAAGCATTTGCTTTCTGATACTGCACTCATGTGGATGATCCACGAAGTACTCAATCTCAAGGATTCAGAGTCAAAACTCGCTTTCAAAACGCTCAAGATTGAACATCGAGACAAGGTCGAGACTCGCTTTGAGAGGGGTCTCAAGAAGGCTCTTGCGGTAGCCACACCAGTAAAACAAAGCAACTATCACTTGCATGATATGTTGAAGTTTGGCGGAGGGGTGACCTGGTTGATGACCATGATTTGGTGGATTATCGGTAAGCCAGTGCCCCAACACTCTTGGCACAATTCTGACTGAGTCTGTAGAAATTCTTCCGTTTTTTACTCGTTTGGAGCTCGAGAAGGGTAAATGGGTGCCTCGTTACTGGCCGCCCAATCTCGGCGCTCCCCGCGACATTCCTCACGAAGCAACCATCCACAAGAGTGTATACGAGCTGCGACAGGCTGGACTCCTACTGGAAGAGCAAATGCCAAAAACGGGCGGCGATAATCCACATGTCAACGTGAAGGGTGCTCTCAATGTCTGGGCCCGCGCGCGTTCCCCGGCACAGAAGCCTATAGCGAATGGGTTCGCGCACGCGACCATCCTGCGCGAAGGCATGTAGTAGATAGCATCACTGGCTCGAAGGCGCATTGGCAAGATAAGAGAAATTGCATGATTAGGGCTCACCTTGACACTTAATAGCGTAGATAATCACAGTAGCAGACTTCGACGCGGGTAGTCCTTCCTCCTCTTCCGTCGGCTTAGGGTTCCTGGGTTTGGGTATGTAGAAATGTACGCTAGTCAAGCACTACGGCCCGATGTGCAACTTCCCCGCACTGGAGGCTTCACCCATTCTACCTACCATTGTACAGCTCATATCTTTTGATCTGCAGTAGTGGTCGGCGAGTAACAACTTTAACGCCTTTGGGTGCGGGGCTCTCGTTCTCATTTGACCCAATGCGAATCGTAATGCTACACATTCACAGCACGGATATGATTCCCGCGCAAACGAATGCATGCATGTACTATTTGACAGGTGCCACAGCTGCTAATACGTCTTCAGATGTTCTGATGTTGAAATGGACCCTATAAACGACAACGGTCTAGAACCACAGGCTTCATCCGTCAATCCTGAGATGGGGGTCGGATCGTATCTGCACGCTCGCTTGGGATTCGACCAGAAAAGATGGCTATGCAGATAGATGAAGACAGACCTGCATGTGCCGATCATACGTTCTTGGCGAGGCTGCTCAGCTAGCCATCTTGTTACGGAGTACGCGGTTGATAATGCCCCATATTCAGCTAGCCACCGAACAACCCCACAGACACCATGAGCAACCGCGCCTACGGTATCGACCCGTTCCTTTAGGGTGAAAGTCGCCGAGGTGGCGTTTTGACGCCAGCTGACGGTAATCCCGTTTTCTGGCACGGGCTGCGAATTTGTTAAGCACGGCCCGAATGAGGAAACGTGATCATGCTATGCTCGCGAAAATCCACTGAACATCCCCAACAGAGTAAAAAAGGGCTGCAAATTTCGGTAAGATGCGTGACAAAGAGAAGTTGAAAGCTGACAGCCTGGGATATAGCTGCTGAATGCAAAAAATATTGGATGGACACGCCGAGGATGTCGCCATGCAGGCAAGTGGAGGCATTGCAACTAGCATGCAATGCTGAATGTTCCCGCTGGTGTGTAATTGAGCTGTACCTTTTTGGGAACCTTAGTGCTCCCCCGTGCATCAGTTATCTTCAGGTGTCCACCAGTACTTGACTGAATAAAACGCCAACTTGATCTTTTCTAACTAAAACCTTCATCCATCATGGCTGCCTCTGCTATTCCCGTCGTGACTGATATCCACCCACAATCCTACGTGGGAGGATTTCAATTCAACAACGGTCGCAGCTATGTAAGTGCAGTGATCCCAAGTTTTATCCCAAGTTTTGCTCCTATTCCTGTCGCTATTCCTAACTTGAAAACAGCGCATCTTTTACCAAGACAAAGCGGGTCTCCTCCATGCGTGCACGACAGACAACTGGGGAGGGAACTGGGCTAATGGAGACTCTGGAAAAATAACTCAACCTGGCGTAGCTCTGGTCCCGACGCCTATCACTTCAACCATCTACTCTGACAAACAAGGAGTATGTCTTGAACTGCCAACTCCTGACAAATCTCTTGACAGGAACTGAAATGGGAACAGGGCCACTCACGCACTTTCTACCTGACTAGGGATCATAAAATCGCGTGCTTCGCGGTCAATGGCGGTAAGAGTGGGGTGATTGGCGACTGGGTCGCGGCCCCATACAGTAGGCTTGGGGCTATTAGCTGGGCGTACAACGACGTGGGTCACATACGGTAAATCTCTCTCGTTTCCCTATGTTTGTCTCTTTGAATGACTAGATTTCTAATTTAACGTAGGCTGTACTTCCAGACCAACGACGATCACGTCCAGGAGCTCTGTTGGGATGGCAGTGGTGACTTCAAAACAGGACACCGCTTCCCATGCCCAAAAAAGGGTACAGCTTTATCCTTTGTTAATCTTGCACCAAAGGCTGCATCGCCTATAATCCGAGGATTCTACCAACATACCAACAATCATTTGCTCGAGGTTCGGTGGGATCAGGGAAAAGGCTGGTATGCAGGTATGTGACTTCTTTTTCTTTTTCCCAATGGGTAGCATTGATCAGACACATGTTTGACAAAACACTTACGTATTCTGTAGGACCTCTGAACCTTGGCCCTGTCAATAGTGAGGGCTATGACACAGCACACATCAGTGCTTGCGCTTCCGCCGCTGGCGTAATTGCACAATACTGGGCGGTTGCTTCCAATTCGCAGAATTGCCATTTGACATATGAGCGTTGGGAGCATAATGGCAAAGTCCAAGGCAAGGAAGAAGGTGCATGCATTGTGCCTTGTTTTTCTAAGGGTAATCCTCACTTCTTGGCTACTTGCCATGTGCCCGAGAAGAGCGATCAAACCAGAGTCAGGCTCTTTTTTGTTGGTTGTAATGGTAAGCTTTGCGAAGCGAGGAGAGAGAATCAACATTGGGGCTGGGGTGGAAAAGACGGCGGTAATCACAGTTGGACGAAATTTTAACCGTGGAGCTCCACCTGAGTGTTTCAAACCTCGACAAGGCTTACCTTTGTACGACCAACAACCAAAATGTGAATAAGTAGTTAGCGCCTAATAAAGTATGAAATGGAATTTTCTTTAACATGATTCCTCACGACTACAAGGGAAATAAGGGTACGATATTCTCAAGTTAGGATGCGAAAAAGAAACGTCAATTTTCGAACTATAAGAAAATATTGGCAGGAGATGAATCCATATTTTGATCACGTCCAAACTAATTTCTCTTATATAGATTGCGAAAGAGTTAGACCAGATTAGCTTTACGCTTCACTCTCAAAAGCCTTCCTTAGACCATCTACCATCATCTTCTTCATACCTATCATAGCATTTGTAACACGCATCACCTTGGCTGAATCCTTGTCTTTCAGGTATTCGTACAAGACCTTAGGCATCACCTGCCACGTAACACCAAACTTATCTGCCACCCACCCACAGTTCTTCCTCTCATCCGCACTGCCTTGGCTAAGTTTGTCGTAGTAATGATCGATCTCAACTTGATCTTCGCATTCAATAACGAAAGATACCGAATCATCGTGCTTCGCATTGGGATGTAGCCCGCCGTTTAGGATGACAAAGGGATGGTCGCCCGGAGTAAAAGAGACAGTCATGACACCGCCAGCGGCATGATCATGAACCTCAGATGCAGCAGAGGTATAGTATTGAACGTGTTCGATACGGGAGCTAGGAAAAATTGAGACATAGAAGTTGGCAGCTTCCTTAGGGTCAAAAGTGCCATCACACCAGAAGCAGGTAGTGAGTTTGAGATTAGGCATGCTGTATTGTGTAAGAGACAAAGATCTAGTAAACTTTTATCTTATAGCGACGTACCATTAATGCTAATTGTTACTGTAAGGAAGTGGCAAGTATAAAGAATTGAATGTATTGATTGAGTGTATAGTTTGGTGTAGAAGTCTATGTATAGAAGACATGTTTGACGCTCTTAACGTTATCTACCAGTAAGCTGCGCACCCCAGTAAGCTGCGCACCCTACTAGAATTCCTGCAGCTTTTCTAGCAATTACTCCACAGTACGATAGTTAAATAAGGTATTAATAGATTTATATAATAGCTACTATCTCTAAGTATACTAAGTTCTAGTATGCCCTTATATATAGCACTTAGTGTATATCGGCGGCGCGCGTTGCCTCCTTAGTATCGCTTCCTACCCCCCTTAGGGAGTACCCTTTCTACTTCTACAATCAGCCTCTATCCTTCCTTAACCTATAAAGCGCTACTAGGGGTAATATACTATCGCTGCTATTACTACTATTACTACTTACGCTTATAACGCTCGAGGGTTTAATATAGCTACGTATTCTCTACTACGAGTATTATATTCGTATATATTATAAGCTAGTATCCCTTTACTATCTTACGTATACTTAGAGTACTAGGACTCTAAGATAAATAGCGTAGTAAGTCCTATATATATCGAGCCTACCGTTATAGCTAATCAACGTTCTATAACGTCCCTACTATTTATAGGCCCTTAATATTAGCTAGTATCCTAGGTAATAAGGGCGTCCTAATAACTATAAATAATAAGAGGACGCGTTTAGGATATATAGGGACTAGTCCTAATACCTAGAAGCTAGTATAAATATTTTATAGTATAAATACTATATCTCTAATACCTAGATAGATCTATAAGAAGTCTACCTTATTAATATAAAAGACTCGCTAGTATATAAGCTTATAAATCTAGTTCCTATATACTACCTTTAAGGGTAAGAAATAATCTATAACTAGTAGCTATAAAAGGTACGATATATATAATAGTATATATATTATATAAATTTTATTCTATAGTATTTTCTAGGTTAATTTATTAGGTATTATAAAATTAGAAGTAAGAACTATATAAAGCACCCTTTATAGACTAATAAAAAAGGTATAAAAAAGATAACTATTAATACTTTACTTATAAATTAATAATTAATAATAATAAAAATTATATAGACTAAGTAAATATAGTTATAGTAAAATAGTATATATAAATTATAAGATACCTAACTTTCTTCTTATCCTAATAAAGTTAATATAATATAATAGCTTTTTTATAAGAGGTAAGGGCGTAGATAGCTACCTCTTTAAGAACTATAGTTCTTAGAGAATTAAGCCTACTATCTATACTCTTCTTTATATAAATACTAGCTTCTATATTATTATATTAAATATATAATATCTAACTTTTCTATATTCTTCTATATAATATATTAACTTTATAATAACTATTCTAGATAAGTATATATAAATAGTAAAAAGTATAAAGCTAACTAAGATAGTATTCTTTATTCCTTCTATTATTAAAGAAGCTTTATATAAAAATATAGAATATATAAAAATAATAGATATAAAAGAACTATTTTATTAAGCTAAATAATAGTCTTTTTAGAATAATATTACTACTAATATCCTTTAGATATAATAAGAAGTTCGCTAAATTAATTTATTAAACTTTAATTAAGTAAATAATAAATAGTTAATACTAATCTACTAACTAGCTTAAAGGTTTATAAACCTCTATTATCTTAATATAAACCTTATAATATTAAGTTTTAAAAAAGAATTTAGTATAAAAGATATTAGAAGAGAGAATATAGTATAAATATACTATATCTTTTATAGAGCTAAGATTAACTATCGAACCCTTTACTTAGGATAATAGCGTATCCCTCTATAAATAAGGATAAGATATTTTATAAAGATAGAAGGCGCTAGATAATTATAGTAGGGTGATATAAAAAAAAACTAATCAAAAAAGATACGATTTTTAAAAGGCTATAAATATATCAATTTTAACGCTATAATAAAAACAAAACTAGAATTATAAAGAGAAAATCTAGAATTTTAATCCTATAATTAATAATCCTGATTATAAAGTATATTTAACAAGGGATAAATTACTAAATAGGAAGAAAAAAAAACCTAAAAGTTTACTTTATAATAACTTTTTAATAGAAATATTAAATTTTTTTTTTATAGTAGGGTGCAAAAAAAAAAGAGTAATCAAAAAAGATACCATTTTTAAATAGCTATAACTT
>Ga0247757_10000786_pt1 | contig 24510 bp, 25 predicted proteins | sample UWRJL126311R4_FD_180929 | JGI IMG/M metagenome (GOLD analysis project Ga0247757, IMG submission 180929) | Plant litter microbial communities from Arlington Agricultural Research Station in Wisconsin, United States - UWRJ-L126-311R-4 | ecosystem: Environmental > Terrestrial > Plant litter >...
CGACGATCTGGACGCCTCGATGCGGGTGCTGAGCCGGTTGGCCGCCGAAGACGGTGTGGCCCTGCACTTCCCCACCCTGTGGCAGCGTGCCGACCCGTGGAGCTGATCCTCTCGGTGGCCGCGCTCGCCGCGGTCCTCGGTTTCGCGCTGCTGCGCCCCCACGGCTGGCCCGAGGCCGTCGTCGCGGTGCCCGCCGCCGCGCTGGTGATCGTGGCGGGTGCGATCGACTGGCACGGCGCGCTCGACGAGGTCACCCGGCTGGCGCCGGTGGTGGGCTTCCTCGCCGCGGTGCTGGTACTCGCCAGGCTGTGCGACGACGAAGGCCTGTTCCACGCCACCGGTGTGCTGATGGCCAGGGCCACCAGCGGCAGTCAGCAGCGGCTGCTGGTGTCGGTGTTCGGAATCGCGGCTGCCGTCACCGCGATCCTCAGCCTGGACGCCACGGTGGTGCTGCTGACGCCGGTGGTGCTGGCGACCGCACGCACGCTGAGCGTGCCCGCCCGTCCGCACGCGTTCGCGACCGCGCACCTGTCCAACAGTGCGTCGCTGCTGCTGCCGGTCTCCAACCTGACCAACCTGCTGGCGTTCAGTGCCGCCGGGGTGACGTTCCTGCACTTCGCCGCGCTGATGACGCTGCCGTGGCTGGCCGCGATCGCCGTCGAATTCGTGCTGCTGCGGCTGCTGTTCGCCAAGGACCTCGCTGTCGCGCCGGGGCCGGCCCCCAGCGACCCCGTCGAGCTGCCGCTGTTCGCGCTCGTGGTGCTGGGGCTGACGCTGGCCGGGTTCGCGCTGACGTCGCTGGTCGGCCTGTCCCCGGCGTGGGCCGCGCTGGCCGGGGTGGTGGTGCTCGGGGTGCGGGGACTGGCGACGCGGCGGACGACGGTCGGCAAGATCACCACCGCGATCGACCTCCCGTTCCTGGCGTTCGTGCTGTGCCTCGGCGTGGTGGTCGCCGCGGTGATGCGCAACGGCCTGGAGCCCGCGATGCACCGGGTGCTGCCCGACGGGGAGGGCCTGCTGGCGCTGCTCGGTATCGCGGCGGTGGCCGCGGTGCTGTCCAACGTCGTCAACAACCTGCCCGCGGTGCTGGTGCTGCTGCCGCTTGCCGCCCCCGCCGGGTCGGCGGCGGTGCTGGCGGTGCTCATCGGCGTCAACGTCGGCCCGAACCTGACCTACGTCGGGTCACTGGCGAATCTGCTGTGGCGCAGCGTGGTCCGTCGCGACATGAACCCCAGCTTCGCCGCGTTCAGCCGCGTGGGGCTAATCACGACGCCGCTCACGCTCGTCGCCGCGGTGGTGGCGCTGTGGGCCGGTCTCCGGCTGTTCGGCGGCTAACTCCTGCGCTGGCGCGCGATCTCGGCGAGCACCACGCCTGCGGCCACCGACGCGTTGAGCGATTCGGTGGGGCCCGCCATCGGGATCGACACGACCGCGTCGCAGTTCTCCCGCACCAGCCGGGACAAACCCTTGCCCTCCGAACCGACCACAACCACGATCGGGCCGCCGCCGTCGAGCTCGTCGATCGCGGTGTCCCCACCGGCATCGAGGCCGACGATCTGCAGACCCGCGTCGGCGTACTGCTTGAGCGTTCGGGTGAGGTTGGTGGCCCGCGCGACGGGGGTGCGGGCGGCCGCACCCGCGCTGGTGCGCCACGCCACCGCGGTCACCGACGCCGAGCGCCGCTGCGGGATCAGCACGCCGTGGCCGCCGAACGCGGCCACGGAGCGGACGATCGCGCCCAGATTGCGCGGGTCGGAGATGTTGTCCAGCGCGACGATCAGCGGCGGTGCCGCATCCTTCTTCGCCTGGGCCAGCAGGTCGTCCGGGTGGGCGTAGGCGTAGGGCGGCACCTGCAGGGCCAGACCCTGGTGCAGGCCGTTGGCCGCGATGCGGTCCAGATCGTGGCGCGGTACCTCGAGGATCGCGATGCCGCGGTCGGCGGCCGTCTGCACGGCCTCAGTGAGCCGTTCGTCGGAGTCCGCGCCGAGGGCGACGTAGAGCGCCGTCGCGGGCACCCCGGCGCGCAGGCACTCCACCACCGGGTTGCGGCCGAGCACGGTCTCGGTGTCGTCGGTCTTGCGGTGCCGACCCTGCTGCTGGCGCGCGACCTTGGCGGCGCGCTTGCCCGCGGGGTGGTTGGGTCGCTGGTGGGCCGGCGGCGTCGCGCCCTTGCCCTCCAGCCCGCGCCTGCGCACACCCCCTGACCCGACCGTCGGGCCCTTCTTGGTGCCTGCTTTGCGTACGGCGCCTCGCCGCTGGGAGTTGCCCGCCATCTACTTGTCCGTTCCGTCGTGGAGTGCCCATTGCGGACCGTCAGCGGTGTCGGTCACTTCGATGCCGGCTTCCTTGAGCCGGTCCCGGATCGCGTCGGCCTCGGCCCAGTCCCGGCGCGCCCTGGCGTCCCCGCGCCTGCGCACCTCGGCCTGGACGAGCACGTCGACCGCGGCGAGCGCCGCCGAGGTCTCGTCGCGGGATTCCCAGCGCTCGTCGAGCGGGTCGGCACCGAGGATGCCCATCATCGCCCGGATCGACATGGCATGGGCCAGCGCCGCGTCGTGGTCACCTGCGTCCAGCGCGCGGTTGCCTTCGGCGCGCGCGGCGTGCACCTCGGCCAGCGCCATCGGCACCGACAGATCGTCGTCGAGCGCGGCACCGAACTTCGGGGTCCACTGCCCGGGCACCACCGCACCCACCCGGGTGCGCACCCGGTGCAGGAAGTCCTCGATGCCGGTGTAGGCCTTGGCCGCGTCGGCCAGCGCGGTCTCGGAGAACTCGAGCATCGACCGATAGTGCGCGCTGCCCAGGTAGTAGCGCAGCTCTGCGGCCCGAACCCGTTGCAGCACAGCGGGAATCGCGAGCACGTTGCCCAGCGACTTGCTCATCTTCTCGCCGCCCATGGTGACCCAGCCGTTGTGCAGCCAGAATCGGGCGAAGTCGTCACCTGCGGCTTCTGCCTGGGCGATCTCGTTCTCGTGGTGCGGGAACACCAGATCCATTCCGCCGGCATGGATGTCGAACGCCGCACCCAGGTACTCGTGGGCCATCGCCACGCACTCGGTGTGCCAGCCGGGGCGACCGCGCCCCCACGGCGTCGGCCACGACGGCTCACCCGGTTTGGCGCCCTTCCAGAGTGTGAAGTCGCGCTGGTCTCGCTTGCCCGTCGCGACGCCCTCGCCCTGGTGCACGTCGTCGATGCGGTGACCGGACAGCTTGCCGTAGTCCGGCAGCGACGCGACGTCGAAGTAGACGTCGCCCGCACCGGTGTAGGCGTGGCCGCGGTCGATGAGCCGCTCGATCAGCTCCACCATCTGGGTGATGTGCCCGGTGGCGCGCGGTTCAGCCGACGGCGGAAGGACGCCCAGCGCGTCGTAGGCCGACGAGAAGGCCCGCTCGTAGGTTGCCGCCCACTCCCACCACGGCCGGCCGGCGTCGGCGGCCTTGGTCAGGATCTTGTCGTCGATGTCGGTGACGTTGCGGATGAACGCCACGTCGAAGCCCTTGGCGGTCAGCCAGCGGCGCAGCACGTCGAAGGCGACCCCGCTGCGCACATGGCCGATGTGCGGTAGCCCCTGCACCGTCGCACCGCACAGGTAGATCGACACGTGACCGGGCCGCAGCGGCGCGAAATCGCGCACACCGCCTGACAGGGTGTCGTAGAGCCGCATCGGCGCGGCGGGGCGTTCGGTCACGACGGGCCAGCTTACCGGCCCGATCAGGCAGAATCCTCATCGTCGGCTGTCTGCTCTTCGCGCAAGCGCTCATCGTCGACAACGAGGGCCGTGGCGATCGCCGCGATCCCCTCCCCCCGACCCGTCAGGCCGAGCCCGTCGGTGGTGGTCGCCGACACCGACACCGGAGCGCCCAGCAACTCTGACAGCAACCGCTGGGCCTCCACCCGGCGCGGACCGACCTTGGGCCGGTTCCCGATCACCTGAACCGCGGCATTGCCGATCCGCATGCCGACGCCGTCGAGCAACGTCCGGACATGCCGGAGCATGTCGGCGCCGCTGACACCGCGCCACTGCGGTTGCCCGACACCGAAGACCTCGCCGATGTCCCCCAGGCCGGCCGCCGACAGCAACGCGTCGCACAGTGCATGCGCGGCGACGTCGCCGTCGGAATGGCCGGCACAGCCGTCAGCCCCGTCGAACAGCAGACCCACGAGCCAACACGGCCGACCCGGTTCGATCGGATGAACGTCGGTGCCGAGACCGACGCGGGGGATCACCTACGAATCCCGCCTTCAGGACGCGGCAGCGAGAACTTCGTCGAGGATGATCGACGCCTTGGCGTCGTCGGTGTTCTCCGCGAGCGCCAGTTCACCCACCAGGATCTGACGGGCCTTGGCGAGCATTCGCTTCTCGCCGGCGGACAGTCCACGCTCCTGGTCGCGACGCCACAGATCGCGGACCACTTCGGCGACCTTGTTCACGTCACCGGAGGCGAGCTTCTCGAGGTTGGCCTTGTACCGGCGCGACCAGTTGGTCGGCTCCTCGGTATGCGGGGCCCGGAGCACCTGGAAGACCTTGTCCAGGCCCTCCTGACCGACGACATCGCGCACACCCACGTATTCGGCGTTGTCCGCGGGCACCCGGACGGTGAGATCCCCCTGCGCGACTTTCAGAACAAGATATTCTCTTTGCTCACCTTTGATTGTTCGGGTTTCGATCGCTTCGATCAACGCAGCACCGTGATGTGGATAGACAACGGTGTCTCCGACCTTGAAAATCATCAGATTAGAGCCCCTTTCACATGTCGAGTTTAACACGCGCCTCCGACAGGGGGTGCACCAACGTTGCAGGTCAGGGGCACAGTCGGCCAACATCAGGGGTTGACAGGTCGCTGATTCCGTGCAATAAGACTTTCACAGGTCCACCCGCCGCGCCCTGCGCTACCGCACACTTTCCTGACCTACTACTGTGCATAGTCGAACGATGTAGACCGGCATGCCGCGACCCGTTGTCGGCCGAGCAGGAGGCACCCCAGTGAACATTTCGGTACGGCGACCTTCTGTCCCCACGGCCGCCCTGGCAGCGGCCGCGATCGCCCTGTCCGCCGGGCTGAGCGCTTGCGGCGCCGGGCAGGTGGCCCAGAGCGCGACCCAGGAAGCCGCCATCAACGGCACAAGTGGCAAAGCCGGCGAGGTCGCGCTGCGCAATGTGCACCTGCGGGCCCAGCAGTCGACGGACTACGTGCAACCGGGCCGCGAGGTCGAGCTGATCTTCACCGCCGCCAACACCTCGCCCGACGTCAACGACAAGCTGCTGCGCATCACCTCCGACGTCGGCACGGTGACGCTGACCGGTGATGGCGCCGTGCCCGCCAACGGTGTGCTGGTGGTCGGTCAGCCCGACGGCCAGACGACCCCTCTGGACGCGGTCGAACCGGCCGACGCCGCCAAGGCCGCCGTGGACCTCCAGAAGCCGATCACCAACGGCCTGACCTACGACTTCACGTTCACGTTCGAGAAGGCCGGCGACACCACGGTCCCGGTGCCGATCTCCGCGGGCGAGGCACCCCGTCGTGGGGTCACCGACGACGGCGCCCCGACGGAGCACGCGGGCGGGCACTAGACCCCCGCGCGCCGCGCCGGTTCTGTCGGTGCGGGCCGATAAGTTCACTGCGTGGCCCGGACTTCGAAAACACGTTCGCAATACCGCTGTTCGGAGTGCCATCACCTCACCCCCAAATGGGTGGGCCGCTGCGCGGAGTGCGGCACCTGGGGAACGGTCGACGAAGTCGCGCTGACGGCCATCGGCGGTTCGGCGAGCCGGCGCATCGTCGCACCCACCTCCCCCGCCGTGCCGATCAGCGCGATCGATCCCGGCACCACCCGGCATTTCGGCACCGGGGTCACCGAATTGGACCGGGTGCTCGGTGGCGGCCTGGTGCCCGGCTCGGTCACGCTGCTGGCCGGCGATCCCGGCGTCGGGAAGTCGACGCTGCTGCTCGAGGTGGCCCACCGCTGGGCGCAGACGGGGCGTCGTGCGCTGTACCTGTCGGGTGAGGAGTCCGCGGGCCAGATCCGGTTGCGGGCTGAACGCACCGGCTGCGCCCACGACGAGGTCTACCTGGCCGCCGAGTCCGATCTGCAGACCGCGCTCGGGCACATCGACGCGGTGGCGCCGTCGCTGGTCGTCATCGACTCGGTGCAGACCATGTCGACCACGGAAGCCGACGGGGTCACTGGCGGCGTCACGCAGGTCCGTGCGGTGACGACGGCGCTGACCATGACCGCGAAGACAACCGGGGTGGCCATGCTGCTGGTCGGCCACGTCACCAAGGACGGTGCCATCGCCGGGCCGAGGTCGCTGGAGCACCTCGTGGACGTGGTGCTGCACTTCGAGGGTGACCGGGCGTCGTCACTGCGGTTGGTGCGCGGCGTCAAGAACCGGTTCGGCGCCGCTGACGAGGTCGGCTGTTTCCTGTTGCACGACAACGGCATCGAATGCGTCGCCGATCCGTCGGGGCTGTTCCTCGATCAGCGTCCCAAGCCGGTGCCAGGCACTTCGGTGACGGTGACGCTGGACGGCAAGCGGCCGATGATCGGTGAGGTGCAGGCACTGATCGGCTCGCCGGCCAGTGGGAGTCCGCGTCGGGCGGTCAGCGGCATCGACTCCTCGCGGGCGGCGATGATCACCGCGGTGCTGGAGAAGCGGGCCCGGTTGCCCGTTGGCGCCAACGACATCTACCTGTCCACCGTCGGCGGGATGCGGCTGACCGATTCGTCGTCGGATCTCGCGGTGGCGCTGGCCATCGCGTCGGCCTTCACGGATCTGCCGATGCCCACCGACGCCGTCGCGATCGGTGAGGTCGGGCTCGCAGGCGACCTGCGCCGCGTGACGGGCATGGACCGCCGGCTCGCCGAGGCCGCGCGGCTCGGCTTCACCTGCGCCGTGGTGCCCCCCGGGGTCACCGCGGTACCCGCCGGCCTGCGCGCGCTGCCCGCCGACAACATCACCGCGGCATTGCAGGTGCTGCGCCGGATCAGCCAGAATGACGCGAACGCGAGGCAGACCGAGGGGAACTGATGGCCGTGAAGTCGACGGGACGAAGTGCGCGCACCGTCGTACCACTGACCCGGCCGACAATGCGGGAGACGATCGCCCGACTCGCACCGGGCACTCCGCTGCGCGACGGCCTGGAGCGCATCCTGCGCGGCCGCACCGGCGCGCTGATCGTGATCGGGTTCGACGACAGCGTGGAGGCGATCTGCGACGGCGGCTTCTCCCTCGACGTGCGGTACGCCCCGACCCGGCTGCGCGAGCTGTCGAAGATGGACGGCGCGGTCGTGCTCTCCAGCGACGGCAGCCGCATCCTGCGGGCCAACGTGCAGCTGGTGCCCGATCCGTCCATCCCCACCGAGGAGTCAGGCACCCGGCACCGCTCGGCCGAGCGGACCGCGATCCAGACCGGCTATCCGGTGATCTCGGTGAGCCACTCGATGAGCATCGTGACGGTGTACGTGGCCGGCGAGCGGCACGTGGTGCCCGACTCCGCAGCCATCCTGTCGCGCGCCAACCAGACGATCGACACGCTCGAGCGCTACAAGACCCGCCTCGACGAGGTCAGCCGGCAGCTCTCGACCGCGGAGATCGAGGACTTCGTGACGCTGCGCGACGTGATGACGGTGGTGCAGCGACTGGAGATGGTGCGCCGCATCAGCCTCGAGATCGACGCCGACGTCGTGGAACTCGGCACCGACGGCCGTCAGCTCAAGCTGCAACTCGACGAGCTCGTGGGCGACAACGACACCGATCGCGAGCTGATCGTGCGGGACTACCACGCCAACCCGGACCCACCCACGGCAGCGCAGGTGACGGCCACCCTGGAGGAACTCGACGGCCTCTCCGACGGCGAACTGCTCGACTTCACCACCCTGGCCAGGGTTTTCGGTTACCCCTCGACCGCCGAAGCGCAGGATTCGGCGATGAGCTCGCGGGGCTACCGCGCGATGGCGGGCATCCCGCGGCTGCAGTTCGCGCACGTCGACCTGCTGGTCCGCAACTTCGGCTCGCTGCAGGGTCTGCTCGCCGCGAGCGCCAGCGACCTGCAATCGGTCGAGGGCATCGGCTCGATGTGGGCGCGCCACATCCGCGAGGGGCTCTCGCAGCTCGCCGAGTCGACGATCGCCGACCGACTGGCCTGACCCCGAGCTGTCCTGGAACCTAGCCGGCCGGCGCCGGTGCCGGTGCGGGCGCCTGCGGCGGGACGGGTCCCGGCGCGCCGGGCGGAAGCTGTTGCGGCTGAGCCAGAATGAACGGCACGGTGGCCGAGCGCAGGTTGCCCAGCTGGACCACGAGGTTGTAGGTCCCCGGTCCGATGGGCTGGCGCGGCAGCGGGCAGTTCGGCGCCGAACCCATCCCGGTCCACGTCACCTCGGTGGTGACCTGCTCGCCGGGCTGGAACGTCTTGATCAGCGTCTCGTTCGACGGTGCGCAGTCGAGGTTCGACCACAGCCGCTGGTTGTCCAGCGAGTACACGTAGGCGGCCAGCACCGCGGCGCCGACGTCGCGCTGGCAGGCCACCAGCCCGATGTTCGTGACGACCATCGTGAACTTCGGCTGGTCACCGACGACGTACTGCGGCTCGTTGGTGATGCCCTTGACCGCCAGCGTCGAGTCGGGGCAGTCGTCGCCCTCCTTGAGCAGCGGCGGAGGCACCACCGCGGCCGTCGGGGTGGCCGTCGGCGGCGGGGCCTGCGCCGCCGGCGGCTGGATCGGCGTCTTCACCTCGGGGTTGTCACCGGGCAACGGAGTCGGCGGCGCGACCGCCTGCGTCGACGTGGAGTTGTTCGCGGTCGGCTGCTGGGCGCTGGTGCTGTTCATCACCACGACCACCACCACGGCGGCGATGACGGCGACGACGAGCGCGGCTATGCCGAGCGCGAGCGCCCGGCGTCGCCAATAGATCTGACGGGGCAACGGGCCATGCGGTTCTAGATCCAGCACCACATCACGGTAAGGGCAGGTCAGTGTCGCATGCCCGACGTGGCCCGGCGTGTCGTGCGCCGAAAATGACCGACGTGGACTAGAAGCGCCGTGGACTAGAAGCGGGTCAGCTCTCGCCGACGTCGCCGGTGTGGTCGCGCAGCACGGCCTTGCCGTCGGAGAGGTGATAGGTCGCAGCGACGATCCCCAACCGGCCGTCGGCCACGCGCTCGGCGATCAGCGCCGAGCGGCTCAGCAGTTGCGTGTGGGTCTCGGTGACGTGGCGGGCCATCAGGTCGTCGGGGTCGGTCAGTCCTTCGCTACGACCGATCAGGATCGAGGGAGTGACCCGCTCGACCACGGCACGGACGAACCCGCCGGGCACCTCGCCGTCGTCGAACGCACCGAGGGTCGCGGCGATCGCACCGCAGCTGTTGTGCCCGAGCACCACGATCAGCGGCACGTCGAGGGCCATGAGGGCGTATTCGATGGAACCGATCACCGCCGCGTCCATCACGTGCCCGGCGGTGCGCACCACGAACACGTCGCCCAGACCCTGATCGAAGACGATCTCGGCGGCGAGCCGGCTGTCCGAGCAGCCGAACACCACCGCGGTCGGATGCTGATAGGACGCGAGCTCGGCCCGGTGCTCCACACTCTGGTTGGGGTGCAGGGGCTTGCCCGCGACGAAGCGCTCGTTACCCTCTTTGAGTGCTTTCCATGCGGTCGACGGGCTCGTATTCGGCATGGGCCACATTCTGCCCCAGGCGGTTCCGATGATCGACTCGAATGAGTTATCCGCTTGGTACGCCGCGGAACAACGCGATCTGCCGTGGCGGCGGCCGGGTGTCTCGGCGTGGCAGATCCTGGTGAGTGAGTTCATGCTGCAGCAGACGCCGGTCGCCCGCGTCGAGCCGATCTGGCGGGACTGGATCGCCCGCTGGCCGACGCCTGCGGCGACCGCGGCGGCCAGTGTCGGCGATGTGCTGCGGGCCTGGGGCAAGCTCGGTTACCCCCGGCGGGCCAAGCGGTTGCACGAGTGTGCGACGGTCATCGCCGCCGAGCACGGCGACGTCGTCCCCGACGACGTCGACACCCTGCTGTCGCTGCCCGGCATCGGCACCTACACCGCCCGCGCCGTCGCGTGTTTCGCCTATCGCCAGCGGGTCCCGGTGGTGGACACCAACGTGCGCCGGGTGGTCGCCAGGGCCGTGCACGGCCGGGCCGACGCGGCCGCGGCATCGGTGCGCGACCTCGACGACGTCGCTGCACTGCTGCCCGACGACGACACCGCGCCGGTGTTCTCGGTGGCGTTGATGGAACTCGGGGCAACGGTGTGCACGGCGCGCTCGCCCAAGTGCGGCGTGTGCCCGCTGAGTCACTGCGCGTGGCGGGCGCTGGGCTTCCCGGCCGCGACGTCACCGGCCCGCACCGCGCAGAAGTACGCGGGCACCGACCGGCAGGTACGGGGCCGCCTGCTCGATGTACTGCGCAACAGCCCCGCGCCCGTCACCCGCGGCGCGCTCGACGTGGCGTGGACGACGGACACCGCCCAGCGTGACCGGTGTCTGGACTCGCTGTTGGTCGACGGGCTGGTGGAGCAGACCGACGACGGCCGGTTCGCGCTGCCCGGCGAAGGCTAGGCGTACAGAGGGCGGTCAGGCGCTCTCGGCGCAGTCGGATTCTGATGCGGCCGAAGCGAATCGGCGCCGGTAGTCCGAGGGCGTCACGCCGATGATGCGGCGGAAGTGGTGGCGCAGCAGCGTCGCGTTGCCGAACCCCGACTGGTCGGCGATGCCGTCGATGTCCATCGTCGTCTCTTCGAGCAGCCGCCGGGCGAACAGCACCCGCTGATCGGTCACCCACTGCATCGGGGTGCGGCCGGTCTCCTCGACGAAGCGCCGGGCGAAGGTGCGGCCCGACATGTGCGCCCGGCGCGCCAGCGAGGTCACCGTGTGCGGCTTGTCGAGGTTGGCCAGGATCCAGTCGAGGTGCGGGGCGAAGCGCTCGGAGCACCGCACCGGGATGGGCTGCTCGATGTACTGGCGCTGGCCGCCGTCGCGCTGCGGCGGGACCACCATGCGGCGGGCGATGGTGTTGGTGATCTCGCTGCCCATCTCGCGGCGCACCAGGTGCAGGCACGCGTCGATGCCCGCGGCGGTGCCCGCGCTGGTGATCAGGTTGCCGTCGTCGACGAACAGCACGTTGCGGTCCACCTTGGCGGTGGGATACGTGCGTGCCAGCTCGTCGGCGTGCATCCAGTGGGTGGTGCAGGGCCGCCCGTCGAGCAATCCCGCGGCGCCGGCGACGAAGGCGCCCGAGCAGACGGTCAGGATGATCGAGCCGGCGTCGGCGGCCCGGCGCAGCGCGTCCAGCGCCTCGGGGAGGTACTCGGAACCCCCGATCGCGGGGATCGCGACGAGGTCGGCGCCGACGAGGTCGTCGAGGCCGTGATCGGGGGTGATCGTCGCGCCGACCGATGTGCGCAGCGGCTTGCCGGGTTCGGGTCCGCACACCTTGAAGTCGAAGTTCGGCACGCCGTCGGCCGAGCGATCGATACCGAACACCTCGCAGATCACCCCGAACTCGAACACCGCCAGCCCGTCGAGCACGAGCGCCGACACCGTCCGAATCGTCATGGCAGCATCTTAATGGGACATGTCGCTTCTGCCACTGTTGGCACGATCTTTACTTGAGTGACCATTACTGCCATGAACATTGCACTGACCTTCCTCGTCCTCTCGGCCCCGTTCGTGCTGACAGCCCTGCTGACCTGGGCCGCGCACCGCTCGGGCGTGCTGCGGCTGACCCTCGACCAGTTCCGTCTCGCCGCACCGATGGCGGGCCGGCTGTTCGAGGACGACCGTGACCTCGCCCGGATGGCACATGACGCCGACGCCATCCGCACCCGCTTCGAGCGGCAGCCGTCATGGCCGAACGCAGGCGCCACCGGGGAACGTCGTTAGGAACGTCTCGACGGCATCCCGGTATTTCCCGGGAGCGTCGTCGTGCACGAGATGACCCGCCCCAGGTACCCGGACGTACGTCGCGTGGCGCCCGGCCGTCTCCGCCAGGTGAGCCATCGCGGCCATCTGACCCGGCGGTGTCACGGAGTCGCCCGCCTCGATCAGCAGCGCGGGCGCGGCCACCGCCCGCCACTGGTCCCAGTAGGCGCGCCTGCCCCATTCGGCGGCGATCTCGATCCACCGGCTCGGCTGTCCGTGCAACCGCCAGCCCGTCGGCGTGCGGTCGAACGCCTCGAGGAAATACCGGCCGGCAATCGGGCCGAATTCGGCGTCCACCTGCTCGCGGGTCTCGAACTCCACGGGCAGCGCGTGCAGCCACGGTTCCCACGGCCCGGTCGTGCGGCCGCGGAAGTCGGGTGCCATGTCCTCGACCACCACGGCTTGCACCAGATCGGGGCGGGCCGCGGCCAGACACCAGGAGTGCAGACCCCCCATCGAGTGGCCGATCAGCACGGCCGGCTCGCCCAGGACCGCGACGGCGTCGGCCAGGTCGGCGACGAACCGCTCCGTCGAGATGGGCTGGTCGTCGACGACGTCACGGCCGCGGTGCCAGGGCGCGTCGTAGCTGAAGACCCGGCCCCGGCGGCGCAGCCACGGCAGCTGACGCGACCACGTCGAGCCGCGGCCCATCAGTCCGTGCACCAGCACCAGCGGCCGACCGGAGCCGCCCCGCGGGGTGAGCAGGTCCATCGGGTCATCATGCCGCGGGCACCCGGTAGCCTGAACGCCATGTCCGAGCAGAACCCCACGTCGACACCGGTGGTGAAGATCAACGCGATCGAGGTCCCGCCCGGTGCGGGACCCGAACTGGAGAAGCGGTTCGCCCACCGCGCCCATGCCGTCGACAATCAGGCCGGGTTCCTCGGCTTCCAGCTGCTGCGCCCGATCAAGGGTGAGGACCGCTATTTCGTGGTGACCCAGTGGGAGTCCGAAGAGGCCTTCCAGGCCTGGGCGACCGGACCGGCCATCGAGGCGCACGCCGGTGAGCGCGCCAACCCGGTCGCCAAGGGCGCGTCGCTGCTCGAGTTCGAGGTTGTGCTCGACGTTGCAGGAACCCGCACAGACGCGTAGGGGCGCCGGGTCACGACGACGAGCGGCCGCCTGCGTGGTCGCACTGCTCACCGTCGCGGCCCTGGCGTGCGGTTGCGCGGCGACCCGGCCCGCGCCGGCCGATGCCGCCTACGGCGTCCCCATCCAGATCAACACCCCGCAGGGCCTGCGCGCCAAGCAGACCATGGACATGCTCAACAGCGACTGGCCCATCGGTGAGAACGGCGTGCGCACCCTGGCCGCTCCGCAGGTCGTCGAGGCCGTCGGCGTCACCCTGGACCGGATGTGGTGGGACCGGCCGTTCACGGTCACCAAGATCGACGTCGGCGCGGGCAACGCCACGCTGCATGTCCTGACCTCCTACGGGGTGGCGCAGACCATCCGGCTGCGCACCGACGAGGCGGGGATGGTCGACCGCTTCTCCGTCGACCTGGAGCCGCCGCGGATCGCCTCGTGGCACGACGTCGACACCGAACTCACCAAATCGGGTGCGCGGTACTCCTACCAGGTGGCGAAGGTGACCGACGGGCGCTGCACGAAGGTGGCGGGCACCAACACCGAGATGTCGCTGCCACTGGCGTCGATCTTCAAGCTCTACGTGCTCTATGCGCTGTCCGACGCGGTCGAGGCGCACACCGTGTCCTGGACCGACCCGCTGACGATCACCTCGGAGGCCAAGGCCGTCGGTTCGTCGGGCTTCGACAAGCTGCCGCCGGGCTCGACGGTGTCGGTGCGTGACGCCGCCCAGCAGATGATCTCCGCGAGCGACAACATGGCCACCGATCTGCTGATCGGCCGGCTCGGGCCGCACGCCATCGAGCGTGCGCTGGTCGCCGCCGGGCACCACGACCCGGCGAGCATGACGCCGTTCCCGACGATGCACGAGATGTTCTCGGTCGGCTGGGGCGAGCCCAACCTTCGCGAACAGTGGAAGAAGGCCACGCCGGCCGGGCGGGCCCAGCTGCTGGCGCAGACGAATGCGCGCCCCTACGAACCGGATCCGCAGCGCACCCACATGCCTGCGTCGGACATCGGCGCCGAGTGGTACGCCAGCGCGGCCGACATCTGCCGGCTGCACGCTGCCCTGCAGAAAGGTGCGACCGGCGAAGCCGCACCGGTGCGCGACATCCTCTCCGTCGTCCCCGGCATCGACCTGGACCGCACCCAGTGGCCCTACATCGGCGCGAAGGCGGGCAACCTGCCCGGCGACCTGACGTTCAGCTGGTACGCCGAGGACCACACCGGGCAGGGCTGGGTGGTCAGCCTGCAGACCAACTGGTCGCAGTACCGCAGCCCCAACGCCGCGGCCTGGCTGCTGTCCGTCGCCCGCCAGATGTTCAAGCTCGTCTCGGGCTGATCACCGCGGCGTGCGCAGCGTCCACGCGTGCCCGCGGAAGTGCATCACCCACCGGCTCGCCGGTGCGACGTCGATGCGCCAGAACGATTTCGGCGGTGCGTCGAGCACCACCAGCATCGCGGCGCGGATCACCGCGGGGTGGGTGACGGCGAGGATCCGCAGGCGCTCCGACGTCAACGACTCCAGCCAGCCGCGCACCCGCTCGATCAACTCGACGACGGACTCCCCGCCGTGCGGGGCGCGGGTGGGGTCGGTCAGCCAGATCGCCAGTTCGGCGGGCAGCACCCGGCCAAGCACCTCCCCGCGCCACCGCCCACAGTCCAGATCGGCCAGCCGCGGTTCGACAGTGGCGCGCACACCGAGCAGATCGGCGGTCTGGATGGCGCGCGCCTCCGGGCCGCAGTACGCCCGGTCGGCGTCGCGCACATCGGCCACCACCTGACCCCGCCCGATCGCGTTCAACGGCTCGTCGGTGGGGAATCGTCCGGCCGCCATCGCATCGGTCATCCCGTGCGACACCAGGGTCAGCCGGACGACCTCGCTCACGGTGCTGTGACGACCCGCTCCCGCTCGAGCAGCCGCGCGGCCAGCGCCCCGAACACCAGTCCGATCGCCGCGTAGATCACCACCTGGGTCCCCAGCGAGAACAGCCGGAACTCGTAGAGCACGTCAGCAGGGAATCCGCCGAAGATGATGTCGCCCGCGTCGTCGACCAGCGGGCCCGGGGTCTCGTCGATGGTGGGCAGGGCCAGCATCACCACCGCCACGGCCACCACGTAGGCACCGGCGGCCGCCAGGGCGGCATTCCAGTTGCCCAGCCGGTCGGCCAGCCGCCGGCCCAGGACGACGGCACCGACCAGCAGCGCGGCCGAGAGCACCACCATCAGCAGGTAGAGCAGGGTGCGCTGCCGGATCGTCTCGTCGAGGCTCAGCGCGGGCGGGCTCGCCGGGTACTTCAGGAACGGCACCACGTAGAGGCTGAGCAACATGCCGCCTGCGAGGTAGAGCGCGAGCAGCCGCGCCGAGATGTCACCGACGCGGCCGTAGGCCACCGCGAACACCACGGCGAACAGCGCGCCGATCGCGACGGCGAACAGCAGCACCCCCAGGCCCATGCCGATGTTCATCTGGATGGCGCGGCTGAACCCACCGCCGGCTTCGCCGTGGCTGTGCCCGCCGTGGCCGAGTGCCTCGTGCGCGGCGCCGACCCCGTCCTCGTAGGCGATGGCCTGCTCGATCTGTGGTTCGACGAAGACGCGCGCGAACAGGAACGCAAGTACGCCGGCGACGACGCCGGCCAGCAGGCCGCGTCCGATGAGGTGTTTCTCCATGTTCGGTTGTCCCCTGTCCGCCGGGTCAGTGGCAGGGGAAGCCGAGCAGGTGGCGGGCGTCGTGCACGAATTCGTGGATGCCGGTGTTGGCGCCGAACACCGAGGTGGCGCCCTGGTCCAGGCCGACGAAGTACAGCACGAGCAGCGCGAAGAACGCGGTCAGCGACATCCACACCGCGGCCTTCACCGACGAGAAGTCGATGGCGCGTGCGCGGGTGGTTGGCGTGTTCGGAGCGGTCATGATGGATCCTTTCCGGGATGTCGCGTCCCAGGCCGTGGGTACGACGGTGCGGGTCTGACTGTTCACAGTGGCGCGACCGTTCTGGAGTCTCACCAGATTCCGCTGACCGTCGATTACGTGTGCATCCTAAACGGCTCGACGCCGCAGGGTGTGCGTTCCCACCCCACGGTCAGCGCGCCGGCGCCAGACCCAGGTGCGACCGCAGCGTGGTACCGGTGTACTCGGTGCGGAAGATGCCCCGCTTCTGCAGCTCGGGCACCAGGTGGTCGACGATGGCGACCAGGCCGTCGGGGAAGTAGTCGACGTTGAGGTTGAAGCCGTCGGCGCCGCGGCCGGTGAACCACTCCTCGATGTTGTCGGCGACCTGCTCGGGGGTGCCGACGACGCTGCGGTGCCCGTTGGGGTTGCGCTCCAGGAGTTCCCGCACGGTGAGGTCGTCGCGCCGAGCCAGGTCGAGGATGGCCGAGGCGAAACCTCGGCTGGCCCCGACCTGGGTGTGCTCGATCAGCGGCCACGGCAGCTTCTTGTCCAGCTGCAGATCGCCTGGCGCCAATCCGAGCGTGGCGGTCAGACCCTCGAGTTCGCCACCGAATCCCGCGGTCTCGTCGAGCCACTCCTTGCGCTCCCGCGCCTCGCGCTCGGTGGACCCGAGGATGGGGAACAGGCCGGGCAGGATCACGATGTCGCCGGCTGCGCGCCCGTTGGCGGTGGCCTGGGCTGCGACGTCGCGGTAGAACTCCTGGGCGGCGGGCAGAGTGTGGTGCACGGCGAAGATGGCGTCGGCGTAGCGCGCCGCCAGCGCGGTGCCCTGTGCCGACCCGCCTGCCTGCAGCAGCACCGGCCTGCCCTGCGGCGAGCGCGGCACGTTCAGCGCACCGGTGACCGAGAAGTACCGGCCCCGGTAGGCCAGCGGGTGGATGTGGCTGGCGTCGGCGAACTTCCCGCTGTCCTGATCGGCGATCAGCGCGTCGGCGTCCCAGGACTCCCAGAGCGCGAGCACCACCTGCACGGCTTCCTCGGCGCGGGCGTAGCGGTCGTCGTGGTCGGCCAGCGCGTCCAGCCCGAACAGCGGCGCGGCCTGCGCGGACCGGGTCGCGACGACGTTCCAGGCGGCCCGCCCACCGGAGACCCGGTCCAGAGAGGCGATGGAGCGGGCGATGTTGTACGGGTGCTGGAAACTCGACGACACGGTGGCCACCAGGCCGACGTGCTCGGTGACCCGGGCGATGGCGGTGAGCGGGATGACGGGATCCAGCGCCTGCCAGGGCCGGGCCACCGAGTAGTCGAATCCGTCGCTGAAGAACACCGCGTCCAACAGGCCCCGCTCGGCGAGCCGGCCGATCTCCTCGAAGTAGTCGAGGTCGAGGAAGCCCAGCGGGTCGGGCTGCACCCGCCACGACGCCGGGTGGCGGCCGGAGTTGTTGATATTGACGTTGAGATGCAGTTGGCGAGTGCTCATTTCGGGCTCCCGTCGAGGTCGCTGAACGGATGGCCGATGCTCCACGGGTCGGCCACGGCGCGATCGAGCAGCCAGCGCCCCACGGCGTAGGGCTTCCAGCGGACCGAGTCGTGCAGGGTGTGGGTGCGCGCGTCCCGCCAGTAACGGTCCAGGCCGAGGGCGGGCCGCGTCGAGCTGGTCCCGCCGATGTCGAACAGTCCCGACGTGACGGCCAGCGCCGCCCGGGTGCTGACCACCTTGGCCGCGGCGACCTCGTAGAAGATGTCGACGACGTCGGCGGGCGTGGAGTGCTCATCGGCGGCGGTGAGCCGGTCGGCGGCGGCCTCGACGAGCCTGCGGGCGCCGAGCACGCTGATGTGCAGCTCGCCGAGCGCGGCGACGCCCAAGTGGTCGTCGGCGAAAACCCTTGCGCCACTGCCCCGTCCGCCGTGCGCGCGGCCGGCGAGCTCGACCGCCTCGGTCAGTGCGCCCGCCGCGATGCCGCTGTCGATGGCGGCGTGCAGGAGCTGTCCGAGCGCCGAGACGCGGTAGTTGGCCACCTGGTCGGCGGTGGCGGGCAGCATCCCGAGCGCGGGCACCGCGACGCCGGAGAACTCGGCGGTGCCCGACGCGGTGGTGCGCTGCCCGAGGCCGTGCCAGTCGTCGTGGACGACGACGCCGGCGTCGGCGGTGCCGACGAGCACCGTACGCGGGGCGCCGTCCTCGTCGCGGGCGGCGACCGCGATGTGGTCGGCCAGCAGCGACCCTGTCGCATATACCTTGCGGCCGTCGAGAACCCAGCCCGAACCGGCCCGACGGACCCTGGTGCCGTGGTCGCCCGGATGCCGCTCCTCCGGTTCGGCGTTGGCGTTGCCGAGGATCGCGCCGGCACCGACGGTGGCGAGCCAGTGCTCGCGCTGGTCACCGACGGTGGTCAGACGCAGACGTTCCACGGTCATGAAGTGGTTCTGCGGAATCTGCCCCAGACTGCCGTCGGCCGACGCCAACGCCAGCACCGCACGCACGACGACGTCCGGGCCCAGACCCAGCCCGCCGTGGGCGCGGGGCACGGTCACGGCCCAGAAATTCAGCTCGCGCAGCGCCCGGATCTCGTCGAGCGCATAGACCCGGTGGGCGTCGCGGCGCTGCGCACCGGTCCGCACCTGTGCCAGCAGGTCGTCCACCCGGCTCAGGAACACGTCGCCGTCGAGCACCACGCCCGCCGTCACGGGGTGGCCTGCGCCTGCTGCGACGGGACCGCCTTCTGCGCGGCGTTGTACCGCGGATCGAAGCCGATCCCGGCGTCCACGAGTTTCGGGATCGCCTTGCCGTCGTAGAGCGCCTGCGCGACCGTCTGCTCCTGCGCGAGCAGCGCCGGGTCGAAGTCCCAGAACGGTCCGCTGCGCACGTGGTACTCGAACTCGGCGCGGGCGTCGTCGACCTTCAGTTGCTTCTTGATGATGGCCTTTGCGTCGTCGGGGTGCTGGTCGTACCAGCCCCAGAAGCCCGACATCCTGCCGAAGAAGTCTTGCAGCGCAGCGTTTTTGGCTTGGTCGCCGAGCGCCTTGCGCGACGCGGTCCACACGTTGAGGGCGGGGATGCCGGTGTCGTGGTCGGTGAGCAGGATCTTGGCCTGACCGGATTGCAGGGCAGACACGATCGACGCCTGGCTGCCGGAGTACACGTCGGTGCGGCCGGAGTTGAACGCCGCGGCAGAGCTCGCCCCGTCGGCGAACTGGACCGGTTGGATGTCACCCGGCGACAGATGCGCCTTCACCAGCGACACCAGGTACTGGGCGTAGTTGTATCCGCCGAAGTTGAACGCCCAGGTGTGCCCGCGCGCACCGGCGATGTCGGTGATGTTCGACGAGGTCCGCACGGCGGTGACGAGCGGTGCGTACTTCGGGTCGGCGTTGTTGCGCCAGCCCGCGACGATGGCCAGCGGAGCGTTGTCCTTGGTCCAGGCGGTCTTGGCGTTGGCCTGTTCGATGGTCAGCGACGTGTCACCCATGTGCCCGAGGTCGATGGCGCCGCCGTAGAGGGCCTGCAGGTTGGCTGCGGGCCCGGTCAGGGTGCTCCAGGACACCGTGAAGGGGGCGCCGTCGAGCACACCGGAGGCGTCGATGAGCGCGGGGAACGCGGTGTCCTGGTAGGAGATCTTGAGCTCGGTCTTGCCCCCCGAGGACGAGCCGCCACCGGCGCAGGCGGTCACGCCGGCCAGGGTGAGGACTGCGGCCAGTGCCGCGGTGAGGATCATGGACCAGCGTCGACGCATCATGGCTCTTCCGATTCGGGGTGGAACACCTGGCTCAGGGCGGCGAGCACGCGGCGTTTGATCTCGTTGAAATCTGCGGCGGTGGAGTCGCGCGGCCGGTCGATCGGCACCGCGATGTCGGCCTGGATGCGGCCGCGGCCGAGCACCAGCACCCGGTCGGCGAGCAGCAGCGACTCCTCGACGTCATGGGTGACCAGCAGCACGCCGGGCCGGTGGTCGGCCCACAGCCGCAGCACCAGGTCCTGGGCGCGGCGGCGGGTGAACGCATCCAACGCGCCGAACGGTTCGTCGAGCAGCAACAGCTGCGGGGAGCGGTACAGCGCCCGGGCCAGGCCGACGCGCTGCGCCTCGCCACCGGACAGGGTCTTGGGCCAGGCGCCGGCCTTGGCCAGCAGGCCCACCTCGTCCAGCGCGGCGTGGGCCGCCGCCTTGGTGGCCGCCCCGCCCCGGTCGGCGAGCACGACGTTGCGCCACACCCGTTGTGCGGCAATCAATCTGGGCTCCTGGAACACCACGGAGGTGCGTTCGGCGATGGTGGCGCGCCCGGCGGACGCGTCCTCCAGCCGGGCGAGGATCCGCAGCAGCGTGGTCTTGCCGGTGCCCGACGGGCCGAGCAGCGCAACGAATTCGCCGCGCTCGATGGTCAGGTCGACGTCGTCGAAGATCACCTGCTCGCCGTAGGACTTGCTCAAACCCTCGAGCCGCACGACGGTCGAGGCCGGCGCGGTGACGGAACTAGGCACCGACATGGTCGGGCCTCCACGGCAACAGCACGCGCTCCAGCGCACGCATGATCACGTCGACGACCAGCCCGAGCACGGCATAGACGAGGATGCCGGCGATGATGATGTCGGTGCGCTGAAACTGGTTGGCGGTGTTGAGGATGTAGCCGATACCGGCCTGCGAGTTGATCTGCTCGGCGGCCACCAGGGCCAGCAGCGCGGTCGCGGCCGCGTAGCGCCAGCCCACCAGGATGCCTGGCATCGCCATCGGGGCCACCACCAGGCGCACGGTCTGCCAGCGGGACACCTCGAAGGTGCGGGAGACCTCGAGCAGCTTGGGGTCGATCGCCCGGATCGCGTGGTAGGTGTTCAGGTACACCGGGAAGACGGACGCGCCGATGATCAGTGCCACCTTCGACTCCTCACCGATGCCGAACCACACCACGAACAGCGGGATCATCGCGATGAACGGGACGGTGCGCACCATCTGCAGGGGCGCGTCGTAGACCCTTTCGGCGGCCACCGACAGCCCGGCGATCACCCCGAGCAGCAGACCCGCTCCCCCGCCGATCAGCAACCCCAGCCCGGCGCGCTGCAACGAGATGGGCAGCGCCGCTTGCAGATCCCCGGTCTGCCAGAGCTCCCGGTAGGCCGACAGGATGCCGGTCGGGCTGGGCAGCACGCTGGGGCTGACCCACTGCAGGCTCGTGCTGAGCTGCCAGAGAGCCAGCAGCACAACGGGAACGGCGATGCGGATCGCCATGCCAGGGATGCCGCTGAGCGCGTGGCGACGACGACGTACCGGCGTCGAGTACTCGACGGTCAGGGTGCGCACCGGGGTCGCAGCATCGCCCCGGACCTCGGTGACGGTCACGGTTGCGCTGCGGGGTCGAGGTAGGCGTCGAAATCGAAGTCTGGATCGTCCGCGGAGTTGGGGACCAGCGCGTACTCCCAGTCGAAGTACTCGCGATACCAGGCATCACGGGCCGGCCCGAACGGCGGCGGACCGGTGCGGTCGGCGATCTCACCGGTGTGGCGCGGGTCGTCGGTGGTCAACGGCACCCCGACGTCACCCGGGCTGCCGGCCAGCACCCGCACCCGGTAGCCCTGATCGGCCAGGTCGCGCGCCGCGAAGTGCGGCAGGTAACCGACCGCGGCGGCCTGAAGGTCGGCCGCACCGGTCGGGCCCGACTGGGGCGACTCGCCCACCAGCACAAGGGAATCCGCGGTGGTCGCGGTGTGTGGCAGGTGCTCGCGACGGGCGTGGACGGAACCGGGCAGGTGGCCGGCCTCATAGGCGGCGGAGCTGCGCAGGTCGAAAACGAGCACCGAGTCGAGTTCGTCCGCCAGGTCCGCCGGGGTGATCAGCGGGACGTCCGGCACCGGCACGCCGGATGTCGTCGGCGCGCTGGTGCGGCGCGGGTCGGTCACCACCACCGCGAGTGGCCCGTCGTGCAGGTAGCGCAACCACTGCACGGTGCTCGCGGCGCGCACCAGGTCGGCGTCGTCGACCAACACGATCCGGGCGCGGCGCACGGCCAGGTGCTCGTCGGTGGCCTGCACCAGCTGGCCGCCCTGGACGTTGCGGGCACCGGGATACGTTGCGGCGGCGTGCTCTTCGGGGGTGCGGACGTCGATCAGATAGGTGGTCTGCGCGGTGTCGGAGGTCAGCTCGGGCAGCCGGTCGGCGTCGAGCACGGTGACACCGGCGTCGTCCAGCGTCCGCTGCGCCCAGGCCAGTCGCTCGGCGGGGATCACCGCGGGTGCGGGCGCGCGGTCGCCGGCGCCGTGCTCGATGCGCTCGCCGGCCCAGCCCCAGGCAGGTGTGCCGTTGTGCAGCGAGTAGACCGGATTGGCGATCCCGGTGTTGATCACCGACTGCGCGCCGACGATGCCGCGGGTACGGCCGGCGCAGTTGACGACGATCTTGGTGGTTGGGCGATCGACCACGGCCAGGCCGCGGTAGGCCAGTTCGGCGCCGCCGCCGGTGTCGTAGCCGCCAGGGATGTGGTGGTGCAGGTATTCGCTGTGCGGGCGGCTGTCCAGGATGACGAAGTCCTCGCCGGCGTCCCGCCACTGCGCGACCGTCGCCGCATCGATCGTCGCTGTGCCGAACCGCTTCTCGATCCACTCGCCGAGGGTCTTGCTGCGGTTGTGGGTGCCGGTGTACAACCGGCCGCCGGCAGCGGTCCAGCCGGCCAGCCCGTCGAGCAACACCGACACGTCGCGGTATCCGATGGCGGTCAGCAGGCGGGCCGCGCGCTCGTCGAGGTCGGGGTCGGACGCCAGCACGATGGGCGTGGCGAGGCGGGGCACCGCGGTGCCGATGCGCTGTTCGAGGTCGTGCAGCGGGACCCCGCTACTCAGTGCGAGATGTCCGGTCGTGCGCGCCTGTGGTGAGCGCACGTCGAGTACGGCGAGTTCGTCGGTTCCGTCGAGCAGGGCACGCAGCTGTGCGGCCGTCACATAGGCAGTCATCGCCTACCAACATCGCACCGGGCGCCGCCGAGGTGAACGGTTATGTTCCGGGTGAGGCTTAGTCGCGGTGGGCGCCTCGAGTGTGCGACCCGGTACGCCTCGAGCGGCGTGTCGCGGACGAAATCGCACAGTGCGCGGGGGGTGACACGCGAAACGGGCGGCCACCCCCCTCATGCGAGGGGTGTGACCGCCCGTGTGGCGCTCGGTGTTACTCGGCTGCGCCGGGTGCGCCCGCCGCCCCGGCCTGAGCCAGGTCCGGCTCGGCCGGCTCGGTGCGCTTGGGCCCACCGTGGAAGGTGAACACCGCGTCCTCGCCGAGACCCTCGCCGTCCCAGTTCTCGACGTCGACCGTGACGAGCTGACCGGGTCCGACCTCTTCGAAGAGGATCTTCTCCGACAGCTGGTCCTCGATCTCGCGCTGGATGGTGCGCCGCAGCGGGCGCGCGCCGAGCACCGGGTCGAAGCCGCGCTTTGCCAGCAGGGACTTGGCCCGATCCGTCAGCTCCATCGTCATGTCCTTGGCCCGCAGCTGGTTGCCGACCCGGCCGATCATCAGGTCGACCATCTGGATGATCTCGTCCTGCGTCAGCTGGTGGAACACGATGATGTCGTCGATACGGTTCAGGAACTCCGGGCGGAAGTGCTTCTTCAGCTCGTCGTTGACCTTCTGCTTCATCCGCTCGTAATTGTTCTCGCCACCGCCCTGGGTGAAGCCGAGGCCCACCGCCTTGGAGATGTCGGACGTTCCGAGGTTCGACGTGAAGATCAGCACGGTGTTCTTGAAGTCGACCGTGCGGCCCTGGCCGTCGGTGAGACGCCCGTCCTCGAGGACCTGCAGGAGGCTGTTGTAGATCTCCTGGTGGGCCTTCTCGATCTCGTCGAACAGCACGACCGAGAACGGCTTGCGGCGCACCTTCTCGGTGAGCTGGCCGCCCTCCTCGTAGCCGACGTACCCGGGAGGGGCACCGAACAGCCGCGAGGCGGTGAAGCGGTCGTGGAACTCGCCCATGTCGATCTGGATGAGCGCGTCGTCGTCGCCGAACAGGAAGTTGGCCAGCGCCTTGGACAGCTCGGTCTTACCGACACCGGACGGGCCGGCGAAGATGAACGAGCCCGACGGGCGCTTGGGATCCTTGAGCCCGGCGCGGGTACGGCGGATCGCCTTGGACACCGCCTTGACCGCGTCGACCTGGCCGATGATCCGCTTGTGCAGCTCGTCTTCCATGCGCAGCAGGCGGGTGGTCTCCTCCTCGGTGAGCTTGAACACCGGGATGCCGGTCCAGTTGCCCAGCACCTCGGCGATCTGCTCGTCGTCGACCTCGGCCACGACGTCGAGATCGCCTGAGCGCCACTGCTTCTCACGCTCGGCCCGCTGCGCGACGAGCTGCTTCTCCTTGTCGCGCAGGTTGGCGGCCTTCTCGAAGTCCTGCGCGTCGATCGCGGACTCCTTCTCCCGGCGTGCGTCGGCGATCTTCTCGTCGAACTCGCGCAGGTCCGGCGGCGCGGTCATCCGGCGGATGCGCATCCGGGCACCGGCCTCGTCGATCAGGTCGATCGCCTTGTCCGGCAGGAAGCGGTCGTTGATGTACCGGTCGGCCAGTGTCGCGGCCGCCGCGATCGCACCGTCGGTGATCGAGACGCGGTGATGCGCCTCGTAGCGGT
>Ga0247757_10000787_pt1 | contig 24504 bp, 26 predicted proteins | sample UWRJL126311R4_FD_180929 | JGI IMG/M metagenome (GOLD analysis project Ga0247757, IMG submission 180929) | Plant litter microbial communities from Arlington Agricultural Research Station in Wisconsin, United States - UWRJ-L126-311R-4 | ecosystem: Environmental > Terrestrial > Plant litter >...
AGTCCCTGTTCGATGCGAGGATCGTCTCGGGGCGCGTGAAGAATTCCTTGTACACATCTATGGCATTGTCCGAGTGGAAGGTGGCGAGCGCAGCTTCGTTACGACCCGCCCAGTTGCGGCACATGTCCTCGACCCACTGGGGTCCGCCGTAAGCGGTAATGAGACGGAACGCCTGGTCTACGTTCGCTAGGAGTGGCCAGTGGAAGTATGTTACTACTTCGGTGGCGTTACGCGAGGCCTGCCATTGGACGGCTGTGGGGACCTGGGGCGTTCGCGTTAGGATGTGCTTATAGGCCCATATCTGGCCGTTTTGGAATGGTTGTTTTATTATGCGTGGAGGCAGGGTGGACTGGATCACTTACTATGTCGATCAAGCACACGCCGCGGATATCGAAGCCCTGGGCTCCACTCACGGCAAGCCGATGTGCAACCCGCGCCCCGCGGTCGTGCCCGATTAGCACAATCGGAACGGAATCCAGAGCCTTGCTTGAGGTACGTTTAATCTCGGTCCGTAGCGCGTCTATTAGAATGTTCCCAATGGTTAGTTTATCATTCACATCGACCGGGTTGCTGGCGCCGTATCCGGGCAGGTCGGCTGCGAATACAGGTGCATCGGATGGTAGCAAGGGAATTAGGTGTCTCCATCTGATGCTATGATTCAGCTACTATCGTTCAATCACAGAGCTCAAGACAGCGTCGAAAAGTGTGCATACAGGTACGAGGACTGGGGGTACCCGTGGATCAGAACCAGGATAGGGTTATCCTCAGACACTGCTCCTAATCCGCGGCTATAGGAACAGACTTGTTCTTTGTTTACTATGGTTTTTTGCAGTCCCAAGCTCTTAAACCTCTCATCTTGAATCGTGATTGCTGAGATTGACATAGCTGGAGTGAATTGGAAAACGTGACGGTGGGACAGTAAGTCTTTAGTTTATTGGCAGCCTCATTTGCCGCCGTGTGAAGATACTATTAATTGCGCTCCTTTGCGCCCTTCCATGATTTGCTTTGAAATCAGCAATGACGTGATGTGAAGCGGGGCGATACAATTAGCCGAGCTGGTGTGAGTAGAAGGAACCAAATGTTATGCAAGACTGAACCGTAAAGCAGGGGAAAGACTGCAGTCTTTGAGACCTTTCACAAAAGTCATGTTGTTTTTGTACAATCAACACATGGTTTAAACATGGAAGTTTTAATATGGGTTTCGCTGAATTAGCGAAATCCGCCTAGAAGCCTATGAGTTGCTGAATTTCCGAATAGATATGCTAACGCCGTCGCTATGCATTCAAAATATAGCACATTTTCTCCTTTTCACTGCTCCCGCGCAAGAATCATTTTTTCTCGTTCAGCTTGCCTCCTGACTTTACCTTTCTTGCTATGTCGGCGCTCGTTTTCTTCCCTCCTCTTGACAGCTGCGAGCTCTTCGGTCTTGATCTCGCCAGCCTTCTTCACCTGCTTGGGCGCATGCCTATGTCGAGCAATACGCTTGATTTCTGGCATATGCTTATATCGCTCCTTAAGTGCATCATCGTATTGAAGCTTCTGACGAAGTGCGGCTGATTTGATACCTTGCCTAGACGATGCTTTGGCTCTCCAGAGTCGGACGTTGCCATCGTCACTACCGCTAAGTATGTAGTTGTTGTCTGCACTCCAATTCACAGCAAAAACCCTTTGCATCCGCTTCGTATGGTATATATCGCGTGAGTGACCACCTTGCCGCTCCCATATACGGACTGTGCGGTCGTAAGAGCCGGACACCAATTCTTCTCCGGTGGGACTGAACTCGACGCCCATGACAGCCGCAACATGTCCCTTGTAAACGTTGAGCGCACGCCGCATTTGGCGCATATCGAACATGTATACATTGTGGTCTTCGTTCGCAACGGCGAAGTTGAAAGCTTCCATTCTAGATAGGATCAGTATACTACTTCTGAAAGCAAGAAGGTGAGGGGTAAGACATACGGGTTCCACGCGATACAGTTCGAAGCCAAATGCAGCACTGTTCTGTGTAGAGGAGAGCTCGTGCGTGCATCGTACAATATAATTGCCCTGTCGGTCGCAGCCGTGGCAATGATTGACGTCTCTACCTGATTCCAGGACATGGCTGTGATGGTATCGATTGCACTAGGCCAGGTCATGGTCTGTACCGGAGCCCCTGAGGCTCTTGACATGTCGTAGATGGAGACCTTATCCGTAGACGCCGCGAAATTAGGAAGGTTTCGGTGATGCGTAACAGCGCTGAATGCGCCGCCGTGCCATGTCGCCTTGGGGGGGCTTTTAGAAGGTGTGGAGTACGGCTCAAATAACTGTATTTTCTGGTCGCTGCCGCAGGTCAAAAGCCTCTTGTCTCTCGTCCAACACATGCCCTTGACCATATTGTTATGAGCCTGGTTTTCATTAGCTCAGCACATGCTACAACCAAGACTGTCCTGGTTGTCCTTGACCACGCCGTACCTGAGCTTGCCACATCTCTTTTCTAGAGGTCATATCCCACACTTTGACAATGCCATCACCGCTACCGGACGCAAAGTGCTCGAGGCTCTCGGGATCTTTTGCGAAGCTATACACGCCATCAACGTGCCCTGGCTCGAAGTCTCCGAGGAACGGCTGGGCGAACATGCCTGATAGAATCAGTCACCATACTCATCCTCCCGTCAAGCATACTCACGCTCCATTTTCGTCGCATTGAGCGCGCGGGTGTATTCGCGCGCGCGTTCAAAAGGATGCTGCGCAGGATCCAGATTGCGAGTTAATTTTGCGACGCTCGACCCGGGGGTCTGCGCCGACGAAGATGGCCGGCTGAGCGCCTTGATCTTCATGTTTAGAGTGGCAAGAAGCGTAGAAAGTGTAGAGCTCTTGCTGCTGGATAGTTCTCATCCAAAAAGTTCAAAGTTTCGAGGTCTTGGCAAGCGTAGCGCGGGGCGGATCGGCGAAAGGTTTAAGCGAGCCGCCGCACACGAACCGAGCAACAATTCGAACCACGCCAACCCATCTCACAACATCATCGCCCGCCCATTTACAACCCGCAGTGAGAACAGCAAAAATGAAGTTGTGAGTGCACCCGGAGATCGCCGTTGCCCCATCTTGAGTCTGCGATATGGATACCGCGACCGCGCAGGAAGCAATGCTGCCGTGGAAGAGCAATTTGCTAATGTAACTGTCTTGTAGCCTCAAGGTTGGACGCGTTGTCGTACGTCGCATACCGCTCGAATTGGCGTTGTTTTTCACGGGGCTCACGGTATTTTAGATCATCACCAGGGGTCGCTATGCCGGCAAGAAGTGCGTGATCATTTCGCCCCTCGACAACGGCACAAAGTCGCATCCCTTCCCGCACGCCCTCGTCGCGGGCATCGAGCGCTACCCTTCCAAGGTTACCCGCCGCATGTCGAAAAAGAAGCAGGAGAAGAAGAGCAAGGTTAAGCCCTTCATCAAGCAGGTCAACTGTGCGTGGAAACCCGCCGAATCCCCCGAGTTTTTGGAATGAGGAACGTTGAGGCTAATTTTTTTCTATGACGGTAGACACTCACATCATGCCCACTCGATACACTCTTGAGCTCGAGAACCTGAAGGGCGTTGTCTCGGCCGACACATTCAAGGAGGTTTCGCAGCGGGAGGATGCTAAGAAGACGGTCAAGAAGGCCTTTGAGGAGAGGTACACGTCGGGCAAGAACAGGTGGTTCTTCACTCCATTGCAATTCTAAGCTTTCTTTCGGTCACGGCTTGGCGTAGACGGGCATGGTTTGACAGTCGAGATGATCCTGCATGAGCATGCCAAGGCATATGACAGGGTGGGCAGGCTCCAAGGCGACCTGCCATCAGGCGTGTATTTTCGATAATCAGAGCACAAAAAAAATTCAGGCTTTGGGTCGAAATTTCAGTGTTCTGGCATGCGCGACAGGCATCGAGAAACGCACTTGATCCTTCGGGTACGACGCAAGCCCAAGTAATGATGATGAATATGTCACTATTGCCATTTCTTTATTCCTGTTACCCCGTCGAGACAAATTCCGTTCCCAAATGAGGATAGGAGTACGTATACACCCGTACCCTACCCAATACAAGGTATCTAAGGACCACACCAAGAACATGTACGAGAGAAACAACGACCACTAACCGCTATTACCAACCTTGTAGCCAATCCTTCGTTCCCGAGACCTGCGGATTGATCTTTTCCTTGCGCCAGGCTGCACTTTAAACTAGCTCACAACACCGCCTACTGCTTCACCTCATCAGCCTTCTTTGACGCCTCCTGCTTGCCCTTATTGAGGTACTCGACGATCAGCGAGTACCCATCCAGCCCCATCTTGAGCTCCGTGCTGATCAGCGCCTTCACGTTCTTGACAACGCCGTCATCACCCCTGGTCTTGCTGTACTCGTCCTGCCAGGTACCGAGCACGTACTCCTTGCCCTTGCCAGCAAACTGCAGGGGCAGACCCACGAAGTCGACTACGGACTGCTTGAGCTTGGACGTGTCTTCCTTGACGATGGGGAAGCGGTGATCGACCTTGCTGAGGCCCGTGTCGCCGAGTTCGTCGGCGCGCGTCAGGTAGGGGGACAAGTACGAGTAGGGCGTCTGCAGGTAAGGGTGCAGCGGGGCGACGAAGCGCTGGTAAGTAGAGTGCACGAAGGAGAGGGATTTGGCGCCGTAAGGGTTGGATTTGTAGAACTCGAGGCTGTCGTTGACGACGGGGTAGGTTTGGAGATGCTGGGGAGAAGAAACAAAAAAAAGTTAGCATTTCTCGCTCTTTCTCTCGCTCTCTCTTTCCGTTTTTTCGATCATTGGACGCGGGGGTTTCGTGCAACGTGCAATTCTCGTGGCATTTTTGAGCATTGGGTGAGCTGTGCGTGGGGTGGAATGCAGCACAGCGCGGCTGTTGCGGCTGTCTGCCCAATGCGAGGGGGTAGAACACACCGATAGGAGCTTGGAGTGTGGCTTATCGCCGTTGGTGAGCGGCGTCGACATTTCGCCGTTGGTGGTGGGCATTGTGTCCTCTGCGTGAGGCATCGATCTGTGAAGGTTGTCGAGCTGTCGAATTGGTAAGTCAGAGCAAAGCACAGTAGGCGTGTTGCGGGTGGGCGTTGGATGATGAAGGGTTATGTGTGACGTTGAGTGAATAGCGTTGCAGCTAAAAAGAAGCAGTAGCTAGCGGGCGCATTCGGTCCCAACATACCTATTTATGCCAGCGCAGCAGGGAAATGACGGATTTTGTGACTGCCCCGGTGCTGAAAGCGGCTCCTGTCGAGGGGTGGCGTCAGTAGCTGGCCAGTTCTGGTGTGATGGCAGTGGCATGTGAAAATGGCTCGTGGTTATCGATAGCGGGTGCGTAATGCCAAAAAACTGTGGGCCGCATTACCTTGTATACCTCGACCTTACTCGTTTGCTTTCTATCCCGCGGTCCTTTGTGCGACGGACGAGGCGTACGTGACGTGACGACGAGAGGTGGAGCGGGGTCTCACAATATAGCTTAATGCGAGCTGCGGCGGCGGGCGAGTTGGCCGTGGATTTCGTGATTGCTCACTACCCAGACGCACCACAACGCCATGCATGTGAAAGGCGCTCGGACCACACGCAAGACCGTTGTGATAAGGCGACGAAGCCCTGTGGCCAGAATCCAGCCTGGCGACCACTCGAGAGGTCCCGACGTCCAATGGATGCTGTCGCCGGCGTGCAGGCGCCCTGTCCACACAGCCAATGCCAGGGCTGCGGATGCGATGCCTTTCGGATAGCGTCCACGGCTGCGAGTGAAATAGAGTGCCTGGAAACCCGACTGCTGCGCGGGACGAGGCACAAGGCTGACCTTCACGAAACGCCATCCTTCCGATTGCGTCGCCTGCAAACTGAGCCGCAGTCGCATCAGTGCGTCGGTTTCGTGGGCCGTAGATGAGGAGCTCAGAGATGCCTCCCCACGGACCTCAGCCTGAGAGGTCGTGGCATGTCCTTCGTTGTCCCTCCCCACCTCGACACAGCTGTTCAATTGGCCGCGTATTCGTTCTTATCTCAAACCCTCGGAAGCGCCCCCTCTCTAGTACGCCTCGAGACATTGATATCGGGGCTGTCATGGCGCCAGTCAAAAGCTCACCTGCATCAGCCGCTGCACCGTGACGGGGAAACGAGATCAGACGCTCAGCCATCGCCGAACGCACGTGAAGAAGAATCAATCGCTCGGAACGACGCGTCCGCTCTGGGCCATTGGTAGGGGGCATTTCCTGGGTCTTCTTTTAGCAGCGGGCACAACGAACTGCGGTTGAGACGAACGGCCTTACCTGGGAAACCTCGTACTCGATTCCGTGGCTGCCGAATGGCTGCCTCGGCATGCCATGCTCGTCGACGCTATGTGGACCGCCCCAGTCTTTCAACAGTAGCTGGCAAGTATCGAGGTACATGTTTGACTGTGAATGCGCGTGCACGCCACTGTGATGCGACAGCCACGGTACTTTCACGTGCTTATGCATGGTGCCTGGAGAGAGGTGTAGCGAATTCAACGGGCGGGGGTCTTGTCTAGGATGGCGGGTACTATCGGCGCGAAGCCAAGGCTTGCTCTATGCATTTTATGTGGGACCTCCTGTACTTTCGCTAAGTTACGATGCCAATAAACTCCCACAGCCCCGGTGCCTGTCAGAGTTTGATCGATGTCGTGCAGGGAGAAAAGGAGGTGAGGGAATCCGGTACGATGTGATGGCACCGAGTCACAGGTTTTGGTGGCGCAGGAATCCGCATTTCGAATACCTGTCGGGCGAGACCTATCTCCCGTGACGGAAGTAAAAACTGTACCATGGCTGTATGACCTTTTCTAGGTACGTATGCCTCCATGACTATTCCAAACTGTGGTGCACTAGCGGACGCTCCTCCTGGACACGGCTTACCTGGCTCGTATCCACGAGTCCTGCAGGCTTCTGGACACCTCTCAGCTCGTCATGACACTGCCGGCTGGTTGACTCTTGCGTCTTCTAGAACAACAGCTAAGAACAGTTCTCGAAGTTCGATTACGTCCCATGGAACCCTTGCTGCGTTTCTTGGAATTCTCTTAGAAGGACCATCAATCAAGTATATCAAGAGTAAAACCCAGTCATCCAAGCTCAGCCGAACACAATCAAGCATACCAGTTGACTGTCTATTACGTATGACAGCCATCCCATCAACAACTTACAGTGGACAGGTAGTATGCCAGGTAACCAAGGCACTCAATAAGACCAAGTTGCCAACCATGCCGACCGCTGTATAAGACATCGGCATCCCAAGTTTCTTTGGTTCCAAGAAGCTAAATCATACCGCACATAAACTATTGGCCATTGCGTATATGTTAAATAAACACCAACGCTACTATCACCATATAGTCATGCTGGCTACTGCCGCACGGATATTTGGGATTCTATTTCGATCACCGTTCGTACTAATTAAGGCGACAGTTCAGACGAAACGATATCGCTGTAGATCTCCAGAGCTAAACCATATAGAGGTCGTCATGGCACTTATACTCATCCTGATTCCAAGCTGGGCCTCGACCCTGTACCTATCTCGAAACTACAGCGAGCCATTCAAACCAATACACTCAAACAAACGTGTATTTTTTCAAAAACATCTCTCCAGAACACCAATCCCCCAACCCACCCTCACAAACTCCCCTCCACAACCTTCCTCACCTCCCCCGCCTTCGCTCCCGTTACCCCCTCCACATACTCCCCATCCTTAAACACGCTAAACGTCGGCATCTGCCGCACCCCGAGCTCCTGCGCTATATCCTCGGCCTCTTCTACGTCATACGTATAGAAGCGCACGGACGGGTACTCGGCAGCCATTTTCTGGACCTCAGGCGCGATGGCTTTGCATTGCGCACACCATGTGGTTGTGCCTTCGAGGACGGTGACCCCGGGGTGCGCGATGGCTTTGAGATAGGCGGCGCGGGTGGGGAGAGTGGGGAGGGGGGTAGGGGTTTCTGGCATTTTGGATGAAGGGCGAGGGAGTGGGATGCGGCGACTTATAGATTATGCTTGTTGTGCTGATTATTTAGATTGCTTAGGCGGTGTAAGAGAGTTTGGTGTGTGGGTGTGTAAGGTGGTATGGTTGTGCTTTGCATATTGTGGAGGCGATGGTGATGACGTCATCTGCGCTGGGCTAGGATATTGTCTAGCTGCTTTAGGAAGCATCAGCTTTCTCTTCCTGGACGGTTACACTTGCAAGAATTTTCTGCATGGTGAGATCACACCATCGATATGAGTTCAACAAAAAATCTTATGGATCTAAAACACAGTAGAGGATTACGGTATCTCCAGCTGATTAGTGGTTTTGGCAAACGCAGCAGATGGACCATTCGCCCAAAAAGCAACGCAGAAATGGAGATTCAAGAAAACATCTTCACTGCTGGCTAGTTAGGGATTGCGAAAAAGGCTTTACTTAAATTAGAGCTTTGTGAGGATAACACTCCATAGCACTCCTCATCTAGTCTTTACATCCCGAAAAGGCACCCCTAGCTTTTCCTCGTAATAACCCATCCCCGTAGTGAGTTCCCGACCATATGTCTCTCTGCTAGTACTATAATTACAAATGACTGTTTAGTAAAGGCCTTCAACACAACTCTCCCTCGTATCCTTTTGAGTTCAGCCATTTATTCGCTTACCCTGGCTGCTCATACGCTGCAGAGGATGACGCCATGCATAGTACACACGGGATGCATCTGCGGGAACCTGGAGCTCAGGCCATTACCGGTCTGTAGTATGGCTTCTTGCCTTGGTTGAGAATGCTGTTGAGGACTTTCTCACCGCTTCTCGCGGTAGATAAGTGTTTAATCCGGTTTTTTTCTCTACAATAAGCTTGGAAGTGTTTTCGTGTGATTGGCGTACCAGATTGCTGGACTATCTTGAATTCGTGTTGAATATATCGGGTTTTTATGGTGGCTCGTGTCGAAAGTATCATCTTGTAACGCTGGGCTTGTGTTCAGCTATTAGTTGCTGATTTCAGCTTCGTTAATGCATATGAACGTTATTCGGCAAGCCCAAGACTTTCCAGATTCAAAAGATGGATTATAGTGAGGAGGACAGCACGGATCAAGGCAGTTTCCCTTTATCATAGCCTTGTATGTTTCGCAAAAAAGCCGGATGTGTTTTTGGTAAATTCCAAAGGATGACGAAAGCAACTTTCCGGAGGTGTAGGTCTGCATGTCATACATAATCTAAGTCTGTTAGGGGATATCATTTAACAGGGGCATTGCAGCTTCTCATAACAAGATGCGGAAGAATATAAGGAGCATACGCTTATTCGCATATATACGGACAATTTGTCCGATAAATGGTCTACAGATAATCCAGCCCATATAGTCACTTCAGGTTTGTTAGATGGCCTGAGCCATACCATAGTGGATTGATAATAGTCATCATGGGCGGAGGGATACTCATCCCTAGACTTTTTTATACTCAAACGAATCCACTACTGTAGATTTAAAACATTGCCTACTCTAATTGATGATCTCTGGAGAATTTTTCTTCTTCACTTGGCCTATTCACCATAGCAAATATACCAGCGAGCAGTTGAAATGCCATGTACAATCTATATCTGATCTTTTCTGGCTACTGTATTCCTGTAGTAAAATACATTACCTTGATTATTTTTTTAGTAAGTTTTTTTCCGCGCTTGGTTCCAAAGTTTTAATACAATTAGCTCACAGTTGAGATATGAACAATGTCTCCTGAATCCGAGGGGGATCTTTTTTCTAGAAGAGGGCTCTTATGCGTGGCAAATGAGATTTTCTGGAACTTTGAGCAATCTTCGAAACTTAATGTATACGCCATTGATGAATCATTGCATAGCAACCCTTAAGCTCATCGACAAGAGACACGAAGAAAAAACCTTCATAATAACTATGTAAATGAATTTTGTTTTCTTTTTTTTCCATATTTAATTATATAGAGAGGACGCACTGGGTTCTGGCGCTCTTGTCACTTTTGAAACAAAGCCAAGCATGTTCTTATGTACTACCTTCCGGTTTTCCCCTTAGACTTTCCGCTGATATAGTCACGCCATTCTCCGTAATCCAGCTCATGAGAGGCTCAAACCGTTTGCACTTATGTGTAGCTTGAAAATCCTCCCTCGCGATACCAGCTCCCTTGCCTGTGCTATCATACAGCAGATACGGTGTGAGGTCCGCATTGCATGTCAACGCTTGATGCAATGTAGAGATACAGTGATCGGCATGCTTCCGAGCAACTTCTGGCGAGTTGTACTTGAACAAAGTCGGAATGAGCCCCTCCGGGTATTCATCGACCCAAAGGGCCTGCCGCAGTACGTTCAAGCAATGCAGATGATGGAAGACTAGAATAGTTAGTTATAAACTGTTTTGAAGTCAAATGTAAATGTTTGACTTTTACCTTCTATGCCAGCAATATATCCTTCTTGTCCTGATCGACCGCCTTTGACAAAGCCTTGTTCTATGCTGCGGTTGAGAGAGGGAACACGGTCTTCCGGTATGATTACCGTAGGCACTAAATAGTTCAGAGTGGGTCCACATTATGAAGTGAAAGGTAACACACCATTCACCAGCTTATGCCACCTATCCTCCAGCTCGGCTGTCGGTGCGCCAGTCCACTTTGAGTGCTTCGTTGTAAATATACTCTCCCAGTCTCGCTCTTCGTACTCCACGGCTTCCAGAAGAGGTGCTAAAGGGATGGCTTCGTCAGTGACATTCAAGGGGGCTAAGGCGTATGTATGTGCTTACACCATATGCTGAGCTGCGCAGCACAAGATTTATCAGACTGTTTGTAGCTGAGGGTGCTCACCACCATCAATATTCCAATGACGAAAACGAATACAGACAAAAGGTGCATCATCAGATCGATCCTCAAGCCATGTCTTCTGGCCTTCATTACCGGCATAACATCTTCGTCCTCGGACATCAACTTGGTCTCTTCCATTGGTGCCGGTGCTGGCTTGGAAATCAAGAAGCGTCCGAGATAACTCCTGCTGGAGTTAAACATCCTAAAATTGTGAGATGTTCTTTTCCAAAGTATGAGTTGAATAATAGAAAGAGAAAAGTGAGTTGACAACCGTTGCGAGGTGGGCGCCGCAAGAGTATCCGTCATTTCGCATCGCACCCGATCCAAGCTTCCTTTTCGCCCCCGAACAATCAAGGAATTGCTGATTCTGCATCATAGATCCCGCCCCAATATTCATATTGAATATGATTAATAGGTCCACTTAGACTTGCAGAACCGCTAGCGGTGTGATAAGCGTTGAGCTCTATCTACCCAGTGTCTACCCCAGACAGGTAAGAAGCTCCTACCCCATGGAGGAAGGAATGCCAATGTGTAACCCCACTTTAGCGGCCGTTTCTACCTCCGAGGCTGACCGTTGGCGCCGCTGGTAGGCATCGGTGTTTGATAGTTAGTCACCTGCATTGCATACATGTCTACCACGAACGGCTATATGTCGCGAGATCTTTACTTACACCACGTGCAAGTACGAAAACGTCGATCGAGTTACACAAGCTTCCTTTTTAGGACTGAATTCGGCCACACTTGTTGGTGTAGGCTACGCACTAGTGCTGTGTAGAGCTGTCTTCCGCTGCAGGACATGTTCAGTAAGCCAGAAGCCTATTGATAGTTAGTTTCAAAGCTGAATCAAGCTTTAGCCCGTGTAGTACGTGCATTACACGAGGAAGTCCCCACATATCAAGATTCGTGCTTTCGGGCCAATCGGCTGGATCGTGCAAGCTGCCAGATCAAGACGCTAACCTCATCAGGCACCTAAAAAGAGCGAGCTGAGCCCCACCTGTAATCCTGATGCAGCAGTAGCCTCACGGGCAATTTAAACGGCATTAGACTCTAAATATCGACCGGGATCGACAGTATGAATCTGCACCTAAAGCTTACTAAGTCTCAATGGAGAACGATCATATGACCAAACCCACAGCTTCTAGCCCTCTTACCCCTGTTGTATGCGATGTAACGAGACCTTATCATCAACAAGCAACGGGTGGCAATCTTTTGAAATGCTTGTGCGATAGCAGGGCGTCAGCAATGGCTCGGCTAGCAGTAGCAGCGACGGCCGCTCGGATCCATTCGGTATATGCAGCAAAGTTAGTAATTGATGGACCACTCGCCTCGTCCACCATCTTCCATGCGTTGAAACTACCCAAGTTCAATCGACACTGACTCCTACTCTGAAGTGAACCCCTCAAAGAACCCCTTCTCTTCATCCATTAGAGTTTTTCAGGACGACAGCTATGGCATCTAAGGAACATTCATACCAGCCCGTTTCATCGTCCGATGACGTCTCGTACTCGGCCTCCAACGATGATGAGCGATGCAGCAATGACTTACTTCTTGAATCACATCAGATACTCCGTAGGCGTTCAAGATGGATTCCAAGCCCCCTTTTGGCATCCGTTATTGCCCTCAATCTCTTAGTTACGGCACTCATAGTCATTGTCCTCACCAAAAAGCCAACAGACCAGCAATGCTCTAAGCAACTCTCAGTATACTGTAAGAATCGTTCAAGGGAAGCATGGACCTTACTTATATGATCCAGCTCCTGTTATGGAAGCCATCGAGTACATAGAGTATGACTTTGCAGCCGAGTTCAATTCCACCAACATCTACCGTGGACCACCCATTCCTGAGCGGGAAGAAGCTTGGTATAACTTGACATATAGTAAGCTCCACCCTCCTGCTTTTCACTCATCATGAGAATGCGTCTCATTATGCAACCAGAACATGCGGTAGAAATCCCAGCAGACAAGATTGCTGGCCTCAACCGGTCAGAATCCGACAACCTGAAGCATGTTCCTGAAGATGTAGGAACCGGCTATGTGGCCATCATAGAAGTCTTCCACCAGCTTCATTGCCTCGTATGCTTCCCCTTCCTTAAACTACTCCCCAGATGCTAACCAAGCACGTTTCTGCTAGAACATGATTCGAATGTTCACCTGGTATCAAGCCGGGCGATACCCTGGTATTCCAGATGGACTCACTGAAAGCGAACTCAAGAACCGCATGCACGTTGATCACTGCATTGATGCCTTGAGAATTGCAATTCAGTGTTTTGGCGACGTCACGCCGCTCTTTGTGCGTTTGGGTGGTCACGCTGGATCTAAGGCAGATTTCAATAGTCATCACAAGTGCAGAAATTTTGATAGAATTGAGGGGTGGATTGATGAGAATTGGACTGTCAGCTAAGATTGGAGATAGACCGTCAAAGGAGCTGCCGAATGGGGTTGTTAGACAGGAAAATTGGTGTGGCAAATGTTCACAAATGAAATTGCCGCTGAGCTATCTTGATGCCTGCCTGACTTTTCTCCACATCATTTAAAGTTTAGATTAATTAAATCTCCAAACAGACATAAGCACTCAAACATACTACGGATAGTCTAGACCTCGGGGGTGATCGGATGTCGCACCAAAATATGCAATGCAAGGTGAAGAGTGGGTATGCCAATCATGCATACATCGAGCATAGGTCTCCAGGACCACGTCAGCAACCTTTCGGCAGTAATCGATCGGAAAGATCAGCATGTGTAGCAAATGTAACCTTCTTACATGTATGTAGAAGATAAGACATGCAAGTGCAATCACAGGGTGAATGTCCCGCATGGCTAGCAAGCTGACGAATCTACACAGGCTCCACAACATAGTCACATGGGAAGAAAGCATTGAGATAGCGGTGAGTGAAAGTGACTCCATATGCTTCAGAATGGCGTGCTGATGGAGTACAAAAGGCGTCCCTGAGAGCTCTCAGAGTTCGACATCAAGCCAACAGTCCTCAACCATCCTTCAATATCTCTGATCTTCTCAGGCCAAATTCAATCGAACCAAAGTCAAAATGAAGTCTACCTTCTTCACTCTTCTTACTACCTTCGCGGCATGCGCCGTTGCCAGCCCCATTCCCGCCGCCGAGCGCAGGGCACCTTCCAAGGTCATGACTTTGCCACGCTCGGCCTTCGAGGGCTCAGGTCTTGCCAAATACGACCGCCTCGTAAGGTCTGTTCAGGCCAAGCGCAACGATCCCATTGCCGACAGTGTCAACTACATTCTGGTCTTGCAAAAGGACTCTTCTGACGGCGCCGATGCCTACCAAGACGAGATCGATGCCGCGGACCCCTCCAAGATTCTCGGAAAGCGCAGTGATCCCATTGCCGACAGTGTGAACTACATTCTAGTTTTGCAAAAGGACTCTTCGGATGGTGCCGACGCCTACCAAGACGAGATCGATGCCGCAGACCCCTCCAAGATTCTCGGAAAGCGCAGCGATCCCATTGCCGACAGTGTCAACTACATTCTGGTCTTGCAAAAGGACTCTTCTGACGGCGCCGACGCCTACCAAGACGAGATTGATGCCGCAGACCCCTCCAAGATCCTTGGAAAGCGCAGCGATCCCATTGCCGACAGTGTGAACTACATCCTCGTTCTACAGAAGGATAGCTCTGATGGCGCAGACGCTTACCAGGACGAGATCGATGCTGCCAAGCCAGCTGACATCCTCGGCTAGAAGGAGAATCTCAAACAGGGGTTGAAAAGACTGGTTGTGGTTGGCTTGAAAATCACTAACAAAACAGTCAGTAAGAACGACATTGATAGCAGAGGAAACGAAACGGACTCGGTATAGCATAGAGACCGATTCTTTGTATGCCTGCTCCGGTAGCGATAGCAGTATATAACGAATGTGACGAAATTTATGTCTCTGAATCTATACATTGATCTTGATAACGCATCTATACATGTGACGCTTCTACCTAAGTCGGTGAGTCAGGGTTATAGATTGCTATCTGTCAGTGTACAATTCCCACACTTCAATCACTCTCCCACCTTGCCCAGACGCTGAATTACATATAGCAATTAAATGCATATCTTACATTTTATATTCAATAAGCGACATACTCCAGATTAGCTATAGAAATTAATCACTCCAGCATACGTAAAAGCACATCGAAAAAGGATTGCTGCATGATTCATAGCATTAGTTGTTTATGTTTATGAGTTGCTTCGTAACCCTATAAAGATACTAAGCGCAGAGTTGACCCTAGCAAAACCGGTACAAATTATGTCGGTCCTATATTAACAGATTTAACACAGATCTAGGGTTGTGATTAGGTAGGTGTCGCGTAGCATGTCTGAATGACAAACACTATACGGTGATGCGGTCCTACAACCTATACTGGAAATCGGCTAGCCATTTCAGGGTGGCAGCCATTCCCAATCGTTGAATGATGTCTTTCAGTACTTCTCAACTATGCTTTTTTAACTCTCCTCAGTTTTGAGATTTAAATTACAGCTCTCTAAAATCAAATTAGACTAAGAATTAAATAAGTCAAGTTTAAAAAAAAGACATCGGAATATATTCATCAGAAACATATCAAATTAGACTTAGTGGTCAGCTTGAGAAAGCCACTTTGTTCTATCTGATACATCATACAATAGATCAGCGAAAAATTTCCCGCAATCTGAGGTAAGAAAATCGCTACATGTAAGTTCCAAGTTGTTGAGTTCTTGTTAGCCTTGCAATCTGCCTTTGAAGGTCGACTCAGCCTCACGATAATCGCAAATGTGAAGCTAGTCAAGTAAAATCAACAACCACTGCGGCAATTCACCTCCTCGCATGTTAATAAATTAATATTATCTCCACTGAGTATTCAGACTATCTTTTAAAGTATACGGGATCGCTGTCGAAGATTGGTTAGTACATATAGGCACGTCGTGGGTGACTCCTAAGCAAACGAGATACCGGCAGATAAGCGCCTCTCGAAAGTAAAATACTGGAAATAAAATAATACATACTATTGTAGGAAATGTCTCATTCTTCTTTCTTTCCCTCTGTTATTTAATATAAAATTATTTATAAGGACGTGCAAACAAGCAAATATTATGTTCAACTTTTTATCTTACTAACGATACGCGCATCCTCATTGAGAGTCACTCTTGCATTTTCGCGAGAGAGTAGTAAACAGAGGGCTGCCCGATAACGCTTAGCGGAGCTATGGCCAAGCATGCGCTAACGATGCGTGGCATTTGATTAAGGCTGTGCAGGGGCTGAGATGTCAGCTGGATCCAACCATTCGAATCCTCAGCCTCATTGTTCTTACTATCGACACTGCGATTGATATTCCAACATCGTTACTGCTCGCACAACTTACTACTAAATTATATGATCATGGAGCCCATTGCCGCCCTCGGACTTGCAGCGAACATTATACAAATCGTCGACTTCTCGGCACGGATGTTATCTCGTACTAAAGAGATTTACAACTCTGCCAACGGTACATTAAAAATTTTTACCGACCTAGAGGCATCCGCGAAGACCTTAGAAGAACTATCGAGCCAGCTTCGACTTACTCCTCATCAAGGTCCAGTTCAGATCGATGTTAAAAATGGATCAAGTCTGAACAAATATGAAAAATTGCCGGTGACGTTTCTGGGAAGGTTTAGAGACCGCCGAGAGACCAACCAGCCACAATACCAGCAACAGCACATAATAGAGGATTCATTATCGACCCTTGGTCTAGAAACGATGAAGATCACTCAGAGCATAATAAATACTATCCAAAAAGTAAAGTCCGATTCACAACCGACAGCCTTCCAGAGCATACGTCATGCTTTCCGCAGTGTGTGGACCGAACAACAACTCAAGGTTCTCGAGGCTAGCTTGGAAAGTATGCGTAGACAGACGGACACGGCGCTCTTGTTCTCCGTCAGGTATGCATATTTCTTTGGGAAAGGATGAACGCATCTAATGAACTAGAAATCAACTACACAAGCTCGATGTCAATAAGCTATCGGTTGATGAAAGTAAAGTTTTCGAAACAATAAGAGATTTTGACTTGAAGCACAAAGAGATTCTGGACGCAATCAGCAATAACAATCAAATGAGGAATGCAGCGCAGAGACACGAAGAACTCCTGCGAACCACTGTTAAGAACAGCCCAGCACACGCAGCAGATGTAGATCCTCCAGGCGAGTTAGTAGAGAGCGTAGATTCTTTTGTACGGGCACAATTTTACTCACGCTTCAGACAAATTATGCATGCTGGGCTACAGTTTCCTGAAATGCCAGATCGCCTAGAAAGAATACCAAAGGCGCATCAAGAAACGTTTGATTGGGTATTCAAATCTCCTGTTGTTCATTCTGACAGTAGTTCTTGGGATGATTTTGCTGAATGGCTCAGCTCAACCGAACAAAGTCGCATATACTGGATCACTGGTAAGGTCCTTACGGTTGGGATCCTGATTCATATCTGATTGTATTACAGGAAAGCCCGGTTCCGGAAAGAGTACACTGGTTAAGTTCCTCCATCACGATAATCGCACACTGCAAAATTTGAAGCCGTGGTCAGGAACAAATCCCCTGTTTCATGCCAGTTTCTATTTTTGGAATTCTGGAACTCCATTGCAAATGTCTCAGGAAGGGCTATTGAAGACCCTTCTATACCGGTTAACTCAGCAAATCATACACGAAGGAACTGATCCAAACATTCTGAAAACCGTGTTTCCCGATCGCTGGGATCAGTTCGATGCATTCGGGGGTGGGAGAGAGCCCTTCACCTGGTCACAATTGAAGCGGGGCTTTGAAGCTTTGCTAAATGATACCTCGAAGTATTTCTTTCTAGCTATTGATGGACTTGATGAGTTCGGTAGCCCAGATGTCTCAGAGTTAGTCAACCTCATCATCCAAGTAGCAGACCTTCCAAACGTCAAGGTTTGCACAGCAAGTCGCCCTTGGCAAGTTTTTGAAGATGCTTTCCACAGCAGGCCAAGCCTTCGACTTGAGAATTTGACGCGTAATGATATACGTAGATATGTCATTTCAAAATTTAATGCTAGCAGATACTACGTTCGCCTTCTTCAAGACAACGAGGATATTGCACTATTACTAGTGGACGATATCACAAAGAAAGCATCTGGAGTATTCCTCTGGGTATATCTTGTCGTAAAGTCCTTACTAACGGGCATTTCAAATGCTGACACAATGTCGGAACTTCAAGAAAGACTAGATGCCTTGCCATCTGATCTCGAGGATCTTTTTGATAAACTACTGGAAAAAGTTGAACCAAGGTACTATCAGCAGGCATGTCGATTCATAAGACTTTTATATGAGCAGACTTTACCAACACTTCTGGATTTTTGGTTTGCAAATGATGAAGATACGCAATCTTCTCTATCTGCACCAGCAAGACTACTGTCTGTAGCCGAAGCAAGGAATTGCATGGATCAAATGGAAAGGCGTATCAAATCTCGGTGTAAAGGTCTTCTGGAAATTCAAGAGCACACTGTTCAAGGTGGCCAAACGAACCGGGAGCAATGGAGGGTTGGATATCTACATCGCACGGCTAAAGACTATCTCCTTTCTGATCGAATGCACGCCAAAATTCTGGATGCGACTAAAGAGCCACCATATAATCCGCGCAGCCAATGGGCTAACGCTTACCTGTGGTCCTTAAAAACCCGGATCGTCGACGAGAGAAACTGGTCATGTTGGGAGCAAATGACAGGGGGCGTTGAATTTGCCCTTAGGCTACAACATGAAGATGGCCAAGTCCGTGTAACTTACTTGAATGAGGTGTTCCAAGCTGCTATGAAAAACGATGAGAATTGGACACAATATCCTGTGGAGTATGCAGCTTATTTAGGGCTGCATGAGTACGTCTGTATTAAGGTAAGATTTATGAAGACAAGGGAGTTGAGGGAAATACTCCAACGCGCCAGCCACATGAGGATATATGAAAAAAGGAACGAGATAAGGAATAATTTTCAATTCAGGACGTTTTATATGTTGCAAGCAAAAGTATTTGCGGCGGATAATCGGAAAAAGAATGGTACCGATAAATGTCTCGAAGTAATGCGCCATCGTAGCAAGTCTATCATCCACAGAACGCTATCCTTAAACTCGGAAAAGGGTAATCTTCCGTATGTATAGTTGAATTTGTATTCAGTAGGCTACGATGCTATTTTACATAAACAAAAAGATGTTACCTATTAGGAGTAATCCCGCAACAATTTCCTTTACCTACCACGAGAGCCCACTCTAAGGAGAGATTAGAGTCGGTAAACATTTATCAATATTACACATTTAGTTCTTATTTTGTTAGAGCGAATCAAATTTATTTCTCATTGCGTTGCGAATATTCCTGGAGACAATAGATAAACATCCTTCTGCATATCAGGAATGAACACCCTCATCCAACAACGTCCACAGCGGCACCGCTTCAACATTAACATCAACATGGTTATCAATGAGATCGTAAATATACCAGCCCCACCCTTGGCTCTTATCCGGCGTCGATCCTATTTCCAGTCAGCCTCGCATACCCTCAAAAACTCAGGAAAGATCCCACTTACCATTCCACCTGTACAATTCCCAGGTATCATAATCAAAATAAGCGATCCACTTCGAGTGCCCATTTGTATTATGAGTGTCCTCGAAGAAGAATTTGTTCTCCGTTTCATTCCATACAAACTGCCAGCCTCCCCACTGCGCAATGGTAAGCGCTGGCCACACATGTAATATTCCAGGCCCTTTGTCGATTTCTAGTCCCAGCATAGGCGACCCTGAGCTCGACCCCGGCCTACCTCTCCATATCAAGATGAATTCAGAGGAATTAGTTGTCGAGTGGTATTGGTCTTCAAAAACTTGCCCTACGAATCCGGGAGTTTGATTCTCTTCGAATGGAGAATAGCTGGGCCAGATAGTGAAGGCAGTGCGGGGGTCTGCATTTGGAGTGACGGCAATGCCGCTCCATTTGCCGTGCGTGATGAGGCCTTCGGTAAGTCGCTCGTCCTTGCTTTTGGGAATGTGAGAAGCCGAATTCATACTCTGCATGCATTTACTTACGAAGTAACGCGTATGGCATACGGAGGACGCCAGTACTCGGGATCCGGACTAGATCCAATAGAACTAGGGACAATAGAGGCGAAGACGCCTAAAAGGGCACAGTAACGAATTGCTGTCTTCATAATAGCTCTGGATCTTTGAATCCCTTCATGGGAGAACGCGCATTTATCAAGAGTAACTACGCGGCTGCCTTGCGATGCGTTAAGCTGCAGTCAATCTAGAAATTATATTAACGTTCTCCTTAGGGTACATCCGACTTAATATCGCTGCCGAGAAATACGAGGCAAATTACCAATCTAGGGTGCGACTACCTGGATACCGTTAAATCTCGGACACACGTGCAGGGCTCCGATAGACGACATTATAATGTTGCATGTTTCGCTCATCTAGGTCGTGAACAAGATTGAGGCTGGCCTTTCTAGCGCTTATGTTTTAGGTTGCAAGTGCATCGTGGTTGGTCATAGAGGCTGCAGTGCATGGAAGCATACGCCTACATATTTTATTTCGTTCATAGTGTTGAGCAGCTGTAGGGTTCAGAAGGATTTTACCATAGCTTTGATTGTTTGTTGCCCTGAATGTTGCCCTGAAGTTGGCTTCGAAACATCTCAACTGTTTAGCCCGCCTAAAGTAGTATTACGGAGTGGAAAGTCTCGGAGTGAAATATCGATGGGCGGTCCCATACCAAGTCTCCGTGAAACCAATACACGATGACTCATGTTGATGGAGCAGCCCTCATTTACACTGAATGCGTGATCCGTAACCTCGCTTATACCTACTAGCCATAATCGCGGCCCCCAAACTTAGCTACGTGCCACCACCCAGAAAACAAGTCTCCATTCGACAAGCAAAAGGAAAAACAAATGATTCCGCATCGCATTATTCACCACCTCAACCATCAATCTCTCCGTACTTCTATCCTGTATACCAAATCCATTTACCACCTACCCCCTTATCAAAACACACAATGCCAAAGCTCGGTGAACACCTTTCTCACCAATCCACCCATCTCATATCCGTCTAAAACAAACGAACCCAACGTCTTCCAGCCGGACGCAAAATTTACCCGTCCAGGCATATTAAATGCTCCGATGAGTGCAGCTCACTAGCTGACAACCGCAGCCCAGAGCCTTAGCGACTGCGCCACCGCTGAGTCCGCGTACTATAACGCGCCATTGAGGCGCACGGACGCGAGGTCGACGACAAGAACGTCATGGTTCCATAATACACTGCTCCAACTGCTATAGATGATTGCCCGACTTAGGTAAGTCTCGTGCGTGTACGCTCAGCTGAAGGTGATGTGGATTGGTGAGATCGTGAAACAACTAATAGGGTGTAAGTCCGGGCAGCATAGCTGTAGGGGGCATGGAAGAAGCGTTACGTGCGTTAGGTGGAGGAAGACGGATGTGAAGGATAGGGAGTAGGAGTATCAAGACGTAAGAACGACGGAAAAGAGCCGAGGAAAGAGCGATTACGAAGAGAAGACCACCGGTATATAGACTCTCGGATTATCTTGCTCGTCTTCATTCACATCTCGCTGACCTCCTACGACAAAGACGGAAGAGAAAGACCAAAAATGTCTCAACCGCAACCTACACTCCCTGAACCACTGTGGAACGCCCTCTCTAAACTCACACACATCGTCTCCCGCGAAGACACCGAGCCACCCCTCAACCAGTTTTGTGCATCCTCTTCTCACAACCCAACAGCTTTCCTCCTCCTTCACACCGCCTGGCATCTCCCGACCTGTTTCTCACGCCTCACGTCTCTCCTCCGCGCCCAGGGCTACCAAACACTCGCCCCACACCTCCCCTCCTCAGGCGCCAACCCCCCGCTGCAAACCTGGGATCTAGACATCGAAGCCATCCGCAACGGTGTAACGACTCTCGCACGCGACCACGGCCTCGACGTCGTCGTCGTACTGCACGCTCATGCCGGCCTCGCCGGCACCCAAGCCCTCAGAGGTCTCGACAAAACAAGTTGTCTCGGGCGGGGCTGGCGCGCCGGTATCATACGCTTGGTATATATCGGAGGCCATATGTTCCCCGAGGGATGGACGCAGCTGGGCGCAGGAAGGACAGCAAGCGGGCTGGATCCGCGCGTGAGCGTCGACTCCGCGCGTGGGGTGACGTTTGTGCCGGCGCAGCACGTACGGGGCTTACTGTACCAGGACGTAGATGATGAAGCGGAGATCGCGGAGCTGGCAGCGGGGTTGGTGCCGCAGAGTTTGGCGCCTGGGTGGTGTGCGAGTACGTATGCGGCGTGGAGGTGGATGCCGACGACGTATGTGGTTACGAGGGGCGATACGGAGGAGATGGTTGCGGCGCAGGAGTGGATTGTGAAGAGTGCGGTGGAGAATGTGCCGAATGCGATTGATAAGGTGGTGAGGAGGGATGTTGGGCATTGTCCGTTTTGGAGCCAGACGGAGTGGACGGCAGCATTGTTGATAGAAGAGGCCGAGAGGAGTGTGGAACCATGAGTGTTGAAGTATAGGGGTCTTCGTTAGAAGTGATACCGTTAAGTGGGATGACATGGAATTGGGAGTTTGGTAGTGAAATTAGTTAGATTTGGTTTCAGTATTCATACTCCACTGTCTTGAGATGCCATTACTAGCAAGGCAATCTACAGGCAGCATAAAAACCATATACTCCAGTAATTTTCACTTAACGCCGCTCTTTGTGCACCTGCTGTTCTCAGGCACAAAGTATGAGAGGCGTGGCAACTCCATTCTTCACTCAAGCCAAGATAGCACATGCTGGTCGTATGGAAAGTTATACCTACCTAGGTACAAACTACTATGCACCATTGGAATAGGAGGTATTCGCTTTGGTTGCTATGGTGCACCTACCTAATTACATTATCCGCGGAATAGGCCTTAAATATGGCCCTCTACGACTACAAGAGGTTCACTAGTCACTGAATGGGTGAAGTCTACGCAATCACCGAAGCGCTGCTGTGGAACCTTGCCTTGGCAGGGCTGTGAAGCAGAACTGGGAAGAAGATTGGCATTAATAATTTTTTCTCATGCTACTAGTAGAGTAAACTTACAGTCACTGAATCGAACTGGCTCCATCATAAACCCTACTGATCCTCCTGCTCATCGTTGTTCTTATCATCATCTGCTCTTCGTGTAAACCTGTGGTAAATTTATGGTAAACGTTATTCACGGAGAAGAGTATGCATCCATCAATTTACCTCGTCACCTTGACCTCTTCCGAAGTCTTTGCAAATGCCCAGAGGCTGTCGAGTTTGCTCCTCAAAAGCAGCTGCCTAGCTTCTCCGTCCGATTCGCATATCTTTGAGCCCCACTTGCGGAATGCACGCTCTTTGACTTCACCCTCAAAGACAAGAGAGCATTTGTTGTTGGACAAATCTTTCAACTTGCCATCTGGATCATAGGATCTCATCCACTCAGGATCAGAAGCTTGCTTCTCGATCTGGTTTGCCGCCGGTGCAGCGTTTTCGGTCCATTTTATACGATACAACATGAGCTTTTTATACTTGTTGATCGAGTGAACACCACCTTCGACGATAACCAGGTTCATCTTCGGATTGTAAAGGATGATACCGGTGAGGGCATGTTGTTTGGCGTTCAGGTCGATCTGGTAGCGATGTTTTCCAAAGGAAAGATTGTCCACTTTGAACACACACATGTAAAGTCCCTTCTGGGCATCTTTCTGCTGGTTCGCCTCGAGCTTTGCCAGTCGTTGCTCTTTGGTCAACTTGCGGTCCTCATTGGCTTTCATGTGATTATCGTGGCGCTCCTTAATCTGGGCCTCCACCAGCATCTCGACCGCCGTAGGATCTGCAATGGCCTGTTCTCCCATAACGCGCATCATGTTTCCGCGCTTGATCTTAGGAGGTGGTGGGGGCTGCAAGCCAAGGCGAATCAAGTCTCGCTGCTCTTTCAAATTCTCGGCGCGGTTCATGCGACGTAGCTTAGCTTCCTCCTTGCGTGTGCGGTACATTGGTTTGACTTCAATGAGACGTTTGTCTTGGGGTGCTTTGAGCATGGGTGGATGCTGAACGTAGATGGTGATGATGGAATCGTCGCCGTCGATCTTCACCTTTGATGCGTCATCTATACAGTCGTATGTCTTTTCATCCACAAGACCCTCGTCCCACCACTCGACCGGAGGCGGTTTCTGCACCATAAAGCCCCTCTCACTGTTCTCATCCAGACCCGCCAACCGTGATTTCCTAGCAATCTCCTTTTTGATCTGCTCCAATCTGTTCTGCGCACGAATTCGAGAACCTTGCTCGACGTACTTGCCAAATGAATTGAACAGAAGCTCGCGCTGTGGCCGCTTGCGTCCGCCTGGTCCATCGTGTTGAACAAGATAGGGGTTGGGTTTCGCCTCAGCGCCTTCTGGAGCCGGCGTTGCTGAGCTGGAGCCGACGTCGGTCTCTGGTGTGGGAGCATCTGAACCGGCAATTGGAGCAGGGCCTGCAGACGGAGCGCCATGGGTTGGGGTCGCGCCTCGCGCCTCGATTTTGCTGGCAGCCAGGAGAGCGGCGGTGCGTGCCTTCATAGCCTCAAGACGCGACATGCCGCCCGACGCCGCAGGAGCAGGAGCCAGGACAGCTGGCGCTGCTCGCGCTGCTGGAACCGGTGGCGGGCCGGATGGGATGCCATTGCTCAAACCTTTGTTGGCAGCAAGTCGCGCCCTGATCTCCGCAGCCTTTGCTACAGCGGCGGCTTTG
>Ga0247757_10000788_pt1 | contig 24489 bp, 28 predicted proteins | sample UWRJL126311R4_FD_180929 | JGI IMG/M metagenome (GOLD analysis project Ga0247757, IMG submission 180929) | Plant litter microbial communities from Arlington Agricultural Research Station in Wisconsin, United States - UWRJ-L126-311R-4 | ecosystem: Environmental > Terrestrial > Plant litter >...
CCGTGGGTCTTGAACCATGCTGTATCGAGAAAGTCCATGTGTAGCTGGGAGCTATCTGGGAGTTCCGCAAGGGAGATTTGGGGATAGGCCGTCATGTCGGCGCAAAGCACAAAAGGCCACAGTTAAGCGCCCTAATGTTTAAGGGATGGTAGACGTGGTGTATAGCCGAGGATGAGGCGGTCGTGCAGGCGCGAGGTGTCAAAGGTGAACTGTGCCGTACTACATAGTCACGGAGCTAGAGCTAACTAGTACTAGCGTCAGTATCATATCATGGGAGGACATGTAAATTGAGTGCAAATCACGAGTTTTGGTTCGCTGTATAAATCACGTCCACTTCTCCCAACATCTCACCCAATCTCCCCTTCCTGTACCAGTTTCCACCCCGTCTCACTCTTCCTCGCTTTCCACCTCTTCTTTTATGTCACCCGACCATATTCTAAGAACTGCCTTCGGTTAGTGCCTTAGTATACAGTCATGTGATTGTTCCTTTTCCGTCATTCCTTGCATCATGCACGTCATCTAATCGAGAACTATGTTGTAGTTGGCGATTGCAAGCGGGTATAATATGAACCAAACGATCTAGCTATTCTAAGGGAAGTTTAGGGTTGCGATTGGTCAGCCGTGGCCATGAGGGTAGTCGGATGGAAGACATTTGGTGAAAATAGTAGAAGCAAGTTATTTCAAAGTACACTCAGGTGCTCCTTGTTTGATTGCACTCAAACGAGCTCCGAATGGTGATTCTGATATAAAAATCTTCATAGTTATAAACCCATCTCTCCCACCCCTTCTGCCAACTTACCCCGTACCACTTTCTTAGCCCCCGTACCCTCCTTTGACGATATCCCCAAACCACAGTCTTTACAGACAATTCGAATATCGTACGATCTCTGCCCTTAAAAAGTGACTGCTTCCACCATGATGCTGGTCACCTTTCTCCTCCTCCTGGCCTGGTCAGCCACGCCCTCCCTTGCCCTACCCTCAGCCCCCGCCACCATCCCTTCTCTTTACAATCGCGAAGTCGCAGGCACCAACCGCCGCGGCATCTCCTACAACAAGCAAGAATTCGTCCACCTCTTCCGCAGCGGCAACTTCAAGACCACGTGGACCTACAACTGGGACTCGAGCGACAACGGCCTGGGCGATTCCGGATACGAGTACGTGCCCATGCTGCATTCGGACCTGAAGGAGCACACGGACCGCATAGCGAAGAACGTCGCCATCTGCGCAGCCGCGGGCCCCGGACTCACCCACGTCCTTGGGTTCAACGAACCGGATATGTGCACGTGAGTATTGTACAAACAACCCTCATCACACCAAGCCCCCCCTTTGCGGGGATAAAGAAAAATGGGCAATGATCAACGGCTTCTACGATAGCATTATCAGGAACGCTAGGCCAGGAGGGGAGGTATTGTATGTATGTATTGTAGCTGACGAGTTTGCCAGGCCCGGCAGCGGAGGCGCGTGCATGTCCCTGCAGCGCTCGCTCGACGCGTGGTATGCGTTCATGCAGCCGCTCGCGCAGACGCACGGCGACAAAGTCAAGCTGGGCTCGCCGGCCGTCAGCAACGACAATAGCGGCGGCAAGGGGCTCGTATACCTCGCGGAATTCTTGAGCCGCTGCTCGGGCTGCCGGATCGACTTTGTCAACATCCATTGGTGGGTTTTCTTTTTTCCTCATGGTTTCTCTGCGCCGGTTGCCGCACGCAAAAAAGCTGAACGATGGGGTCTTTGGTATATAATAGGTACGACTCGGCGAAAAACGTGGGCTACTTTAAAAACCACGTTGCGGAGGCGTTGAAGGTCGCCAACGGGCGCCCGGTCTGGATCACCGAGTTCGGCGCTTCGGGGACCGACGACGAGATTGTGAGCTTCATGGCGGAGGTGTTCCCGTGGCTCGACAGCCAGCCACAGGTGCATCGCTATGCGTGGACGATGGCGATGCAAGGGTTGCTAGTGAATGCTGCTGGTGATGGTCTTTCACGTATTGGACAAGCGTTCAACACGCTCTGAGTGCTTACGCCCAGGTCACTGGATAGTGGCACGGCGTAGAAAAGTTGGAGATAGATTTCGGGGGGTTTAGATGCCTAGCTATTCCTTCGGATATACAAATAGGAATACCTTTTAGACGTTGTGTCAAGAAGGCTTGCTGGTGGTGGAAATAAGAAATGCAGCCATGGTTCCTCTGGGTCATGGGAATGACTGGCTCCATTAATCAGCATTTCATTCAGAAGTCAAAGCATTCATTCTAGATCACTTCGTGCAGAACAAGTTCGGTCGCTGAGGGGTTATACTGGTCAACAGACGTGACCGAGGACATGTAGGACATCTATCTTGTTGATATCAAGCAGCCCCGGAGCGGGTTTAGGGGCAAAATAAGCGCTAGACCGTCCCGAGCCGAGCTTAAGCGAACCATGGATAAACCATACGAGAGCTTTGGGTGCCGTCGACGTGGGTGCTTAGACGCGAGGTAACGTTTGCCCAAGGCCACCTGCTACAATACGGAAGATGCCGGACCAAGACTTGTGATTGGACGAGTCTGCATCTCAACTACTAACAAGCTGACAGGGAAATAAAAAAAAGGGTATCTGCGTGCATGGTGTGTGGGGAAAAGGCAAGGCGTCGAGGCGCTGCCGCGAATACGAAGGTTGAGTGGCCGGACGGGGTGACGTCACCCCTCCCGACGTGAGCGTTAGCCGCACGCGACATCTCAGGATGACCTGCCCTCTGGAGCGACGGATGCAACATGCCGTGCGCCCTCGAGCCCTCCACGCCAGCTTATCTCCAGCATCTGCAAGGATCTCGCAATTGCTGTGCGTAACGCTACGCTGCCCAAAGCTTGAAATGCTTGCACAGCTTGGTCAAAGCTTGACGCGTGGTGCGGAGAGAGCAGTCTCGGACCAATCACGTTGGGCCACCCGCCCTGCGGCGGTAGGAAATTTCAGTATGGCTCCATGACCATCTGCAACGTCGATAAGGCCAGGCCCCAAACTGCATGCGATCGTCATCGTCTCGTGCGGCCTTTGACGTCGGGGGCGGGCGAACTGCGTCGAATGGCGTCCCAGCAGTCCGGAGTATCGCATCGTCTAGCGTCCTTATAAGCGTTCTGGCGCCGACGCGGGCGTCGAGATGCTCTTCTGTGAAAAAGAGAGGACGCACTCGCTTTTCCCAGCCAGAGCGTTCCAGGAGTATTGTATGCGGTTGTGGGTTCTCCTGTGCAACCATCTCGAAGACGCGCCACCCTGAGTCGATCCCCCCACGAATGTGCGCCATTTGCACCTCGCTTTTTTGAACCTCTGCATCGTGAAGAGAGTTAGCAATCATGGCGAGCGTCGATGTCGAAGCGGGAAAGGAGAAGGATTATACCTCACCGTCGGTTAGTTCTGGGCAGCATGGCTTCGGGGAGACGGAGCCTGCCAAAGAGTCAAGATGGACGCACATCAAGGACAGTTTCAAGAGAAACCCAAACGCGCGCATGGTGTCTGAGGCTGTGGACGAGAATGGCGTACCGTTACCCGCGCACCTCCAGCCTCCGGCGGAGCCAGCTTTGAGTATGAAACTCAAAGACAGGCATCTTCAAATGATTGCCATAGGAGGTTCCATCGGTTGGTATTTCCCTTTTTTACTCTGAAAGAACGGAATTTTGACTGTTATTCAAGGAACGGGTCTGTTCGTGGGTTCTGGTGCTGCGCTTGAAGCTGGCGGGCCGGCATCACTCATCCTGGCATACGGATTGATCGGAATAATGCTGTTCTGCACGGTGCAAGCACTAGGTGAGCTTGCTGTAGCGTTCCCAGTCGCCGGGTCGTTTGCCGTCTATGCTTCACGTTTTATAGACCCTGCTTGGGGCTTTGCGATGGCTTGGAAGTACGTGATCATCGGCAACTCCAGCCCATCCTTGTAGCCGTCCGAAGCTAACGTTTTGCAGTTACGCGCTTTCCTGGCTTGTAACCCTCCCACTCGAGATCGTTGCTGCTTCGATCACGTTGAACTTCTGGCCGGGCTCTCGATCCACTAACCATGCTGCATGGGTGACCATATTCCTCGTCGTCATCATCTCGATCAATCTTTTCGGGGTCAGGGGATATGGCGAGGCAGAGTTTGTATTCTCCATCATCAAGGTCCTTGCCGTGATAGGCTTCATCATCCTCGGCATCATTATCGATACGGGCGGTGTGCCAGGACAACCCTACATGGGTGCTAAGTACTGGTGAGTACTGAGTGCCGAGTACAAGGTTGCCACAGCCGAAGCTAACGCCCATCAGGTACCATCCTGGAGCTTTCAACAATGGGTTCAAAGGATTGTGTTCCGTCTTCGTGACGGCAGCATTCTCTTTCCAGGGTACCGAGCTAGTTGGGCTGTGTGCTGCCGAGACGGAGAACCCTCGCAAAACACTACCCAAAGCAGTGAAGCAAGTGTTCTGGCGTATCACCTTGGTATGTGCTTTCTACACACACCCCGCCTTGTGATGCAGCGCTTACGGTGACAGTTCTACATGGTTTCGCTCACGATTGTGGGATGCTTGGTTCCCTATACCGATCCAGGCCTCCTCGGCGCGAGCTCGACGGACGCCAACGCCTCGCCGTTTGTGATTGCGGTCCGAAATGCGGGCGTCAGCGTGGTCCCCTCCATCATGAACGCAGTCATTCTCATCGCCGTGCTCAGCGTCGGCAACTCGTCCATCTACGGCTCCTCCCGCACGATCGCTGCTCTCGCGGACCGTGGCCAGGCGCCCAAGATCTTCGGCTACATCGACCGATCCGGCCGACCGCTGGTGGCCATCCTCTTCTCGTCCATGTTCGGCTTCATCTCGTACATCGTAGCCGCCGGCACGGAGACGAGCGACAAGGCGTTCGCGTGGATGATGGCCATCAGCGGGCTCAGCGGCATCTTCAACTGGGCCTCCATCTGCCTGTGCCACATCCGCTTCCGGCAGGCGTGGAAAGCCAAGGGCCACACGCTCGACGAGCTGGCCTTCAAGTCCCAGGCCACCGTCTGGGGCTCGTGGGCCGGGCTCATCTTCAACTTCCTCGTCCTCGTCGCCCAGTTCTGGACCGGCTTCGCGCCCGTCGGCTACGCCGAGATGTCCACCAGGGAGCTCGTCGAGAGCTTCTTCAAAGCCTACCTCGCCTGCCCCATCGTCCTGTTCACCTACTTCACCTTCAAGATCGTGAACAAGACGAAGATACATCGCATCGAGGACATCGACGTTACCAGCGGAAGGCGCGAGGTGAATCTCGCAGAGATACTAGCCGAAGAGAGGGCCGAGCAAGCGCGATGGCCAGCTTGGAAGAAGGCGTGGAACATATTTTGCTGATGATTGGGAAGTGCTATAGGTACGATCTTACACTGTGGGGACAGGGGGGGGTGGATGGTTAGTGGGCTTCGTTGCCGAGATGCTGATGCGCTCAACTTTCTTGTCTAGGTAACCACTCCCCGCATCTTGTTGCGGCTAGGAATGTGGTCTGTCTGTCTGTCTCCTATGCGACTGTAGACGATATTGTGCTTAAATGCCTACTAATCCCGCCGAGCGAAAGGCGGAGGAGAAGAACAATAAAAAGTCGTCGTCTCCCCTCATCTAGCCCTTGAACTCCGTTGCTCTCTCTTTTTTTTTTCACATGGCTTGCCCGAGAGATACTTTCAGCATGCCGATCGACTTTGCGCTGTCCTCGGCCGAGGCCGCCATCCACGGGGCCGCGCGAGCTTTTACGCGCGAGGTGTCCGACGTGCGCCTGCCCAGTCCTCCGCATCGCAGCACGAACGATTCCAGGCGACGCGTCCCCTCTACGAGACTTCCTGGCGTCGTCGTTCGCGGACACGTGCGACGGCGAGGCTCCGCTGGCGTCGCTGGTGTTCAGCGAGCCCGGCCCATTGGCTCGAGGCCGGCGCGCCGAGGCTGCAGACGACAGCGCGTCGCGACGGCGGCGAGTAGGTGCTCGACGGCGAGAAGATCTGGGGCACCAACTGCGCAGGCTAGAACGAGCGCGGCGCAGACCTCTAGGTCGTCGTCTATCGCGACGTGACGGGCAGACAGCAGCAGCAGCAGCCTCGCAGCGTGCCGGCCGACGACATCGTCGTGCTTGCTGCTGGCGACGCGCGCAGACGTCGCGCTCAGCCCGGCTGCGTCCTTCCCCGTCGTGCGGCACGTCTCCGCGCTGGGCGGCCACAGGTCGTACTCGTGCCGCCGTCCCGCTGCTCGGGCGCCAGGCCGTCGCCGGCAAGCTGGGCATCGTCGGGATGCAGGTCGGGGCATGTTGCGCGCTCCTGTGGAGGGCGGTGCATGCGCTGCTGGAGGGACAGGCAGCCTACCCGGCGCGAAGAGCGCTGGCTCCAGCCGCCAAGGTGTACTGCAGCGAGGCAGCCATGACGGAGGCGCTGGCCGTCGTGAGAATGTAAGTGCTTCTCAGGAGGACGGACGGACGAACGAACGAACAAGGGAATCCGCTGACACGACGATGATGGATGACAGAACGGCATACGACGCCGGCTAGCCGTATGCCGAGATGGTGAATGCGGCCCTGGCCCTACCGCTTTTCGACTGTGGGAACGTGAGCATCAGGCGGAGGAACATGCAGGAGATCATGCTAGCGCCCGAGTATAATGCTTGGTCGGCTACCTTTGGGCCGCCCGCCTGAGGAGCTCTTCTTCTTCTTCTTCTTTTTTTTTCTTTTTTTGTGCGGGGGAGACGTTCAATGGCTGGGTGTGTAATGTGTTCCATCAGTCATCCGGATACCGTAAAACCCACCAGATTTTAGAATTTATTTCCCAGGCGTTGTTGAGATGGTAAGGATCTATCGTGTTTTCTTGAGTCAACTCAGGGATATTATAAAATCAAAAGTAAGAACTAATGTAAGGATCTGTTTTCGCGATTTTCGGTGGGTTTTACGGTGACCGGTCGAGTGGGTGGAGCACGTTGGGATATTCCGCTGACAGAGGACGATGACCATGATGTTGACTATTCGAGGCACGGCCGCCTTTCTTCTTCTCAACGTCTTCCATTTCCTGTCCTCCCTTTTGCCTTTTGCAGCCGTCGCATGGCCTTTGATTCGTCCGATCCTACAAAACAAACCGTGCCAGACTATTGTAGGCCTGGGCTTTGAGGTCATGGCGGTCCAAGTCAGGACGGCTGACGTGTTTGCCCCATCTTTCTATTCACAGCCCCCAAAGAAATGAAGGGGTAACGCCACACAGCTCCACGTCGCAGAATGTCTACAACGCACCATCCCTGGCCTACTGCGTCCGTGGTCGGTACCATGACTCCAGCACCACATGCGCCTCTGCCGCCCATTTGGTCGCAAGGCAGAGTTCAAGTACTGCTTTCTCGACCAGAGTCGTCTGTTGAAGCTTGTTGCCGTTCGCATCTCGACCAAAGGCCAACGGAGCTGGCGGCCTTCCGTCGGATCAATTGTGAGTTCTAAAAACAAAAAACCGCTTTTCACAAAATGGCATGGAGTGCACGAACTTCAATAATCCTGCTGCCTACTGCAGGTACAAGCGAAAGTAAGCGAAAACGAGTACGGTGCCGCAATTTCGCTGTCCTCAGCCTTTCCGGACTTGCGCAGCACTAGACCTCTTTTAGGACTTTGTGAAAGGTTTGCCTTACGAGAGAGACCAACACCTCGCAAATGGGATACAGGCGCTTACCAGACCTACCTGGCGTGCTGTGGGTCATTAGATTCTCTGCTATGGCTTGCCCTGATGGCGCGGGTAAGGCATACCTTGGACCGATCCTCAGCATGACCCAAGTCGGCCCCCAGTCTTGGACCATGTTGCTGTTTCTGGCAGCACGCGAGTTTGCTTCTCTAGCTCGAGGAGGCGTTCGTACAGTTCTCGAGCTGAACTTGGATCGATATATACTCGAAGCCTTTCCCTTCCCCGTGTTGGACGACACCTCCACCACTATACCCGGCGCAAATCACAATTTGGTGCAAGCCTTCACCTTGACCGCACAGCATGTCTCCTCATTGGTCAAAGCGCAAGGCCTCCGACGACTGTCCGCCCGGTAGTACATGGTACACATGCGGCCTTGGGTCCATACCCGCGGGGTGCTACACAATCAACCCATGCTCGGCAGAAGACTACCTACAACCCAAGTATCTTGCAAGGGCACAGCCGTCCGTCTCGAGCGTGACAACAACCACTCCTACACCGGTATCACAATCATCTTCAGCCTCTCCATCAGCAACCGCTGCAGCCTCGGCGTCAAACACCAGACGTATTATCATCATCGCAAGTAGCGCAGGTGGAGGAGCCGTAGTAGTCCTATTGATCGTCATATTCGTGCTATTCGGACTTCACGCAAGGAAGTCTCGACGACAACACACGGCTTCCCTCGTGCGTCGGATGTCGGATCTAAGCGACAACGGAACAAGATCAACACGGGAAAGGAAGCACATGTATCCCTGGAACGCGAATTCCAGCCAAGGTATGTATTCGCCGCAAACAAGAAGGGGAATCCATAATGGCCTAACATATCCGCCCAGTCCCTCTCGTCTACACCGAACGCCAAAAATCCCAACCGGCGCCGTACCAGCATTACTCCGCAGAATCGTTCCACGTACAGGACGCCTCGGGCAACCGGCGCAACACGTGGAAGACGTCTCACCAAGCAGACCTCTCACGAGAAACGTCGAGGCAGACGACGAGCACATGCCCATCATCGGGGCGTCCCGCGTCCTCGTCGTCGTCGCCTGAATCATGTAGCCCACCGACCCACCATCTTCACCCACGGAGCACAGCGCCGCCCAGCGAGCCCAGCCCTGCGGCGCAGACGACGATGATGCCTCTCGAACCGGCGCCGTCGCTGGGCGCATGGAACACGCATCGAAGAAATCCCAGCTAGCTGAACGAAGATCGAGAGGAGAGGGGAGAAAGGGGGGCGTAAAAAAGCTTCCGAAAGTAATATTAACGTGTTTATGACTTTTTTTTCCGACCACAGTTGGCCTGGGGTTGGTATCATGCCGGGCTTCCTTCCTTTCTTTCTTTCCTTTCTTCCTTTCTTTCTTTGTTTTCTTTCTTCCTTTCTTTCTTTGTTTTCTTTCTTCCTTCCTTTCTTTGTTTTCTTTGTTTTTATTCTTTCTTTCTTTCTTTCTTTGTTTATTTTTTCTTATGTTGGATATCCTAAAAAGATCTTAATTGTATTTTATAGTTTTCTGGAGGCACCCTTTTTTGATGAATAGCCCCATCCCGTTAATGTACATTTTTGGCTGCATTTTCAGCAGTAGTTCACCATTCGTAACGTCATTCCTTGGGTGGCGAGACAACCGCCGTGCAGAGACAATCGCCGTGTAGAGACGATTGCCGTGTAGAGAGACAATTGCCGTGTAAAGACAACCGCCATGCACAGACAACCCCCGTGCAGAGATAACCGCCGTGTAGGGACAATTGTCATGCAGAGACAACCGCCATGCAGAGACAACCGCCATGCAGAGACAACCGCCATGTAGAGACAACCGCCATGCAGAGACAACCGCCATGTAGAGACAACCGCAATGTAGAGACAACCGCCATGCAGAGACAACCGCCATGCAGAGACGGTTTGTAATCCGGATATCCTGACTCTCTCATTTGCGAATTTACGAATTTGGTATATTTAAGTCTCTCGACACTATGTTGGATCACCTTAATTCTACGCTACTACACCGACAGCAGTCTACCTCCAGCTCTCCCAGCCTTGCAGCCTTTAGCTAATGACCAAGCACTTTTTGTGATACAGAATGGAAGTCTTCACTTACACGCCGATGGACCTCGAGCGCCCTGCATTCCGACTGCTAAATCTTTTGAAAGGGGAAGGGCCGGACATTGAATGCACACTGTATCAAGCATATCTCGATGGTGATGACACAATCCCTTACGATGCATTATCGTACGTGTGGGGCAGCTCGGAGAAGCCTTCAACCGTGACGGTTGATGGGAAGACGCTGGGTGTCACGAAAAACCTACACTCAGCCCTCCAACATCTTCGCTCCGCAAACATGGACAGGACGCTTTGGGTTGACGCTATTTGCATCGATCAAGACAACAAGAGGGAGCGGGGACACCAAGTTCAACAAATGGGCAAGATCTATCGCCAAGCTGAGGAGGTGGTCGTTTGGTTAGGCTCAGCGACAGGTGATACCAATACTCTCATGGATTCTCTGCAACAACTGGAAGAACGCAGTTCGATGGTTCAGCATAAAGACCAGGAACCCACTTTCTGGACCGATATCTGGTTATCGATACCTCATAGTGCGGAAGAACCCGCGCTGAATAGAGGCTTGGAGTTACTCTTAAATCGATCTTGGTTCAAGAGGGTCTGGATCCTGCAAGAAGTAGCCAACGCGAGGAGCGCGAGAGTTTGGTCCGGTACTAAATCTATCAAGGCGCATACCTTGGCTCTTGCTCCGTCACTACTAGGCACGGAACCAGAACGCCATTGTCAAGCTGTCTTGGACATCATGCCTGGTCCCTTGAGGGATAAGTCTTGGTGGAGCGAAAGCAGAGACCTGTATAATCTTTTGCTGAAGTTCAGTGAAAGTGAAGCAAGTGACCCACGAGACAAGGTCTACGCCTTACTTGGCATATCATCAGATGCACAAGACACCGATAGGCTACGTCCAGACTATACGAAAAATATCCAAGAGGTGGTCCGCGATACTTCTGCATTCCTGTTCGGATCCCTGGATGTTTCATGCGAGACAATACCACAGCTCTTGGAGAATATTGCTTCTCTGAATACTGCATATTTCTGCGAACTTGTAAAAGCATCCGATGCAAGCAAAGTACGCCACTTCCTCATGCGGCGTGGACTCGAGGTACCGCTATCAGAGGCTATGATTAAAGCCGCAGCAGGAAATCGTGAACATGGGAAGGATATCATAAGTCTTATGTTTGAACAGCGCGGAAGCCAAGTCAAGGTGACAGAGGAGGTAATCAAAGCCGCTGCAAGAAATGAGGGAAGTGGAAAAGAGATCATAAAACTTTTTTTTCGGCGGGTAATCAAGGCCATCATGGGAAGCGAAAAGAAAATTATCCAGTTTATCAACGCTTTCCACACATTTTTCCCTGAAGAGTGCAGGGCGCAGGGTGAACACTATAGCAACATACTCGACGCGGCTTTAGAAGTAGGCTACGAGAAGATTGTGAAGCTGCTCCTCGAGAATGGCGCCGACATCAACGCGCAGGATGAATACTGTGATAGCGCACTCTACGCAGCTTCATCTAAAGGCTACGAGGCGATTGTAAAGCTACTTCTCGAGAAGGGCGCCGATGTTAACGTGCGGAGCGAGCGGGCTGGAAACTACGCACTCAACGTGGCTTCAGAAGGAGGCCACGAGGCAGCTGTGAAGCTACTTCTCGAGAAGGGCGCCAACCCTAATACGCAGGTCAGACCCTACGGCGACGCACTCCAGACAGCTTTAGAAGGAGGCCACGAGGCAACGGAGCTACCTCTCGAGAATGCCGCCAACCCTAATACGCAGGGCAGACCCTACGGTGACGCACTCCAGGCAGCTTCATATAGGGGCTACGAGGCGATTGTAAAGCTACTACTCGAGAAGGGTGCTAAGGTCAACGCGCAGGGTGGATACTATGGTAACGCACTCCACGCGGCTTTAGAAGGAGGCCACGAGACAATTGTAAAGCTGCTGCTCGAGAAGGGCGCCAACCCTAACGCGCTGGGTTATCCCCATGGTAACGCGCTCCAGGCGGCTTTAAAAGGAGGCCACGAAGCGATTATAAAGCTACTGCTTGAGAAGGGCGCCAAGGTCAACACGCAGGCGCTCCGGGCGGCTGCAGAACGAGGCCACAAGGCGGCTATGGAGCGACTTCTCGAGAAGTGCGCCGACGTCAACGCGCAGTGTGGATACCATACACTCTACGCGGCTTCATACAGAGGCCACGAGGCGATTGTGAAGCTACTTCTCGAGAAGGGCGTTCACGTTAACACGCAGGGTGGACACTACGGTAACGCGCTCCAGGCGGCTTCATATAGAGGCTATGAGGCGATTGTGAAGCTACTTCTCGAGAAAGGCGCTCACGTTAACGCGCAGGGTGGACACTACGGTAACGCGCTCCAGGCAGCTTCATACAGAGGCTATGAGGCGATTGTGAAGCTGCTGCTCGAGAAGGGTGCTAACGTTAATGCACCGGGTAGACTCCATAGTAACGCGCTCCAGGCAGCTTTATCTGGAGGCCATGAGGCGGTTGCAAGGCTGCTCGAGACCAGTGCTGGCTCACATCGGAATGAACGTCCTGCGTTAATGGCAACAAGGGAATCAGATGAGGGGATGGAGGAATGAGAACTATACGGCGGTTGTCTCGCGACCTAGAGACTGACGTTACTGCGTTCGATGCTCTCCGCGGTCTTGGCTGTCCGATTCCAGATATACCCGCTCGTCCAGGTTTGTCTTGGGTCATAACCCTGAACCCCATATTAGTGGATCTCGCCTATGTCTTCGGGAATACCTATGGGAAGATCACGTGAAAAATCGAGTAAATATTGCGATCGGTATTCACGCGCGACTGTTGCCCCTCTGTCTACTTGCGACACGACAGCCCCAATGCGGCGCTGGCGAACCGGGAATCGGGAAAAAGGCCCCCAGTCCACAGTTCCAATCGTTAGCGAAACCGACGCCGCTGATGTAGCTATTTCGAATTGAACTATGATTCATCAGGTCACGTGTGGGTTCCATGGTCAATGCGCTTCTCTTTGGTGTCAGCGAGTGAGTGAGCCTGCAAGGCCCCCAAGCAGGCTCTGGTACATCTCGTAATAGATAGTGCAGCGTCGAGATTCCAGCCTCCGGGACGACCAGGACCTTGCATATTCAACAGGCCAGAACCTACTTACATGTGTTCAAGGGAAGCATGCCAGCGATGCACCGATCAGTCGTGCCTGGCCGTCGTGCCTGGCCGTCGTTGGATGGAAATCGACTAGTGCGCTTCTCCACGGACCCGCACCCCAGGCCTTGCACCGGCTTGGGTGGCCTTCACGCCTCCCAGCAAGCCTCCATCTCGCATGGCTGTCTCCACAGAAGGTTCCATATTTTCCCGTCTGGCCGGTTTGCGCGTGGCCGTCAGCATCCAAAGACGTTGGCTGGCATTTAGGCAGAATAGCAAGGCGATCTACCATTAGCTCGTGGCCTTCTCCATACCCCGCGGGGCGCGCAGAGAAATCAACCGTGTGGCTTGCCAATGCTCTCGGAGCATTCTGTCAGCTCGTTCACGCTATTGGCTGCGCACTTTGCGTGCAACGAGTCGTTTAATTGTTCTGTTGTCAATTTGAAGATGCAGCAAGCGCGCCCTGCAACATCATTCGATGCACGACGAGATCTCGTCAAATCCACTGGAAAAAAAAGCCTCCTAGCTCCGCGATTGACCTCTTCGCTCAACCGCCCTCCAAAGAAAGCATTCGATCATCAGACCCATTGACTATTCCTAAATCCCGCCCATGACAGCTACTGTTGGTAAGGCCCCCTGATGCTAACCTTTGACCGCCCGCCACACCCGCTGACGGATCCTGCGCCAATAAGCTTAGCCGTGCAATTTACCCGCATACGCCCATACCGTCCAAATTAACCTGCAGTACAGAAGAACATGGGGGGCGCGTTCGAGCCCTTGACCATGGCGCAGGGTATATGTAGAAAAGCTTCCCCGGTCCCCCAGCTCCCACGCTGAAGGTACTGCTTATCCAGCTCTCGCCGACACTGGACCTGGAAACGCCGTGAAAAGAAAAAAGAGTTTCCAAACACCGCAATGGCACCCGTAGGAGGCTCTGGCCATGATTTCGAGGCGGCGGCGGCGGCTCGCGCCAAAGCTCTCAATGCTCAGACGGGGCCTTTGGCTCTGCTTAAGAACCTAAAGGTGTTTGGCATTGCTTGCTTTGCCTGCTTGGGCGGTCTGCTTTATGGATACAACCAGGGCGTGTTCTCTGGTGTCCTGGTTATGACGTCTTTCAAAGAGCGTAAGTTTGGTCCACACTCGCTGCACGCAGCGAAGTAGCTGACGATACCCTCCAGACATGGGCAACTACGTTAATCAGGAAACACTTGAATACGACTCGTCGAAGCAAGGATGGCTCGTCTCGATCCTCGAATTGGGCGCCTGGCTTGGTACCATGTACTCTGGTTTCCTGGCCGAGATCTTCTCACGAAAGTATGCCATTCTTATGAACGTCTGCATTTTCGTCCTCGGAGTCATCATCCAGACAACTTCCATCTCTGCTGGCCACAGCTCGATTCTCGCCGGTCGTTTCATCACTGGTATGGGTGTCGGTTCGCTCTCTATGATCGTTCCCATGTACAATGCCGAGATCGCTCCTCCTGAAGTCCGCGGTGCTCTCGTTGGTCTTCAGCAGCTCTCCATCACCCTCGGCATCATGATCAGTTTCTGGATCGACTACGGCACGAACTACATTGGAGGCACGGGCCGTGGCCAGAAGGAAGCTGCTTGGCTGCTTCCCCTCTGCTTGCAGCTCGTCCCTGCGCTCATCCTCGGTGTCGGCATGGTCTTCATGCCATTCTCTCCGCGTTGGCTCGTCCACCACGAACGCGAAGCCGACGCTCGCCGTGTTCTTTCCAAGCTCCGCGACCTTCCCGAAGACCACGAGCTGCTCGAGTTGGAATTTGCCGAGATCAAGGCTCAGTCGCTGTTCGAGAAGAAGTCACTCCAGGAGAACTTCCCGCACCTCCAGGAAATGACGGCATGGAACACCATCAAGCTTCAGTTCGTGGCCATTGCCAGCTTGTTCAAGTCGAAGCCCATGTTCAAGCGCGTCATCGTCGCTACGATGACCATGTTCTTCCAGCAGTGGACCGGAATCAACGCCGTCTTGTACTACGCGCCCGTCATCTTCGGAAAGCTAGGCCTGAGCAGCAACTCGGTCAGTCTGCTGGCAACTGGTGTCGTCGGCATCGTGATGTTCATCGCCACCATCCCTGCCGTCATGTACGTCGATCGCTGGGGCAGGAAGCCGACCCTGATCATTGGTGCCATCGGCATGGCCGTGTGCCACATCATCATCGTAAGTTGCTTCCAACGAAACCAGACTCTCGAGCCTGTATCGGCTGACCATTTTAGGCCGTCATTACCGCCAAGAATCAACATAACTGGGAGGCTCACCAGGCTGCTGGCTGGGGTGCCGTCGCCATGGTCTGGCTCTTCGTCATCCACTTTGGCTACTCTTGGGGCCCTTGCGCCTGGATCGTCGTGGCCGAAATCTGGCCGCTTTCCAACCGTCCGTATGGCATCGCTCTTGGCGCCTCGTCCAACTGGTACGAACGAACCCCCTCCCCCACCTTTTTTCTTAACTAATATGCTTTTCTCCCAGGATGAACAACTTCATCGTCGGCCAAGTCACCCCGGACATGCTCGAGTCGATGACGTACGGCACCTACATCTTCTTCGGCCTGCTGACCTTCGGCGGCGCGGCCTTCATCTGGCTGGTCGCGCCCGAGACCAAGGGCCTCACGCTCGAGGAGATGGACATCCTGTTCGGCTCCGTTGGCGTCGCCGAGCGCGAGAAGGAGCGCTGGGCCGAGGTGCACAACGAGGTCGGTATGTCGGAGCTGCTGGCCCGCTTCGGATACGCCGAGTCGCCACACAACGAGCTCGCGGACGAGAAGCCCGTGCTGACGGAAAAGGAGACGAAGGTCGAGACAGCGTGATTTGAGATAAAGGAAGAGAGAGAGAGATAGAGGTAAGGAAGGCGTACGTGGGGGTTTCTAGTTCTTGGGTGGATACCACTGCGGGTTTTGGTAGGCTGGTGGCATGGTGAAGGTAACGAGGCTTACCTAGTGGCTGTCGCTTCGTTAGATACCGGGACAGTTTATACAGAATGATTGTAATACACCACATCTGTACCACATCTGTACCACATCGGCACATCAACCGCCTCGTGTATTAACATCTTGTCTGAATCTTGTGAATACCTCTTAATACACACTCCGATTATTACAATCGACTAATGATTTTCTAGCCTTGAAAATACTTCTTATTTAGAGAACTGTAACGTTCCTATTCCTTTTAGTTATATTGGTGATAAGCTAGTACCAAAGGGAGTGCTACTGGGAGGCCATGTGTACCCTAAGAATTCAGAGGCAACAGTAGTAGCGTCCATCGGGAAAGCCCTGAATGGCTACAAGAGGAGAACACTTAATATACCAGGAGGATAAGAGATGTTGTACGAGATAGACGATTTAGCTGTATATTACTAATGTCAGAATATTACTACTCACGTGATACTAGCCACATGACGGCTTCTCTAGGAACGCTGCCAGAAAGCCGCCAGCACGCCGCCAGAAAGCTGCCAGCACGCCGGCGGAAAGCTGAGTAGTCACATGACACTAGTCATGTGACATGAGTCACCTGACAGCCTTCCTAGGAAGAAAAAGACTATAGCGTTCACTAGGAACACGGCCGTCACGTGACCCGGAAAGCCGCCAGCATGCCGCCGGAAAGCTGCCAGAAAGCGCCAGTCAGCTGACGGCTCCCTTAGGAACGCAGGAACACCAATAGTGTTCGCTATAAGCACTAGTTAGAAAGCTAGTAGCATTCCCTAGGAACGCCGCCGGAATGCCGCCGGAATGCCGCCAGCAAACCGGCGGAAAACCGTCAGAAAACGAACGAAATACGGTGGAAGAAAAGGTGTATAAGGAGGACGCGCAAAGGACCTTCTCTAGACGCGATAATCACATTCAATTATCACAGAGAATCAATCAGTTTACTCAATCAGTCAATTTCTTCAATCAAGTTTATCCTTCTCAGAACACAGAAAATCTGACAATTGGTACCTACTAAGAAGGCTGGCGTATAAAGATAGGCGTAGGTAGGGACCAACGCGAGTGCATTATCTACTTCCTATTACCGAAGATGTTCCTATAAGGTAGTAAAATCATCTATAATAGTCTTGTCTTTATAGTCTCATGCTGTCTAGTTCGGTTAGGATTGAGGCTTGGTTGTGGAAACGCTACAACCGCAGTAAGGATATCTAGGGATTGGTCTAGCTATAGGAAATATGTTACCCGTCAAGTGAAACATTGTAATTTATTAGCCGATTGTGTCTAAATGTCCAGCTTTGTCTTCTATAAATGTTCATAAGAGACTTTACTGTATAAAAAGTCTATATAAACTATACTTCCGTGATTCTTGCTTTCTTATTATACTACAGCAGCCAATATCCATGATTGAACAGGACAGCAAAAATATGGAGCACTCTACTACTGTGCACAACACTACTACTGCGCACAACACTACTACTCTACACTCTACTACTACTCTACACTCTACTACTACTATACACTCTACTACTATCGACCACTATACAACTAGCCAGACTCGTCATGTAGCCAGTCCGCATAATACCATACAAGTCTATATATCTACTGATGCTCTTCCCACTGCCCAAAAAATCAAAGAATGGACGGGTATTAAAGGCGTATCTTTCTTTGGACAAGATTTGGGTGTAGGGAAAGCTATAAAAGACCAATATATAAAGCGGTTTACTCCTGACCTCTATGCAGCTAGTCTATTAAGGAATGATCCAGGCGTAACCCCGTATGGGCAAGGTTTGGATGTAGCGAAAGCTATAAGAGACCGATATATGGCGCGGCTATCCCCACATCACAAGATGCCACTGCAACCGAGGAAGCCGAGGAAATTGCCAAAAAAGCCCAAGCCCAAGCCCAAAGAAACGTACCACGGGTTATGGAAGCTCACCTTTGCAGTTTATGGTAAATTTTGCCGGGAAATTCGAGACGAAATCTACAGTAGTATGTTTTTAGACAGCGACGAGGATTCTCGCATCTGGCTGGACGGTTATACCAATATCCAGGGGGTTTTAAGATCGCATCCACCTTATCTAGATTACTCTAAGGCGTTTCAACCGTTCGCGTACGAGGCTAAAGAGATGCTTTATAGTATTGGTCTTCACGGACTTCCAAGAGGTATATCGTGGGATACTTATATCCGTATACCACAATTCAAAAACGGCCCTACACTTCTATCCTCCCCATTTCCAATACGAGCTGTAATTATTGATAAGGATAGTATTATTCCTTTCTTCGAAGCAATCTCACAGGTAAAAACGTCCCCCGATTTCAAACTTTTCATAGACATGAAGAGCTTCAGGTTGAAAAGTGTCACTGGTCTTAAGACTTGGTCGACGGGTCGCTTCGCTCCTTTCCCGACTACATCTCCATGGCCACCTGGATCTCTACGAACCGGCTGGACTGGTCCTCTATCCTACGTAGCTAGCAAATCCTCCGATGGAGATATTCTTAGAAAAATCGGAAAGGACTGGACCGTATGCCTCCATAATTTTCCCTGGTGGACTAATAGATGGCAGTTACCGTGAATAGATCTCCTTCTAAACCTACTCTAGTACTTTGACTACTAAAAAAGGGGGAAAGAATACTATATTAGTATTTCCCCTCCACTTTTTTTAGTAGTTTTAATAGGGTCAGGTACTGTTGGCACGGCAATAGGTGCACTGGGTGAATCAGTCTGCAGCTGCAAAGTAAGTTCGAGAGTAGATGATTGATTCTACAGAGAGAACTATGGAGGAGTTTATATACACGAAGGCGCGCTCATGTTGCGCGGCGTAATGAATCATAGCGACGACGAAGGGAGCGAAAGAATGAGATCACGCGCTATAGTGTTGCCGTCATAGGAATATGATGATCTCAACACCATAGGCATGTGATGGTTTCATGTAATGGTTCCAACACGTGAGATCATGAGACATGGTGTTGACGCCATAGGAACATGATGTTCTCAACACCATAGGAATCTAATGATTCCAACATAGAGCGTTATAGGCCATGTTGCGCGGGCGAAGGGAGTGAAAGGTTCCGACAGGTACTATAAAATAAGATAAATAAGTGTTGGAACCATCAAATTCCTATGGTGTTGGAATCATCATATTCCTATGGCGTCAACATCATATCTCGTGATCCCATTCTTCCTCTCCCTTCGCCCCCTTTCTTCGCCCCCTTTCTTTCGCTCCCTTCGCTATGACTCATTGCGCCCACGCGCTATGAGTCTATAGCGCTCCGTGCGTTGCTCCCTTACAACGCCTTCGTGTATATAAACTCCTCCATAGCCCTCTCTATAGAATCAATCGTCTACTCTCAAACTTACTTGCAGCTGCAGTTGATTCACCCCCGTGCACCTATTGCCGTGCCAACACTCTCTAGTTAAGCTAAAATGGCATCGTTTATATTATTTCTACATTTCCTTCTTAGGTAGTTCTATATAAAATTATTTTTGTGTAATAGTCTATCCGCCTGACTAGCGACATAGGCAAAGCTGGTAGCTTTCCGGCGGCTTTCCCTGGGCATTCCAGCGGCTTGCTAGAGGCATTCTTTAGGTTTTCTAGTAAAAGGATGTTCGACGGAAGAACGGACCAAGGGATTCTCCGAGAGTGTATATGTATTCCGTCTTCGACCCTTAGTCGAGGTATCATCCTTAGTCCTTAGTTGTTATTTTTATCCTTAGTTATCCTGAAGAATAGAGGAAACTTCTAATTATTGTCTATTATTTAGAATTAGAATCTACGACTACTTATCGAATACTTATTTTCCTTTCTACCTTAGAACATCTTCCGATTGCGGATCGCGGACACACAACCCACGAAAACCAATCCAACCTAATCCACCCACCCGATCAAGTATCGATACTTTTACTCCTTATTCTTTATTTGTTGGGACGGCAATAGGTGCACGGGGGTGAATCAACTGCAGCTGCAATAACTTTGTATGAGAGTAGACGATTGATTTTATAGAGAGAGAACTATGGAGGAGTTTATATACACGAAGACGTGTTACCCCTTTGCGACGCACGGAGCGCTATAGGTCATAGGTCATGGCGCGTGGACGCGATGAGTCATAGCGAGGAAGGGAGCGAAAGAAAGGGGTGAAGAAAGGGGGTGGAGAAAGGGGGTGAACAAAGGGAGCGAAAGGATGAGATCACGAGACATGGTGTTGTCGTCATGGGAATATGATGATTCCAACACCATAGGAATATAATGGTTCCAACAGCCAACGTGAGAGTTTTCGATTGGGTTAGGGTTGAGGCTCAGTTGTGTAAATGCTACTGTCAGAATAGTACTACTATCAGAATAGTACTACTCCTAGGAACGCCGCCGGAGAGCCGCGAGCAAACCGGCGAAAAGCCAGCAAACCGGCGGAAAGCCGCCAGAAAGCCGACGGCAAGCTGGCAGCTTTCCTAGGAACGCTAGAAAGCTAGTAGTGTTCTCTAGGAAGGCTGCCGGAAAGCAGCCAGAAAGCTGACGGTTTTCCTAGAAATGCCAGCAGTAAACGAGTAGCTTTTACTTGCTAGAAAGCTAGTAGTGTTCCCTAGGAACGCTGCCGGAAAGCCGCCAGCAAACCGGCGGAAAGCCGCCAGAAAGCCGCCAGAAAGCTGACGACTTTCCTAGGAATGCCGGCGGAGAGCCGTCGGAAAGCGTACTAAGGAAAGGAATATAAGGCGCTAGCAGAAGCAGCGACGGCGGACAGGAAATAACACCTTTTCCAGGAGATATATTCAATCAATCAATTCAATCAAAATCACCCTTCTCAGAACAACGAAAATCTGACAGCTACAACTGCAAGAGGGGTAGGGCTGATAGTATATCTCAGTTGTTGGAATTACGTAACTGACGTCATGTGACTACTCAGCTTGCCGTCGGTTTGCTGGCAGCTTTCTGAGTCACGTGACGGCTGCGTTCCCTGGCTGCACCCCTTGCTGCCCCCCTTTCTTTCCCTTCGCTATGAGTCATCACGCGCGCGCTAGGTCCTATAGCGCGCCGTGCGTTACAAGGAGATTTGCGTCTCCTTCTATATAAACTCCTCCATAGTTCTCTCTCTATAGAATCAATCGTCTACTCTCATACAAAGTTATTGCAGCTGCAGTTGATTCACGATGCCATTGCAACCGAAGAAGCCGAAGAAATCGCCAAAAAAGCCCAAGGAAATATACCACGAGTTGCGAGAGAGCACTTCTGCAATGTATAATGAAAATTGCCGGGAAGCTCGGGACGAAATCTACAGTCTTAATATGCCAGAAAGCGATGAGGATTCTCGTGTCTGGCTAGACGGTTATATCAATATCCAGGAAGTTTTAAGATCGCCCCCACCTTATCTGGATTCCTCTAAGGTATTTAAGCCGTTCGCGTACGAGGCTATAGAGATGCTTTATAGTATTGGCCTTCACACGCTCCCAAAAGATATGTCGTGGGATACTTATATCCGTACACCACATTTCAAAGACGGTCCTACAATTTTATCTTCCCAAATCCTAATACGAGCTGTACTTATTGATAAGGATAGTATTATTCCTTTCTTCGAAGCAATCTCACAGGTTAAAATGGTCCCCGATTTCAAACTTTTCATAGACATGTCCTACACGCGGAAAAGTGTCACTGGTCTTAAGTCTTGGCCGAAGCCTTACTCCCCTACGAGTCCATGGCCATCTAAATCTTTCCATACCGGCTGGACTGGTCCTCTATCCCTTATAGCCAGCGAATCCTCCGATGGAGATAAACTCAGAGAAATCGGAAAGGACTGGACCGTATGCATCTATAGTTTTCCCTGGTGGATTCATAAGTAGCTGTTATCGTGAACGGATCTTCTTATGACCTACTGTGATACTTTGACTACTTAAAAAAGGGGGAAAGAATACTATAATAGTATTTCCCTCCTCATTTTTAGTAGTTTTAGACAGGGTAGAGTACTATAAAATAAGATAAATGAGGCTGGGGTCCTGAGGTCGATGTTTCCGTAGCTCGCCCATGCGTAATATAGATATGCGGTCGGCTTCAATCTCATATTGTTCTTCTATACCCAAATCTTGAACGTTGGATGGTTCAAATCAGATGGATTTTTCGAACCTACATTAAACAATAGCTCAGGTGTCTGTGCTTCTAATTCTAGGTTCGGACGAGGTAACCTCCCTCCCCACAGCTAGAACATCCCACCGCGCGGAACCACGGAAATTTTCAAGCACCAACACTTTGCAACCCACTATCCTATAAATTCCACACTAGCCAAATTGTGTACTTCAATTGTTTGATAACGAGCTCGCGGATGAGAAGCCCGTGCTGACGGAGAAGGAGACGAAGGTCGAGGCGGCGTAATTTAAGATAAAGGAAGAGAGAGAAAAAGAGAGAGAGAGAGAGGCGGGGGGAAGGCGTACGTGGGGGTTTCTGGTTCTTGGGTGGATACCACTGCGGGTTTTTATAGGCTGGTGGCATGGTAAAGGTAACGAGGCTTACCTAGGGGCTGTCGCTTCGTTGGATACCGGGAGAGTTCATACAGAATGATTGTAATACACTACATTTATACCACATCTGTACCACATCTGTACCACATCTGTACTATATCTATACCACATCTATCGGCATATCAACCGCCTCGTGTATTAACATCTTGTCTAAATCTTATGAATAACCCTTAATACACACTCCGACTAGTACAACCGACTAAGGGTTTCCAGCCTTGAGAATACCTCATCTATAGAAAAAACTGTGGTACCGATCTCACGGGTCATGAATTCAGAGAACCACAACGTTCCTATTCCTCCTGGTTGTGTTAGTAATAAGATAGTACCCAAGGGAGCGCCGCTGGGAGGCCATGCGTACCCTGAGAATTTAAAGACAACGGCAGCAGCGTCCATCGGGAGAGCCCTGAATGGCTCAAAGAGGAGCACTTGATACGCCAGGAGGACAGGAGACGTTGTACGAGACAAGACGATTTGGCTGTGTGCAACCAATATGGGAGCCTTTTCCTGATATAGGTAAGGGATAACGAGCGTCAGGATAGCGGCTGCTCAGCAAGTACCCAATACAGGGTAAATCTACGAGGCTGGTTGGGGATATCTAGAAGATAGGATAGAAGTAGGCGGGAAAAATAGTAAGGTCTATCCCTGGGTCGCGGGACGCAGAGTGTTGCGGGACAAAGTATGGGTACTTTAACTTTAGGATATAATATTTCCTCTTTAAGTAGCTAATGCATGCGGTAGCTATACTAGAATAACATCTATACCTTCTTATAATACTCCATATCCTATCAAATCTAAAAATGATGATTATTTCAATATATTTTACTATGTGGCGCGATAAGCCTTCTTTTTATAACTAAACTGGTCCTCTCTATATATAACTATAATAAAGCTTTAGCTTAGTTAAATTCCCTACTAAAGGCGGCACCTAACTCTTAGTATCAGAATAGTACTACTTCTAGGAGCGTTGCCGGAAAGCCGCCAGAAAGCTCACAGCTTTCCTAGGAATGCCGACGGAGGGCCGTCGGAAAGCGTACTGAGGAAAGAATATAAGACGCTAGCAGAAGGAGGGAGGGCAGACAGAGCACAACACCTTTCTACACACATAGATTCAATCAATCATTTCAATCAAAATCATCCTTCTCAGAACAACGAGAATCTAACAACAGTCTTATAAAGGTTCGGCTTCCAGGTGTGCAGGGCACTCAACTTTAACTCGTCAAGACCCTCTGCTCTATAGGAGCAAAAATCCTACCTCTATTAAGCTAGCTCTAAGTAGATACAATCACTCCCTATTACACAGGAAATCACATGTAACTGTAGCTAGTTATTCTATGGCGTTATGCACCCTACCTAATCACTAGCTGACGGAAATGCGGCTGTGCCTACCTCTCCGCCTCCCCAACAAATAACTTATCTTTTATATATTCGCCACCTCACAAGGGTGTGGCCGGAGCCGGTCGGCCATCCTCCCTACTAGCGGTGGCAACATCAAATGCTAATCACTTAGAATACTGTTAGATATCATTTATAAGCATGCTCTCGCATGGCAATCCATCCGCATTGGCACTACCTTCTATCTGCTGCTTTAATACTAGTTTCAATATTCGCCGCCAGCTCCGTTAAGAAAGTAATCTCTTTCGGGCAACATCCAGCATACTTATAAGCGTACAACAGATGAAGTTCTAATGTCTACGTTCTCTAACCGCCATCCGTTCAGAGCTTCTAGTGATGATGTTGTATCTGGATGCTGAGGGCCTAGGAGGTGTTTGCGTAGTTGGAAGCATTTCTCCATAAGCACTATAGCGTCGTCGTTGCGGCATTGGCTCTTCAACGTAAATGCGAGATTGTTCATGCTGGTCAGCGTAGAGGGATGCTCCTCCCCAAGCACCCTCGAGCGCGTCTCTATCACTTGTATAAACAGCTCTTCGGCCTCCTTCCACCGCCCTTGATTCCAAAACGTCGACGCCAGATTGGCTATGCTAGTCAGTGTGGAGGGATGCTCCTCCCCAAGCACCCTCGAGCTCGTCTCTATCACTTGCACCTCCAGCTCTTCGGCCTCCTTCCACCGCCCTTGATTCCTGTACGTCGACGCTAGATTGGCCATGCTAGTCAGCGTGTCTGGATGCTCCTCCCCAAGCACCCTCTTTTTCGTCTGCATTACTTGCACCTCCAGCTCTTCGGCCTCCTTCCACCGCCCTTGATTCCTGTACGTCGACGCTAGATTGGCCATGCTAGTC